>Ga0207771_100008_pt1 | contig 320643 bp, 410 predicted proteins | sample A23M2SouthBayCA_2_FD_187731 | JGI IMG/M metagenome (GOLD analysis project Ga0207771, IMG submission 187731) | Aerobic enrichment media microbial communities from Eden Landing Ponds, California, USA - A23 M2 (2) (SPAdes) | ecosystem: Environmental > Aquatic > Marine > Unclassified | place... | reverse complement strand
AGCCCGATCGTGGGGCAAACTCGAAAAAGCCGCCCGCAACGCCTCGGTCTACGCCGACGCGACGATCACCTTCCCGTTGCTGGTCGCCGCCGCCCGCGAGCGCGTCGAGTGACCGTACCGGCCGACCGGTAATCGACCGGCCTGTGCGCAGTGAGCGACCGGTTTCGACGACCCACCGATCCGCACGTTCGATTTACTCGGGTTTGAAAAATTAATTTTATGGCACCGATTAGCAAACGCACGGGTAACAAACTAGCTTTATCACGCTCGGATGTGATCGAACGGGTACGATGTCACAACACGGGCTGGCGAGGCAGTCGCCGACAGAAACGCTGCCCGACCCCCGAGAGGCGTCGAACGTCACGTACGAGCCGTCGCGGGCGACGCTCCGCGAACTCGCGCGCGAGGTGGAGACGACCACGGAGTTCGGCTCCCCGTCGTACGTGAGCGAGCACCGTTCGCGCAACGCGGCCCTGACGCGAAACGCCGTCGACGACGAGTTCGACGCCGCCGACTACGACCACGTCGAGGCGGCCGTCGAGGCCGTCGACGACCGCGACCTGCTCTGTCTCGACCGCCGACTCGGGCGCCACCTCGAGAACAGCTACGTCTGCCGCTACTACGTCCCGAAGTCCCACGCCCGCATCGCGCTGGCCTGGTCGGGACTCTTCGAACCCGCGCCCGCTGGCGCCGAGCCGGACTTCACGACCGTCCAGTTGCCCGACGCGGACGACGTCGCCATTCGTATCCTTCCCGAGGACGGGTTCACGGCCGTTCTCGGCACTGACTACACCGGTGAGGCCAAGAAGTCGTTCCTGCGGCTGTTCATGCGAGATGCCAAGCGCCAGGGTGGCCTGGGACTCCACGCCGGGACCAAAGAAGTCCGTCTCGAGAGCGAGAGCGGCGGGATCGAGACGGTCGGTCAGGTCTTCCTCGGCCTCTCGGGGACCGGGAAGTCGACGTTGACCGCCCACGGGCTGGGACTCGACGACCCCGAGGACGCGACGATGCTTCAGGACGACGTCTGCGCGCTCCGGCCCGACGGCGTCGTCGCCGGCAGCGAGGGTGAGGGTCTGTACGTCAAGACGATCGGTCTCGACGCCGACGAACAGCCCGATATCTACGAGGCCTCGACGGACGAATCCGCGGTGCTCGAAAACGTCGACGTCGCCGCCGACGGCACCGTCGACTTCGACAGCGACAGGCACACAGCGAACGCGCGAGCCGTCGTTCAGCGCGACAAGCTCCCCTCGGCGGACGAGGAGATCGACCTCCCGCAGGTCGACCAGGTGTTTTTCATCACCCGGAACCCCGCCATGCCGCCCATCGCGAAGCTCTCCCCGGAGGAGGCCGCGGTGGCGTTCATGCTCGGCGAGTCCGTCCAGACCAGCGCCGGCGACCCCGACAGTGCCGGCGAGGCCATTCGCGTCGTCGGGACCAACCCCTTCATCGTCGGCTCCGAGGGCGAGGAGGGCAACCGCTTTCGCGACCTCATCGCGGACCTCGACGTTGAGTGTTACCTCCTCAACACCGGCAGTGTCGGCGACCGCGACGTCGGCGTCCGCGACACGGTGACGCTCCTGCGCGAGGTGAGTCGCGGGCGCGTCGGCTGGACGGCTGACGACACGACGGGGCTCTCTGTTCCTGACTCGGTGCCCGACCTCGACGTCGGTCGCTTCGACGTGGGGGACGCGCTGGAGGACGCCGACGAGCGGATCGCCGCTCTCAGGGCGGAGCGCCGGAACTACCTCGACGAGTTCGACGACCTCGACGACGAGATCCGGGCGGCTGTCTACTGAGCGCGCCCGGTTCGGATTTAGCGAGGTTCGTTTTCGGCGAACTTTGCTCTCTAACGGTTGTTCAGTGTCTCTGCGTAGTTATCAGGAGTTGCATGCTGTTTCGGTGTGAAAGAAACGACAACCGCAGACCGCACCGCGGTCGTGATCGGAAGTTGAAAGCCCTCGGGCCGCTGGCGGTCGCTGAGCGGGATATTCTCGCTCGGTCACCAGCACCGCGCCGCACTCGCGAGAATAGGGCCCACTCAGGCGACCACGCATTCGCCGCCAGCGCCCCTCGCCCTTTCAGTCCACCAGGAAATGAATGCTACACAGGCCGTCTCAACGTTGAACGTTCGTTAGCCTCCCCCACAGATTGAATCCCTGGCGGACTGGAAGGGCGAGGCGCGCGTGGCGCGACGTAGGAGCGCCACTGGCCGAACGGGGAGGTACGACCCGTGAGGCGGGCTCGCGACGAGCGGAGCGAGTGAAGTCGCCTGAGCGGGCGACTATCCACGCGGGCGGTGCCGAGAGCGCGGATATCCCGCTCAGCGACCGCGAGCGCGCCGAGGGCTTCCATCTCACAGCGACGAGTGCGGTTGCGGGACCTGCGAGGGCGGTCACGGTTGCTGTGCTGTCCCGATTCGTTATCGCTCTCACTTCTACTGAACAGTCACCAGAGTTGGCGAGCCGAGCCGAAAGTCCAACTCGAAGACACGGTTTCGCACAGAAGACATATGATGCGAGGTATGCAGTCACGGCCATGACCAGCGAGAAAGCGAAGATGCAGGCGGGGGAACTCTACGACCCGGCGGACCCCGAACTCGTCGCCGACCGGGAGCGCGCTCGGACGCTCACACGGCGATTCAACGAGACGGCAGCCGACGAGACCGACGAACGGGGCGATCTGCTTGACGACCTGTTCGGGTCGGTCGCGGGCGACTGTTACGTCGAACCGCCGTTTCGCTGCGACTACGGCTACAACATCCACGTCGGTGAGGACTTCTACGCGAACTTCGATTGCGTCGTGCTGGACGTCTGCCGGGTCGAGATCGGGCGCAACTGCATGGTTGGACCGGGGGTCCACATCTACACCGCGACCCACCCGCTCGACGCGAGCGAACGCGTCGAGGGGCCGGAGTACGGCAAACCCGTGACCGTGGGCGACGACGTCTGGATCGGCGGCCGCGCGGTGCTCAACCCCGGCGTGACGGTCGGTGACGAGGCCGTCGTCGGCTCCGGAGCGGTCGTGACCGAGGACGTCCCGGCCGGTGCCGTCGTCCAGGGCAATCCCGCGACGGTCGTCAAGGAACTGGACGTGGACTGAGACGACGCTGGGCCGTCGACCGTTGATTGTCGACCGTCGACTGTCGACCGTCGGCCGTTCACTCGTCGCTCACTCCCCTCGAACGACGACACCACGGTCCGACTCCTCGACCGAGAGGTCGTAGCCGAATTCGTCGAGGACCGCGAGGTTCGTCTCGACGTGGTCCGTGAGTCGAGGGACGACGATTCGGCCGCCCGCCAGCGCGAGGAAGACGAGTAACTGGTCGGCGAGGTGCTCGTCGACGGCCGCGCCAGTCTCGCGGAACGCGTCTAGGTCGGACACGGCATCGTTCGCGACCGCCTCGGCTCGTTTCCCCTTCTCACCGTACGCGTCGAATCCCGCGAGGACTCCGTCGTCAGTGAGTTCGACGACCACCGACGACCCGGGACTGGCCGCCGCGGCGTAGGTGACCTCGCGATGGACGACATCGAGGTCCAGACGCGTCAGTTCCTGCCCGACCGCGTCCGCCTGCCGGTCGGCCACGTCGCCGTCTGCGAGCGAGTCGGCAGCCAGGGAGTAGATCCTGACCTGGATATCGTCCCCGTTTCGTGGGTCACCGTCGAGCGTCAGCGACGAGACGGTCGACGGCCACAGGCGGAGCGTCGCGCGGCCGCCGCCCACCGGATAGAACCCCGGTCGCTCGGATTCGACGGTCGCCGCGAGGCCGTGCTCGCACAGGAGCGGGAGCTTGACGCGGCGATAGGTGGCCATCGGTGGCGACCACTTCACGTCCGTGCCGCCGGTCGCCGACAGCGAGAGCGGGTCGTCGAGCACCGTCGCGAGCGGCAAGAGCGTGTCGAACAGGAGCGTGAGACTCCCGGCGGTCCCGATCGCGGCCTCGTAGTCTCCGCCCGTCGGCGTTCCCGGGTCGAACTCCACTTCTTCGGAACCGAGTTCGGCCCCCTCGACGGTCGCGTCGCTCACGGCGGCGGCGACCTCCACCGCAGTACGGTGCTGGGGCTTGAGCCCTGGCTCGGAGCGGTCGCCACGGACGTCGGTGACGGTGACGGACTCGCTGGAGAGCATCGACAGCGTCAGCGCGGTCCGGAGTATCTGCCCGCCGCCCGCGCTCCCGTCGATCTCGACCATGGCGAAAGTGGGCGTGCCCGACCCAAAGGTTTCGGGGACGACTGTCAGGACACTCACCGACCCGGAAGACCCATCCCGCCGGCGGACACAGGCGTGTGCATGGCAGACCGGACGGGGCTGAACGGGCGTGACGAGCCGTCCCGGGGCGACGGCGACCACGCGGAACTACTCTCGGAACTGGACTCACACGACCTCGCACTCGCGCTAGACGTCGTCGACGCCAGTGACGCGGACGTCCTCGAGGCCGACCCCGAGGCCGACCCGGACGCCGTCTTCCCGCAGTCGGTGGCAAGCGGCGGCCCGACACCCAGCGGCGCCATCCTCTGGACGCGGCTGAATCCCGAAGCGTTCGACCCGAACGAGAACCTGGGCGTGCAGGTCGCCACTGACGACAGCTTCGAGGAGGTCGTCTACGACGGCGTGATCACCGAGAGCGAGCGCATCAGCTCTCACGATTACACGGTGAAAGTCGACCTGGACACCCAGCTCCGCTCGGACACCGAGTACGCCTACCGGTTCGTCTACCGGGGAGTCGCCTCGCGGACCGGCTACTGTCGCACCCTGCCCAAACCCGACGACTCGCCCGACTCCGTCTCCTTTGCCGTCGTGACCTGTCAGGACTTCCTCAACGGTTACTATCCCGCCTTTCACTACATCGCCGAGGAGGACGTCGACTTTATCGTCCACCTCGGCGACTTCATCTACGAGTCCGACGCAGGGAGTTTCAAGGGGATCGGTTCCTACGAGTACGACGAGCGCGAGAAGTCCTTGCCGAGCGGGTTCGACCACGTCCACGACCTGACCGACTACCGCTATCTCTACCGCACCTACCGAGAGGACCGCTTCCTCCAGGAGGCCCTGGAGTCACACACGCTCATCGCCGGCTGGGACGACCACGAGATAGTCGACGACGTCTACTGGGACGACGAGACCGACGCGCCGCGGGGCGAACACCCTCGCACCGACGACCCGGAGTTCATGACGGAACTCGTCGCCGACGCGATGCACGCCTGGTGGGAGTTCATACCCGCCCGCGTCGAGTACGACCCCAACGGCGACTCCCTGCAGGACCGCTTCAAACTCTGGCGCGACCTGCAGTTCGGCGACCTCGTCGACCTCGTGATGACCGACGAACGACTCTTCCGTGACCCACCTCGCGAGGCCATTCCGACGGTTGACAACGTCGGCCCACACCGCGAACCACCGGGGCGGTCGATGCTCGGCGACGAACAGCGCGAGTGGCTGCTCGATACCGTGACCGACTCCGACGCCACCTGGACGGTGTGGGCCGACGAGGTGCTGACGATGCCACTTCGTCTGGGATCCGGTCCCCTCTCGCTCTACCCGGTTCAGGGTGGCTGGGACGGCTACACGCGCGAGCGCCAGCGTATTGCCGAGCACATCGCACAGGCCGACGTCGACAACTTCGTCACCGTGACCGGCGACATGCACTGTTACATCGCTGGCTACCAGCAGACCTCCTACCCCGGACGCGTCACGGGCGGCGAGGGGGTCGCCCAGGGCGAACGCTTCGGCGTCGAGTTCATGACGCCCGCCATCACCTCGATCAACGTCGCCGAGGCGCTCCATCTCACCCGCGGGAAACGCAAGCAGATCACCGAACCGCTCCTCTCGTGGCTCATCCCGAAGATGAACCCCCACATCGACTTCTTCGACAGCCACAACTGGGGGTACTCGATGCTGACCTTCGACCGCGAGGAGTGTCGATTCGTCGCCTACGCGGTCGACAAGACCGAGAACAGCCCGGACGCCGACCGCGAAGTGATGGTCGCCTACCGCGTCCCCGAGGGCGTCGTCAATCTCGACGAGGTCACCGACGAGTACCGGCGCTGATCGCGGGCCTCTGTGGTCGGTCGCCGTGCGGGGTGCAGTTTTTCGACGGTCAGTCGTCACGAACACTGTCCCGCCAGCGAGCACGCAGGAGCGCGAGCGTCGCCAGCGTCGCTCCGCCGGCACCGTTCACGACGCCGAATCCAGACCCCAGACCACTGGAGGAGTCGTCGCCGGTTTCGGTCTCTGGTTCGTCCGCTCCCCTCGAAGGATCCGAAGTCGAAGCAGCAGTCCGCTCGGGCGATTCGTTTCTCCGAGTGGTGGTTCTCGGGTCCCCGGTCCGCGTCGTATCGAAGTTCGGTGTGGGCGAAGCCGTCGGGGTGGATGCCGGTGGAGCGACCTCGACCGTCGCGACGACGCCCGCGTGGTCGGAGGGCCAGACGGTGACGGTTTCGCCGTCGCGCGTGCCGGTCACTCTGTCCTCTGGTCTGTGACCGACGCGTTCGACGGCCGTCGGGCGCAGGCCACCCCGGACGAAGACGGCGTCGACTCGTTCGTCGAGCAGCGACTGGTCGTTCGCGAGTTGCTGGGCCTGACAGCAGGTGAACCCGTCGTCGTCGGGCCGCAACTGGCCCCAGGCGTCGGTAAACGACTCCCTGAGCAGTTCGTAGGCCTCCGTGTCGCCGTCCGGTCCACTGTTGAAATCGCCCGCGAGGACGACCCTACCCACCCCAGTCAGTCGGTTTCCTAACTCCTCGGCCTGCCCACGGCGAACGCCCCCCGAGACCGATTCGAGGTGCGTCGAAGCGACGGTGACTGTCCGGTCGTCGACTGTGATTTCGGCGGTACAGAACCCGCGTTCGAATCCGAGGTCGCTGGTCGGGAGTCCGAACTGCTCGTCGTAGATCCCAGTCTGTGTGCCGCGGTACTCGACGTCACTCCGGACGAAGAGAGCGTTCCTGTCGGTAAACCGGACTTCACGGGACCCGTCGTCGGTCTCCGCCGAGAGTTCGAGGTCGGTCGTGACGACCGTGGCGGCGCGTTCGTAGGACAGTCCGGCCTCGGCGAGCGACGACGACAGCTGGTCGCGGATGTCGACGACAGCCGTCCACTCCCCGTCGGCGTCGGCTGGTCGCTCTCGAACGAGAGCCGCCTCCTGCACCGCGACGACGGCGGGGTCTGTCGCCGTTATCTCGGCGGCGATCGCGTCGAGTCGCGCGCTGTAGGGATGGTCTTGGACGTTTTCCAGGAGGTTTCCGGCCGTTCGACGCAACTCGGCGGTCGACCGGACGTCGAACAGTCGCGCCAGGCGCACGCCCAGCGACAGGTTCCGGGACGCGACCGTCACCGTCGTCGGGTCGTCGGAGGTGTCCACGGGGCCGGTCGTCGTGGTTTCGCCGTCTGCTGGGTTCGCCGAGCGCAGGACTGGACTGGCGAGGACCGTCCCCGACGTCGCGAGGACGGTCCGACGGTCGACAGTGTCGGGTGATTCGGCGTGAAGGGACTCGACAGACTCGTCGGGCAGGGACACGTGACGGCCGAGGATTGTGGTGGGACGTACTTCTACGTTCGGCCGGTCAACTCGTCGAGGCGGTCGAAGTACGTCTCGCGGGGGACCTGGTAGAGCCCCCGGTAGTCGATCTCTCCGTCCGCGAACCGCTGGGCGACGTCACGGGCGGCGGCGACTGCATCGTCGCGCGTGTCGAAGGACTCCTCGTCGGCGTCGACCTGGGGTTCGAGAAAGAGCGTCACGTACCACGGGTCGTCGGGACGGACGTCGCGGCCGGGCCTGCGCCGGCGCTTGCCCTTCGTCACGTAGATCGTCGGCATGCACGGCGCCGGGAAGGCGTCGCCGTCGAAGACGTCCGGCCTGAACACGAGAACCGCCTTCTCCTCGCTCTCTGTCCAGACGTCCCACCCCTCGGCCAGCGACTCGAATCCCATACTCGTCGGTAACCGCGCCCACACATCAGTCGCACGGTCACGTTTCCGGCCGCCACGGGAGAGCCCTGCCGACCTGCTCGGTCACCGTCACGGTTGCGGCTCACTATATAAATACGTGCGAGGAACGTCGGCGTGTGAATCGGTGGCAACCGCTTGCATTGTCCGCATTCGACCGACGTCGCCGGGGGTTAAAAGTGGGAAAATAGGCCACACCACGACAACCCTTTTATAGCTAGAGAACTCGTATAATAAATAGTATCGGTGGCTTACCCACCCGTACGCTGACGCGGCCGTCGGTGACACGAGCGTGGATCGACGGTGGCGTGGTCACACATGACAGGCGCTCGCACGGTCAGACACACGCGATGGTCCCCGAAGAGCTGTGGTCGACGAGACGAGCGCGAGCGCCTGGCGACGGAACGAGAGCCGCCGAGACGCGACTCCGCGACGCAACGGTCGCTACGTACGTTGCGGTCGTGGAAACGGTCTTGCGGTTGCAGTCACGGTAGCGGTTGCAGTTGCGGTCGCCGGCCGGACGGGCCGGCCCACGACAACACATGAACGACACGCACGACACCCTGGCGGAGTTGAGTCGAGAGTATCAGGACGCCATCCCGGCCGACCTGCGCGAGTACAGCAGTTTCGAGTGGTATCTCGACGAGCTCTACACCAACCCGAAGGTCGCCCGCAACGCCCACCAGCGCGTCGCGGACATGTTCGACTTCTACGGCACCGAGTACGACGAGGACGACGGCGTCGTCGAGTACAAACTCGCCTCCGAAGACCCCGTCAACGACGGGGAGAACACCTTCTACGGGCGCGTCATCCACGAGGCCATCCACGAGTTCGTCAACAAGGTGAAATCGGGCGCACGGGGCCTCGGCCCGCAGAAACGTATCAAACTACTGCTCGGTCCCGTCGGGTCGGGCAAGTCAGACTTCGACCGGCAGGTCCGGCGCTACTTCGAGCACTACACGAAACTCGACGAGGGGCGGATGTACACGTTCCGGTGGACGAACCTCTGTGACGTCATCCACGACCAGGACCCCGCCGACGACGTCGTCCGCTCGCCGATGAACCAGGACCCCATCGTTCTCCTGCCACAGGAGCAACGCGACAGCGTCCTCGAGGACATCAACGAGGAACTCGACGCCCCCTACACGATCCGCAACGAGCAGGCGCTGGACCCGGCCAGCGAGTTCTACATGGACCGCCTGCTCGCTCACTACGACGACGACCTCCAGCAAGTGCTGGAAAACCACATCGAGATCATGCGCCTGGTCGCCGACGAGAACATGCGCCAGGCCATCGAGACCTTCGAGCCCAAGGACAAGAAAAACCAGGACGAGACCGAGTTGACGGGGGACGTCAACTACTCGAAGATCGCCGTCTACGGCGAGTCGGACCCCCGCGCGTTCGACTACTCGGGCGCGTTCTGTAACGCCAACAGGGGGTTGTTCTCGGGCGAGGAACTCCTGAAACTCCAGCGGGAGTTCCTCTACGACTTCCTGCACGCCACCCAGGAACAGACGATCAAACCGAAGAACAACCCCCGGATCGACATCGACCAGGTGATCGTCGGGCGGACAAACATGCCCGAGTACAAGGACAAGAAAGGCGACGAGAAGATGGAGGCGTTCAACGACCGCACCAAGCGGATCGACTTCCCGTACGTCCTCCAGTACGAGGCCGAAGCACAGATCTACCGGAAGATGCTGCGCAACGCCGACCTGCCAGACATCATCGTCGAGCCCCACACGCTGGAGATGGCCGGCCTCTTCGGCGTGCTCACGCGCATCGAAGAGCCCGATACTGGTGCCGTGTCGCTCGTCCAGAAGGCAAAGGCCTACAACGGTGAGATCGACGAGGCCGAGGACATCGACGTGAAGAAGTTGCGCGACGAGGCCGCCGAGAAAGCCGAGATCGGCGAGGGCATGGAAGGTGTCTCACCGCGGTTCATCGGCGACGAGATCGCCGAGGCGATCATGGACTCGATGCACCGCAGTCGCAACTTCCTCTCGCCGCTGACGACGTTCAACCACCTGGAGGAGAACCTCGAAAACCACGGCTCCATCCCCGAGGAGCGTTTCGAGACCTACCACCGCTATCTGGAACTCGTCCGCGGGGAGTACAAGGACCGGGCCATCGAGGACGTGCGCCACGCGCTGGCCTACGACGTCGACGAGATCCAGCGCCAGGGCGAGAAGTACATGGACCACGTGATGGCCTACATCGACGACGCCACCGTCGAAGACGAGATCACGGGCCGCGAACAGGAACCCGACGAGCAGTTCCTGCGCAGCGTCGAGGAGAAACTCGACCTGCCCGAGGATCGGAAAGACGACTTCCGCCAGGAGGTCTCGAACTGGGTCTCCCGGCGCGCTCGTGAAGGAGATACGTTCAACCCGCAGGACAACGACCGCCTGCGCCGCGCCCTCGAACGCAAGCTCTGGGAGGACAAGAAACACAACATCAACTTCTCGGCGCTGGTGTCGAGCGGGGAGATGGACGACGAGGAGCGCAACCAGTGGATCGACGCGCTCATCGAGCAGGGCTACTCCGAGGACGGCGCCGCGGAGGTGCTGGAGTTCGCCGGGGCCGAGGTCGCAAAGAGCGAGATGGAGGATTAATGTGAGTGGGCGCGATTCCGACCGGAGCGGACACGACGTGGATCCGAGCGGACGGGACTACATCCACGAGGCCGACCGGTCGCTCGACCGGACCTACGAGGAGCCCCGCTCGCTCGCCGAGTACGTCGACCTGGTCTTCGAGCGGCCCGCGCTGGCCGCTCACGCCTCGAAGTACCTGCTCGCTGCCATCGAGGCTGCGGGCACCCGGAGCGTCATCGAAGAGGGCGAACAGAAGGAGCGCTATCGCTTTTTCGACGACCCGCACAACGACGGCGAACACGCTATCCTCGGGAATACGGAAGTCCTGAACGCCTTCGTCGACGACCTGCGTTCGATCGCGGCCGGTCGGGGCAAAGACGAGAAGATCGTCTGGCTCGAAGGCCCCACCGCAACGGGCAAGTCCGAACTCAAACGCTGTCTCATCAACGGGCTCCGGGAGTTCTCCAAGACCGACGAGGGTCGCCGGTACACTGTCGAGTGGAACGTCGCCGGCGCCGGTGGCACCGACTCGGGGCTGACCTACGCCGACCAGCCAGTCGCCGACGAGGACGACTGGTACGAGAGTCCGGTCCAGGCCCACCCTCTCACCGTCTTCCCGGAGGACGTTCGCGAGGACCTGGTCGCCGCGCTGAACGAGCGCCTCGACGACCACATCCCGATCAAAGTCGAGACGGGGCTGGACCCGTTCTCGCGGGAGGCTTACGACTACCTCGAAGAACAGTACCGCCGCGAGGGCGTCGACGAACTCTTCACGGCGGTGACCGACCCCAAACACCTCCGCGTCAAGAACTACGTCGTCGACGTCGGCAAGGGGATCGGCGTCCTCCACTCCGAGGACGACGGCACCACGAAGGAACGACTCGTCGGCGCCTGGATGCAGGGGATGCTCCGCGAACTCGACTCGCGCGGGCGCAAGAACCCGCAGGCGTTCTCCTACGACGGCGTCCTCTCGCAGGGTAACGGTCTCCTCACCGTCGTCGAGGACGCCGCCCAGCACGCCGACCTGCTCCAGAAACTGCTGAACGTCCCCGACGAGGGGTCCGTGAAGCTAGACAAGGGCATCGGGATGGACATCGATACACAGCTGGTTATCATCTCGAACCCGGACCTGGAAGCCCAGCTCAACCAGCACGCCGAGCGAGAGGGCCAGGACCCGCTGAAGGCGCTCAAACGGCGACTGGACAAACACGAGTTTACCTACCTCACGAACCTCTCGCTGGAGGCCGAGTTGCTCCGGCGCGAACTCACGAACGAGACGTCGGTGTGGACGGCCGACTCCTGGAGCGAACTCGACGAGTGGATCCAGGAGCCCGTGACGACGAGTGTGCGGGACGCCCGCGACCGGGTCCACGAGAAGGAACTCGCACCGCACGCCGTCGAAGCCGCCGCGCTGTACGCCGTTGTGACGCGTCTCGACGTGAGCGACGTCCCGAGCGGCCACGACATCGTCGACAAGGCCTTGCTGTTCGACCGCGGCTTCCTCCAGGAGGGCGACGAGCGTGTCGACGCCGACGAGTTCGACTTCTCGGACGACGCCGCCGACGGCGACCACGGCATCCCCGTGACCTTCACTCGAGACGTCATCGCGGACCTCTTCCACGTGGAACAGGACCGCCACCACGCTGACCTCCCCGTCGAGCACGTCATCATGCCACGCGACGTCCTCGACGCGATGGCCGAGGGACTGGGCGGTGCGCCGGTCTTCTCGAACGCCGAGGCCGCCGAGTTCGAGGAACGCGTCGTCCCCGTCAAGAACCACGTCTTCGGCCGGCAGGAAGACGACGTGCTCGACGCGATGATGCGGGACAAGCGCGTCGACGAATCTACCGTCGAAGACTACATCGAACAGGTCTACGCGTGGGCGACCGACGAGCGCATCACCAACGACCGCGGCGAGTACGTCGACCCGGACCCGCTCCGGATGAAGATATTCGAGGTCGAGCACCTCGGCCGCTTTGACGAGGAGGACTACGCCGGCAACGAACCGACGCCGGCCGTCGAGTCCTTCCGGGAGAACAAGATCATCACGGCTCTGAACCGCCACGCCTGGCAGCGCCGCGACGAGGAGTTCCGCGTGAGCGACGTCTCGCCCAAGGAGATCCCCGTCATTCAGACGGTCCTGGGCAGTCACTCCTGGGACGACGTCAAGCGGACCTACGAGGACTTCGACCCCCGTCAGTGGGACAACCCGCCGAGCGGCACGGAGACGGCCGACCTGAAGGAAAAGACCGTCCGCAACATGCAGGAACTGTTCGACTACAGCGAGGCCTCCGCGGAGCTGACGAGTCGCCACGTCATGAGTCAGGTGAGTTACCAATGGGACTGAGAGAGGACCTCGAACGCTACCGCGAGGTGGGCGAACAGCGCCGCCAGGACCTGGCCGAGTTCATCCAGTACGGCGACCTGGGGGCGAGCCGGCCAGACTCGGTCCAGATACCGATCAAGATCGTCGACCTCCCGGAGTTCGCCTACGACCGCCGCGACAAGGGCGGGGTCGGCAAGGGCGACGCGTCGGAAGGTGACCCGGTCGACGCACAGCCCCAGCCGGGCGACGGCGACGAAGACGGCGACCCCGGCGAGGAGGGCGGTGAACACGAGTACTACGAGATGGACCCCGAGGAGTTCGCCCAGGAACTCGACGAGCGCCTCGGCCTCGACCTCGACCCCAAGGGCAAGAAAGTAATCGAGGAGACAGAGGGCGACTTCACCGACATCACCCGCACCGGTCCCAGTTCCACCCTGGACTTCGAGCGACTGTTCAAGGAGGGGCTCAAGCGCAAGCTCGCGATGGACTTCGACCGCGACTACGTCCGCGAGGCGCTCAAGGTCGACGGCTGGGGCCCCGCGACGGTCTACGAGTGGGCCCGCAGCGAGCACATCCCTGTCTCGAAGTCCTGGCTCGAAGACGCCTACGACGATTTGCCGGCAGAGGAGAAGGGAACGTGGGCGAGCATCGAGGAGATGGAGGAGAACGTCGAGCGAGAAGACACCGCCGCCCGCATCCGCCGGGAGGGCGTCGACCAGGTGCCCTTCCGCCGGGAGGACGAGCGCTACCGCTACCCCGAGATCGTCGAGGAGCGAGAGAAGAACGTCGTCGTCGTCAACATCCGCGACGTCTCCGGGAGCATGCGCCAGAAGAAGCGCGAACTCGTCGAGCGGACCTTTACCCCGCTGGACTGGTACCTCCAGGGCAAGTACGACAACGCCGAGTTCGTCTACATCGCCCACGACGCCGACGCCTGGGAGGTCGACCGCGACGAGTTCTTCGGCATCCGCTCCGGTGGCGGGACGCGCATCTCCAGTGCCTACGACCTGGCCGCCGAACTCCTCGACGAATACCCCTGGAGCGAGTGGAACCGCTACGTCTTCGCGGCGGGCGACTCGGAGAACTCCTCGAACGACACCGAGGAGGGTGTCATCCCGATGATGGAACAGATCCCGGCGAACCTCCACGCCTACGTGGAGACCCAGCCCAGCGGCAACGCCATCAACGCGACCCACGCCGAGGAGGTCGAACGCCACTTCCGCGATGCGGGCAACGTCGCCGTCGCCTACGTCTCGGGACCGGACGACGTCGTCGACGCCATCGAGACGATCCTCAGTACGGAGAGTGAAGCAGAATGAATCCGACCGAAGCCCCGAGGGAGGTCCACGCATGAACTACGACCGCGTCGAGGCCCAGCGCATCGCCGCAGACCTCGAAGAGCCAGTCCGCGAGGCCCGGAACCTCGCACAGCGATTCGGACTCGACCCCTACGAGGTGAACTACTGGATCGTCGACTACGCCGAGATGAACGAACTCATCGCCTACGGCGGGTTCCAGCGCCGGTACCCCCACTGGCGGTGGGGCATGGCCTACGACCGCCAGCAGAAACAGGGCCAGTTCCTCGGCGGGAAAGCCTTCGAGATCGTCAACAACGACAGCCCGAGCCACGCGTTCCTCCAGGAATCCAACACCATCGCCGACCAGAAGGCCGTCATCACGCACGTCGAGGCCCACGCCGACTTCTTCGCGAACAACCAGTGGTTCGGGATGTTCGCGGACGAACCCGACGCGGCGGCGATGTTGGCCAGACACGCCGACGCCATCGAGGAGATCATGGCCGACACCGACGTCGACCGCAGCGAGGTCGAGAAGTGGATCGACCACATCCTGACCCTGGAGGACAACATCGACCAGCACGCCCCGTACGCGCCGGTCGACGCCGACGTCACCGAGGACCTCGAAGACGCCGACATCGCCGACATCGCCGACCAGCTGGACGAACTCGACCTCTCGGAGGAGGTCAAGGGGCAGGTCTTCACCCAGGAGTGGCTCGACGCACAGGGCGAGGACGGCGACGACGTCACGTTCCCCGACGAGCCCGAACCCGACATTATCGGTTTCCTCCTGGCTCATGGGATGGCCTACGACGAAGAGGCCGACCGTGCCGTCGAGATGGCAGACTGGCAGCGCGAGGTGCTCGAAATCTTGCGCCGGGAGGCGTACTATTTTGCGCCTCAGAAAATGACAAAAATAATGAACGAAGGTCACGCCGCCTTCTGGGAGTCTCAAATGATGACCGGCGAGAACTTCGCCGGTGACGACGAGTTCGTCCTTTACGCCGACCACATGGCCCAGGTGCTCGGGTCACCCGGACTCAACCCCTACAAACTCGGCATGGAGATCTGGCAGTACGTCGAGAGCACCGAGAACCGCCGCGAAGTCGTCGAGCGCCTCCTCCGCGTCGAGGACGTCACCTGGCGCAACTTCCACGACACCGTCGACTTCGACGCCGTCCTCGACGCACTGGATCCGGACTCCGTCGTCGCCGCCATCGACCCCGAGAACCTCGACGCGCTCGATCCCGACGATCCAAGAATCGACGCCGAGGCCCTGGAACAGGCCAGAAACGGGGAGATCGACGTCGCAACCTATCCCTGGAAACTGTTGACCTACGAGGGGATGGCCGAACGGCACTACTCGCTGGTCAAACCGCAGAACCGCGGGTTCCTCAAGGCAGTCAGCCAGGCGGAACTGGAGCGGGTCTCGCGGTACATGTTCGACGACTCCCGGTACGCATCCGTCGAGGACGCGCTGGCGGACGTCGAGTACACCCGCGGCTGGGACCGGATGTTCGAGGTCCGGGAGAGTCACAACGACGTGACCTTCTTAGACGAGTTTCTCACCCAGGAGTTCGTCGACGACAACGACTACTTCACCTACGAGTACACCCACTCCTCGGGCGACTACCGGGTCACCTCGACGGACTACGAGGACGTCAAGAAGAAACTCATGCTGGAGTTCACCAACTTCGGCAAACCCACGGTCGTCGTCGAGGACGGCAACTACAACAACCGCAACGAACTCCTGCTCGCCCACCAGTACAACGGCGTCATGCTCGACCTGAAGCAGGCTCGGGACGTCCTCGAACGGGTCTTCGAACTCTGGGGGCGGCCGGTCAACCTCAAGACCATCGTCAAGGAGTTCGACGAACACGACGTCGAAGTCGCGCGCCGCCGTGACCGGGAACCGGAACCCGAGGAAGTCGGGCGACTGCTGCGCTACGACGGCGAGGAAGTGACGATGCAGGAACTCGCCTGGGAGGAGGTCTCCCACCTGGCGGCCGACGACGTCGACTACGACACCAAACCCGACGAGTGGCTGGCCTGAACTGTCTCGACTTTCTCGACTAACCCGGTCACGACCGAGCCGTTTTGACCCGTCGCTCCGACCTGTCGACCATGCCCGAGTTCACCGTCTCGACCGACGAGCACACGCAGGCGATCGACGTGACCGACGAGGTCGCAGCAGCGCTCCCCGACGACGCCAGCGGCACGTGTACGGTGTTCGTCGAACACACGACCGCTGGCGTCGTCGTTCAGGAAGCCGAGTCCCGATTGCTGACTGATATCGAACGCGCTGTCGAGGGGCTCGTCCCCGACGACGGCTGGCGTCACGACGAGATCGACGACAACGCCGACTCGCACTTGCGGGCATTGCTGGTGGGCGAACACGTCTCCGTCCCGGTCGTCGACGGCGAACTCGACCTCGGAACGTGGCAGTCGGTCGTCTTCGTCGAGTGTGACGGGCCGCGTCGGCGGACTGTGCGGGTGCTCACGTAGGATCTCGTAGGACGGTTCACGAGGCGCGGTTGTTTTCGGATGAAACGGGGTGGATCTCCTTCTCAGTACGTCTGCCCATCGAGCAGTGGCAGCTGGCACGGTGCCGGAAAGATATAACCGAGGTGGGGACCTACTGAGTACCGTGACAATCACTCGTGACGAAGACGTGCTCGGTGGCGAGCCACGCATCGACGGAACGCGTATCGCCGTCCGCCACGTCGCCACACGGGTGGTTGATAACGGACGCTCTCCTGCCCACGTCGCAGATCAACTCGATGTGCCCCTTGCAGACGTCTACGAAGCTCTCTCGTACTACTACGCTCACATCGACGAGATGCGCGCCCTCGAAGCCGACAACGAAGCGGCATTCGAGGCCGTTCGAGAGTCGTCACTGAAACCCAAAGAGACCGTCAGGTGACGGGGACACGGATTCTACTCGACGAACACGTCGGTCGAGTCTTCGAACGGCTCCTCCGAGAACGCTCTCACGGACTCAACTCTTCTTCGGTCGCGCGTTCGTCCTCGTCGTAGATCCGCCGGATCGCCTCGGCGTGGGCGTCGCGGATGTTGCGGCGTTTCTTCTTCATCGACGGCGTCAGGAGGTCCTCGTCGGAGGTCCACTCGGTCGGGACCAGGACGAACTTCTTGATCGTCTCGATGCGCTCCAGTTCGGCGTTGACCTCCTCGACGGCCTCGCCGACCCACTCGCGGACGCGTTCGTCCTCGCACATCGCGGCCTGACTCGCGGGCAGGTCGATATCCTCGCGGTCGGCCCAGCGTTTCAGCGCCTCGAAGTTCGGGACGAACAGGGCCCCGACGAACTTCTGGTCGTCGCCGACCACCATCACCTGGTCGACGCGGTCGTTCGTCGCGAAGCGGTCCTCGATGGGCTGGGGCGCGACGTTCTTCCCGGTCGAGAGGACGATGAGCTGTTTCAGCCGTTCCTTGTAGACGAGGTAGCCGTCGTCGGTCTGTTCGACGATGTCCCCGGTCCGGAAGTACCCCTCGTCGTCGAAGGCGTCGGCGGTCTCCTCGGGGCGGTTCCAGTAGCCGTCGGTGACGTTCGGCCCGTCGACGAGCAACTCGCCGACCGTGCCCTCGGCCTCGGAGAACTGCCCCTCGGCGACCATCGACTCGTCTATCTTCACGGCCTCGTCGACGACCGGTGGCCCCAGGGTGCCGGGCCGGATATCCTCGACCGGGTTGACCGAGACGACCGGCGCGGTCTCTGTCAGTCCGTACCCCTCGACGATGGGGACGTCCATCCCGAGGAACAGTTCGGCGAGGTCCTTGCTCAGGCTGCCCCCGCCGCTGACGAGGAAGTCGACGTTCCCACCCAGTCCCTCTCGCACCGTCTCGTAGACGAGGCGGTCGGCGATGGCGTGTCTGGCCCGCAGTGTAGGACCCGGATTCTCGGTGCGAGCGTACGCTTTGGCCACGTCGACGGCCCACTCGAAGATGCGGGCCTTGACGGGGGACTCACTGGCCTGCTCGCGCATCCGGTCGAAGATCCGCTCGTAGACCCGCGGGACGCTCGCGCCAGTCGTCGGTTCGAGCAACTCGATGTCCTCGGCGACCGTGTCGGGGCTCTCGGCGTACCCGACCGTCGCGCCCGCCGCGAACATCAGGTAGTGGCCCGCGAGGCGCTCGAAAACGTGTGCCAGCGGCAGAAACGAGATGGTCTGTGAATGTCTGTCGAGCACCGGCGTTTCGGGGGCCTTGTCGTCGCGGGGCCCCATCCGTGCCCAGCACTGGTGGACGTTCGCCCGGAAGTTCTCGTGGGTGAGTCGCACGCCCTTTGGCCGGCCGGTCGTCCCGGAGGTGTAGATGAGACTCGCCAGGTCGTCGGGGTCGCGCCCGGCTAGCCACCCGTCGTAGGTCTCGCGGTCGAACGTCTCGTCACCGCGCTCGTAGACGTCCGCGAGCGTGTAGACGTCCTCGCGCTCGCTTTCGTGTTCGTCGATGACGACGACGAAATCGATGTCGAGGTCGTCTTCGACTGCTTCGAGCGTCGCGAGCAACTCGGCGTTTTCGAGGACGACACCCGTCGCGCCGGGGTCGTCCAGCAGGTAGTGGACCTGTCGGGACGACGAGTCGGTGTAGACCGTCGTGACGACGCCGCCGGCGGCCAGTATCCCGAAATCGGAGAGTGCCCACTCCATGCGCGTGTCGGCGTAGATACCGACCATGTCGCCGTTTCCGACGCCGAGCTCGCGAAAGCCCGCCGCCAGTCGTCGAACTATCGCGCCCATTTCGTCGTACGTGACCGACGCGTACTCACCTGGTGGTGCCGGTGGGACGACGGCCTCGGGGAGTGACCGGTCGTAGACGCCGCCCTTGTACCGCTGGGCGACCTCGTCACTGTAGGCGTCGACTGCACGCTCGAACATCGCAGAGAGCGTCCCGTCGCCGATGACCTCGTCTTCGAACCGCTGCTCTGCCTCCCACCAGTCGGCATCGGGGACGTGAGACATTATATGTCATACGGGGGCATCCCGTAAATACGTTTTCGGGCAGACAGCGATTCGAGCGCTGTTGAACCCGGAGAAACGGGATCGACGTTCATTCGGTTGTCGGGCGGTGAATCGCCGGGATGGCCGGGACTCAGCACTGAAAATCGGGCTGCAACGCTTATAGGTTGGTTTTCGATACCCACACACGATGGTCTCTCCGGTGGTCTGGGTCCTCTGTCTGACGGCGATGCTGCTGGTCGGACTCGCGGTGTTCGGCTGGCGCCACCGTTACAGCCCGGGCGTGACGTGGTTCGTCGCACTCGAGGCGACGTCGGCGCTCTGGGTGGTGCTGACGGTCGCTGGACTGCTCTCCTCGGCCGGTCCGTTGCGAGTGCGACTCTGGGGGATCGGGACCGGACTGGGTGTCTTCACCGTCGTCCTCTGGTTCGGGTTCATCATCGCGTACACGGGGCGACGGGCCTGGTTGACACCGCGACGGTTCGTTCCGGCAGTCACGCCGCTGGTCGTCGGCTCGATACTCTACGTCCTGGCACCGACCTGGCCACCGCTCGTCGAGAGCGCGACGCAGGTCCAGACCCCGGTCGGGACGGTCGTCGACGTGTCGGTGGGACCGGTCGGCGCGATACTCGCATTCTTGCTGTATGGGACCATTCTCGCCGGGTTCCTGCTCGCCCTGGAGACTCTCTTCGAGAACGAGTCGCTCTTCCGGGGACAGGTAGTCGCGTTCGTCCTCGGCACGTTGGTAACCGTCCTCGCGAGTGCCGTCAGGACATTCGAACTCGGTCCGTCTGGGTTTCCGATAACGCAGGTCGCGCTCGGTGGCCAGTCACTGCTGTGGGGGTACGCTGTTTTCCGCCAGCAGTTCCTCAGACAGGTCCCGTCGGTCTCGCGCATCGGCGAGCGGCGAGCCTTCGAGACACTGGAGGACGGCGTCTTCGTCGTCGACAGCCACGGGGTCGTTCTGCGGGCCAACGAACGAGCCACCGCCGTCCTCGACGTCGAGGACCCTGTCGGCGCGCAACTCGAGGAGGTACTCGCGACGACGGGTGCTCCCGCACTCGCGGACCTACCTGGCGAGTTCTGTCGCGACGGGAGAGTGTACGAAGTCCTCGCGTCGCCGGTCTCCGACTGGCGCGACCAGCGGATCGGCCACACCGTCGTCGTTCGTGACGTGACGCGACTCGTCACGCGACAACAGCGCCTCGAAGTGCTCAACCGCATCCTCCGACACAACGTCCGCAACGACCTGACCGTCATCCAGGGCTCTGCCGTCGAGATCGGTCGCCTCACCGACGGTCGGGCGGCCGATCTCGCCGAACGTATCGATGAGCGCTCGAGTACGCTTCTCTCGGCGAGCGAGAAGGGCCGGGACGTCGAGCAACTGTTCGACTCCTCGGAGGACACGTGGATCGATGCCTCGGACTTCGTCGGCGAACTCCGCGCCGGTCCCCCACAGCGCTACCCCTGGGCGACCGTCTCGACGTCGGTCGACGTCGAGGGGTTCCGCGCCGACCGTACTGCCCTCTGGCTCGTCGTGAGCGAACTCGTCGAGAACGCGCTCGCTCACGGCGGCGAACACCCGACCGTCGAGGTGTCGGTCTCCCGGGACGACGGCGAGGTCAGTGTCGTCGTCTCGGACGACGGGCCGGGGATCCCGCCGACGGAACTCGACCCGGTCCGTACCGGCGAGGAGTCCTCGCTACGGCACTCTTCGGGACTCGGCCTCTGGCTGGTCAACTGGGGCGCACAGACACTCCACGCCGATCTGTCCTTCGAGATGGACGACGGGACGACCGTCTCGCTGTCCCTTCCCGAGACGCCGGTTTCCGACCGGTCCACGCAGGTTCGCCAGCCTGAGTGAGGTTCACGCTCGCACTCGCGTCCGCACTCGCGCTCGTAGCCTCGTCTACCCGCGTCGGTCCGTCTCTCCGCTCCGCACCGCTCCGTTCGGGAACCGATATACGGGGCGACCCTGTAGAGGTGGGTATGACCGACGGGACACCAGCGGCCGGGGGCGGGTGGTTCGCCGGCCTCGACGCGTCCGACCGCGAGGCGGCCCTCGATCGACTCGGGTCCGGGGGAATCGCCGAGCCCGCCGACTGGCCAGCTCTCGCGGTGGAGACGGGCTACGCCGCCGACGAGGAGGAGTACTACGACCGCCTGCACGACCTGACGCTGGCGGCCGCTCGCCGCGAGGTCCGCCAACGCGAGCGCGCCGACGACCGACAGCTCGTCCACGCTGTCAGGGCCATGGACGACGCCCGCCGAACCGCGAACGAACTCGCAGAGCGCGTCGCCGAGTGGGCCGGCAGCCGATTCGACGACGCCGGTTCGGGTATCGACTACGCCCGGGAACTCGCGACGGCCGATTCGCACTGGGACGACGACTTCGCGACCGACTGGGACCCCGGCACCGACCGACTCGTCGCGCTGGCGGCGCGAACGGCCGACCTCGCGGACGAGGCGGACGAACTCGAACGCTTCGTCGAGACGGCGGCCCACGACGTCGCGCCGAACCTCGCGGCGATGGCCGGCCCCGTCCTCGCCGCGCGGCTGATATCGCTTTCGGGTGGCCTGGACGACCTCGCCAAATCCCCCAGTAGCACGGTCCAGGTACTCGGGGCAGAAGACGCCCTCTTCGCTCACTTGCGGGGGAACGCCACCTCGCCGAAACACGGCGTCATCTTCACCCACGAGTACGTCCGGGCCACTCCGGAATCAGAGCGCGGATCGGCCGCTCGCGCAGTCGCGGGGAAACTCACCATCGCCGCTCGCGTCGACCACTACAGCGGCGAGCGCCGCCCGGAACTCGACGCCGAACTCGACGAGCGAATCCGCACCATCCGTGCGCGAGGTGACGACCAGTGACGCTCCCGGACGGCGTCGAACGACACGAGTTCGACGGCACGGAGCGACTCGCGACGCGGGGTGACCCGGTCTACGGCGAACCGACCGACGGCGAGTGGCGCGCGTGGAACCCCCACCGCTCGAAACTCGGCGCGATGCTGGAACTCGGACTCGATACGGGACTCACCGGCGGCGAGACGGTCCTCTATCTCGGTGCGGCCTCCGGGACCACGGTCAGCCACGTTGCCGACTTCGCTGGTCCGACCTACGCCGTCGAGTTCGCCGCCCGCCCGATGCGAGACTTGCTCGACGCGGCCGAACCGCGAGGGCGCCTGTTCCCGCTCCTGGCCGACGCCCGCTCGCCCGAGGAGTACGCCCACGTCGTCGAACCGGTCGACGTGGTCGTCCAGGACGTCGCGACACGCGGCCAGGCGGCCGTCGCGACCACGAACGCACGATTCCTCCGGGAAGACGGCAGACTGCTCATGGCCGTCAAGGCCCGCAGCGAGGACGTGACCCGAGACCCCGAGGCGGTGTTCGACGACGCGCTCGCAGAACTGCGAGGGACATACGAGATACTCGACACCGAGCGACTGACGCCGTATCACGATGACCACCTCGGGATCGTCGCGACGCCGCACTGACGCCCGAAGCGCAAGTACGGGCGGAGATAGCGTGGTCGTTCGCTTCCCGTGGCCGCCCCTCGCCGGCCAAGACGCCGGCACGTTCGGCCGGACCGTGACAGACTCTATTGTCGAAGAGTCCGTTGAACCGACGATGGTCGACGAACCACGTCGCAGAGGATACCTGAGTGCAGTGGTCGGATTGCTGACCGGTCTCGCGGGCTGTGCCGGGATCGGCGCCACGGACACCGACGGTCCGCCGGGTACCGACTCCCGGCCCACCGAGTCGCCGACGTCGACGCGGACGGACGAACCGCCCGCCGATGGAATGCCGACGGACGAACCGCCCGCCGATGGACCGCCGACGGACGAACCGCCCGCCGATGGACCGCCGACGGACGAACCGACCGCCGACGGAACGCCGACGGTCGAACAGACTCCGTCGTTCGACATCGACGCGACCCTGCCCGACGACCCCGTCACCGCGGGCGAGGAGTTGACTGTCAGCGTGAGCGTCACGAACGCGGGGACCACCGCGTCGACGGACTTCACGATGGCCGTCGACGGGACGACCGCCACGACCGAGACGGTCGAGATCCCGGCCGGCGAGACCGTGACCGTCGAGTTGACGACCGACGAGACGCACTTTCTCGGACCCGTCGACGTCGCCGTGGGCGGCGAGCGGGTGGGGACCGTCACGTTCGTTTCGCCGTCGACGATACACGTCGCGCCCGACGGACGCGACTACCAGCCCGGGACCGAGGCGGCCCCGCTCGGGAGCATCCAGGAAGGGGTCGAACGTGCCCGACCGGGCGACACCGTCTCCGTCCACCCGGGGGAATACGAGGGACCGGTCCTGACGCGCCGGAGCGGCGAACCCGACGCTCCGGTCGAGATCACCGGCCCGCCCGACGCGATACTCAGGGCGAACCCCGACGACTGGCGCGGAGTCGTCGAGATACGCCACAGCCACGTCCACCTGACGGGGCTGACGGTCACCGGGTTGTTCGACCCGGACGCGCCGGACGACCCCGAGTCGTACGCCGACAAGGCGCTGGTCGGCGTGTCGCCGCTCGGTACCTCGGGCGACGAGGAGGTCAGCGACGAGTACCTGACCGACGTGAAGGTGATGCCCGACCGTATCGGGAACGCCGGGCGCAACATGGTCATCGTCTGGCGCACCGAAACTATCGAGATCGGTGAGTTCGAAGTCATCGGCCCGGCGGGAGCCTCGTGGGTGTATTCGGACGAGCGGAGCCACATCGGCGAGATCGTCTACCTGGGACAGGCCCCGGACAACGTCGTCGCGGACCACGAGTGGTACCCCTGGGACGAGTACGACCTGACCAGCGACGTCCACGTCCACCACGTCGACAACTCCGCCGGCCACCCCCACTCCGAACTCGTCGACTGCAAGATGGGGACCCACGACGTCACGATAGAGTACTGCACCGACGCCGGCGGGTCCCAAAACGACGAGTCGTGGACCCCGACTTCGGTGGCATTGGGGGGGCACGACGCGACGGTCCGATGGTGTCGACTCGCGAACGGCGACGGGAACGCCATCGACATCTCCGACCGACGGGTCTACTCGAACGAGGAACTGAGTAGCGGACCTGCGAGCGCCTTCGAGCGGGCGGGAAAAGGCAACGCCATCTACGGGAACGAGGTCGCCGGCTTCGACAAGGAGGCGATCACCCTCACCGAGTGGCTCGACGCCGAACCCTTCGAGCAGGAACACGTCTGTGGCAACGACGTCGAGGGGGAGACGGACTTCAGCCCCGGGGAGTCCTGTCCCGCCTCTGTCCCGGACGGCGACGGTGTCGGTCACCTCGGCGGCGATAGTCCCTGGAGCGAGTAACCCACCGTGGCGTCGGTAACTGGGTGATCTCGCCGGGGCGGCGCCCGGACGGGACCGGCGTCGAAACCGACTGCTTCGACACCGGTGCCCCCGAAAGGGGAATCGAACGGGCCACCGTCTCACTTCCGGGGACCAGGCGATGAGAAAGTTTTAGCGCGCGCCGCCCCAGCGTTCGCCCGATGGACGAGCGGGGTTCGCGCGAGCACTTCACCCGGGCGGGGACGCTCGGTATCGAGGAGGAGTACTACGTCGTCGACGAGCAGGGCCGCCCCACCTCGGGCACGGACGAACTCGTCTACGAGTCCGAGCCGCCCGAACTGCTGGAGGGACGACTCGACCACGAACTGTTCAAGTGCGTCATCGAGTCCCAGACCCCCACGATCGAACCCGGCGAGGACGCCCGCGAGCACCTGCTGGCCGTGCGGAAAGCGCTGGTCGACCACGCCGAGGCCCACGGCTACGGCATCGCCGCCGCCGGACTCCACCCGCTGGCGAAGTGGCGCGAACTCGAACACGCCGACAAACCCCGCTATCGCTCGCAACTCGACCGTATCCAGTACCCCCAGCACCGCAACACGACCGCTGGCCTGCACATCCACGTCGGCGTCGACGACGCCGACAAGGCGGTGTGGATCGCAAACGAGACGCGGGCTTACCTGCCCATGCTGCTCGCCCTCTCGGCGAACTCGCCGTACTGGAACGGCTTCGACACTGGACTGGCGTCGGCCCGCGCGAAGATCTTCGAGGGGTTGCCCAACACGGGGATGCCGACCCGCTTTGCCGACTACAAAGATTTCGACCGCTACGAACGCCGCATGGTCGAGTCCGGGAGCATCGACGACCGCGGCGAACTCTGGTTCGACGTGCGCCCCCATTCCGGACTCGGCACCGTGGAAGTGCGGACGCCCGACGGCCAGGCCGACCCCGACCGCGTGCTGGCGTTCGTCGAGTACGTCGAGGCACTCGTGGCCGATCTCGGTGCCCGCTACGAGGACGGCGAGTCCGCGACCGAAGTCCGGCGCGAACTCCACGACGAGCACAAGTGGCGCGCGATCCGCCACGGTCGGGACGCCCAACTCTTTGCCCCCGACTTCGAGGCGACTGTCTCGCTGGGCGAACTCGTCGACCGCGAGGCCTCGCGACTGGGTGTCTCGGGTATCGTCGACGTCTACGAGGGCGAGAGCGGCGCCGACCGACAGCGCCGGATCCGAGAGACCGAGGGCGTCGCCGCGCTGGCGGACGCACTCGCGCTGGGCTACGAGTAATCACTACGACTCGACTCGACTGGCGGTTCCGAGAGTCGGCGCGTTCCAGCGGAACGGGATTCGTCGGCAAGGCTTTTACCCGGCAGGGGCTTGTGTCCTCCTAGAGACGACGTATGTCTACCGACGATCCAACGGACGACGGCGAGGGTACCGACAGTCCGGACGACGGCCCGGACGGCGGGGACGTGCGAGACCGCCTGGAGGAGGAGGCAGACAAGGCGGTCGAGCAGTTCGACGAGGGGATCGTCGACCTGCTCTCGTGGGTGCTGGAGACCGAGACCCGCGCGCGGATCTACGTCTATCTCAGGGAACACCCCGAGAGCACGAGCGACGAGATAGCCGACGGGACCGGACTGTATCCCAGTACGGTCCGCGAGGCACTCGCCGAACTCCACGGCGAGGAGAAAGTCACCCGGCACAAACGCGAGAGCGACGGCGCCGGGAACAACCCCTACGAGTACGCGGCGATGGCGCCCAGCGAACTCGTCGGGAACATCGTCGACGACGTCCAGAACCAGCTCAACACTGTGTTCAACCTCGACGACGCACTCGACGTTGACGCGCCGCCGACACCCGGAACGAGCGAGGATCCTGTGACGATCACCGTCGAAGACGCCAGTGACGGCGAGGCGGACGCCAGTGACGGTGACGATGACGATGACGAGGCCGGGGCCGGTGTAGACGGGGCGGCCGGTGAGGGGTCCGAGGCGACCGACGAGGGGTCCGACACGAGCGGCGAGTCGAGTAACACAGACGACACGTAGCGTCCTCACCGTGAACCGCGTGAACGTGTCGCTCGGTCAGTGGGAGGCGAAGGCACTATATCCGGAGCACGACACGGGAGGGATATGAGAGTCGCCCTGGGTGGGACGTTCGACCCGATCCACGACGGGCACCGCGCGCTGTTCGAGCGTGCGTTCGAACTCGGCGACGTCACGGTCGGACTGACCAGCGACGACCTCGCGCCCAAAACCCGCGGGGACGACCGCTACATCCGGTCGTTCGCCGAGCGCGAACGCGACCTCGACGGCGAACTCGCCGACGTCGCAGCCGAGTTCGACCGGGCCTACGAGATCCGCGAGTTGACCGAACCGACCGGTATCGCCACGGAACCCGGCTTCGACGCGCTCGTCGTCTCGCCCGAAACCGAGACCGGCGGGCGCCACGTCAACGAGATACGCGTCGATAACGGCCTCGAACCGCTCGACATCGAAGTCGTCGACCACGTCCACGCCGAGGACGGCGAGATAATCTCCAGTACCCGCATCGTCAACGGCGAGATCGACGAACACGGCACCCTCACCCCCGACCGCGACGGTCGCCCTCGCCCCGAATCCCGCGACGTCACTGACTGAACGCGACCGTACCGTGCCCGATTTCGTCTCGGGTTTCTCTCGATAACACGTCCCCGGTGATCCTGTCTCACTCGGATTCGCTGACCTCGTACTCCGCCCGGTCGAACCAGTCTGGGTCGACTTCGACGCCCCAGCCGGGACCCGACGGCACCGCCACTTCACCGTCTTCGACGGTCAGTGCCGGCGATAGCAGCCCGCCAGCCCAGTCGTCCTCGATCGTGAACTCTGCGAAGGGACCGGGGTTGTCGATGGCGGCCATCAGGTGTAACGCGAAGACCGTCACCATCGAGCGGTTCGCCGAGTGGGGAATACACGGGATCCCCGCGTCAGCAGCCAACTCGGCCACGTCGAGCGCGCGTGAGAGCCCGCCGATGTAACAGACGTCGGGCTGGACGAGTTCGACGGCGTCCATCTCGATCATCCGTCGCCACTGCGCAAAGTTCGTGTCCTGCTCACCGCCCGTGACGGTCACGTCGTCGAGCGCGTCGGTGACCTCGGCTGTCCACTCCAGCTCCCAGTACGGACACGGCTCCTCGAAGTACGCGACGTCGTTGGGTGCGAGGATCTCCTCGCCGATCTCGATGGCTCGCTCGGGCGAATACGAGCTGTTGGCGTCGATCAGCAGCGTGACGTCGTCCCCGACCGCCTCGCGGACCGCCGGCACCAGTTCCTCGGTGCGACCCGGCCAGGCGTCCTCGTCGTCGCCTTTCGACGACCAGTCGCCCGTCCGGATCTTGAACGCCTCGAACCCCTTCTCCTCGCGCAGGCGGGCCAGCCGTTCGGCCTCTTCGTCGACGCCGATTTCCTGGCGCATGCTGGAGCCGTAGACGGGAACGCTGGTCGGTTCGCCGCCCAGCAGCGAGGCGACGGGCTCGCCCTGGCGCTTGCCCCGCAGGTCCCAGAACGCCGTGTCGAGGCCACCGGTCGCCCGGCAGACGTACGACCACGGGTACTTGTACTCCGCCTGGACGATATCGTCCGCCAGCGCGCCGATGTCGTCGATGGTCCGACCGAGTGCGTGGTCGGCGACCTGCCGGTGGAAGACCGTCGCCGTGATGTCCGCGTTGTAGGGCGCGAACTGGCCGAGACCGACGTCGCCGTCGGTGGTGTGTGCGCGGACGAAGCCGACTCGTTCCGTCGAGAAGGTCTCCAGTTTCGCGAGTTCCATACCGGCCGGTCCCGAGGACCGGTAATAAAACCGTACGCTGGACAGCGGCCGTGTTTGCACCCGAGCCAGCCTGACCGACCAACCGACGATTCGACGGCGGGACCACGTTTCGAGTTCGCCCCAACAAACTTATGCGATAGATGACCCTAATCCGCCTGTGCTCAGCGCCAAGATGGAGGATTACCTGAAAGCGGTGTACGAGGCCCAGCGCGAGACAGACGGCCCGGTCTCGACCTCCGCGGTCGCGGAGATGCTGGACGTGACGCCGCCGACGGCCACGAGCATGCTGGAGAAATTAGAGGAGCGGGACCTGGTCGAACGCGAGAAGTACAAGGGCGTCCGGCTGACCCCCGAAGGCGAGACTGTGGCGCTGGAAGTCGTCCGCCACCACAGACTGCTCGAGACGTACCTCACCGAGCAACTGGGATACGACTGGGCGGCGGTCCACGACGAGGCCGACCGCCTCGAACACCACATCAGCGAGGAGTTCGAGCGCCGCGTCGCGGACGTGCTGGACGACCCGACGGTCGACCCTCACGGCGACCCGATCCCGGACGACTCGCTACAACCCGTCGACGAGAGCGGCGCGACGCTGGGCGAGTGCGAGGAAGGCGAGACGGTCGTCGTCAGGCGCGTCCGCGACCGGGACCCCGAGGAACTCGCCTATCTCGACGAACATGGCGTCACGCCGGGCACGACGCTCGTCGTCACCGAGATCGCTCCCATCGGTATGATGACCGTCGAACTGGACAGCGGTGAGACGGTCTCGCTCCCCGACGGCATCGCCGCGACGATATTTGTCGAATCACCCGAGGAATCCCCGGAGTTCGGCGAAGTCGCCGACGCGTGACCGAGTGCCGATTGGCACTCCTCCGCTTTTGAGACGACCGCACGGCGAGATCTCAGGTGGCAGGACGCGTCACTTCCTCCGTCGACCAGATCGGTCTCTGATCCACGATCTGCTCTCAGCGGCGAGCGATCCGGACCTCGTGTTCTGGCCCGGTCGCCACGCACTCGACAGTCCCGAACGCGCCGAGGTGCGCCGAGAGGTCGAGTTTCTGGTGGTGGACGAAGGCGAGTCGCCCGTCCCGAGTGAGTACGTCCGCGGCCCCGTCGAAGATGTCTGCGAGTACACCCGACCCGGCGTGTGTCGGTGGGTTGCTGAGAACGAAATCGAACGTCTGATCGCGTACCCCAGCAGTAGCGTCGGCCGTCACGGCCGTCCCCTCGATACCGTTTCGCACGAGGGTTTCCTGGGCACACGCCGTCGCGCGTGCGTCGTCGTCGGTCAGCGTCACCGAACAGTCGGCGGTCAGACCGGCGTCGGCGCCAAGCGGCCCGCAACCACAGCACAGGTCGAGCACGCGCTCCCCGTCGGCCACGTCGATGGTCTCCAGCAGTAGTCTCGTTCCGTGGTCGAGACCGCCCGCCGCGAAGAGGCCGGGTTCGGTCACGAGGTCCAGTTCGGTGCCCGCAACGGTGGCGCTGTGAGTGTTACGTTCGACGTCGGCTGGTGGGTCGAACGAAGCGGGTCGCGTCGCGCGAACCAGTTGCGCGCCGTCGGCCGACGCGACGGTCTCGGGGTCGGCGTCGAGCGCCGAGAGACGATCCCGATAGCGGTTCAATCCGGTGGTCTCGCGGCCCGCGAGAACGAGTGTCCCACCGGGGTCGAGCCGACCGAGGGCGTCCGCGATACGCTGGTTTCCTACCTCCGTCGCGGTGTAGGGTTTCGGGACGTACACTGCGGTGTCGAACGTCCCGTCGAGTTCGGACTCGCGGGCGACCGTTCGGACCGCGGCCGCCACGTCGTTCTCGTGGCAGTTCGCCCGGCAGGTGTCGGCCGCCCGGGCGCTCGATTCGGTCATCGTGACGCCCCCGACTCGGGCGGCGAGCACCACGCCGAGCACGCCGTAGTTTGCCTGGACGACGAGCAACTCCTGGGGGGCATTCTCCCAGACGTGTTCGAGCGCGAGGAGTTCGGAGCCCCGGAAGGCGTCGGCGGCGTGTACTCCGTCGCTCGTCCGGAACTCGTAGACGTCCGGTCCGTCGTCGGTCCGCGCCCCGAGTTCGAGGTGGGTCACGGCCCGACACCCCCTGGATACCGGGCCGGACGAGGTACGGGATGGCCGTCCCGTCGTCTGACTGCAAGGGGCCGTGACGGCTGTCGGTCGATGCGTCTCTCGGTACGGTCGGCGCGTGTTCGGGCGCTTGCGATGGGCATTCGGTCGTGACGGGTCGGCAGGAACTACTGGATAGCCGGGCGGCCGCGACGTGTCACTGCCCGACGTGAGCGTCGACAAAACGCAGTCAGGGCTGGCGGCGTCGCGGCGAGTGCCGGATACCGAAAGCGCGACGACGCGTGGACAGCGACGGGGTACTCGTCCGCGCCGTCGTCCACACGTCGCCCACAGCCGGCGAGCCGGCCAGCCCCGATTCGCCTCGCGTCACCCGACTGCCGACTCAGGCGACGACGTGACGGACCGAGCCCGACCTCGGGCCCTTACCCATCGTGACTTCGATTTTTCGACCCGCCTACAAAACCGTTGTGCCCGCAGACGAGACGCCCATCGACCTCGTCGAAACCAGTCACTCACCCACGATCCATTTCGAATCCAAATTTCGATCCTCGGTAGGCTTTCGTATCTCAGCCACAAACCGAATGAATACGGATACCGTAGTATATATCGATGAGTACCAGGGACGCGCACCTCGAACTGCAGGGGATGAGTTGCGCCAACTGCGCGTCGACGATCCAGGAGTCGGTGGAGTCGCTCCCCGGAGTCGAGCGTGCGACGGCGAACTACGCGACCGACGAGGGCACAGTCGAGTACGACCCCGCGGCGGTGACGCTGGCCGAGATCTACGAGGCGGTCGAAGCGTCGGGCTACGAGGCCGCCAGCGAGACGGTCACGGTCGCCATCACGGACATGTCGTGTGCGAACTGCGCCGAGACGAACGAGACGGCACTGCTGGATACGCCGGGTGTCGTCTCCGCGGACGTCAACTACGCGACCGACGAGGCACGGGTCACGTACAACCCCGCCGACGTCTCGCTCGGTGACATCTACGACGCTATCGAGCAGGCCGGGTACAGCCCGGTTCGCGAGGACGGGAGCGACGGCGAGGGTGAGGGCCAGGCTGGCGGTGAGTCCAGTCAGACACGCCAGGACGCCGCGCGCAACGAGGAGATACGCCACCAGCGCAACCTCACACTGTTCGGTGCGGTGCTCTCACTCCCGCTGCTGGCGATGATGGTCGGGCACATCTTCGCCGCCGGGTGGATGGACGCCACGTTCGAGGGTATCCCGCTGGGCTGGGTCGCCTTCGCGCTCGCGACGCCCGTGCAGGTCCTGCTGGGACGCCAGTACTACGAGAACTCCTGGAAGGCACTCGTCCGGAACCGGACCGCGAACATGGACGTGTTGATCGCGCTCGGCTCCTCGACGGCGTACGTCTATTCTGTCGCCGTCTTGCTGAACGTGATCGTCGGCGGCCTCTACTTCGACACCGCCGCGTTCATCCTCGTGTTCATCACGCTGGGTAACTACCTCGAGGCCCGCTCGAAGGGCCAGGCTTCCGAAGCGATCCGGAGCCTCCTGGAGATGGAAGCCGAAACGGCGACGATCGTTCACGAAGACGGCAGTGAGGAGGAGATACCGCTCGAAGACGTCGAGGTCGGCGACCGACTCAAGGTGCGGCCGGGCGAGAAGATCCCCACCGATGCGACCGTCGTCGACGGCGATAGCGCAGTCGACGAGTCGATGGTCACCGGCGAGTCCGTCCCCGTCTCGAAAGAACCCGGCGACGACGTGATCGGGTCGACGGTCAACCAGAACGGCGTGCTCGTCGTCGAGGCGACGAAAGTCGGGTCCGAGACTGCGATCCAGCAGATCGTCGCACGTGTCAAGGAGGCCCAGAGCCGCCAGCCCGAGATCCAGAACGTCGCCGACCGCATCAGCGCCTACTTCGTCCCCGCGGTCATCGGCAACGCCCTGCTCTGGGGCGCCGTCTGGTACGCCTTCCCCGAGGCGCTCGCGGGGTTCGTCACTGGACTGCCGCTGTTGGGACTCGCGGCGGGCGGTCCCGCGGCCGTCGGCGGGTTCGAGTTCGCTATCGTCGTCTTCGCTTCCGCAGTGCTGATCGCCTGTCCCTGTGCGCTGGGGCTGGCAACGCCCGCTGCGACGATGGTCGGCACTGCCATCGGTGCCCGCAACGGTGTCCTCTTCGAGGGCGGCGACATCCTCGAACGCGTCCGCGACGTCGATACCGTCGTCTTCGACAAGACGGGTACGCTGACGAAAGGCGAGATGGAACTGACCGACGTGGTCGCGCTGCCCGCGACGGACGGCGGCGCAGTCGCCGAGACCGAAGCCGAGGTCACCGAATCGTTCGTCCTCGAAGTCGCTGCCAGCGCCGAGTCGGGGAGCGAACACCCCCTCGCAGAAGCAATCGTCGAAGGCGCCCGCCAGCGCGGGATCGAAGTCGGCGACCCCACAGACTTCGAGAACGTCCCCGGGCACGGCGTGAGAGCGACGACCGAACACGGTCGCGTTCTCGTCGGCAACCGGAAACTCCTCGAAGAGGCAGGCGTCGACACGGCACCTGCCGACGACGCGATGGACCGACTGGAGCGGGAGGGCAAGACCGCGATGCTCGTCGCGCTGGCCGACGGGGAGGCAACCGACGCCGAGACGCCCGGCGAGTACCGCCTGCTCGGTGTCGTCGCCGACGCAGACACGACCAAGGACTCGGCGAAAGCGGCTGTCGAGGCCCTCCACGAACGCGGTATCGAGGTGCGGATGATCACCGGCGACAACGAGCGGACGGCCCGCGCCGTCGCCGAGGAGGTCGGCATCGACCCTGACGACGTGATGGCGGGCGTGTTACCCGACGAGAAGGCCGACGCGATCGAGGAGATCCAGTCCGACGGCAGCCGGGCCATGATGGTCGGCGACGGCGTCAACGACGCACCGGCTCTCGCCGCCGCGTACGTCGGTTGTGCCATCGGGAGTGGGACCGACGTCGCCATCGAGGCGGCCGACGTGACGCTGATGCGCGACGACCCGCTCGACGTGCTCAAGGCCGTGCGCGTCTCCGAGGCGACGCTCTCGAAGATCAAACAGAACCTCGTCTGGGCGCTGGGGTACAACACGGCGATGATCCCCCTGGCCTCGCTGGGACTGCTCCAGCCCGTCCTCGCCGCGGCCGCGATGGCCGTCTCCAGCGTCTCCGTGCTCACCAACAGCCTCCTGTTCCGGCGGTACACCCCCGACCGCGACTACCGGATCCTGGGATTCCTGCGACGCTGAGTTCGCGGTCGTCTCGCTCTTGGACTCGCGTCGCCGCTCCGTTCCAGATTCTTCGGACAGGCGACACACTGCCGGTGCCACATCGAATTCTACCTACAAGATACTAAGCATGTCACCGAACCAGTTCGGCCGTATTCCCGCGAATCGGCCGGAATTGACAAGCCTCTTTTCTCACCAGTTCGAAGCGTCAGATTGCGCATGAACAGACAGATCCGACGTCGAGACGTGCTGCGGGGAATCGGTGCGACGGCGATGGCCGGCGCGCTCGCCGGTTGTTCGACAGAGACACAGAACGACGGCGGCGACGGCGGCGGTGACGGTGCTAGCGACGGCGGCGACGGCGGTAGTGGCGGGGAAGTCCCCTCGGAGGTCGACGACTACCTCTCGGATGCGAACCTCTACGACGGGTCGATCGCCGATATGACCGGCGAGAGCAACCCGACGGTGGAGGTCGGTGCCGGTGAACAGGGCTACGCGTTCGACCCGCCCGCGATCCGCGTCTCGACCGGAACGACCGTCACCTGGGAGTGGACCGGCACGGGTGGCGGTCACAACGTCGTTCACGACGGCGGCGAGTTCACCAGTGGCGAGAGCGATTACGTCTCCGAAGCCGGTTACACCTACGAGTACACCTTCGAGAACACGGGGAACTACCTCTACTACTGTACGCCCCACCAGGGCCTCGGCATGCTCGGCGCGGTCGTCGTCGAGTAACGTCCGGCGGACTGCACTCGGTTTTTCGAACGCGCGACCGCGTGTTTCAGAGGACCGATCACTCTCTGTTGTGAGTTGAGCAATTTGAGTTGTCGGAGTTGCCGCAACTGTACTCAAGATTGTCTCAACCACACTCGTGATCGCGGGATGGAAGCCCTCGACGGGCTCGCGGTCGCTCAGCGACATATCCGCGCTCTCAGCACGGCCCGCGCGGATAGGGGTCGCTGAGGCGACTCCCCTGCGTCCCGCCACGCGCGCCTCGCCCTTCCAGTCCACCGGAAGAGCAAACTCTTCCGAGTTCTGACTCGCTTCACTCGTCAGGACGCCAGGGATGATTTCTGTGGGGTCGACTACCGAACATTCTACGTCGAGACTGCCCTGTACTTCTGCGGTTGCCGTTCATCGAGCCGAGAGTACTCGGGAACATATGGCGCAGTGTCTCGATTAGTGGGCTGATCGGACTCGATGACGACTGTGATCGACCCCGACCTATGTTGCCGGTGATTCACTCGATACTGTCGAAATTCCCGGATTCGTCCCGGTCAGAACCGCCGAATCTGTGAATTCCCCAGCTTCGCCTCACAACCGCAGAAGTACAGTGCCTGTGCAACGGGGTTCTCCCTGGCGGACTGAAAGGGCGAGGGCCGCTGGCGCTTGCGTGGTCGCCTGAGCGGGCCCTATTCTCGCGAGTGCTGTGCGGTGCTGTTGACCGAGCGAGAATATCCTGCTCAGGCGACCGCCAGCGGCCCGAGGGCTTTCAACGCTCACTGACGAGTGCGGTGCTGTCCACGTCACGACTGTCTCCCACAACACCACGACACGAAACGAGCTTCACACTCACTCCCTGTACTCACCGCGGGGCGATCGATGTGGGTTAGCGAAGAATTCTAACTGAAAGAGTGATTTCAGCTCAGGTCTACCGTTCCACATCTCAGAGGGGCCATCAACCAATAATAATATTACCCGTGCCGAACTAGCATGCATTAACGCGAGCACAGAGATCGCACTATGTCTCCCACTATCACCTTCGGCAAAAGTGCGGCTGAAACAGTGGCCAACGAATTTGGTATTAGCGTTAATGAAGAGGGATATCTCGTTGATGAAGAAGGAGATCTAATCACCCCTAGTGGGAGCGATGACCCGATGACGCTTGAGGAATTTGGTGGGACAGGTGTTGGTTCTCGTGTTTTCATAAAGGACGATTTCAACTCTGTCTCTGAATACGTTGAAGAGTACCGTTCTGATCTCTAAGATGGGTGATGGCGGAGAAGACGCAGATCTTGTTGAGACTGCTATCAGGCTTATTCGATCTGAAGAGGTTGTCGCGGTCAAGGATCGTGTCTTTGAAGTTGCTAAGAGAGGATTCAGGGCCGTATTCTCTTTCACTATTTCCGATGACGAAGAACCGAAGACAGTCTATAACCAAGATATCTTACAACATCCTGATCAGGAAATAAAAATTGTTGAAAAGGGAGAGAGTGTTGAACCCTTCCAACGGATTGAGGTAGATGGTCAGGCCGTCATTGAGCTTAACCTAGATGCCTTTAGTGAAGAGGGTAGGCGAGAGATTTTAGATGAGGTAATACCGACAGAACGTGAACAAGAGCGTTTCCTCACACACGAACAGGAACAGGAATTTGGGGTTGCCGAAGAGGCACGGAAAGACGAGAAGACCAAGGAAATCATTGACTTCTTCACACCATATCTTTCTTCATCTCAGTTGAAACTTCTACGCAGGTGCCAAAGTATTCGTATTGCATGGGAGAGGGATGACCGGTATACTTCCTCTCGGACAATGAGGAAGTGGAAGAACGATTTGAAACAGCAATTTGGGGATTCTGCTAATATGGTCTCAAACTTCTGCAGTTCTGGTTACTATGACGAAGGTGGGATTCTTAGACATATAATAGAGGATCTTTCTTCGGAATATGACAATACCAAACAAATACAAAATGAATATGATGAAATTGTGAGTGATAACCCGTTTGTAGTATATGTTGGAAAATATGATTCTGCAGGGAAAATAAAAGAACAGGCAAAAAATAGAATAATTGACTACGACACACACGAATTTACGGTCCAATATATTGACATCCGTGCTCAGGGATATGATAATAGACAGACTGCGAAACAGGCAATGGATCGTCTAGAAGGGGTGTTTAGAGTTCTTCCAGTTGAATCCATAGAAGATGATCGAGAATTAGTTTACCGTATCAACCCCAAACACTCAAAAATTATTTGACACATGTCTGCGAGAGATCTGAATGATTTACTCAATACTCCAAAGCTATTTCTTTTCTTGCCAGCGGTGAATCATACAGTCTTAGTAGCTACAACTACTCAAGCCCATGAATTTGTACTTTGTCTGATCGCGCTTGGTTCGTCGGCAATTGTTTATAATATTCTTGATGGAATCCCTGTTGAAGAGGCGGATAAGGTCAGCCTCGCTACAACCGCTTTTTTTATATTAGGTGGAACTGGCTGGTTAATCACAGTAGTATTCAGTCTTCATAGACTCAGGGATGCCTTCTCTCAATCGCCGATACTCCACGAAGTACTGTTCTTTGGGACAGTCGGATTCATTTTTGTCGTTCTAAGCCATATTATATTACGGGCAGAAGATGAATATGATAATACTCTCTGATTCTACTATTTGCCACTAAGATACGTCCACGCGATATCGACTACTCGCCGCGCAACTCTGCCACGTGGTCGATGCGGCGCTGGACCAGGTCCGGTTTGCCGATGTCGTGACGGATGCGAACGCCGTCGCCCGCCGCTTCGAGCGCGTCCTCGGCGACTTCCTCGGCGATCGAGATGGTTTCGGCGATCCCCACGACGGCAAAGGCCCGTGAGGTCGTCGTGTAGATACCGTCGTCGCGTTCGTCGACCGAAGCGTAAAACAGGAGCGCCTCGGGCGTCGAGCCGCCGTCGACGACCGCACCCGATTCGTCGGGGTCGCCCCGATAGCGGGCGTTGACTCGTTCGATCGTCTCCTCGTCGACCGTGACGCGGGCGCCGCTCTCGGGATCGGTCGGGTAGCCCGCCGGGACGGCGTACTTGCAGACCGTGGCCCGCGGTGCGAACGAGAGCTGGGGGAGTGACCTGTCCTCGCGGGCGGCGACGAGCACGTCGACGAAGTCGGTGTTGAGCACCGGTAGCGTGTTCATCGCTTCGGGGTCGCCAAAGCGTGCGTTGAACTCCACGACCTTGATCCCGTCTGCGGTGAGCATGAACTGCCCGTAGAGGATTCCTTTGTACCCTTTCAGCGCGTCGACAGTCGCTTCGAGCACGTCGACGGCTTCCTGGTAATCCGAACGATCCATGAACGGGAGTTCGAGTTTCGCGTCGGAGTACGAGCCCATTCCGCCGGTGTTGGGGCCCTCGTCACCCTCGTAGGCGCGTTTGTGGTCCTGGACTGCAGGGGTCACGCGCAGGTCGCCGTTGGCGACGAACGCCTGGACGGTGAACTCCTCGCCGACGAGTCGCTCTTCGAGGACGATCCGGTCGTAGTCGGACTCGCGGATGTACGCTTTGGCCTCTTCTTTGGTGATCTGGTCGCCCGTCACGCGAACGCCTTTCCCGCCCGTGAGGCCGGCCGGCTTGACCGCGAGGTCGCCGTCGAACTCGTCGACGTACTCGCAGGCAGCGTCCATGTCCTCGAACGTCTCGAACTCGGGACAGCCGGGGACGTCGTGGCGTTCCATGAACCGCCGCTGGAACGCTTTGTCCGTCTCGATGCGGGCCTGCTCTGCCCGTGGGCCGAACGTGTAGACGCCGGCGTCGTCGAGTGAGTCCGCGACGCCCGCTTCGAGGGCGGCCTCCGGGCCGATGACGGCGAGCGTGGCGTCCACTTCCCGAGCGTAGGCCGTCACCGCCGTCGGGTTCGTGGTATCGAGCGATTCGAACCCCTCGGCGAGCGCGGCGATGCCGGGGTTGCGATTCCCTGCACAGGCGTAGAGGTCTACCCCGGACGCCGCGACGGCACGGGCGATGGCGTGTTCGCGCCCGCCGCCGCCCACCAGCAGCACAGTCTCTGTCATATCTCGGATGGCGCGTGCACGATGCCTAAAGGTTGTTCTTTTCCGTACTTCAGGGTTCCCTGTCGGTTCCGTCTCTATCTCTCTGTCGTCTCTATCTCTCTGTCGTCTCTGCCTCTCTGTCTCTCTTTCCGAGGGGAGTCCGTCACCGGTGAGTCGTGAAATCTGTGCACTTACCTGTGGGGCCGTCGTACGCCGCCACATGACAACCCCGGTCGAGCGTAACCGCCTCGACGAGGAGGAGAGCCCCTACCTCCGCCAGCACGCCGACAACCCGGTCAACTGGCAACCCTGGGACGAACAGGCCCTCGAAGCGGCCCGCGAACGCGACCGTCCGATCTTCCTCTCCATCGGCTACGCCGCCTGTCACTGGTGTCACGTCATGGAAGACGAGAGCTTTCAGGACGAGACAGTCGCCGACCTGCTCAACGAGCAGTTCGTCCCGATAAAGGTCGACCGCGAGGAACGCCCCGACGTCGACAGCATCTACATGAGCATCTGCCAGCAGGTGACCGGCCGCGGCGGCTGGCCGCTCAGCGCCTGGCTCACCCCCGAGGGCAAACCCTTCTACGTCGGCACGTACTTCCCGAAAGAACCCCAGCGGAACGCGCCCGGCTTCCGCCAGCTGCTCGAAGACATCGCCGAGTCGTGGGCCGACTCCGAAGAACGCGCCGACATGGAACAGCGTGCCGAGCAGTGGACCGACGCGATCCGCGGTGACCTCGAAGAGACGCCCGACGTACCCGGTGGCTCGATCGACGAGGACGCACTGTCCGGTGCTGCTGACGCCGCCCTCCGTGGTGCCGACCGCGAGTTCGGCGGGTGGGGCCGCGGACAGAAGTTCCCCCAGCCGGGGCGACTCCACGTTCTCTTCCGAGCCTACGACCGCGAGGGACGCGACGCCTATCGAGAAGTGGTCGAGGAGACGCTGGACGCGATGGGCGATGGCGGCATGTACGACCACCTCGGCGGCGGCTTCCACCGCTACACGACCGACCGCGAGTGGATCGTCCCCCACTTCGAGAAGATGTTGTACGACAACGCCGAACTCCCGCGTACCTACCTCGCGGGGTATCAACTAACCGGCGAGGAGCGTTACCGAGACGTCGCACTGGAGACCCTCGAATTCGTCGGGCGGGAACTCACCCACCCCGACGGCGGTTTCTTCAGCACGCTCGACGCACAGAGCCTGCCGCCGGGTGCGGACGGGAACGTTACCGACGAAGGCGAGGCTGACGAAGACGAGGGTGGGCCGGGGAGCGAACCCGAGGAGGGCGCGTTCTACGTCTGGACTCGCGACGAGATCCGGTCGGCGATAGAGGAACACGCCGAGTGGGACGGAGCAGCCACTGACGGCGTCGACACCGATATCGCCACAGAACTGTTCTGTGACCGCTACGGCGTCACGCCCAGTGGGAACTTCGAGGGCCGGACGGTGCTGACGCTTTCGGCGTCGATCGAGTCGGTCGCCGACGACCACGACCTGACTGTCGAGGACGCCGAGCAGGTTCTCGAAACTGCCGAGAACGCGGTCTTCGAGGCCCGCGAGGGGCGCCCACGTCCGGCCCGCGACGAGAAGGTGCTCGCGGGCTGGAACGGGTTGATGATATCGGCCTTCGCCGAGGCGGCCGTCGTCGACGACCCGTCGTGGGCGGAGACGGGAGTCGCGGCGCTCGATTTCGTCCGCGAGCACCTCTGGGACGCCGAGGCAAAGCGACTCTCCCGCCGGTACAAGGACGGCGACGTGGCTGTCGCGGGCTACCTGGAGGACTACGCCTTCCTCGCTCGTGGTGCGTTCGACCTCTACGGGGCGACCGGCGACCACGACCACCTCGCGTTCGCGCTCGACCTCGCGCGGGTGGTCGAAGCCGAGTTCTGGGACGACGACGAGGAGACGCTGTATTTCACCCCACAGAGCGGGGAGTCACTCGTCGCGCGACCCCAGGAACTCACCGACTCCTCGACGCCGTCCAGTGCGGGCGTCGCCGCCGAGTTGCTCGCGACGCTCGCGCACTTCAGCGACGGCGACGGGTTCGAGCGCGTCGCCGAGGGGGTCGTCGAGACCCACGCCTCGCGGATCGATTCGGACCCGATGCAACACCCCTCGCTCGTGCTCGCTGCGGACACAGTCACGAGCGGGGCCAGCGAACTGACGCTCTCGGGCGGCCGTCCCGAGGACTGGCGCGAGGCCCTCGTCAACACGTACGTCCCGCGGCGGGTACTGGCACCCAGACCGGGGACCGACGAGGGACTCGAGGAGTGGCTCGACGCGCTCGAACTCGACGAAGCGCCGACTATCTGGGCGGGGAGGGGCGCTCGGAACGGCGAACCGACGGTCTACGCTTGCCGCGACCGAGCCTGCTCGCCACCGACCCACGACTTGAGCGATGCGCTCGAGTGGTTCGAGGGCCAGTGAGCACTACACGCGTTCGTGGTCGACCACGTCGAGGGCGCCGTCTAGCGTGAGAGCCAGGCGTTCGTCGTCGACTTCGAGAGTCGCCTCGATACGGACGGGCTCTTCGCTCGTGACCTCGGCGTCGAAGTCGTACAGCCAGTCGTACTCCCAGACCAGGGTGTCGCCGACGTCGACTCCGTGGTCGAACAGAAAGGCCGTGACGACCGGTTCAGACGCGAGAGCCGTTCCGACGACGCCGTGGGCTTCGAATCCGCACGCCCGACAGACGTAGCGGACGTCCAGCACGTCCTCGAAGGGTCCGTCTTCGTCACGCTCCGTGTCGTCTTCGAGGTGTGCTTCACGCTCCGTGAATCGCGTGAGCGTTCTGTCGACACCGCCCCGACAGAGCGGGCAAAACCCCTGGTTCATCGTCTCGACCCGGGTCTTCAGGTGACGACTGAACGCGTCCGGCAGGTCCGGTTCGTCGTGGGTCGCCGCGATGATGGGAGGTGCTGACATCCCGTCGGTGACGACCAGTTCACAGTCCTGGCACTCGATTCGTGCCTCTCCGGACTCGTAGCTCGCCTCCAGTCGGCCGCCACACTCGGCACACTCGCCGACGACCATCGGTTCGACGGCCGTCGTCTCGGCGTCCGTGTAGACCCCCGAGACGGCCGCGCCGACCACCTGTCTGCCCGCGTGGGTGAGTCCGTAGCCGTCCTCGCCCTTCCGGACGAACCGCGGGACGAGTTTGTCGAGGTGGTAGTTGAACTGGCCCGAATCTCGCAGCCCGACGAGTTCGCGAAGTTGGGAGAACTCCACCGCACCCGGTCTGTCCTTCGAGGCGTCCCACAGCGCCCGGAGGATGTCGAAGCGCGTCTCGTTGGCCACGAGGTCGAACGCCTCGTGGAGGTCCTCGCCCCGCGCTGGCCCGTCGGCCGGTTTCGGGTTCGGCCCCGCTCCGTCGGTCGAGTCGTCACCGCCGCGTGACCCCTCGGACATGGTCAGACCGAGGCGGCGACGTCCTCTAGCTCCCGACCGAGATACACCGCGATGGGCACGGGTTCCTCCTCGACGAACCGCGCTATCTCCTCGCCGTCTCGCTCGACGACGACTGTCGGGATGCGTTCGATCCCGTACTCTTCGACCTGCGGACCGGTCTTCGAGCCGTCGTCTTCTTTCTCGACGGGGAAGTGCTCGACCTGCGAGTCGGGGACGCCAGCGGCCTCCAGCGCCGCCCCGAAGTCCGGGAGTTGCGAGCGACAGTCGATACACCAGTCGCCGCCCCACACCTTGTAGGTCACCTCGTAGCGCAGCGTCGCGAGCGTGTCCACCGTATCGGCGTAGGCCTCCTCGGTCCACACCGGGTTCGGCTCCATCGTCTCCAGTTGCATGGGGCCACCTAGCGCACCATCCGGCTTAATTTATCCGCTCCGACAGTCCGATTTTCGCTCACCACTCACACTGGCACAGTCACTCGCTCTCGCCGACCCGTTCGCAGAGCATGTCGACGAGCACGTGCCGGTGACAGCGCTTGTTCTCGCCCTCGAAACAGACCAGCGCCACTGCCTCGCCCTCTTGCACCCGCTCTGCCAGTTCCGTCAGCGCCTGCTGTGCCTCCTCGTCCTCGTCGACGTAGTCGCTGTACCGCCCTGCGAAGTCGACTGCCTCCCACGCGGCGTTGTGGGCTTCCTCGTCACAGAGGCCCCTGGTCGCGAGGTCCTCGCGTCGCTCCTGGGTCTCCGAGAGGAGCGCCTCCGGTGGTCCGAGTGCCGACCGGTTCTCGTCGACGAACGCGTGAAACCAGCCCGTGGGGCGCCTGACGACGCCGACCGTCGTCGCCCCGGCGGGCAGGTCCACGATGTCGTGCTGGAGCGCCGCTGCGTACGTCTCCAGCACCACGCCGTCGTCGTTCGCGTCACTCACGGGCCTCGATCGGTCGCCGAGCGTCGAAAGGCTTGCGCCGACCGCCGGTGTCGGTCCTGACGCTGGTCTGTCTCCTGGTCCCACCGTCCCAGACAGCGACACACCCTGCCGGTGCCACCGGGGATTTAACCGGGAGCGGTGTAGTCCCGGTAATGAAATCGAACATTCTGGAGACTATCGGGTCGCCCCTCGTCGAAGTCGACGGACCCGAGGGCGCGACTGTCGCCGCCAAAGTGGAGTCGTTCAATCCAGGGGGGTCGGCCAAGGACCGCCCCGCCCTGTGGATGGTCGAAGCCGCCGAGGAGGACGGCACGCTCACCGGCGACGAGACGATCGTCGAGCCCACCAGCGGGAACACCGGCATCGGTCTGGCGCTCGTCGGCGCTGTCAAGGACTACGACGTCACCCTGATCATGCCCGGCTCGAAATCGGCCGAGCGCCGCCAGATCATGCGTGCCTACGGCGCCGATATCGAACTCGTCGACGGCGACATCTCCGATGCTCGTGAACGCGCCGACGAACTCGACGCCCGGGAGGGGTACGTCCAGCTCCGCCAGTTCGAGAACCCTGCCAACCCCCGGTCACACTACGAGAGCACGGGACCCGAAATAATCGAACAGGTCGGCGACCGCACCGTGGACGCCCTCGTCGCTGGCATCGGCACCGGCGGGACGATAACCGGAATCGGTCGGCGACTCCGCGAGGAGTTCCCGGGACTGGAGGTCGTCGGCGTCGAACCCGCCTCGAATCCCGTCCTCTCGACGGGTGAAGCCGGGGAGGACGACTTCCAGGGGATGGGCCCGGGGTTCGTCAGCGAGAACCTCGACCAGTCGCTCCTGGACGACGTGATCACGGTCGAACTCGCCGACGCCGAAGACGAGTGTCGCCGTCTCGCTCGCGACGAGGGGATCTTCGTCGGCCAGTCGTCGGCGGCGTCGAACCTCGCGGCGAAACAGGTCGCCGAGCGCCTCGCGACCGACAACGCAGTCGAGGACCCTCTCGTCGTCACCGTCTACTGGGACAGCGGCGAGCGCTACATGTCCACTGGTCTGTTCGACTGACGGGCTCTCCGTTCTCTCGTGACTGACTGACCCACCCGAAACCTGGCGTCAGTCTTCCCGTAGATCCTCGAAGCCACGGCGCTCGCCGCTGACGCGCTTGCGGGCCTGGGCGGTGACGAAGACACCGAGACCGATCGCGACGATGGCGATCACGAGCGAGAGCCCGGCGACGGCCTCGAAGTTCAGTTGCCCGCCGTTGACCAGCCCGGAATCGTCACCTCTGACCGCCAGCGGCACCAGGAGCGTACAGATCCCGACGAGGAAGAGACTCCGGCCGAACGCCTCCGCCGGGACTCGCGAGCGCGAGAGCAACGCCGCCGGGACGATCCACCCCGTGATGAAGACCAGTCCGGCCGTCCAGAGAGAGAGCGAGACGACGGAACTGACCAGGAAGAGCACGAGCGGTGCCAGCGGGATGGCCACGGCGAGTCCCGAGAGCGCGCGAATGGGTCCCGAAGCCTGCCGGGTGCCGTCGTCGTCCTCGATCAGGAACTCGGCGGGGTCGTCGACGATGTCGGCGTCGAGATCGGACAGATCGACCGTCCCACCCTCCTCGTCGATGGCCGTCGAACAGTACGGACAGAACCGCGCGTCGGTCGGAAGCGACTCCCCACACTCCGGACAGGATAGCGGTTCCTCGTCGGCCGCCACGTCTTCGCCGTCACTCCCGTCGCCCACGGAGGCGGACCCCTCGCCGTCGCTCACGTCGTCCACAGAGGGGGACTCCTCGTCGTCGTCTTCATCGGGAGGCGGCGCGTCGGCCATACCCTCCGTTGGACACTCGGTCACTATGAATCCCCGGCCGGGGACCAGTCACTCACGAACCAGTTGGTGGGTCGCCTGAACAGTCACAGACGAACGGACAGGAAACGACTTTACCGGGGCCGGACCACCCACCTGCATGCGACTGGAGGAGTACTGGGGTATCGGGCCGAAGACGCGGGCCCGCCTCGAAGACGAACTCGGGGTCGAGCGTGCGGTGGCGGCCATCGAATCGGGCGACACGCGGGCACTGGTCGAGGCCGGCATCCCGCGAGGACGGGCGACGACCATCCTCCGGCGGGCGCAGGGTGGCGAGGCCATGGACCTGCTCGCCACGCGGGACACCCGCGACGTCTACAAGGAACTGCTCGATCTGGCGGGTGAGTACGCGCTCACCGAGGACGCCGCGAGCCGCATCCGCATCCTCACGCCGCTCCCGACCCGTGAGCGGATGACCGACCGTCTCGACCGGATCGAGAACGCACGCGGGTCCTGGGCGAGCCTCGACGAAGCAACGCGAGACGCCGTCGAAGACGCGTTCGCCGACCACGACAGCGCCGGCGGCGAACTCGCGAGCGTCCGCACGGCACTCCGACTCGCGCGCGCTGGTGTCTCCGGTGGCGTCTTCGAGCCGATCGACGACCTCGACGAGGACGATCTCGACGACGCCGCGTCCGCGCTCGCTGGTCTCCAGGGCGGTGGCGACGGCGTCGGCGAGGGAGCCGACGACCAGCTCGACCAGCTCAGGACGGGGCTCGCGAGCGTCGAGGACATGGCGGCGACGCCAGCCGACGTCGTCGAGACCGTGCAGTCCGAAGCGCGGGACGCCAACGCCTTTCGCGAGACGCTGGTCGACCACGTCACGAGCGAGACGCGGGTTGACGTCGCCCGCGTCCGCGAAGCGGCGTCCGTCGAGGCCGCCGACGCCAACGACTTCGTCACCTCGACGCTGCGGGCACTCACCGACGACCTGCGGACGGCCGTCGACGAACGCGAACAGGCGGTGGCCGACCAGCTCGAAGAAGCGATAGAGGAGGCGCGTCCGACCGTCGACGCTGCCGTCGAGGCCGTCGACGACGTCGCGCTCTACCTCTCGCTGGCGCGGTTCGCCGACGAGTTCGACCTCACTCGCCCGGCGTTCGTCGACCGCGAGACGGTCGCGGTGGCGAGCGCGCGCAACCTGGCGCTCGTCGCGGCCGGGACCGAGGTGCAGCCGGTCACGTACGCTATCGGCGAGCACGACCTCGACTTCGGTGGCGACCCGTCGGGAACCGGCGAGACAGCGACGCCGCCCCCGGGTCACCGCGTCGCGGTCCTGACCGGCGCCAACAGCGGCGGTAAGACCACGCTCCTCGAGACGCTCTGTCAGGTGCAACTGCTCGCACAGATGGGCCTCCCCGTTCCCGCCGCCGACGCGGAGGTGGGCGTCGTCGAGACGGTCGTCTTTCACCGTCGTCACGCCAGTTTCAACGCGGGCGTGCTCGAATCGACGCTACGCTCGGTCGTGCCCCCGCTCACCGACGAGGGCCACGCCCTGATGCTCGTCGACGAGTTCGAGGCGATCACCGAACCCGGGTCGGCCGCGAATCTCCTCCACGGACTGGTCCAGTTGACCGTCGACCGCGGGGCCCTGGGCGTGTTCGTCACCCACCTCGCCGACGACCTCGAACCGCTCCCGCCGGAGGCGCGCACCGACGGTATCTTCGCCGAAGGCCTGACCCAGGACCTGGATCTGGAGGTGGACTACCAGCCCCGGTTCGAGACGGTCGGGCGGTCGACGCCGGAGTTCATCGTCTCGCGTCTCGTCGCCAACGCCACCGACCGGAGCGAGCGCTCGGGCTTCGAGACACTCGCCGAAGCCGTCGGCGAGGAGGCGGTCCAGCGGACGCTCTCTGACGCGCGCTGGTCTGCTTGACCGTCGATATCCCCACCAGTCGCTACTGGCGGCGACGATTCATCGTGCTCGGTCGGCGATCTCCGGTGAGGACGCCGACTCGGCCTCGGCCTCTCTCTCGCTTTCCCTCTCGCTCGATAGGACCTCTCCGTCGGGCAGTTCTACGTCCGGTTCCCGACCGAGTGTGAACAGACGCTCGGTGAGCGTGAGTTCGTCCGGGTGTGGTGCGGGCTTCTCGATCGGCTCGAAGTCGACACGCACTTCGTCGCCATCTGCTGCGATACGAACCGCAGACAGCTGGTAGGACGGATAGAACACCGGTGGCAGGATGCCGATGACGCCGTCGCGACGGTGGAGTCGCTTGAGCCAGGTCCCGCTGTTGACGAGCAGTCCGTCGCCGACGCGCTTCAGCCGGTGGCGATGCGTGTGGCCGTAACAGTATATCGAAGCGTCGGGCCGGTCGTCGAACACCGCCCGGGCTGCTTCCTCGTAGGGTGCTTCCGCGTCGACGGTGAGGCGAGTCTCGAAGACGCCGAATCGGTTGATCGTCTTCCTGACGTCCCGCCGGAGGAAATACAGCGGGACGCCCACGAGTAACAACAGACCGGTGACGGTGACGTTTATCGCCAGGAGAAATCGGAGGGCCGTTCCCGCCGTCCCGAACTGACCGAGAAACGCCGACCCGGCGTCGACCGGCAGTGACCAGACGCCGAGCAGGTCGAGTCCCGTCAGCACCGCGAGGACGGCACTGACGTTGAACAGTACCATGAACGGGAGCATCGCGTAGCGCAAGAGCGGGTTCATCTCCCGGTAGAAGTACTTCGAGAGAACCCAGACGGGGACTCGTTCGGTCGGCGTCACGGCCTGGATGTCCTTCAGCCAATTGTACCGGCCACGATCCGAGAGCCTGCCGGCCCGACTCGTCACGAGCGTGTTGAAGTAGTAGCCAAGCGGCGTCGCGTTCGGGTCGCCGAAGTCGTCGATCCGGTTGTTCGGGTCCTGCTGGTGGCCGTGCTCGAAGTAGACCTCGTGGTCGCCGACGCGGCGCGTCAACGACTCTCCCTGGACGACGTCGACGTTGTAGGCGTCAAACCGGTCGACGTACTCGTCGTAGGCCGCGAGTTCGTGGTCGTGGTTTCCGGGGAGGAGGGTGATGTCGATGGCCTCGCCGGTCGCTCGCAGTTGTTCGAACAGTCGTGGGTAGCGCTCTTCGAGGCGGTCGAACTTCTCCAGCCCTTCGGCCTCGGTGAACTCCCAGAGTCCGAACGCGTCCCCGTTGATCACGAGTTCGGCGTTCTCGTCGGTGTGCTCCAGGTCTCGGAGGAACTCGAGCAACTCGTCGAGGAACTCGACTTCCTCCAGTTGCTCGTCGCCGCCGATGTGGAGGTCACTGACGACGTAGTAGACCCGGTCTTCGTCGTCCGCCATCGCGTACTACTGTCTGTTGCATGGACATAGGTGTTTTTCACATCGACGGGGTACGTGAAGCAACACGTAATGGGATCGACGACCGCTGGTCGGTCAGACACTGGACCGGATCCGTCACCGCCGCCACGCGGACCGGTGGTGTGTATTGTCACCGCCGCCACGCGGATCGGTGGCGGGTATGCCGCTGTCGTCGTTTGCGTTTCTGTGCTCTCAGTCGTGCCGCGGCGTGCGGCGGGAGGGTCGGTATCATCGTCGTTCGGGGGACTGCCCCCAGACTCCCCGGCAGGGGTCGAACCTGCCGTCACAGCACCGTCACGCCCGGGGAGTGTCACTCGTAACCGACTGCGAGACCCCGGGATCTGTCGGCTCAGGCCTCGGCCGCTTCGGTGACCAGCACCGAGGCGTCCATGACCGCAAAGCCGTCCTCCAGGGTCTGCCGGACCACGTCCGGTTCGATGGTGTGGTCCGCGAGGACCAGCCAGACTGCGGCAGTCACGCGGATGTCCGTCGCACGGGGCGTCACGTCGGTCACACCGGTCACTTCGGCCGTTTCGACCCCGTCGACGTCGGCGACGACGCCGCGGACGCCGCTCTCCAGGTCGCCCATTGTGTCTCGGGGGACCCACAGGTCGATCTCGGCCGTCACTTCGACCGTCTCGGTGGCATGGACAGCCATAGGCCCCCGGCGCGAGTCGAACGCGCACCGCCTCGCGGCGGCCGCCGTGCGGGGGTGGCCCGGTCGACAGTGATGCCTCTCTCTGTTTCGAGAGGCGCCTCGCCGCCCGGACGACCGCTCGAGCGGCCGTCCAGGGGTCTGTCGCCGAGTCGTGCGTCGTGTCGGTACGCTGGTAGCGGGGGCGAGCCCTGTCGCCAGCGCGGTGCCGTCGTCAGCGTCGTGCCGTGGTCAGCATGGGTGTGGAGTTTGCATCGAGTTCGGGAGCTGGTGCCCGACACCGCGTCGGGGCGTCAGCGGGTGGTCCGTGCAGTCGGTGGTCCGTACTGCGGATGGTCCACGCAGGGTCTCCGTCGACGAGAGCCCGTGGCTGGACCCGGAACGTGACAGTCAGCAAGAGAGCCGAAACGGCTCGAACCGACCGTCGACGCCCGGGCCCCACCTGCGGGGGTTCACGCGGCGACGGTCGGTTCGAACCTGCGATCGATCCCTGCCGACCGACCCGCCATCTCCGCCCCCGGATTGGACGGATAGCCACTCGCCGGGCTCGCGCCCGCATCGAGTGCCTGAGTGGGTAGGTCGGTATTCATCGGGATCACCGCTCGACGTTTCGGCCGAGCGTACAACCACGTCACGCGGGAAACATATTAATTCTTTTGCACGAATGTGCAATGTTCACATGGATCGCTCCCCGTAGCGACGGTCTGGTCGGGGTATACGCTGGCTGAATACTCGTCGACGGGGCTGTCTCTCCATTGGGGTGTAGTATGGTATTTTCTCACCTTTCTTCGACCACCGCTACTGTCGGTACAGTCTATCTTTTCACCGCAGGAGTCCCCGCAGGGATCGGTGCCACCGACGAAACCACTCCGGCGAAAGAGGGAAACAAGGCCGAACCCTCGCTTCGCTTATCGCTCCCGTCTGTCGACGTTCAGATCGAGAATCTCGCTTTGCTCGGGTCCGGTAAGCCGCGCCTTGCTCAACTCGGCGTGGTTGTTCGAGGTCCCCAATAGTAACTACACATTATATCCGTTGTTTAATATTTCTTCGAGCGCATCTCGAAGGTACGCGACGTTGTCGTATCGGTCGGTCTTTTCTTTTGCGAGGGCGGTGAGCAGGACCTCGTCTAGGGCCGGAGGGACGTCTGCCAGCTCGCTCGGCGGCGTCGGCTGGTCGTTTTTCAGTCGCTCGATGATCTCGAACGGCTGGCCTTCGAACGGCGGGTGACCGGTGAACAACTCGTAGAACACTACACCGAGCTGGTAGATGTCGGTGATGTCGTCGCTCGCACCGCGGCTGTCGTCGAACTGTTCGGGCGCGGCGTACTCGACGGTCATGCCGTCGATGCTCTTGGAGTGCTCCAGCAAGTGTTTCGAGAGTCCCCAGTCGGCGACTTTCGGCACGTCCCACGCGTCGTCGACGGTGCGAAACAGGACGTTGTGAGGTTTCAAATCGAGGTGAGCGATCCCACGTCGGTGAGCGTGACGGACGCCTCTCGTGATGGAGATGGCTGTCCACAGCGCCTGGTCTATGTCCATCTCGCTCGCGCGTTCGCCGAGGTGGCCGGCGTCCATGTACTCCATGGCGATCCAGGGGAGCGGTTCCGAACCGTAATCCACGACACCCACGATGTGGTCGTGGTCGTCGAGTTTGTCCCACGTCTCGGCCTCGGAGAGCAGACGGTCGACCTGCTCGGAGTGGAGCGTGCCGCTCATCCGTGGTTTCTTGATCGCGAGGGTCACGTCATCGTCGGATGTCGGTAGTGTTGCTCTCACCACGTCAGCACTGCCACCAGAGCCGATCAGTTCCTCCTCGGTCAGAGCGTCGTAGTCGACTGCGATGTCCGGTACGTGTGGAATCGACACAGGCGGCCTACCACGGAGTCGCTGTTCGACCGTCTCCAGCCGGTCCCTGCGCTGCTGTCGGAGAGCATCGATATCGGCGACGAGGTCGTCGAACCCGTATTCGTTCGCCCGTTCTGAGAGGTCGACTAGGTCCGCTTCGAGTGTCCGGAGCGACTCTCCCGTTTCTTCGAGGTTAGTGCGACCGTCCGGGTCGTCGATGGACGGCAGCCGGTCACGGAGGTTGTCTAATTCGTGGGCGAGTCGGCGGTAATGGGTCCGTTTCTGCTCGACTGTCTCCAGACGGTCCTCGCGTTGCTGTCTGAGAGCGTCGATTTCGGCAGCGAGATCATCGAACTCTCGGTCGTTCACCCGCTCTTCGAGGTCGTCCAGGTCCGACGCAAGCTCCTGGAGGGTTTCTCTGGTCTGGTCGATATCCTCGCGACTACCCAGGTCGTCGATAGCCGGAACCCGGTCACGAAGATCGTTTAGCTGATCGACCAGTTGGTGGTGGTCGGCCTGTTTCTGTTCGACCGTCTCCAGATGGTCCTCGCGTTGCTGTCGGAGAGCGTCGACATCGGCGACGAGGCCGTCGAGTCCATGATCGTTTGCCCGTTCGGAGAGGTCATTCAGGTCCGACTCGAGCGCCTGGAGGGTTTCTCTGGCCCGGTCGATATCCTCACGACTGTCCAGGTCGGTAACGGATGGCATTCGGTCGCCGAGGTCGTCTACTTCGTCGCCGAGCCGCTGGTGGTGGGTCCGTTTCCGTTCGACTGCCTCCAGACGGTCCGCGCGTTTCTCTTCGAGAGCGTCGATATCAGCAGCGAGATCATCGAACCCTCGATCGGTCGCTCGCTCGTGAAGATCCGACAGGTCTGACTCGGATGCCTGAAGCGTTTCTCTGGCCTCCTCGAGGCCGGCGCGACCGGTTGGGTCGCCGGTGGTCTGAATCCGGTCGCGGAGGTTATCAAGTTCGTCGTCAAGTTGCTGGCGGTCGGCCTGTATCTGTTCGACGGTTTCCAGGCGCTCCTCGCGCTGTTGTCGGAGGGCGTCGACGTCGGCGGCGAGGTCGTCGAATCCACGCTCGCTCGCCCGTTCGGAGAGGGCGTCCAGATCCGACCCGAGTGCGCTCAACGTTTCCCTGGTGTGGTTGAAATCATCGGGACCGTCAAGATCGTCGACGGGCGGCATCTGGCTGCGAAGGTCGTCCACTTCGCTGGCGAGTTGCTGGTGTTGGGTCCGTTTCTGTTCGACGGTTCTTAGCCGGTCCTCGCGCTGCTGATGGAGCGCGTCCACGTTGGCAGCGAGGTCGTCGAACCCCTTGTCGGTCGCCTGCTCGTAGAGATCGTCCAGGTCTGCTTCGAGTGCTTGGAGCGTTTCTCTCGTCTCGTCGATGGTAGCGCGACCGTCCAGTTCGTCAACGGATGGCATCCGGTCGCGGAGGTCATCTAATTCGTTGGAAAGTTGCTGGTGTTCGGCTTGCACCTGTTCGACGGTTTCCAGGCGCTCCTCGCGCTGTTGTCGGAGGGCGTCGACGTCGGCGGCGAGGTCATCGAATCCGCGGTCGGTCACCCGCTCGTCGAGGTCGTCCAGGTCCGACTTGAGGGTACGGAGCGTCTCTTTGCTCTCCTCGAGATCGGCACGGCCGCCCACGTCGCCCGTGGACGGTTGCCGATCGCGGAGGGATTCGAGTTCGTCGGCGAGTTGGCGGTGCTCGGCCCGCACCTCTTCGACCGTCGCCAGTCGGTCCGCACGCTTCTCTTCGAGGGCGTCGATATCCGCGGCGAGGGCGTCGAAATCGTTGTCGACCGCTCGATTGTGGAGCGTTTCTATGTCCGCTTCGAGGTCGTGGAGCGTGTTTTCGGTCCGGTCGAGGGCGTCGCGGTCGTTGAGCGTGGCGACGGCGGGGAGGCGATCACGAAGCGCATCGAGTCGGTCGGCGAGTTGCTGGCGACGGGCCTGCTCCTCTTCGTCAGCGTCGAGGTGCTCGCGAGCGGTGTCGCGGTGGTTGTCGCCATTCTTGACGGCGGTCGCCACTACAGCCGTGGGGTCGTCGTCGAGTTCGTCTCCGCCTCCGTCGTCGGGACTGTTGCTGTCGGCCGGCAGGCGGTCGTCCGGTTGCGTCGTTGTCTGACCACTGGACGGTCCTTCATCGCTGTCGGTACCGTTGCGAGCGAGCCAGAATGCCCCACCGCCCCCGAGTCCAAGCACGCCGAGGCCTGCCGCGACTGGGAGAATTCCCATGCCGTCGTCACCACTGTCCTGTTGTGCAGGCTTCGTATCCGTAGCGGTCTCAGTCTCGGTCGATGCGGGCGTGGGTGTGGCAGCGTCGGTGGACTTGGGTATGGCAGCGTCGGTGGGCGTGGGTGTGCCAGCGTCGGTGGGCGTGGGTGTGCCAGCGTCGGTGGGCGTGGGTGTGGCAGCGTCGGTGGGTGTGGCAGCGTCGGTGGGTGTGGATGAACTACTTCCAGTTATTCTATAAATAGCTCCATCAGTACTCCCAACGTAGACGGTTCCATCCACTACCGCCGGTGACGGCTCCACACCATCGCCGGTTTGGAAGGCCCACTGTTCGGAGCCATCCCCCGTGTCCAGCGCGTAGACGTTTTCGTCTTCACTTCCGACGTAGACAGTGCCATCCGTCACCGCCGGTGACGACTGCACACTACCGCCGGTCTGGACGGACCATTGTTCGGAGCCATCAGCCGCGTCCAGCGCGTAGACGTTTTTGTCGTCACTCCCGACGTAGACAGTGCCATCCGCGACAGCCGGTGACGATCCCGCACTACCGCCGGTTTCGAATCTCCACTGTTCGGAGCCATCAGCCGCGTTCAGCGCGTAGACGTTTTTGTCGTCACTCACGACGTAGACGGTTCCATCCACCACCGCCGGTGACGACTGCACACTACCGTCGGTTTGGAAGGCCCACTGTTCGGAACCATCTCCCGCATCCAGCGCGTAGACGACTCTGTCGTCACTCCCGACGTAGACAGTGCTATCCACCACTGCCGGTGACGACCGCACCCTAGAGAAGGTTTGGACGGACCACTGTTCGGAGCCATCCGCTGCGTCCAGCGCGTAGACGTTTTTGTCGTCACTCCCAACGTAGACAGTGCCGTCCACGACCGTCGGTGACGACACCACCCAACCGCCGGTTTGGACGGACCACTGTTCGGAGCCATCCGCTGCGTCCAGCGCGTAGACGTTTTTGTCGTCACTCCCGACGTAGACAGTGCCGTCCACGACCGTCGGTGACGACACCACCCAACCGCCGGTTTGGACGGACCACTGTTCGGAGCCATCCGCCGCGTCCAGCGCGTAGACGTTGTCGTCGAAACTCCCGGCGTAGACAGTGCCATCCGCGACGGCCGATGACGACTTCACCGAACCGCCGGTTTGGTAAATCCATACTCCAGAGATATCTTCGACCGGCCCGGTGTTGTCCGGCGCGTACCCCGAGTTCGCAGCGTCGTATCCGAACTGCCGCCACTCCTCACCATTCTGCTGCGCGGCCCCGCTGCTGGTCGTCCTCGACAGAACCGCCCCACCGAGTAGCGTCCCACCAGTCGCCTGCAATATCTGCCGGCGAGTCGGCCGCCGGTCCATTATAGAGATACTTCACAGGAACAGTCATTATTCTGTTGGTCACCGAAACTGTCCCGGCGCATCGACCAGTGGCAGCCCAGACACCGATATCCGTCCGCTACAGCACCGGACGGGCCTCCGGTGATGCGTACCGTCGTGAATGTCGAGGCTGCCACACTGGCCGGGGCGATCGTCTGGATGCTCCGTCTTGTCGTGTTCGTGCCGGCGCGTCTCGTTCAGGCAACGCCGCGTCACCGTTCGTCATAGATGTCCTGGAGCATGTCACAGAGATACACGATGTCGCCGTACCGGTCGGCTTTCTCCTTTGCGAGCGCTTTGAGCAGAATCTCGTCGAGAGCCGGCGGCACGTCCGCCACCTCGCCTGCGGGGTCGACTCCTCGCTCCCTACTTGCTCGATGACCTCGAAGGGGTGGCCGTCGAACGACGGGCGACCGGTGAACAACTCGTAGAACATCGCGCCGAGCTGGCAGATGTCGGTGATGTCGTCGCTCGGCACGTACGCGTCGTCGAACTGTTCGGGCACGGCGTACTCGACGGTCATGCGCCCGTCCACCCAGTCAACGCCACCCCACCGAGTACCGTCCTGACAGCCGACTGTACCATCCCCCGACGGGCCGACTTACTTGCCATTCATACTGTTGGTTTCCATTATGTGTATTTCGACTGTTGATTTCTGCCACCCACTCGTTGCTATTCCGGCCCTTCTCGTCGCTGCGCGTGACCTCCGAGGCCGACTGGCTGCCTCGTATATCTCTCCGGTGATTCATACGGTTTATTGTAGATTATTTCGGGATAGCGCCGACACCGGGGTCGGCGCGTACCGGTAAAATCGCTACGATGAACCGTATCAGTGCAATCGCTCGAAAACGAAACAGCACAACAACACGCAGTTCTGTTCTATTCGTACGCCTCGGACTCGTCCAAATCCCTCAGCTCGCGAACACAGTGAGCGAGGATACCCGAGCGGGAAAAAGATACCCTCGTATTCACAGCGACTAGCCAATTCACCGCCCTCGCAGACGAACCTAAGACCTCTAGCGGATTCTACGACAGCCTCACTCGACGTGAACGCGGGTGACATGGCCGCCACAGCCACACTGGTCGACGTACTCGACGGTCAGACCGGCGTCGGTGCGGTCTTTCAGGGCGTCGAAGAGATACTCCGACGGGTGTCCCTGCTCGCCGTGGGTGACGAGGTTGACGTGATTCCCACCCGTCGTATGTTCGACAGCGTCCACGGCCTGTGTGAGGACGAGTTCCCGGTCGTCGGCGTGTTCGGGTTTCTCGAGGTTGGCTGACCAGGAGTTGTCGTGGACGCTGTCGGTGATCGGTTCCGCCGCGTCGTGGCTCTGTTCTGCGTCTTGGTTCGCGTCTTCGTCCTGACTCGTGGCCATATCTGGTCGTTGGCGGCGTGTGACCCTCGATGTGGCGCCGAACATGTACGGCCTCATTGAGTCGAAGTCGATTCACGACGACTCGGGTCGCAAACTGGACGGAACATTCTACGGGTACGAGCGCTGTAGTACGATGTATGGCCCCCGAAGCGGACGACGAATCAGAGGAGGACAGCGAGATCAACGAACGACTCGACCGCATCGTCGACTTCCTCGCTACGTACTTGCCCTGATCCTGAACGAAAGGGTAAGACCTGTTAGGACAGTGTCTCGGAGAACCACTCTTACACTATCATCGGAGACCGGTCGTCGATACGGAACCCCAGACCGCAGTCGATTCATACGGTTTATCGTAGCGATGTACCGGTGCGCGCCGACCCCGGTGTCAGCGCTATCCGGGGATAATCTACAATAAACCGTATCAGAGTTCGATGCGCTCGACGATGCTGTCGCCTTCCTCGCTGATATTGAGCGCGACGATACGGACGAACTCCTCGAGGCGCGAGCCCTTGAGCTTGGCCTGGAGGAGTTCGTCGACCTGGTAGACGCCGGCGGCGTTGCGCATGCCGATCTCGACGAGGACGGGCTTGCCGTCGCCGGACTTCAGCGTCACCGATTCGATAGCCTGACTGGAGACAGTGTTGATCCCGCGGCGCCCGGTTTCGTAGGGGATCCGCGATCGACCGCGCTCCATGTCGAGGCCGTCGGCGAGGCGGACGACACCCGCTTCCGTGGTGAGCGGCGTCTCTTCGGTGTGGTGACAGAGGATGGCGTGGAGGACTTCGCCTTTGACCCGGACCGCGTGTTTCGTGTCGTAGAACTCCGTGAGAATACGGTCCAGAACGTCGGCAGCCAGCGGAATGGAGTAGTAGGGGTGGTCGTCGCGGTGGACGACGTGGCCGATGTCGTGGAGCGTCGCAGCCAGGCAGACGATGACCGGTTCGTCGGCCTCGTCCAGGTTCTGTTCGGCGGCGCCGTTGAACGTCACGTCGCCGTTTTTGAGGAGTTCGTAGAGTCGGAGGGCTCGCTCGCGGACGATGCCGACGTGTTTGGCGCCGTGGTCGTTGTACCCCATACGGTCGACGGGGTTGACGTTCTGGGCCTGCAGGTAGGCCTGGACCTCGGGGTCGGCGTCGAGAAACGCCAGCACCTCGTTGAGCCGGTCGTCGGGGAAGTCGTGTTTCGCCGACGGGTCGTAGCCCTGTGTCTCGCGCATGCCCTCTCTCACGCGCTGGGCTCGCAAAAACGTCCGGGTTCGATCAGTACTGGGGCGGTGAGGTCGCCGCCGATCCCGGGGTCAGTCGGCGAGTTCGGCAACGGCGTCGTATATCTCGTCGTAGTTGGGTTCGAGACCCGGATCGTCGGCGACCCAGGCGTAGCGGACCTCGCCGTCGCCGTCGACGACGAACACCGCTCGTTTGGCGACGTCGTCGACGCCGATCGACGCGTAGTCCATCGCGACGTCGAAAGCCTCGACGAGGCGGCGGTTCGTATCGCTGATCATGCCAAAGGAGAGCCCGACGTCCTTCCGAAATTCCTGGAGTGCGAAGGGCGTGTCGACGCTGATCCCGTACACCGACGCGCCGAGTGCGCCGAACTCGTCGAGGCGGTCCTCGAACGTCTCCATCTCGGTCGTACAGGTGCTGGTGAACGCACCGGGGAAAAAGGCGAGGACGAGCGGTGCCCCGTCGAGTTCTTCCGAGAGCGTGAATTCGACGATGTCGCCGCGTGCCAGGGGTGCAGTAAACTCAGGAGCCGTGTCGCCGACTGAGACCATGACCGGCGCTATCGACTGCGAAGACAAGGGTGTTGTGCAACCGGCGAACCGGCCGTCTCACTCGGACCGTCCGGTCGCTCTCGGTGTGTTTCGGGCGATGCCGAAAAGCCTATAACGAGGTCGGCGACCGGGGCAGGGTCGTGCGATTATCGGTGAACTACGGCAGCCAAAAAGGTTATAATTGGCACCGAGTAACCTCCGATAGCGATGTCAAACATACTCGTTCCGCTGTTCCCGGGCGGGCTGCCGGGTGGGCCGGAGATGATCGTCATCCTGCTGATCGCCGTGTTGCTGTTCGGCGCGAACAAGATCCCGAAACTAGCGCGGTCGACGGGTCAGGCGATGGGTGAGTTCCAGAAGGGGCGCCAGCAGGTCGAGGCAGAACTGGAAGAACTGCAAGAGGGGCAATCGATCGACGACGACGGTAACATCGTCGACGACGACGGCAACGTGGTCGAGGCCAACGCGGTGGAGTCGACGAGCGAATCGACCAGCACCGAGACGACCAGCAGTTCGACCAGCGAGTAAGTCTCCTCCCGGTTCTCCCGTTTATCGCGCCGCTACCTGCTGGTGTAGCGCAAGCGTTTTGGCGTCTACGTCGCACGGTTCCGGTAGGGCGCGTGGCCTAGGGGACAGGGCGAGAGGTTCCTAACCTCTCGATCGCGGGTTCGAATCCCGCCGCGCCCGCTATCGTGTCGAGCAACAGCGAGACCGATAGCGCCGCGCAAGGGATTCGAACCAGGGAGGTCGCGCGCAGCGGAGCGAGCACGTCCGACTGCGGTTCGAATCCCGCCGCGCCGAACAGTTCGAATCCCGCCGCGCCGAACAGTTCCAATCCCGCCGCGCCCGTGCAACGACCGCGGGAACGTATTCTCACGCACGTTCCTCTCGAATAGCTGCTCGGCTAACGGAACAGTCGCCGATCTCGTCCACGCGACAGCCGCTGTCGTCCGCGACAGTCCGTGACGTAAGGGTGTTCCCTATCCAATCTACAGCTATGCAACGTGCGCCAGACGATCGAACGATACGACGGGTGCTAGCCGTCTGATGTCGACCACCGACACGAGAGCGGCTTCGACACCGAGGAGGTGGGTCGCTGTTCGCACTGGACTCGCAGCCGGCGTCGTGACCCTCGGGCTCTATCTCCTGGCCGGAATCGTCGTCGCCGACTGGAACGTCCGGGAGTTTGTCGCCCGCCTCAGTCCATCGATCGTCGCGTGGCTGGTCCTCGTCGGCGGGGTCGCGATCACCGTCGTCTCCGTCCCGGTCGTCGTGTATCTCCGGTTCCGAGTCGTGTCTCCCCTCGTCGTCCTCTGCGTGGCTATCGTCGGCTGGACTGCACTCGGCATCGGACAGGGGATCGCGCCCGTAGCGTTTTTCGGGCTCGCGTACTACGCCTTCGCGATGAGTCCGGTCTATCTGCTGTGCTATCTCGTCTTCGGTGCCGTCGAATACCGGCTTCGAGACTGAACGACGAACGAGACACGGTTCGTTCGCGTCACGTCCTCCCGTGCCGGTGTCACCCCCTCTCGTGAATCCGCATCAGTACTGGGTCTCGCGGCCGTGCGGTGATAGTCGCCACGAGGTCGAGCGACGGGTTCGAGACCAGTTCGAGGTGGTAGTCCTGAAGCAGCGTCGCGAGGACGAGTTTCGCTTCCAGAAGCGCGAAGCGGTCACCGACACAGCGACGCGGACCCGCCGAGAACGGGAAGTACGCCAGGCGTGGTAACTCGGACTCCATCCCGTCGGTCCATCGGTCCGGTCGGAAAGACATCGGGTCGTCGTAGAAGCGCGGGTCGCGGTGGACGGTCCACTGGTTGATCGTGATCGTCGCCCCCTTCGGGATCGGATAGCCGGCGATCTCGTCACGCGCGGTCGCCTCGCGGACGATCCCCGGAACGGGCGGATAGAGGCGCATAGACTCCTGGACGACGCGGTCGAGATACGAGAGACCTCGCACGTCCGAGACCGTCGGCGGGTCGCCGCCGAGCTCGTCGTCGAGTTCGGTCACGAGTCGCTCTTCGACGGTGGGGTGCTGGGCGAGCAGGAACCAGGTGAACGTCAGCGCGAGCGCGGTCGTCTCGTGACCGGCCAGCAGGAGCGTCATCACCTCGTCGCGGACCTGCTCGCGGGACATCGTCCGCCCCTCGTCGTCCTCGACGGCGAGCAGCCGTGAGACCACGTCGTCGCCGGACTCGTGTGCCCGCTCGTCGATGATCCGGTAGACGACGCCCTCGAGGTCGTCGATAGCGCGGTCGAGGCGCAGTCTGGCGGGCGTCGGCAGGTCGACGGGGAGCACACCGGTATACCCCTCCTGGTAGTTCATCACGACCTCGAGAGCGTCGGCGACGGTGTCGACGTCCCGGCCGACGTCGACGCCGAAGAGCGCGTCGGCGACGATGGCGAGGGTCAGTTCCATCATGTCGTCGTGGACGTCGCGGACGGCGCCGTCGTGCCAGGACGTGGCCGTCTCCTCGGTGCGCTCGACCATCGTCTCGGCGTACTCGGCGATGCGGTCGGGTTCGAACGCGGGGCCGATCAGGTGGCGCTGGCGACGCCAGAACTCCCCCTCGCTGTTGAGCAGTCCGGTACCGAGGACCGGTCCGAGTGACTCCTGGAACAGTTCTCCTTTGACGTACTTCTGGTTGTTCTGGACGAGGACGTGTTCGATACCGTCCGGGTCGTTCACCTGGTAGAACGGACGCCCGAGTACCTCGTAGTAGGCCAGATCACCGTACTCGCGGGCACACCGCTCGACGAACGCGAACGGGTCGCGGACGTACTCGAAGAGGCTGCCGACGAGGGGGTAGCCGCTGGGCCCGGGTGGCCGGGGGACGGAAGACGATCGGGCGGGTTCGTTGGCCATACGTCGTGATACGAGGGCGACAGAAATAACGCTTCACACCGGGAGTCGTCGTCACAAAACACAACTGTGCGGCGAGAGAAGACTCGGTAGCATTGCCATGCACGGTCCGGAACACTGGTTCGGTCTCGTTCGGGCCTGGCTGATCGTCGGCGTGTTCGTCTACGTCGTCTGGCGCCTGCTCGACGTGATTCGGGACGTCGGGAAGGACCTGCTACGGTCGCTCTCGGAGCGCCGCTGACCGTAATCTCGGCCACTGGCGGGACACCCGAACCATATAGTGTGAACGGTACGAAACGTCGCCCATGTCTGGGAGCACCACGAGCTACGACTGTGCTCGGTGTGGCAGCGCGTTCTCTCCGACGGCGGACCACACGGAGATCGTCCGCAGGGATTTCGTCGAGCTGCCCCGTCCGACGCGGATCGAACGACTCTGTGCAAACTGCTGGGAAGCGTACGTCTCGGAGTTTCTCGGTAGGGACTTCGACGAACTGGTGTCGACCTACGAGACGGAATGAACAGCCGGGATGAGGGGGTTCACGCTTCGAGCGGTCGACGACGCGTCGATCGACTACGTCGTGCGATTACTGGAGCGAGCGGGCCTGCCGACCGCGGGCGTCCGGTCGGATCCCAGCCGATTCTACGTGGGTCGCCATGGTGGCGCGCGCGTCGGTGTCGGGGGCCTCGAAGTCTACGGGTCGAACGCACTCCTCCGGTCGGTCGCCGTCGAACCGTCGGTCCGCGGCCGAGGATTCGGAACGGCGCTCTGTGACCGCCTGGAGCGAAAAGCACGAACAGCAGACGTCGAAACGATGTATCTGCTCACGACGACCGAAGCCGACTTCTTCGCCGGCCTGGGATACGGCGAAATCGACCGAGAGAACGCACCGACGTCGATCCGAGAAACGACCGAGTTCGCCGAACTCTGTCCGTCGACGGCGACCTGTCTGGAGAAATCGCTGTGAGCGGTAAGAGTGGCAGCGTTCAGATCTTCTTCTCGGCGTCTTCGGCGAGTTCTTTCATGCGCTTGCCGACGCGGCCGGCGTCGGAGAACTCGTCTTCGCTCATAGCCGTCGCGAGTGCGTTGCCGAGGACGAACACGGCGTGTTTGTGTTCGCTCTTCGATTTGTGGACGTCGTCGGGCGTGACGTCCAGTTCCTCGTAGGGGTCGAAGAGCGTCGCGTCGACGTCCTCGAGCCCCGCGAAGTAGTCTTTGATCGTCACCATCTGCTGGTGGAGTTCGAGAAGTTCGTCTTTGTGCATGGGTGGAGTATGCGAGACGGCCGTTTAAAAATTGTCCGTCAGACCCTCACACGCGAGAAGAGGCCCCCTCACACTAGAAGACGTACTCGTCGTCGTGGCCCATCATACCGTCGTCCTCGAACTCCGGCTCGTCGTCTTCTTCGACGTGGCCGCTGGTCTTGTAGGCTTTCAGCCCCGTCGAGAGCAGGTCCTCAATCGCTTCCTCCCGGTTGAGGAACTCCCCGTCCTCGACGAGAGTGGCGATCCGCATCTCGAGGTGCTCCGGGACTGTGATCTCTACCTTTGGCATCGGAACACGCGTTCGTTCGGCTGAGGGGTATTTAAGTCTGGCGGGGTGGGTTCGGCGTCGTTGGGTCCTCTTCTGGCGGTTTCTCGACGGTCGTCCAGTTCACCGCTCGGGCGGCGGGTGCGGATGGCGGCTGGCGGTGCCGGATAGCTGGGGATGGCGGGTGCGCGAGTAGTTAGGCTGAAAAGCAAGGGGTCCTAAGCGGGGAGAGATGGAATCACTGGGTGGCGACGACGCGGCGGTCGACCCCGGGAGCGCGGCGGTGGCGACGCTCGGCCGGGCGGTCCCGGACGTCGACACCGGAGCGGCCCTCGCGGAACTCCCGCGACCGACGGTCGCCTGGTCGGAAGACGGCCAGCAGGTGGCGGCCGGCGGCGCGGCCGTGACCGTGACCGCGGACGGCGCCGACCGCTTCGAGACAGTCAAAGAATCCGGGCAGGACCTCTTCGCCGACGGGCACGTCGAGGCGTCGTTGCCCGAGTACGCTCGACCGCGCCTGTTCGGCGGCTTCGCGTTCCACGAGCGCGACAACGCGAACGGCGACTCGCCGTGGACCGGGTTCCCGGACGCGATGTTCGTCCTCCCGGCCGTCCTCGTCGTGACACCCTCGGAGGGATCGACGTGGCTGGTGGCCTCGGCGGCGGGCCCGAACGCCGAGCAGCGCGCCCAGTCGAGACTGGAGACGTGGGCCGAACGACTCGCCGCGGCGACGCCACCCGAGGCATCTGGGCCGCCGGGTATCCGTTCCCGATCGGTCACACCGAACGAAGTCGGCTGGCGCGAGCAGGTCGAGGCGGCCGTCGACCGGATCCACTCGGGCACACTCAGGAAAGTCGTCCTCGCACAGGCACAGACTATCGAACTCGAGCGGCCGGTGTCGGTCCCGTCGGTGTACGACCGACTGGCCGAGACCTACCCGGACTGTTTCCGCTTTCTCGTCGCACCGGAGGGCGGCGGACAGTTCTTCGGTGCGACGCCCGAACGACTCGTCTCACGGGACGGGCGGACGGTACAGACGGACGCACTCGCGGGGTCGACCGGCCGTGGCGACACGCCGGCCGAGGACGAGTGGCTCGCGCGCGAACTCCAGGGCAGCGAGAAGGACAGACACGAACACGACCTCGTCGTCGAGGCGATAAAGGAGCAACTCGAGCCCTTCGCCACCTCGATTTCGACGGGTGACCGTACCGTGCGCCGACTGGCGACGGTCCAGCACCTCTGGACACCCGTCACGGCCGACCTCGCGGAGGACAACCACGTCCTCTCGCTGGTCGAGGCACTCCACCCGACACCGGCCGTCGGCGGCCTGCCACCGGACGTCGCACTCCGGACGATAAAGGAGACCGAAGCCTTCGAGCGTGGCTGGTACGCTTCGCCGGTGGGCTGGTTCGACGCGGCGGGCAACGGCACGTTCGCCGTCGCTATCCGCTCGGCAGTCGCGGACGGCGAGCGTGCGACACTGTTCGCGGGCAACGGTATCGTCGGCGACAGCGACCCCGACCGCGAGTGGGACGAAGTACAGCTCAAGTACCGCCCCGTCCTCGACGCTCTCGAATGACAGGGATAGAGAGACGGGCGCCGGGGAGAGACCGATGACTGCACCGAACCGTGCGACACTGTGGGGCGAGACCATCGTGGACGAACTCGTCGCCGCCGGCGTCGGTGCGGCGGTCGTCGCGCCGGGGAGTCGGTCGACGCCGCTGACCGTCGGTTTCGCCGACCATCCCGAGGTCGAGACGTTCTCGATACTCGACGAGCGGTCGGCAGCTTTCTTCGCGCTCGGGCGGAGTCGGCGGTCGGGCGACCCGACGGCGCTCGTCTGTACGTCGGGCACCGCGGCGGCGAACTTCCACCCGGCCGTCATCGAAGCCAGTCAGTCGCGTGTTCCGCTGGTCGTGTTGACCGCGGACAGACCCGCCGAACTACAGGACAGCGGCGCGAACCAGACGATAGATCAGGCCGACCTCTACGGCGATGCGCCCCGCTATCACCGGACGCTGCCCGAACCCGCACCTGAGGCTCGACGACTGCGCTCGCTCCGGACGACTGTGGCGCGGGCTGTCTCTTCGGCTCGCGGCGCCGATCCAGGTCCGGTCCATCTGAACGTCCCGTTCGCGAAACCGCTCGAACCGACCGACGTGGCGGGTGACGTCCCCGACTCGCTCGCCGCCGAGGACCCGCTCGCTGTCGAAGGGCGGGACGGCCCGTTCGTCCGGACGCGACGGGGAACGCCGACAGCGGACGACGCGACTATCGACGATATCGCCACGGCGCTCGCTGGTGCCGATCGCGGGTTGCTGGTCGCCGGACCGGCGAACCCCGGACGGATCGCCCCCGAGAAGGTCGGAGATTTCCTCGATACGACGGGCGTTCCGTTGCTCGCGGACCCGCTGTCGGGACTCAGGTACGGCCCACACGTCGACGGTAGGGGTGCCAACGGTGACGAAGCGACATCGGACGACCGCCTCGTCTGTGGCGGGTACGACGCCTACGTCGGGCACGACGACTGGCCGACGCCGGACGTAGTGGTGCGAATCGGTGCCTCACCCACCTCGAAACCGCTGCGGAAACACCTCGCCGGTGCCGACGCGCGCCAGTTCGTCGTCGACGGGGCGGGTGACTGGTCCGAAGCGGAGTTCACCGCGACCGACCACGTCCAGGCCGACCCCTCGCAAGTACTCGCGGCGGTCGCCCGACAGTTCGAGGAGGGGTCGAGAGCCGAATCGATCCGAGCGGCCACCGAAGAGTGGCGCGAACGCTATCGGACAGCCGAGCGCGCACACTGGACGGTCGCCGCGGACGGCCGCGACGAGCGACTCTTCGAGGGTGGCGTCCTCGCAACAGTCGTCGACAGTGCACCGGATCCGGCGACGGTGTTCGTCTCGAACAGCATGCCGGTCCGGGACTGCGACCGGTTCGGACGACCCCGCGAGGCCGACCTGACTGTGCTGGGTAACCGCGGCGCGAGCGGCATCGACGGGATCCTCAGTTCCGGCCTCGGCGCAGGCAGCGCGACCGACGAACCGCTGGTGGTCGTGACGGGCGACCTGGCGTACTACCACGACATGAACGGACTGCTGTCGGTGACGCGGTGTGACGTCGACGCGACGATCGTACTCGTCAACAACGACGGCGGCGGCATCTTCCACATGCTCCCCATCGAGCAATTCGACCCACCGTTCACTGACCAGTTCAAGACGCCACACGGGTTGGATTTCGAACCGACTGGCGAGCTCTACGGAATGGAGTACACGCGCGTCTCGACCGTTGAGGAGTTCGAGCGAGCCTACGTGGAGTCCATCGATAACGACGGGACGCAAGTCGTCGAGGTAGTCGTCGACGCCGAGGCGAGTCACCGATTCCGCGAGTCGCTACGTGGGCGGGTTCACGACCGGCTCTGAGCCGACTGAGACCTCAACTCTCCATGACTGACAGTGTCAGGACCGAGAGTCCGAAGGGTACCCAGGTCGTCGAGAGCGCGACGACGCCGAGAAGGGAGAACAGGCCGACTCCCGGGAGTACGACGAGTGCGACCGGCGCGAGGACGCTCCAGAGTCCGAAGACGGCGACAGAGACCTCGGGCACCGAGAGGAGGTACGCGAACATCATCAGCGTACAGAGCGCGACGAGGAACCGTGCGACGACCGGAAAGAGCGGGTAGAGCGCGCTCGCGACGAAGAACGGATAGAGGAAGAACGTCGAGACCATCAACAGCACCGACTGTTCGGTCGGGACGAGTTGATTCGGATCGAACCCAGGGCGATCGGTCCCGCCCTGGCGGACGGCCCACGAGCGGGTCTGTTCCCAGGCGTTCCAGGAACGAGTCGCGCTGGTACCGCCGGTGCTCCCGGCCGAGGCCTGCCGCTGACCGGAGGGGCCGGTGGCAGTTGCCCCGGCCGCGCCGCCCGTCGCGCGCCGCGTTCGTGCGGATTGCCAGGCCGGCCCCCGTGAGGGACTGCTGCGCCCCTGACCGTTGCCATCCCGGCGGCCCGACCACGTACTGTTAGACCCTGTGGCCGTCCCCGTCGCGGTGTTGGTCTGTGACTCGTTCGCGGTGGCACTGCGCTGCCTCCTGGTACGCCCAGTGGTGCCACTCCGACGATGGCGTTCGTACCCCCCGCCGGTTCCACCGTCGCTCCGGGAACGTGAACTCGCCGTCCCGCTAGTAGTCGACGTTGCCCCAGCCGCGTGCGTGTTGCCGGACGTCGCCGTGGCACCCGGACCGCTCGACTCCGTAGTTTCCGGACCGGTAGACCCGCCCGAGAGGTACGTCTCGTGACCCACGCTGTCGTACTGGGCGCGTTCGTCCTCGTCGGTGAGGACCTGCTTGGCCTTGTTGAGTCGCTTCGTCCGCTCACCCGCGTCGACGTCGTCGCTGACATCGGGGTGGACGCGCTTTATCTCCTCGCGGTATGCGTCCTCGATAACCGCCGTCGATGCGTCCTCGGACACGCCGAGCAGATCGTAGAAGTTCTCAGCCATGACAACGTCCAGTGATGTATCGCGTACTCCTACGGACGAACCCTACTTTAACGTACAGGGAGAGAATATCGAATTCGATATCTGGGGCCGCGGATAGTGACTGGCGGGCACGGGCCTCTCCGAGACACGATCGCCGTCCGACAGGCTCTCTGGATGTTTTCCAGCGCTCTATCTATCAGCCGGTATCGTTTTCGGGTCACCGGTGAAGCATCGACTATGGGCAGACAGCGAGTTTCCAGCGGGACAGAGTGGGAGGCACACGTCGGTTACTCGCGAGCGGTGCGGGCGGGTGACCAGGTCCACGTCTCCGGAACGACGCCGGTCGACGACGAGGGAGAAGTCGTCGGCGACACCGCCTACGAACAGACAGTGGCGGCCCTGGAGATAGTCGAGGGCGCGCTCGATGAAGCGGGCGCCGAACTCGACGACGTAATCCGTACTCGAATGTACGTAACCGATATCGACGACTACGAGGAGATCGGGCGAGCCCACGGAGAGTCGTTCGCAGACGTGCGCCCGGCCTCGACGATGGTGGAGGTATCGCGGCTCGTTCGCGACGAGTTACGTGTCGAGATCGAAGCGACGGCCGTCTTGCCAGAGTGAGTCCGGGACGGCACCGACTCTCAGACGGAGCCGTGTCCCGCCGCGCGGAATCTTTTTGCGCGGCCCGACCCCAGCGACGGGCATGGTTTCCGAGATCTTCGACCCGGGGCGATGGGAGTCGGTCGACGGCTTCGATTTTCGTGACCTGACCTATCACCGCGCGAGGGACGTGGGCGCGGTCCGCATCGCTTTCGACCGGCCCGAGGTCCGCAACGCTTTCCGGCCCGGGACCGTCGACGAACTCTATACGGCGCTGGACCACGCCAAGCGCCAGGCAGACGTCGGCTGTGTCCTGCTGACCGGCAACGGCCCCTCACCCAAAGACGGCGGCTGGGCGTTCTGTTCGGGCGGCGACCAGTCGGTGCGGGGCGACGACGGCTACGAATATCGGGGCGAAGACCAGGACCGCGACACCGCGGCCAGCGCCGGTCGACTGCACATCCTCGAAGTCCAGCGACTGATCCGACACATTCCGAAGCCAGTCGTCTGTGTCGTCCCCGGCTGGGCCGTCGGCGGCGGCCACTCGTTGCACGTCGTCTGTGACCTGACGCTCGCGAGCGAAGACCACGCGAAGTTCCTCCAGACCGACCCCGACGTGGCTTCCTTCGACGCGGGCTTCGGGTCGGCGTATCTCGCCCGGCAGGTCGGCCAGAAGAAAGCCCGCGAGATATTCTTCCTCGGGAAGACGTACGACGCCGCCGAGGCCGCCGACATGGGCATGGTCAACGAAGCCGTTCCCCACGACGACCTGGAGGAGGTCGCACTCGAGTGGGCGGAGCGTATCCTCTCGAAGTCACCGATGGCGATGCGGATGTTGAAGTACGCGTTCAACATGGCCGACGACGGCATGGTCGGCCAGCAGGTCTTCGCCGGCGAAGCCACCCGACTGGGCTACATGACCGACGAGGCCGCCGAGGGGCGCGACGCGTTCAACGAGGGACGTGACCCGGATTTCGACCAGTTCGACTGGCACTACTGACAGTCGATGCCGAAAGTGGGTGCCAGTGCCCGACACCACTGCCGAAACTCACTCGCTCGCGTAGAACAACGCTATCGCCACGCCGAAGAGGACGACGAGTACCGTCGTTGCGACCAGATGGAAGTCGGTCTGGACCGACTCGACGACCGCCGAGAGCGTTCCGGCCCTCGTCGCCATGTAACCGGTGAACCCGAGCGTCCCGCCGACCACCAGAAAGCCGAGGAATCCGAGCACACCCGTCGACGGATCGGGATATTCAGTACTCATATCCAATACGATTGATGGGAGGGCTCCTAATGGTTCCCATTCCAGTATCGTTTATGATATTCACGGGGCAAAGCGATCCGACTGAACGAATCACGTCGACTGAAACGTTTATCCGGCCGACCCACGAAAGGAACCCATGACCTACGATACCGTCGTCTTCGACAACGACGGTGTCCTCGTCGGTCGGACGAGCTTCGACGTTCTCGAAGCCGCGACCCGGGACACGTTCGAGCGCTTCGGCGTGTCGGACCCGGACCCCGACCACGTCGAGGACATGACTATCGGTGCGACCCCGAAGACGGTCGACGCCGTCTGCGAGACCTACGACTTCGCGCCGCTGAAGTTCTGGCGCGCGCGCGACCGTATCGTCTCCGAAGCACAGCAAGCAGAGGCCCGCGCCGGCCGGAAGACTCCCTACGACGACATCGAGACGCTGGCGGACCTGGACGTCTCGATGGGTATCGTCAGTTCGAATCAGCAGGCGACGGTCGACTTCCTGCTCGACCACTTCGACCTGCGGCACATGTTCGGGACTGCTTACGGCCGCGAGGCGACGATCGGCAGTCTCACGCTCCGGAAACCGGACCCGCACTACGTCGAGCAGGCACTCGCAGACCTCGACGCCGACTCAGCGCTGTTCGTCGGCGACAACGAGTCGGACATCCGCGCTGCCGAGAACGCGGGCATCGACTCCGCGTTCATCCGTCGACCTCACCGTAGCGACTGGGAACTGAACGTCTGGCCGACCTGGGACATCGACTGCCTGGACGACCTCCACGAGATCGTCGGCGCCTGACCTTACGGTTCTGTCGGCGCCCGTCCGCGACGAGCCGCCGCTCGCAGTCCCTACTACTCCGCTCGCGAGGGGAGTGACTCCTCGACGAGCGAGTCGGTCCCGCGGCGGATCCGCTCCGAGACTGCTTGCGAGGAGATGCCCAGCTGATTCGAGATCTCCGTCATCGACGTCTGGCGCGGGACCTCGAAGTAACCGAGTTCCCGTGCGACCTGGAGCGCTTCTCGCTGTTCGTCTGTCAACACAGGTCGTGTCTCTCTCGCGTCTCGCTCGTCGTAGATCGACACGAGTTCCAACGGCACGTCCCGGTCGGCACACACCGACCGAAACTCCCGAAGCGCGCCCCGGTCGGGCATGCGCATTCGCACTTCCCAGCCCTCGTCTGTGGCCATCGAATCGAGGAGACTGATGTCCAGTTCTCCCCAGACTGGAAACGTCGTGAACTGCTCACCGTGGTCTGTGAACGTCACCCGATACAGCCGCCCGCTCTCGGTATCTGCCAGTTGTGCCACGTTCCGTACCGTCGGGTCCGCATCGAGACCCGCCTCGAACGCAGTGAAATCACCGTCACTATCGCCAGCCTCACCCCCATCGGTCTCCGCCCAGAACAGATAGTTGATGCCGTCGTCTGTCAGATACTGCTCCTCGTGGCTGATCGATACGTCGGGAGCCCGACCCAGAGCGTCCCGGAGGAGCGGCGAGTCCAGTCGTAGTTCGACGAGCAATCTCAGACACCCGGGGACACGCAACGGTAGCTGTTTCCGTAAATCTGGTGGTAGTTTCGGACCGACCACAAGAGGTTTTCCGGCGGGCGAGTTCGGTCCGGTCATGAGTGAAGGCGACGAGACCGTCGACGTGCTCCCGCTCCTCGACGAGTTTCGCGCGATGGCACAGACGGGACTCGAATACGCCGACGACCCGTACGACGAGGAACGCTACGAGCGCATCCTCGAGCTCGTCGCCGAGTACTACGGCGAGACGTTCGGACTCCCGCCCGCAGAGGTCCGCGAGCGGCTGGCAGACGATCTCGGCGAGATCACGCCGAAAATCGCCGCGATAGCCACTGTCTTCGACGCGGACGACCGCCTGCTCGTCATCGAGCGTACCGACGGACTGGGCTGGTGTCCGCCCGGTGGAAGCCTGGACCTCGGGGAGACACCCGCCGAGGCTGCCGAACGGGAGGTCCGCGAGGAGACCGGTATCGAAGTCGAGGCTCGCGAACTCGTCGACACGTACGCCGTCGAACCGCCAGGTGACTTCCCCCACTACAGCATCTCACACGTCTATCTCTGTGAGCGGGTCGGAGGCGACGCTACGACCACCCACGAGGCGCGCCAGGTGGAGTACCGCTCGGTCGAAGGAGTTCCGGAGTGGGCGCTCGACTACTATCGGGACGCAGTCGAGGATGCGCTGACAATCCATCGTGAGGACTGATCGGCCGACTGCCATCGCGGTGCCGTCCGGGTGACACACACTGGACACGGCTCGCCGGATCCGACGGACGCCCGTGGATGCGAACTTTGACACTCTCGCCGTCCCGAGTCATCGCCAATGTCGACAGCGGACGCCCAGGTGTCGAAACGACAGGCGTGGGTGATGGCTGCGCGGCCACAGACACTGCCTGCGGGCGCCTCGCCGGTCGTCGTCGGCGCCGGACTCGCGCTCCACACCGGCGACTTCGCCGCGCTTCCGTGGCTCGCGGCCCTGCTCGGCGCTTTGCTCATTCAGGTCGGGACGAACTTCGCGAACGACTACTACGACGCCGTCAAGGGCGCCGATACCGAGGACCGCGAGGGGTTCACTCGCGTGACCGCCGGCGGTCTCATCCCGCCCCGACAGGTCAAACTCGCGATGGCCGCCACCTACGGTCTGGCCGTCGTCGTGGGTCTCTATCTCGTCGCTATCGGCGGCGTTCCTATCCTCGTCGTGGGCCTCTCCAGCATCGCCGCCGGCGTCCTCTACACCGGCGGTCCCTACCCGTACGGCTACAGAGGGCTGGGCGACCTGTTCGTGTTCGTCTACTTCGGCGTCGTCGCCGTCACCGGCACGTTCTACGTCCAGGCCGTCGCGGCCGGTGACTTCGGACTCTTCCCGACGTGGATCCCCGAGGGGACGCTCCCGCTCGCGGCCGTCCTCGCGAGTCTGCCCGCTGCGGGACTCTCGACGGGGATCCTCGTCGTGAACAACATCCGTGACAGGGAGACCGACGCTGCCGCGGGCAAGCGGACGCTGGCGGTCATGCTGGGGTACCGGTGGAGTCGCGTCGAGTTCCTCGCGTGCTTCGGGATGGCCTACGTCGTTCCCGTGATATTCGCACTCGACCCCGCATACGGTCTGTGGGCCCTCGCCCCGCTACTCTCGCTCCCCCTGGCCCTCTCCGTCTCGCGGACCGTACTCGAACGCACCGACGGCGAGGCGCTCAACCCCGCACTGGAGCGCGTCGGCCAGACGCTGTTCGCCCACTCGCTGCTGTTCGCCGCGGGACTGGCAGCGTCGGAACTGCTCGGCGGTTCACTGGTATGATCGAGCCGTTCTCTCTCCCGCTCTCGTCGCCGTTCGCGACGGCCGCGGGAGACATCGAGCGACGCGACGGCTTCCTCGTCGGCTACGACCACCGGGGAGTCACGGGTCTCGGCGAGGCGACGCCGCTCCCGGGCTGGACCGAATCGCTGGACGACTGTGAGCGGGCGCTCGAAGACGCCCTCGTGGCCGGAGCGGACGGCGCACACAGCCAGGCGCTTCTCACGATGGACGCCGCGGAGGTGCCCGCCGCGCGTCACGGCTTCGCCACCGCACTGCTGGACGCCGACGCACGCGCCGACGGCATACCGCTCTATCGCTGGTTCGACGCCGACAACCACTGCGAGAGCGTCCCCGTCAACGCGACCGTCGGCGACGGCGATCTCGGAGAGACCGTCGTCGCGGCCGAGCGAGCTGTCGACGCCGGGTTCGACTGTCTGAAGTGCAAGGTCGGCGCTCGCAACCTCCAGGCGGACGTCGACCGAATCCGCGCAGTGCGGGAGGCAGTCGGCGAGGCTGTCACCATCAGAGCCGACGCCAACGGCGCCTGGGACCGGGGGACGGCCCGCCAGGCGTTCGACGAGTTCGCCTCATTCGGGGTCGCGTACGTCGAACAGCCCCTCCCCGCGGACGACCTGGATGGGCTCGCGTCCCTCCGGGAGCAGGACAGTTCTGTCGACGTGGCCGTAGACGAGTCACTGGTCGAACATCGGGTCGCGGACGTCCTCGACGCCGACGCCGCGGACGTCCTGATATGCAAGCCGATGGTGCTGGGCGGGCCGGGCAACGCTCACACCGTGGCGATGCGCGCTCGCGACCTCGGGGTCGAACCGGTCGTGACGACCACCGTCGACGCCGTCGTCGCGCGGACCGCGGCCGTCCACGTCGCCGCTGCGATCCCCGACGTTCGCCCCTGCGGACTCGCGACTGCCGACCTGCTCGCCGACGATCTGGGAACGGATCCGGCTCCCGTCGAGGACGGGCGGATCGCCGTTCCCCAGGACGACGGCCTGGGCGTCACGCGGGGAGATCTGGAGGTGTCCGGTGGCCCTGCCTGACCCCGACGCCTGGCCGGTCGACGCGCCAGTGAGCGACCCGTCCGCCGACCTCCTGCACGAGCGCGTCGCCTCGACGCCAGACGCGACAGCCATCGTCGATGCCGACACCGGTGAGCGATGGACGTACGCGGCGTTCGACGAACGCGTGTCGCGACGCGCCCACCGCCTCGAGACGCGGTTCGCCGCCGACGGGGCGCGGTTCGGCCTCGACGGCGGTCGCGTGGGACTCCTGCTCGGTACGTCCGTCACCTTTGCAGAGGTCTACTTCGCCACTGAACGGCGCGGCGCGGCAGTCGTTCCGCTGAACCTCGACCTGCCGGCCGAGACACTCCACCGGCAGGCCGAGCGCGCTGACGTGGACTGTCTGGTCTGTGAGTCCGACACCGAAGCGCTGGCGACCGAGATCGCGCCAGGAGACGTTCCCGTCGGGTCCGTCGACTCGCCAGAGCGAGGGGCAGTTGCGTCCCTCGAACTGGGGTCCGACGCTACGACCCGGTCTCTGGAACGGTCACTCGACGCCGACCGCGTCGTCCTCTTTACCTCGGGGACCACGGGCGATCCCAAAGGTGTCCGGCTCACACGCCGGAATCTCCTCGCGAGCGCCGTCGGGTCGGCCTACCGACTCGGTGTCGACCCCGACGACCGCTGGCTCGTCTGTCTCCCGATGTATCACATGGGCGGGCTCGCACCGCTCGTCCGGTCGACGCTCTACGGTACCACGACAGTGATCCAGCGCTCGTTCGACACCGCTGGAACGGCCCGCGCGATGGCCGACTACGACGTCACCGGCGTCTCGCTCGTCCCGACGATGCTCGTCAGACTCCTCGACGCCGACTGGACTCCCCCAGAATCGCTCCGGTTCGTCCTGCTGGGCGGTGCGCCCGCCTCCGAGGCGCTGCTGGAGCGAGCGCTCGACCGGGGAGTTCCTGTCTATCCCACCTACGGCGCCACAGAGACGGCCTCCCAGGTGGCCACGGCCACGCCCGCCGACGTCCGCGACTATCCCGGTTCAGTGGGTCGGCCGCTTCGGGGGACAGACGTCTCCATCCTCGATACCGACGGTAGTGCGGTCGCCGCCGGGGAACGCGGCGAAATCGTCGTCTCCGGACCGACGGTAACGCCGGGGTACCTCGACGAGGGTCAGACTGCGGCGGCGTTCGACGACGCGGGGTTTCACACCGGCGACGTCGGGTACCGTGACGACGACGGCCGGCTCTGGGTCGTCGGCCGTCTCGACGACCGCATCGTCACCGGGGGCGAGAACGTCCACCCTGCCGACGTGGCCGACGCACTCGCCGAATTGCCCGACGTGACCGACGCCGCAGTCGTCGGCCTCCCCGACGAGGAGTGGGGCGAACGCGTCGCTGCACTCGTTGTTCCGACCGACCGGGAGAACGCGCCGACCGCCGAGGCGCTCCGTAGCGCGCTCGACGGTGCTGTCGCCAACTACGCGGTCCCGAAGACGGTTGCCCTGGCAGACGCACTCCCGCGGACGGCGTCCGGCACGGTCGACCGAGAGGCCGTGCGCGAACGACTCGGAGCTGCCGCTCGGGAGAACTGAACGGCACTGGCGCCGCGGGTTTTAATCACGCTCGTCGCCTACAGCGTGCCGTGTGTACACTCGTCTTCGCCTGGCAGGTGTTTCTCGACGCGCCGGTCGTCGCCGCGGCGAACCGCGACGAACTGTTAGACCGGCGATCGGAACCGCCGGCGGTGGTCGAGGAGGAACCGCGCGTCCTCGCGCCACGCGATAGCGAGGCCGGCGGTACCTGGATCGGGTACAACGAACACGGCGTGTTCGTCGCCATCACCAACCGCTGGACCGGTCACGAGATGACGGGTGAGCGTTCGCGCGGCCTCCTCGTCAGAGACGCACTCTGCCAGTCCTCGGCCGAAGAAGCCACCCGTCTCGTCGAGCGCGAACTCGACGACCGGGAGTACGAGGGGTTCAACCTCGTCCTCGCGGACGCGAACGCCGCGGTCTACGTCGAGTACGACGGCGGCACTCGCGTTCGTAATTTCGAGCCAGGCGTCCACGTCGTCGTCAACGTCGGCGCCGACGGCGACTACACGATCCCCGCCGACCGGTCGGAGGCAGGCGAACGCCAGGCCGAGAGCGCAGACCGCATCGGGGCAGCCCTCGCGCCCGAACCCGGTGAGTCGTCCACGGACTGGCTCGACCGGGCCGCGGGCGTCATCTCGGACCACGACTACGGCGTCTGTATCCACCACGACCGCTTCGGGACGCGCTCGTCTTCGCTGATAACGATCGGCCAGGAAGGGTCGACCTACCGGTTCGCCGCGGGGCCGCCCTGCGAGACCGAGTACCGACGCGTCGAAGGCCACATTTAAACAGGGCTGACGACGTACGTGGAGACATGGCTGCTGCCGAGGAAGACCTCAACGAGGACGAGCGTGCGGGACTCGAACTCATCCGGGAGACCGGGGGGATCCACCAGAGTGACTTCTGGAAGCAACTGGACGTCGGCTCCCGCAAGGGCAGCCGCATCGCCGACTCGCTGGCCGACCAGGAGCTCATCCAGCGCGAGGAGACTGTCTACAACGGCCACAACACGTACTATCTGACCCCGGCACCCCGCGATCTCGACTTTTCGCTGTTGATGGCCGGCGACCAGCTCTCTCCCTTTATCGGCGACGAGGAAGTCGACTCTCACTCCGATACCTTCTCCCAGTGGGTCATGAACCTCGCCTACGAGGATTGACGCGATTCGTTCGTCAGGACGCCCGGGACGAGGTAGGTTTCACAGGCCGTCTCGACGTTGATCGGTCGGCCAGCTCTGACCGAACGGGGAGGTGTGACCCGTGTGACGGGGTCGCGTCGAGGACACACGTCTCACGATCACGTGCGGTCGAGACGACCGCTACTGCGGTTGCGGGAGCTGTACCGACTCTATAGTAGAATTTGAAAGTCATTGCTCACTCGACCGGAGGACGTTCTCCGGTCGATGTGTAAACCGTTTCAAATTCTACGATAGTTGATCGGCTCACACCTGTGACCGTTTCTACGACACGCTCGGGGTTGCTTGGTAGATAATGCCCGAGATTCATCCGGGCCCGACAGTGAGTTCCTCTGTGTCTCACGAACCACCGAAACCCCGCTCACGTTGTTGGGGCTGTTGATCGTTGGCGGAGGAATGGGGTTTACGGGTTACATGGCAACCCGACCGGACACACTCTCCAGTATCGTGGAGACGATACGAACCGATATTCACCTGATTCTAACCAGTCTGTTTGTCATCGCCATCGGGCTGGCGATGGTGTGGTATCGCCAGGATGAGTGACGCTCTTCTCCGTCTGTCCACCCCCCAGAGTCAGTCGTAGATAAACCGTATCAAAGCGCGTCGAGTAGCGCGTCCACGTCGCCGGCGCTATTGAACGCGTGGACCGATACCCTGACCGTCCCGGTCCCGGGGATGTCGCGAACCACGATATCCGCGTCGGCGAGGCGCTCGACGGTCGTCTCGGGGTCGTCGACGTCGATTGCGACGAGTCCGGACTCGTACTCGCGGGCGGAGACGAGTCGGTCGTCCGGGACGCCGTCTTTCAGGCGGTCGGTGAGCCCGCCGACGTGGCCCGCGATGGCGTCGAAGCCGAGTTCCTCGATGGTGGTGATGCCTTCGCGGAGGCCGGCGTAGGGGACCGGCGAGACGCTGCCGACCTCGAAGCGGCGCGCGTCGGGTCGGAGGTTCCAGTCGTCGGCGCCGGGGTCGTCGATACCCATGTAGCCGACCTGTGCGGGGGAGAGGTCGCGGGCGAACTCGTCGGTAACGGAGAGAAATCCGGTACCCGTGGGGCCGAGCAGCCACTTGTGGCCGGCGGCGGCGACGGCGTCGGCGCCCCACTCGGCGAAGTCGACCGGGTGCTGGCCGACGGACTGGACCGCGTCGACGAGGACGCGCGCGCCGGCGTCCTGTGCGACCTCGGTGAGGTCGGCGACGGGCAGGCACGACCCGTCGGTCCACAGGAGCGAACTGAACAGGACGAGTTTCGCGTCGGCGACGGCGTCGGCCCAGGCGTCCGGGTCGACGTGGCCGCCCTCGGCGGAGACGACGCGGACCTCGATCCCGACCTCCCGTTCGAGACGCTCCCACGGCACGATGCCCGCCGAGTGTTCCTGGTCGGTGCGGACGACCACGTCGCCGGGTTCCCAGTCCATCGCGGCGGCGACGCGACTGATCCCGTCGGTCGTGCTCTGCGTGAGCGCGATCGATTCGGAGTGGACGCCGACGTGGTCGGCCACCGTCTCGCGCGTCTCCGCGAGCGCCTCGGAGAGCGCCCCGTAGGTGCCGGCGCCCGCCGGTGCCTCGTACTCGTGGTAGGCCGCTTCGTCCTGGATAGCCTCGACGACGCGACGTGGGCTCGGGCTCCCGGCGCCGGTGTTGAAGTAGACGACCTCGTCGAGCGCCGGGATGTCCGCCCGCAGTTCCTCGGGAGTCATGGGCGATTCGAGGGACCGAACGCGGTTAAACCGCCCGCAACCGGCACTCCATCGGACCTACTGGTCGGGGCCAGGTGTTCCGCCGAGCCTGTCGGTCCGGGACCGGGTCCTTCGCTGGGCCTGCTGGTCCGGGTCCCACACTCGCCGGGCTGTGTGCCCCGACGGTTAAGCGACTGGGCGGCGGACTGCCGGTATGCAGTTCGACCACGCTGGCATCGCGACCGACGACCTGGACGGACTCGCCGACCTGTACGGCGGACTCTTCGACGCCCCGCTGGCCCACGAGGAGGAGTTCGACGGACTCCGCGTCGCGTTTCTCGACCTGGAGAACGGCTATCTGGAACTGCTCGAACCCCTCCCGGAGGCCGACGGTGCGATTCCCCGCTATCTCGACGAGCACGGCCCGGGCATCCACCATCTGGCGCTCCGAACCACAGACATCGAGGAAGCACTCGACGTCGCCCGGGACACGGATGTCGAACTGGTCGACGAGGAACCGCGGCCTGGCGCGTGGGGCCACGACGTCGCCTTTCTGCACCCGGCTTCGACCGGCGGCGTGCTCGTCGAGTTCGTCGAACACTGAGACTGAACACAGTGTCCAGTCCGGACCCGCGACCGGTGTCCGGACTCACCCCGGGAGCAGGTCCCCGAGTGCTGCGCCGATAGCCATGGGCACCCAGGCGACGCCGACCTGACAGAGCGCGAGCCAGGGCTGACTCCAGTCGACCTGGCCCCAGGTGGTCATCATGAACAGGGCAGTCCCCATCGAGACGACGAGGACGCCCAGGAGTTTCCGCGGGACGATACCGAGTATCGGGTTCATCACGCGGACGTCCTGGATGTCGGCGACGTAGAGGATGGCGACGACGAGCCCGACGGTGAGCGCTGTCGTCGTGGCGAAGTAGACCGGGTGGGTCGAGAGGTACCGCCCGACGTCCAGGGTTCCGCCCTCGACGAACATCGGGATACCGAAGAGCAGCGCCCCGAGCAGCGCCTCGGCGGCGTCGCTGCGGTCGAATCCGAAGGCGACCCGGCCGAAGGTGCGCGACTTGTCGGCCTCCATCGCCGCCCGCATCGTCTCGCGGACCTGCTCGCGCTCGGCCTCGCTATCGACTATCTCTTCTAACTCCTCCAGTTCGTCGAAGAGGTCGCTCATCCCCGAGTCGTCGTCGGACGCGTCGACGGTCGATCGCCTGGCGGCTTTCGCGTCCCTCGGACCGCCGGGACCGTCTCCCCGTGTGTCGCTCATCGCGGACCGTCGCCCTCCATACGGACATGCCCGGGCGAGTCCGATTAAGCGTTTCCGACGGCCCCCGTACACAACGTCCCAACGGTCACCCGAACACAGTCGTGAACTTCGGCCGAGACTGACACGACCGCCCGCCCGAACGACCCCGCGTCTCACTGGCGTCTGACACTGGTTGGATCGTCTAGCAGTTCCATAGAACCGGATATATAGCCATCAGAGTCCTCCATATACGGTTTCGTCGATTCCTGTCGTCGGAGCCAGGACGGAATACTGACGAAAGGTTTAAATGTGGCCAAAATTTGTCTATATAAGAACAATGGAACGGCCGAGCCGTCAGCGTGAGCGCGCGGAGTCCGAAGAGAAAGCCCAAGAGTCTGAGGATGAGCAGGCCGAACAGACCTGTCCCGAGTGCGATTCGTCGGCGCTCGTGACGAGCGCGGACGGCGGTGAGGTCGTCTGTGAGGACTGCGGACTCATCATCGACGAGGCGAACATCGACCGGGGACCGGAGTGGCGGGCGTTCAATCACAGCGAGCGCCAGGAAAAATCCCGCGTGGGTGCTCCGACCACCCAGACGATGCACGACAAGGGGCTGACCACCCAGATCGACTGGAAGGACAAGGACGCCTACGGGCGTTCGCTCTCTTCGGAAAAGCGCAGCCAGATGCACCGACTGCGAAAGTGGCAGGAACGGATCCGGACGAAAGACGCCGGCGAGCGCAACCTCCAGTTCGCGCTCTCCGAGATAGACCGTATGGCCTCTGCCCTGGGTGTCCCGCGCTCGGTACGGGAGGTCGCCTCGGTCATCTACCGGCGCGCGCTCGACGAGGACCTCATCCGCGGGCGCTCCATCGAGGGCGTCGCCACCGCCTGTCTGTACGCCGCCTGCCGACAGGAGGACATCCCCCGCTCGCTGGAGGAAGTCTCGGAGGTCTCCCGCGTCGAACAGAAGGAGATCGGCCGCACCTATCGCTACGTCGCCCAGGAACTCAGCCTGAAGATGGAACCGGTCGACCCCAAACAGTACGTCCCTCGATTCGTCTCGGAACTCGGACTCAGCGAGGAGGTCCAGGCCAAGGCCAACGAGATCATCGACGTCACCGCCGAGAAGGGACTGCTTTCGGGCAAGTCCCCGACGGGCTACGCCGCCGCAGCCATCTACGCCGCGTCGCTGCTGTGTAACGAGAAGAAGACACAGCGCGAGGTCGCCGACGTCGCCCAGGTGACAGAGGTCACCATCCGGAATCGCTATCAGGAACAGATCGAAGCGATGGGCATCCACTGACGGAACGACCCGTTCACGCAACCTGACGGTCTCTCGGATCGTCACCGCCGTTTTTTCGGCCGTTACTACCTCGTAGCGGCGCACGTGAAAGTCGACACTGCCGACCTCACTCCCGGCTGTGGCGGCCTTCTCGGTCGTCGTCGGGAACGTTCTCCGACTGCCCTGGACCGTCCGGGACGTCCGGTCGGACCCCGAGACCCGGGTCGTCGACGAACTGACCGAGAACTGACTCGCCTCGGAGGGTAGTCCGGGCACAACGAGACGGTGACTGGGGAGACGAGCGACGGGCGTCGTCAGTCCGCAGTCGGGACGTCCCCGTCGGCGGTGTCGGATCTGCCGGGCGCAGCGTCGGCACGGTCGGGCAGTTCGTCGTCGATGGCGGCCAGTTTGACGTAGTCGTTGATGGCGATGAGGCCGAAGCCGACCTTCGCGACGACGTCGATGTAGCTGACGACGAGCGCGGTCGTCTCGCTGTCCATGAGGCCCACGCCGGAGGGTGCGAGCAGCCAGATGACGGGGTAGACAAGCCAGAGCACGACGACGAACGCCCGGAGTTTCCGGAAGAGTGCGGCCGCATCGTCGGACGAAACCACGGCACGCGCTTCAAGGTCACCGAAGAACGTGTAGACCACACCGGCGAAACAGACTCCGCCGAGCAGGTAGAAAACCCAGCTCAACGGGGCAGCCAGCGCCGCGCCGGCGGCGCCGAAGACGATCGTCAGTGCCTGCAGTCCTGCGATCCTGGCGACCAGTGACCGGGAAGCGCCGACGATTACCGCGATCACGGCGACGTGGATCGGCGTCGTCAGCAGCCAGTCGACGTATCGCGGGACGAACACGACCGCGCCGTCGGCGGCACGGAATCCGCCGAACCCGAGTGCCATGAGCGCGTAGGCGACCGCCGCGATCGCCGGGACCGCGGCGATCCAGGTCAGCAGTCGCCGTTTCTCTCGCGGGACGAGGACGAGCCCGTAGGCGAGCATCGCCGTCCCGACGACCATACCGAACGTGCCGAGTGTGAACCAGAGCGTGATATCTACCATTGTCAGTCGTTGTCGTCAGTCTCAGTCGTCGTCAGTGGCCGCAACCGCGTTCGTCGCACTCGTGTCGATACCGTTGCGGGTCCGGAACCGGTCGAGCGCTGTCTCCAGTTCGCCCGCCCGCTGCTGGAGGTCACGCGCCGAGTCGGCGACCTGCCCGATGGACTGGGACTGGTCGTCGGCCGCGCCGGCAACCGTATCCGCCTCCGTCGCGGTCTGCTGGCTGATCGCCGAGAGGTCGTCTATCAGTCCCATCACCTCCTGGGCCGACCGGGCCTGTTCCTCGGTCGCGTCGTCGATCTCCTGGACGCCCGTGTCGACTTCCTCGGTGTATTCGACGATCTCTTCGAGGGCGTCGACGGCCTCCTCGACCGTCTCCACGCCGTCGGTGACGCGCTCGCTCGTCGCCTCCATCCGGTCGACGGTCTCGCCGGCCTGGGACTGGATCGTCTCGATACGGGTTTCGATGTCGCCGGCGGCGTCTTTGGTCTCCTCGGCGAGCCCCTTGATCTCGTCGGCGACGACCGCGAAGCCGGCGCCGTCGCCGTCGGCGTGTGCGGCCTCGATCGAGGCGTTCAAGGCCAGCATGTTCGTCTGCTCGACGATGTCGGTGATCACCGAGACGATCTGGCCGATCTCGTCGAGTTCGTCGTCGAGGTCGTTGATCGCCCGGACGGTCTCTTCGGTCTCGTCGTCGATAGCGTTCATTTCGGCGATGGCACGCTGTGCCGCCTCGCGACCCTCCTCGCCGACCGCGGCCGCCCCTTCGGAGGTGGTCGCGACCTGCTGGGCCGACGCCGCCACCTGCTGGGCGGTCGCCGAGAGGTTCTCCATCTCGTCGGCCGCCTCGGCGAGGCGTTCGGACTGTTCGGTGGTCCCTTCGAAGATCTCGCCGATGGAACTCGTCACCTGCTGACTGGCCTGGTCGACGCGGTCCGCGTTCTCGCCGACACGTTCGCTGGAGTCGAGTACCTCGTCGGCGAAAGTCTTCATCTCGGCGATGGTCTCCTCCAGGGCGTCGAGTGCCTCGTTGATGCTCCGACCGACCGACGCCATCGAGTCGTTCTCGCTGTCGGCGTCGACCCGGCGAGTGAGGTCGCCGTCGGCGGCCGCCGCGAGCACCGTCCCGTAGTCGTCGGCTTTCGTCTCGAGGTGACTCGTCATCGCCTCCAGTTCCCCGGCCTCGCGCTCGGCCCGGGACTGGGCGCTCTCTGCCTCTGTCCGGGCCAACTCCGCGTCTTCGCGTGCGTTCTCCGCCTCGGCGATCTTCTCGCGTATCGAGTCGCGCATCTCCGCGAAGGAGTGATAGAGTGTGCCGATCTCGTCGTCACGGGTCGTCTGCAGGTCCACGTCGAGGTCGCCGTCGGCCATCGCCTGTGCACGCCCCGACACCCGACGGAGCGAGATGATCGTGTTCGACCCGATGGTGACGCCGACCAGCCCCAGGGTGATCACCGCGAGGAGCACGAGGCCGACGAGGTCGGAGTTGATCTGCGACCCGAGCGCGTAGGCGGTGGCCTTCGGCGAGTGGATCATCACGACCCAGTCGGTCTCGGGCATGCGCGTGCTCGCCATCAGCATGTCGCCGGTGTCGGAAAAGCGCGTCTCGCCCGCCGCGAGCGTCGCGAGGTCCCCGCCGTGGCCCTCGTGGGCGGTCAGTATCTTGCTCGCGTTCGGGTGTGCGACGTAGTTGCCCGCGCTGTTGACGACGACGGTCGAGGTGTCGCCCCGGGAGTCCGACAGCGCCTGCGAGCGCGCCTCGATGTCTGTCATGAAGACGAGCGCCCGGTCCTCGACGCCGGGGACCGGGGTGATCGCCGCCACCACCGGTCGGTCGACGACGCTGACCGAGAACGGTTCCGTGACGACGACGCCGTCCGGCGAGTCGAACGTCGGCGGGTCGGTCGCGAAGGGAGCGCCCTGTTCGGCGGGGCTGACCCCCTCCATGTCGTCCATCGAACTCCGCTCGATGGTCATCGATCCGGTGTCGAGGTAGTGGACCGCGAGGACGTCCTCTGGGACGTGCCCCGCCGCCACCTGTGATTCGATATATTCGTCGACGGTTGCGGGGTCGCCCGAGCGAACCGCCTGGTGCTGTGCCGTCAGGACGACCTCTCGGCGGACGGAGTCGAGCCAGGTGTGCAACTGGTCGGCCCGCGTCTCCGAGAGCGTTTGGAGGTCTCCCTCGACGTCGTCCTGGAGGGTGGCCGACGCCTGGGTACTGATCACGGCGCCGAAGCCGACGATCACCACGACGGCGACCGCGAGCGCCACACCCAACCGTGCCGCATACGACGTCCGTACTACCTCTGGGAGCAGTGACGGTGCGTCTGCTGTCATCGACGCGAAGAGCAGGACTACTCCGTGTAAAGGGTTCCTGCGCTATTCTCAGGCGTGATAAGTCCGTGACGATGCCGGCGAGAGACGCGGCAGTCGAGTAGCCGACACCAGAAGATGGACTCGGTCCGGTTCGGCCCAGACCGGACCCGCTCAGGCAGGTTCGGCCCAGATGGGACCCGCCCAGGCCATCCCGTCGTCGGCCTGTTCGACACGGAGGTAGTAGACGTCCGCCTCCGAACCCCGCTCTTCGTCCCACGCCATGCCGCTCACGGGCTCGTCGTCGGTGACCGCACCCGAGCGCGTGTACGTCGACAGTCCGGCCTCTGGGTCGGCGGTGCCGTGGTCCAGGTACCAGTTCTCGTTGTTCTTGACGACAGTGACGCGGTCGATAGGGGCTGTTCCGGCGACTCTGTAGGATATCTCGCGAGGACCGTCCGCAGTCACGGTACTGTCGTCGTCGCCGACGGCCGTCCCGTCGACGGCAAACTGGACGAGGATGCGATGGGGCTGGCTCGTCGCGTAGACGCTCCGGGAGCGGAGGCTCTCGAAGACGGCTTCGCGAGTCAAGTCGGGGGCGTAAAAGCCCGTGAGGCCGCCGGGGTAGCTGCCCTCCTCCCAGATGCGCCAGATGTGGCCCCAGCCGACGCCGTCGTGCCAGATGTCCGAGAGCGACGGTAAGTGCGGCGGGAGGTGGATGTGCGACCGGCCGGGTCTGGGCGCGTGGAAGTCAGACGACCCCATGACGCCGACGCGATACCCGAGTTCGTGGGCGTCCTGGACGTAGTGACCCGGGTCGCCCATCTCGCCCTGTCCCATCTCGACGGGTCTGGGGTTGCCCTCGGCGCGGGGCATCTCGCTGGACCCCCACTGGGAGTAGACCTCCACGAGCGGTGCGAGTTCGTCGTCGTAGTCCACGGCCGAGAAATCGAAGGGATACATCGCCTCCGCGGGGTGATGCGGGATAGTGAGAACGTCCGAGTCGTTGCGCTCTTGCCACTCTCTCAGAGCGCGCCAGAGCTTCTCGTAGCGGTTGGTCTCGGGGGTGAGCGAGTCGAACAGTTCGGCGTCCTGGGGCTCCTCGAAATAGACGTTGATGTGGCCGCCCATGTTGGGCTGTTTCGTCCACTCGTAGCCAAACAGCGTCACGAACTCACCGGGGTCGTTGTGAGCCTCGGTGACCTCGCGGGTTTCGTCGAAGTACCGCCGGTGCATCCGGCGCTGCTGGAGTTTCGGCGGGATGAAAAACCCCATCGTATCGTGGTCTGTGTACGCGACGACGTCGAGATCCATCACGTCGCGACCGAACTCGAAGCCCTTCGTCATCGTCCCCGCGCCGTCCGAATACTGGGAGTGAAGGTGGATGTCCCCCCAGTAGAGGCGATTCTCGGGTTCGGTCTCGAACACCTGGACGGGGTTGGAGACGAACCGGTGTCCCTCGCCGTCGGTCAGCGTGAGATACTGGATACCCGGCGTTTCGAACTCGACCCCGCGCAACTGCTGGACGGGGTCGTCGTCCGGTCCGACCGCGAGTTTGCCGGGGAACGACGCCTCCGGGTCGGTCGAGTTGAGTGTGAACGTCCCGGCGTACTCGTCGAGGAGTCTGAGATACTCGTCCCACAGCGAGACGGTCGCCGACAGCGACTCGTCGGTGGTGGCCCGGGAGGGGAGGACGCACTCGACGTCGTCGAAGACGCGGCGGCGACCGCGCGCGAGGTCGCGCAACGACGGCGTGTTCGCGGCGAACACCTTCACCGACTCGATGGTCTTCGTCAGCACGGCACGCCCCTCCGTCGCGACCGTCCCGTGACTCCGGTCGACAGTGTACCCGACACCGCTCGAACTGACATACGCCCGGTGTCGCGGGGCGGACAGTTAAGCCTCGCGACGGTCGCTCCTGTGATACGGTCGGTTGTAACGGTTTACCGGTATTTCGCCGGGCAGTCCGGCAAAATCCGGCAATGACATACAACCGACCGTATGAAAGGTTCGCGAGTTTCGTCAGCTACCACCGCGAGGGGTGCCAGCGCGCTCGCAGCCCGAACGTGGCCGACACACTCCCCTGAACGGCGAACGAAGTGAGCCGTTCGAGTCTCAGGAGCGAGACTGGGACCCAAACAGTCATGTCTGGTGAGCGGAAACATCGCCGGAACGCGACGGGGAGAGGATGGTCGAAGAGCAACCGAGTGGCCGTGACGCCCTGCCGGAGGCGCTGGTGGCGACGCTGGCAGACCCCGAGACGGGACGGTCGCGAGTTCCGTATCTCTTCGGCGTGCTCGACGACGGGACGCCCGGTGAACGACTGGTCGCCGGCACGGCGCTCTGTCTGGTCGCCGAGAGCGACCCGGAGTTGCGCGACGCCGTCGCCCGGCGACTCCTCGACCGACTGGACGGAGACCACCACGACGAAGTCGGCTACGCCCTCGAGTATCTCGCTGCTCGCCATCGGGAGACCGTCGAACGGGTGGTCGAGAACCGCGACGACACCGACGGTCGAACCCGCGACCGACCCGCTCGCTCCGGGAGCGAGGCCGGGTTCGTCCGGAGTGAGTATCGATCCCTGGACGACCGCGACCGGTCGGTCGACCCGACAGAGGCCCCGGGAGAGGGGTCCGTCGAGGACCCGGCGGAGGACGTGTCCGTCGAGAGCGACCCCGGAGTCACGACCGCGACGCTCCGGGCGGTCTCGCGGCGGCTCTCGGAGATCGTCGCCGCGACCGAGTTCGACGACTTGACCGTCCTGACCGAGGGGCGACGCGACCGCTACGGGGTCGTCTACCGGGCTGCTGGACGGATGGACACCGAGGACTACGCCGTCGCGCTGCGCGTCTACCGACTGCCGACCGACCGCGGGTCGTTCGTGGCCGGATTCCGCACCGTCGCGGAGCGCTGGCAGGCAGTCGACGACCACAGAGCCGTCCTGCCGGTCTACGACTGGGGCGCCCGCCCGCGGCCGTGGGCGGCCGTCGAGTACGCCGGTGACTCACTCGCGACGCGCGCCAGTCCGCCGGACGAACCGCTGTGGACGGTGCTCGAACTCGCCTCGGCGGTCGCCCACGCCCACCAGCGCGGACTCGTCCACGGCGCGATAGACCCTGGGAACGTCGTCTACCGCGACGCGGTTATCGACACCGACGCCCGCCGGCAGCCACTCCTGACGAACCCCGGGATCGCAACGCTGTCCGGTGCCCGTCCGGCGGGAGACGGCCGACTGGGCGGCGACGAGCGCGACCGGGCAGAACCGGGGGGCCTGGACCCGCGGTACGCCGCTCCGGAGCACTACGACGAGAGCTACGGTCGCGTCGACGCCGCGACGGACGTCTACGGACTGGGCGCGTTGCTCTGTCGTCTCTGTACCGACCAGCACCCCTACACCGGCGACGCGGCGACCGTCCGCGGGAAGGTTCTCTCGGACGGGGCACCCGAACCCCGACGGGTCAATCCCGACCTGCCGGACTCGCTCCACCGGGTGGTCAGGAAAGCCACCGCGACGCGAAAGCTCAAGCGCTACGAGACGGTGCGGGCGTTCAAGCGGGAACTCGAACAGGCCAGAGAACGTCTCCTGGAGGCGGTCGACGATGAGTGAGACCGGCCACAGCGGAGAGGGGCGTCGGTAGCGTGGCGGGCGTCGAGTTCGGCCTGCACCTGCTGGCCGACGACCCGAACCTCACGTTCATCGCGTTCGTCGCGATGGTCCTCCTGGCGGTGATCGCCGCACGGTTCGGGTTCTACGCCGCGCTGAACCGCCGGGCGACCGTCGCGACCGGCGACGCAGTCCTCTGGGAGTACCTGCTGGCCGTCGGACTCGTCGCGACCGGCTACGCGCTGGTTGGTGTCCTCGAGATCGTCTCCTCGATACGCGCGACGTTCAAACAGGGACTCTTGCTGGCGGTCGTACTCGTGCTCTCGCTCGCTATCAGAGAGGTCTACTACAACGCGGCGCTGTCGACCGACGCCGAGGGAAGACGCGATTTCCGGGGTCGACAGGCGCTGGAACTCGCGTTCGTCGGCGTCGTCGCCGTCGTCATCTTCGGGATCGCGATCCTGGGCCTTCGCCGGGAGTTGCTCGCCCTCCAGGGGATCGGCGCGCTCGTCTTCGCCGGGTACGGCTTCGGGTTCGGCCGCCGTCAGACCGAGGCCGCGATGGTCCAGGGGACGATGATCGACTCCCTCTTGCGTCACCTCCTGCCGGTGCTCGCGTTCGCGACGCTCGTGCCCGCGGTCGACCTCGCGACAGTCGCTGGCCTCGACCGCGTCGTCGTCGTCCATCTCCAGGTGGTGTTCGTCATCATGACTGCCACCGCGCTGATGACCGCGACGATCAAACTCCGCCAGAACCTCGCGACTCTGTGAGCCAGACTGTGCGGACAGTCGCGAGTCGCGCGTCTCGGAGCCCCATCACCAGTCCAGCAGCTACTCGAAAGTCGTTCGTGGTGGTCTCGACGTGGATAATGCCGTCGCTCGCGGTCGTTTCGAGAGACGGGGTAGGTCGGTCGACAGTCACCACGCACGGAAACCGCGCGGGCTGAAAGGTGCCGTCCGACCGTGCCGTCTACCCGGTACTCTCCGATGGCGGTACAAAACACCTCCGATGGACGGGCCACGCGAGGGCGTCTCGAATCGCGCCGTCGTTCAGTACAGTTCGCCGCCGAGCGGGACGTCTTCGTCGGGAACGACCAGTACGGGGGTTCCGTCCTCGCCGGGGACACCGACGGTCAGGGCCTCGGACCTGAACCCGGCGATGCGAACAGAGCCCAGGTCGGTCGCACAGAGCACCTGGCGACCTACGAGTTCCTCGGCGTCGTGATGGTAGCCGAGTTGCGCGGCAGACTGCAGGGTTTCGTCGCCCAGATCGAGCCAGAGTTTGACGAGTTCGGGTTTGTTCGCCTCCGGAAACGGTTCGGCGCGTTCCACCTCGGCGACCCGGATCGAGACGTCGAACGGTCCGTCGCTCATACCCGAGGGAACCGCGGGCGCGGCCAAAACGATTGTCGTCGCTGCGACCGCCGAGAGGTCAGGTACGGGAGGGACAGCACTCCGGGAAGTCCGTGATCACCCCGTCGACGCCGAGTGCGCGGAGTCGGTCGGTCTCCCCGGGGTCGGTCACCGTCCAGGCGTTGACTGCCAGTCCCGCGTGGTGTGCCCGTTTCACGAGTGTCTCGTCGCACAGGTCCGCCGCCGGATGGAGCGCCACGCAGTCGAGTTCCCGCGCTCGCTCGACGGCCCCGTCGGCTTCGAAGACGAGCCACGCCCGCGGGAGCGACTCGATCTCCCCGAGAGCGTCGGCGTCGAACGACGAGACGACTACCTCGCAGTCGGGGTCGACGTCACGTACGAGGGCTTCGAACTCCCCACCCACCTGCTCTTTCAGTTCGGCGTGGAGGACGAGGTTGGCAGGCACTGCTTCGAGGACCGCGGCGGCGGTCGGGACGCCGGACTCGGACCTCTCGACGGAGAGTGCGGCGAGTTCTGCGGCCGTGTAGTCCGCGACGGCGCCGCTCCCGTCGGTCGTCCGGTCGACGGTCTCGTCGTGACAGACGACGAGGTCGCCCGAGCCACAGCGGCGGATGTCGACCTCGACCCCGTCGACGCGAGCCACACTCCCGCTGGGGTCACCACCGTCGCCGAGTCCGACCGCGTCGCGGACCGCCGCGAGCGTGTTCTCGGGGTTGACGCCCGCGAACCCGCGGTGTGCGATGCAGTTCACGGCCGGCGTTTCACCCCAGTCCGGGAAAGTCCTTTGCCGGTCGCGGCCCTCCAGGCAGGTATGCCAGTCGACTTCGATTTCGGCGACAGCGTGGTGCTCGTGACCGGCGCCGGCGGCGCCCTCGGCAGCGCCGTCTGTGAGGCCTTCGACGCGGCCGGCGCGACCGTCTGTGGCGCCGACGTCGTCTCGCCCGACGACGAGGACTTCCTGCTCGATCCCGACGTGGCCCACTTCTATCAGGGCGATTTCACCGACGAGGCCGACGTCGCCGACACCGTCGAAGCGGTCGTCGACGACCACGGTGGGCTCGACGCGCTGGTGAACGTCGCGGGCACCTGGCGCGGCGGCACGCCCGTCGACGAGACCGACACCGACACGTTCGACTTCCTGTTCGACGTCAACCTCAAGACGATGTTCCTCGCCTCGAAACACGCGATACCGCACCTTCGGGAGTCCGGCAGTGGCGGCGACGGAGGCGAGGACGACGACGGAGCGGGCGACGACGGCGCGGACCAGGGTGCTATCGTCAGCATCTCCGCCCGTTCCTCGCTGGAGGGCGGCGAGGGTGACGGGATCTACCGGTCGACGAAAGCCGGCGTCCGCATCTTGACCGAGACAATCGCCGAGGAGAATACCGGCGAGGTGCGGGCCAACGCGGTCATGCCGAGCGTCATCGACACGCCGATGAACCGCGAGATGATGGACTACGACGAGTCCTGGGTCGACCCCGCCGACATCGCCGAGGTCATAATGTTCCTCTGTTCGGACGCCGCGTCGGTCACGAGCGGCGCCGCGGTTCCGGTCTACGGCGAAGCCTGACTGTATCGGGTCTCGGTGTCACAGACAGGCCATCTTTTTCCCGCTCGGGTATCCTCGCTCACTGCGTTCGCTCACGGGTCGCGTTGCTCCCCGTTCGCATCGAGGCCTCCCATCGGTCGGCCTCGCACTCGCTGCGGGTACCACTCGCGGCAAAAACATGGGTGAAAAAGGCCGGACGCAGCGGTCGCTACGCTCCCTCGCGTCCGGTGAAACGCCTCGTTTCACTCGGCGTACGCTAGGCAAACCAAATGATAAACTCACTCCCTATACATTACAGTCGGCAGGGACTCACACATCGACACCGAATTTCGAACCGATGTCCGGACCACTCATAGTGCTTATTATAGATTATTTCCGGATCGCGCCGACCCCGGGGTCGGCGTGTACCGGTAAATCACTACAATAATCACTATCAGTCAGGGTCTGCCAAATCACTCATCGTCGAATCGGACATCGACGCTGTGAGCGTGGGCTTCCAGACCCTCGACGCGAGCCAGCGTCGTGACCGTCTCGCGGAGGTCGGCGAGTGCGTCTTCCGAGAGGCGCTGGACAGTCGTCGAGCGCAGAAAAGTGTCCACCGAGAGACCGCCAAACACCCGCGCGCCGCCGCCAGTCGGGAGGACGTGGTTCGTCCCGGTCGCGTAGTCACCGGCCGCGACGGGGCTGAACGACCCGAGGAATGCGCTCCCGGCGCTCGGCAGTCGGTCGAGCAACGATTCGGCGTCGTCGGCCTGGATCGAGAGGTGTTCCGGAGCGTAGGATTCGGCGAACAGAACCGCTTCGCTGAGCGAGCGTGCCACGAAGACGCCGCTCGCGTCGTTGTCGAGTGCTGCGCGGATCGTCTCCTCGCGCTCGCGGCCGTCGGCGTGTGTCTCGACCGCGTCGGCGACTGACTCGGCGATTCCCTCGTCGTCGGTGACACAGACGACCGACGCGGCGGGGTCGTGTTCGGCCTGTGCGACCAGGTCGGCGGCGACGGCCTCGGGATCCGCGCTGGCATCGGCGACGACGAGTACCTCGCTCGGCCCCGCCAGGAAGTCGATGGCGACTTCGTCGCGGACTTGTGCTTTCGCGGCGGTGACGTACTTGTTCCCCGGGCCGACCACCTTGTCGACGGGGCTGATCGTCTCGGTGCCGTAGGCGAGGGCTCCGATCGCCTGTGCGCCGCCGACCTGATAGACTGCGTCGGCGCCTGCGACGTGGGCGGCCGCGAGCGTCGCCCCCGGGAGGTCGGTGGCAGGCGGCGTCGCAACGGCGACGTGCTCGACGCCCGCGACTTTCGCGGGGAGCACGCCCATGAGCACACTTGACGGGTAGGCTGCGGTCCCACCCGGCGCGTAGACGCCGGCGCTCTCTATCGGCGAGAACCGCCGGCCGAGTTCGCGGCCGCCGCCGACGTCGTCCAGCCAGTCGTCGGGTACCTGACGCTCGTGGAACGCTTCGACGTTCGCCGCTGCCGACTCGATAGCCCTTCGTACCTCGTCGTCGATGGCCTCGTAGGCCCGCTCGGCCTGGTCGGTGACGTCGATGTTGCCGACGTTCACACCGTCGAACTCCTCGGCGAACGACCGGAGAGCGACGTCGCCCTCCGTGCGAACGCGGTCGAGGATCTCGCGAGCGTCGTCGCGGACGGCGTCGACCCCGGCGTCGCGGTCGAACAGCGCCCGGCGCTCCGCTGGCGTCAGCGACTCGACGCTTCGGACGTTCATACCGGGCGTTCGACCGACCGGCCTAAACTGTTTGCCATCCGGACGGCTAGAGCGTGTCTGTCGAACGAGAAAGCGATCCCCCGGTCAGTTCGAGACGTACCACCAGGCGCCCGCGACGGCGAGCATGAACAGCCCGCCCAGGAAGAAGGCCACGGCGGGGTCGGCGAGTAGCCCACCGTCGCCCGTCGCGGCCAGATACTCTGTGCCGTCGGTCAGGGTGACCGGCACCTCCGTCGGGGCTGGCGTCGCTGTCTCGGTCGGGCTCGGCGTCCCTTCGAGGGCCCTGGCTGGCGTCGGCTCCGGCGTCGGCTGGGGAGTGGATGTCGCTGCCGGCGACGGTGTGGGCGCCGGTGTCTCTGTCGCCACCGGTGACGGCGTTCCCGCGGGTGTCGGCGTCCCCATTGGGTCTGGCGTCCCCTCCGGGGCCGGGGTCGGGGAGTCTTCGACCATGATACCGACGTCGCCGCCACCGTCGCCACCTCCCCCGTCGCTGACGTTTTCGACAGGGGTCGACGTGGCGGCCGCGTCGCCACCCGTCGCCTGGGCCTCGGGACCGGCGCCCCCACTGCCATCACCACCACCGCCGCCGTCACCGCCATCACCACCACCGCCGCCGTCACCGCCCTGAGCGGCGCTGTCGCCGCCCGCACCGAGCCCACCGAAGCCGATCGTGTTCTGCGCGATCCGCTTGACGGCGATGCTGGCTAGCGCGAGCAACCCGACCGCACCGAGCAACCGCGCGAGCGCCGTCTGGAGGCGTGACCCGTCCTCCTGGGCACCTGCGAACAACACGACCGCCTCGCTGGCCGGCGCGTAGACCGTCATCTCGGTCCCCTTCTCGGAGTAACCCGACCCTGCGGGCTGGATAAGCTCCGCTTCCTCCAGGTTCTCCAGGTGGTAGTGGACGTTCTGGAGCGACGTCCCGATCTCGTCGCGCACTTCGGGAGGCGTCCGCGGTTCCTCGTAGATCAGCGAGAGGATCTCTCTCGCGGTGTCCGAAGAGAGTGCCGACAGCGCCTCCTCTGTGGCCTCGTCCTCTAGCGAGAGCACCCGCGCACCCTCCGGAGAGCGCGTCGGCTCCGACTTGAACGGGAGGAGACGACTCATCTACCAGAGCTACCGTGCCCCGGCCTAAAGGCCCTTCGCAAGGGTCAAACGCCCATTTGAAGCATGCCGATCAGCGTGAAATGCGCGTGAGGATGTGGATCGTCGAGAGCGTCACCGCAAGCGCGATCTCTCCGACGAGCACGACCAGTAACAGCGGCGACAAAGTGTTCGTATCGAGGAGGACCACGTAGACGTACCAGCTCGTGCCGACCGCCGCCGCGAGAAAGGCCACGTGGACGAGTGCCCAGGGGCCGAGCGCCCGGAGCACGCCCAGGGCTCGCAGTAGCAGTGACTCCCGACTGGCTGTGTTCGTCCCGTGTCGTTCGCCGACTCGCTGGCTATCCCAGAAGCTCGACGTCGCGTAGGAGGCGTCCCCTGCGGCGCCGGCACTGGATCGTTTACGCCGACCGCGCCGCGTTGCTCCCTGTCCGTCTCCCGACCGTCGCGACCGCTGCGAGTCCCGTCCAGTTGTCTCGGCCGAACCCACGTGTCGCTCGGCGGTAGCGTTGCCGGTCCCGCTCTGAGTTCGATCGGTGCTTCTCTGGCGTTGCTGTCGGCGCTGTCCGCCGACGGAGGCCTGGCTGCGCTCTCGCGACTGCTCGGTCCCCGTCGCGTGTGCATTCCAGTCACCACCGGTATCACGGCCCGTTCCGGTATCCGCGGTCGTGGAATCGTCCGTCTCGGTATCGCCGCTTCCGACACCGTCTGCCCCGGATACCGTCGACTCCCAGGCCGAACAGGAGACGTGATGACGGACGTACGAGGCGTGGCCGAGCCGGTCGTACCTGGCGCGTTCGTCGGCGTCGAGGAGTGTCTCCTTGGCGGTCGTCAAGCGTCTGAACTGGGCGTCGGCGTCGGGGTCGTCGTTGACGTCGGGATGGACCTCTGTGACACGCTCGCGGTACCCCATCTCTATCGCGTCCGCGTCGGCGTCGGGTCCCACCCCCAGTACGCCGTAGAACGTCGGTGCCATGCCGAAGACGACTGTTTGCAGAACGTATTAGCTACAGTACAAAATGTCTTTCGACCACCGTCCAGGGCCGCTCCTGACACACATACCTCATTCAGGCAGCGACAGGTATCCACTGTCGACGGAGACCAACAGAGTCATGTGATTACTGCGGGAGGAATAGGCAAACTCACATGGAGCTAGACGAGTACCCCACAGTCTCGTTACACAACGTCGCGGAGACGGTCCCGGCAGCGTGGGCCGACGACGGTGACCGGCTCCGCCGCGTCCCCGCGGCTGTCGGCGAGGAGTTGAACGACATGGCTCGCGACCGCGTGGGCCACGCTACAGGGGGCGAACTGCGGTTCGTGCCCGAGCGCGACGACGCCGAGGTTGAGGTCACGCTCTCGGCGGCCGAACCGACGCAGGTCCGGACGTTCTGGGGCGCGTTCCAGCCCTGGCAACCGACCGAGATCGGTCCCGAACCGCGGACACTCACGCTGAGTGTCCCCGAGCGACTGCGGGAACTGCCGGTCTCTCCGGAGACGGGACGGTTCGAACCCCGGGTCTGTCGGATCCTGTTCGAGCGCGTCCCGGCAGTGGCCGTCCACGACGTCAGCGGCGACTGCCGTCCGCCCGAATCCCCGGAGTTGCCCGACGAGCGCTATCTCGCCTACGGGACCTCCATCACGGAAGGCGCCGCGGCGTCGGCGACTCACACCAACTACGTCACACACGTCGCCCGGAACTGCGGGTACGACGCGCTGAACTTCGGGTCCTCTGGGTCGGCCTACTGCGAGGCGGCAATGGCGGAGTACATCGGGAGTCGCGACGACTGGGACCTGGCGACGCTCGCGCTTTCGGTCAACATGGCCAACACCGGCGGGTTCGCTCCCGAGACGTTCCACGAACGCGCCGACGTGTTCGTCAACACCATCGCCGGTGCCCAGCCCGAGAAACCGGTCGTCTGCGTCACGCTCTTCCCGTATTTCGACGATCTGGTCGACTCGGGGGACGCCGACCACGCCCGGGCCTACCGGGACGCCTTGCGTACTATCGTCGAGGAGTCACCACACGACAACGTCACGCTCGTGGAAGGGCCGGAGCTGCTGGAAGTCTCCGGACTCGGTGCGGATCTGTTGCACCCGGGTGACCACGGAATGGGGATGATCGGCGAGGCACTGGCCGGCCGTCTCGAATCGATAACAGACTGAGACTCCCGAATGTTTCGTCCCGTGAGACGAGTCATATCGTTAGCGTACACTGTTGTCGTTTCAATTAAATTGCCGCTGCCGACCTCATCGGCACACAAGTCGGTCCGGGACGATAACTCCCGCCCGACGCCATGCAAGCCCCATCCTCAGAGCGCCGAAAGCGCTCAGGGCGGGGTAGTTGACCTGGTTTCAGCGGGTGGAATCGTCCCAGTGTTCGGGAACGTCCCGGCGAATAAATACAAATCCGCGACCGGCCTACTGTGGTCTATGTCGCATCGATACAAGGCATCGACGAAACGTGTTATCGGATCACCTATACGAAATCGGCGGTGGTCGCGATGACCAGCGCAACACTGACGGATTTCCTCATCCTGCGCATACTGGACGAGCCAGTGACTCACGCCGAACGAGAACGCGCAAGTGAGCGGTCTATCGCGGCGATCGAGACGTCACGGGACAGAGACGTCGACATCGACTGGGTGCGCTCCGAGATAATGACGAACGAAGACGACGAAGTGACCGGCACGCTCTGTCACTTCAAGGCCGAGAGCGAGGACGCGATCCGTGAGCACGCAGCTTGTGCCGGGCTTCCGGTAACGCGCATCGAGCGACGAAGCAGCCCTGTTCACGGTCCGGATTGGTCGGGCGACCCGTGATGTAGCGGTCGGGCGATCCGTGAGGTACCGCTCTATCACTGCAACCTCCGACGATATCCGGAGCGCGCGTCACTCAACTTCGGATTCGATGGCCGTTCTGAGTGCCCTCGGATTGAAGTGGTCGATCTGGGTTGCTTCGCTCCAGTAGGACTCGAATACCATCTCTGCCCACTCGCGTGCTTCGTTCGCTTCAGTGTCGACGAACGCTCGGGGCACGCCAGTCTCCGTGTCACGGACGCCGATACCGATTCCGTCGTCGAAGATAACGAGGCCGAAGGGAAGGTCGGCGTACAGCTTCATCGTGAGAAATTCACTCGCACAGAGCTGGATGCATTTTTTCGGGTAGTTGTTCACGATGTCCTCTGCGACTTCGGGACGCTCGACGACCTCCGTCTCCAGCCCGTCGAGAACCCGGCCGTGGATCTCGTCGATGTACGTCGGTGCGATAGCGTAGGAGTCGGCCATACGGAGCGACTCTGTCTCGCTGACGAGCGAAATGAACCGCGCAAGGGGTGCGAAGGGATCGCCGCTGTCCGTGGTTGTGACAGTCGCATCGGCGAACGAACCGATCGGACACTGGGGAGTAGTGTCCGAAACAGCTTCGAGCAGTGGCGAGAGCCGAACGGTCGCCTCAACGTCTTCTTCGAACGTCGTGACCACGTCCGCGACGGCACGCCCGAGGTCAGTGAGGGTGTGGTCTCCGTTCGATCGCTCGACCATGCCCCGATCGGCGAGTGACCCGACGTTCCGATGAACCGTCGATTTCGAGATTCCGAGGCACTCTTCTAGGTCTCGACGGGACATCGACCGCTCTCGGAGGGCTGCAAGCATCGGTGCTTGCCGAACGACTTCGAGAAGGAGTTCCCGATCGACCGGCTCGTCCCTCGTCATGTCCTAGCACCACGACGCCAGCCTATATTAATGTGTGACGGCCCCTTGCTGGACAGATCTGCGGGCGGCACGAGAGCACGTCCGTGGCGACCGATTCGTCCATCGAACGGGGAATCCGGAATCTTTCGACGGCTATCGACTAGTGGTAGAAATGTACGCCCGGGACAATTTGCAGTTATAGATAACTACCAGATTTCTTTCTATTCGCACCAAAACCATAGTACGTAGACCTAATAAAAGTATCTACTATTCTTAGGTTACGGAGTTTATATCATCAAAGCGGTTGGTGTGTAGACACTCAGCATATCCCGAGCAGTTCATCGTCGATCACGAGCTCACGCGCATCCTCACCCTGGAGGAGCATATCCACAGACACCCCCCGACCACCTCGATACCACCAGCAGCGCCTCGTGGAACAACGGGTCGCTCTCGAAGCGCAATCGCGCCGCAGTGACGTCCTCCGGGATTTTGACTCTCATATCGGCTCAAGGTCCAAGTCGAAGTGGTCCTCGCACTCAGCACATGCGTAAGCGGTCATCTCCTCACCCTCTGTGTCGACCGTCTCAAACGTCCCGACAGGATCATTGGGCTGGATGCGTTTGAACAGGTCCCGGTGGCCACAGACTTGACATAGTGGGTGACCGAGGGCTCGTTCTCGTCGGACGCGCACCGCCCACGGGTGACCGTGTTCGTCACACCGAAGCATCTCCTCTCGGCGACCCCTGTACTCTATCGACCAACGGTGTGTCGCCTCCTCTTGACACGTTGTCTCAATCCCCGGGTACTTCTTATCACAGAACAGGGGCGGCTCGAACGGCCCAAAGTCGTACCACGTTTCAGCATCCTCCATCTGTTTGGCCAACTCGTCAGGGTCGACATCATCGACAGCTATCTGAGTCACCACAGACACCTGCGTTCCATATAAGATAGTAGACAGGTTTGTGTGATAAGAGTTTCTACGTTAGACAGTGTTCCGAGACTGTTCTCCGAGAATATGTACAAATGGACGTCTGGGCGACCGGTACGTTTGATACAAACGTTTCCAGGTTCAGAAAACGAAGATCAACGTCAACCACCCCATTTGGCGGCCGCGTCCTCAGATCTTCGTCCCATCTGGGGAGGTGCCACGATCAAAAGACGGACCACCCGGTCCCTCGTTTCATATCGTGGCATGATGGTTAAATATGTACTGCGACTTAACTATATCGATAGAAACGGTCTGTATTGGTTTCTACGCACTTCTCACGGTCCTATAGTCTGTTTGACTGTATTGTTTCGATTGCGCAAAAGCACGGGTTGAAGTGACAGTCCAGCGCGTTACCGATCGTCGTCTCGAGCAACTTGTCCTGCTTGATGAACCGGCACTCACGGTCTGTGTGAAACCGCGTCTCATAGGGGAATAACCACGCCGGGGCATTGTCCATGGTTGTTCATACCGCTCCACACTTAATACGGGTTTTCGTGTAAGTATGTATACAGTTACTCGGGGCCGAGTACATCTCTACAGCCGCTGCTGGTGGTAGTGGAGCGGAGCCCCTTACGGTGTCGTCGTTGGACACCTCCCCAGATGTCGACTTGGCGAGGCGACACCGCTACGGGGCTCCTTAGGTAGATACGCCGCCCATTACATTATCTTTGTGTTATATATCGACACAATCTAAGTGGTACGCACCTGGTAATGTGGTCAGAATGGCCGTATGTACGTACGTGCGTGTGTATATGTACGTGCACTCCTACATCCGGTCTTCAACGAGCAGGTAGGTTTCACCGCCCCACCGTTCGGCGTACTCGAGCTCGTTGAGCATTCGGCCGATGTTGTTCCCGAGCTGTCCGTCTGTCATGTCGGGGAAGTCCTCACGCATGTGCTTTTTCAACGTCCGGGGCTTCACGTAGATCGATCGCTGCGGGTCGTTGACGATCTCGGCACACAGGTCCTCGACCTTCTCTCTAAAACCTTGGTTTTTGTATGTGACAGCATCCATACCTATAAGGTTGTAGGCACTACCCAGTAATAGCATTTGCTATTTATGTGATTATGATATGTCAGCGACTTACTGTCTGATCGGGCCTGCATACAGGTCGTTGAGGACGTCTCGTAGTGCGCCGCCACCTCGATCACCAACACGGATGACCTGGTGATCATCGGCTTCCACATCCCAGTTCCATGGCTGGTCAACGAGGAACAGCCGGTCGACCTCGAACGCCAGTCCTGGTTTGTCATCGATGAAAAAGTCGAAGCCGTTGGGATTCTCGGTGCTCTTTTCGAACACTGCTTTGGGCGTCTCCGGTGGATTGGACTTGAAGCCGTCTACTTCGATCCCATGATGGTCGAGCCACTGCTGGACCTGCTCGTCAACACCGTGTCGATTCGTCACCATGTGGACCTCATGGCTCTCACGGAGCATCGCGACGTAGTCAGCAACGTCCGGGTCACACGGGGGGATCGAGAGTGGGTCCGTCTCCCAGATGGTAGCACTGACTTCCAGGAACTCGCCCAACTCGTCTCCAGAGTCAAAGTCCCACGATCTCGGGTGGTCTACGTCATGATCGAACACGTCCGACTCGCGGTAGACGGCGGCGTGTGTATCTGCACAGACTCCTTCGAGGTCCAATGCAACCCGCCTGTCACGAATCATATGGTACACTACTGATTAGCTTATAATAACGGTTCCGCATACAGCGACGTGGTACGGTTGTTTTTCTACGGGGAACATTACATATCGGAACGCTTAACATGTACGCTATCATAAACTCAGATGTACCCATGTATGACTTGACTGGGTTCCAGCGTGACCTGTTGTACACGATCGCTGGACAAGACGAACCGCACGGGCTCGCCATCAAGGAGGAGCTCGAAGACTACTACGAGAAGGAAATACACCACGGCCGCCTCTACCCGAACCTCGACACGCTGGTCGACAAGGGTCTGGTCGAGAAATCTCAGCGCGATCGCCGTACAAATGAGTACATCCTCACGCGTCGCGGCCAGCGCGAGATCGAAGCCCGTCGTGAGTGGGAATCGCAGTACGTCGACAACACAATCACTGCATAAGCGAACCTGGGGAGGTTCACTTTGTCAGACCGTTCGTAACTTACTTGCGTAGCTGATCGTGGCGCTTTTTCAACCCGTCTATCCACGAATCCGGGACGTCCATGTGAATCCCGTCTTCACAGTCGGGACAGTACCACTCATCGTGCCAGATCTCGTCCTCGGCAAACTCCTCGTCGAGATAGTTCTGGTACAACACAAGGTCCGTGCCACACGTGGGGCACGTCTCATCTATGTAGTACGGGACCCCACCCGGACGTGGGTGGGCTGGTCCTCGTGGAGCGTCGTCAGCCATGGTCAGTCACTGACAGCCTCCTCGTGGTCGAGACGCGCTGCTTGCGGCCCGTCCTGGTCCTGGTACTTCGAGCCGCGTTCCTCGCCATACGGACGCTCACAGGGGCTGGTGAGACGCTGGAACGTGAGCTGGGCAATCCGATCGCCAGCGGTGAGCTCGACGGGACGTATCCCCTCGTTCGAGACTTCGAGCGTGATCATCCCGTTGTACCCGGGGTCTATCAGCCCGGCTGTGCTGTGGACGGTGATTCCCCATCGGCCCCACGACGATCTCCCCTCGACGAACCCGATCAAGTGATCAGGGATCGAGACGTACTCTCTTGTCGTCATCAGAGCGAACTCACCCGGTTGGATGACGTAGTTCTCGAACGAGACGCGCCGTGTCACGTCTTCCGTGCGAGTGTGGTATGGGTCAACCGGTTCGGCGCTCTCGACGAACTCGATCAGTTCGTCACCGAGCCGGACGTCAACACTGGCTGGTTGTATTTGAAGGTCGGGGTCTGTGAGGGGCGTGATCACGAGCGAGCCGCGCTCGATCTCCGCATTGATGTCCCGGTCGGACAGAATCATGGGCCGACACTCGTTCCACAGGGACGGCACCTACTGTTCACAGGCACGCGAGATAAGACTGTCCCTACTCGTCTCATTCGTGCGATTATCATATCCTCTATTTCTGGTAGGTAGTGTTGGATTGTAAGTGTTCTTATACGAGCGGTTGCTCGGGATGTAAAACGATGGTGAGCCAGGACCTGACTGGGTAACCGGTCTGGCTCGATAGGTTCTGGGGAGGTTTCCAACGTCGACGATCGACGTCAGTATGAGATACTTACCCAATCGATATGAACGTTTCGGATTTAGTAACACTATCCTCTTGCAAACACATCTGATAATATGTAATCTCAAATGATGGGTTCGCTCTACTGTATCTCGTCGGGCTCCGGCTCACCCGAGGTGTCGAGGTGTGGGAGGTAGTTCTGCTGGAAGTCTGTGCACTTCGCGCGCCATTCAGCACGCTTGTCAGGAACGAAGTGGAGCTCGGGCTTGAGAAACGGGTTGTGTCTCTGGTCTGGACACAGTCGAATCACACACGCCTGCTTGATCTCTATATCGTACATTTCCTCGGCGGCATCCCAGTAGGCGGCGAGTTGCTCGGCATATTTGTCTCTGTACGCCTTGCTCGTCTTCAGATCACACAGCGTGAGCTTCCCGTCGAGACGCATCAGCAGGTCGAACGTGCCCGCGTAGCCATAGTCGGGTCGCCACACCTTCACCTCGACTCCCTGGACGTCACCGAACGAGTAGCCTTCTGAACTCCAGATCTTTGCCCACATGTTCTTCGCCCGCTCGAGATCGGCTTCGATCTTGGCGAAGTCCTGTTCGTCGATCATATGATTCACCCCTTTGGGGTCATCGTCCGCGATGATCGCCTCTGGATCGATCTCGGACGGAAGGTCGTACCCGGGCATCGGTCGGTCAGCGTACTTGCCGAGGATCTGCTCGTGGATGATTGTCCCGCGTATTTGCGTATAGCGCGTCCAGTAGTCGGCCCACTCTGGGTCGCGGCGTCGCCATATCTTCAGTGCTTGTGCTTCCCCGTTCATGACGGTCTGGACCGACGTGACGGAGAACAGCTCCTGTCCGGTTTCGGGATGTTCGTAGACGCGCAGCCCCTCTCCTTTGTCTGTGAAGTACGCGTCTGTCTTCCGAATCAGTTCCATCGGCGGTTGAATCCTCCCCCGGTCCGACACGTCGTAGGCAACGCCCATCTTGCCTGATATATCGCACTTCGAGTATATACCACTTTCTGTACATATAGCCAATAGACGCGGCTGGTGGTAGTGAGTGCGAGAGTGTCAGGTGACATATCCTCTTGGAGGTGGGTTTGCGACCCCGAGAGGGTGGGGGTTACGGTCCGAAGATGGCATCGCCGGGTGTCGGACAAAAATAAGGGCCTGAAACACCTGAATATGGGGGATAGGAGGCTCATGGACCCCCGCGCTCCCACGTGAGTGGTGTTCGTTGGGTAAGGTGGTGGGGCATCGGGCTCAGTTACAGGCGGTGCTCGAGAGCTCGGCTTTCGATCGCGTTTCCATGCCGCACTCGGTACACCGGACGAAGTCCCACTCACTGTCAGTGATGACTCTGTGCCCTTTCACCGCGATCGGGTCGAGACATTCGAGGCCGAGCATCCGCTCTTTGGGTACCTCATGTGTGTCTCTACTCAGCGCAGACCGAAGCTCGACCTGATGGACGGTCGATTCAGACCAGCGTGCCGAGGACAGTGCCGCACCCCGGTCCACGATCTCCGAGACGCCGGTGACGATACGGGGCTCGAGGTCCGCACCGATGTCGCAGATCAGCTTGAACAGGACACCGTCGTACTGCTTTTCGAACACCCACCCACCTTTCCCGGGCCGGTTACCTTTGATCTCACCGGTCGCGATCAGGTCACGGACGAGCTCCTCTGTGATGAACCGACCGGACATCCGAACGCGCTTCATCAGGTGGTCGGTCGCCGTGTACACATCCCGATCACGAGGCACGACCTCAGCGAAGTCGAACTCACTACCACCAGCAGCGTTAGTCATACCTCCCCATCGTCAACCCTACGAACTCGTAGCTCCAGTGATCTCGTGCCCTGAACCCGGCGTCGTGTGGGTCGTCAAACGGCCCGTCGGCCACGGACAGCGTCACCGCAACGATGTCTTCCCCTTCGCGGCGGATGTCCTCTACATCGTCCAGGTCTATGACGACATACTGGTCACTCATTTTCGGTCACCGTCACCAGGTAGAGCCACCCCTCGTCGGGAAGCTCTCCGTTCACCTCCTCGATGGCCGCTCGCCAGACCGAGCTCGTCTCCATCCCGCTGATGGACGAGAAGTGTCTGAGCGTCCGAAGACCGCCGTCGTGCAGATCGACATGACCGACCTCTTGGACGTGGACGTCGAACTCTTTGGGCTCGCCACGACCGCGGTTGCACCAGGTGTCACACGTCCCCGACTTTCGTCGTCTCGTACGGAACGTCGCAACGTACCCGTATGTGGTGAGAAAGTCCCATGCGAGCGGGTGACTAAAGCTGATCGGCCCAGGCATCACTCCAGGCCCTCAGTGTGCCGACAGTCCGGGAAGCCGGAGCAGCCCCAGAACTGTTTACCGTCTTCTTTGCGCTCCCGGACGACCATCGGTCGGTCACACCAGATGCACAGCTTGTTCTGCTCACCGCCCAGGAACGCCTCCATCGCGACGAGATGACGTTTCACTCGGTCGCGCCACCCCTCCGTCCGCTTGATGTGCGACCCGACGTCGTCGGGGAGCTGGCTATGGTGGATGACAGGCTTCCACTGTCCGGGTCCCTTGTGGTCCTCTTTCACCAGACACTGGACGCGGATCGCATCACCGCCGCTTTTTCTCCCGTAACCGTCTCGAACGTCGACGCTCGACCAGATACGGAACACATAGGTGTGACCGCTGTACTTCGCCTCGCAGTCGTAGACAGCTTCCTGGGTCCAGTTCCAGTCCTTCTCTCTGAACCGGAGAGGGAGTGTTTCGATGAACTCGTCGAACTCGTCCTTCGAGATCTTGACGTAGTCGCTACTACTCATGCGACCCTCCGGAAGTCGGGGTTGAGTGTGTAGTCGATAGCATCGTCCTCGAGCCGTTCTTTCAGTCGAGCAGAGCTCCCGAACGGGTACGCAAACTCCGTTCCTGGTGGTACCTCTACGACGCCGACGATCCGGAAACCATCTCTGGCTGAGAGCATCTTCCCGGCGTCCATGACGTAGAACTTCCCGCCCCACTTCGACGCTGTGGGCTGACGCCAGTTGTACCCGTAGCCCTCGATGATGAATCGGGGCGTGACGCGGTCCTTGGGGATGTATGTCGGCCGACGCTTCTCCCACAGGTACGCTTCGTCCTTGTCCTCGAACTGCTTGAAGACGGCATCCTTGTCGTCACGAGTCGTCCACGTCTTGACCTTCGGCCGGACCAGCGCGTAGCCGATGATGAACGACTCGCCGTACTTCTCCGACATCCCACGGAGCGCCCCTCGTGGACTGATGGGAAGGAACGTTGTCGTGGGCCCGCGATTTTTCATCTTCTTGTATCGCCGTTCGACGATCGCTCGGGGCGACCACTCGCCGCGAAGTCGGTCGTTCGTGATCGTGAGCTGGGACTGGTCAGCGGCCTGTGTCTGCGTGATCGAGACTGACGTGTCCTTGCCCGTGTAGTTAGTCTTCTGTCCGCGCGTCATGCCCACTCTCCATCGACGGCAACCCACGACCGGTCATCGCGACGGCGCACCTTCCCGTCTGCTTCGAGTTCCTCCAGCGCCCCGAAGACTTCGTCCGGTGCGTATGGCGGCGACTTCTCCATCAGCTCGTGATAGGTGAGCGGCCCTTTCCGACGAACGATGTCGAGAATCTCACCCACGTCAGAACTATTCATCGAAGTGCCTCCCCAACAGGAGATACAGTGATTTCTACTCGATACGACTGGTCCAACTCGACGCCGAACAACGCCTCGAGATCGTTCCCGAGGACGTCCTTCGTGACGTTGAGAGTCCCTTTGGCATCTGCGAGCTCGAACGTCTCAGCGGTCAGAACGCAGTTGATGCCCTGCGCGCGAACACGCGCTCCTCCGATAGCATCAGCGTACGTCAGCTCCGCGTCCAGGTCGAACTCATGGTCACTCTGTTCCATACTATCAAACCCTTGATAGGGTGTTTATTGATAGTCGTGATGAGATAATAAAGGTTTCTGATACTTCTATCAAAATGTGGCCGCCCTATTGCGGTTAGTTTGTATCGTTCTTGTTTTTCTTTTGCGCCTGTCTAAACCAGCACGATAGGTACTCTAACAGGAGACGTGTCCCCTCGTTGCCGTCCTGTGGGAACCACATAGCCGACCATCCATCCTGATGATTGAGCCAGGCGACAACGCCGATCACTTTGCGGATCGATGCCGCGTGCCCACCGTAGATGTCGGCAACGAACGACTCGATGTGCGACCCCTCGACGACCACGCAGTTGTGTTCGTACTGCTGACTCATCCCGTCTGTCTGTCTCCAGATACGATTGTCACCGATGGACCCGAGAAAGTCGGATACTTCTTTGCGCTCAGCGGCGGCGTGGGCACCGGCGGCCACGAAATCCCCGGCCTTCATTCGCTTTACTGTCGTCTTGTCCTCACCGAACACCTCCGGTGCCATGTCCTTGACCCGGTCTGGCTCCCGGTCGTCCACCCAGATGTCGAGCTTGTTCGCCACGAGTATCTATCAGAAAAGACGCAATATCAGACCTTAAGGGTGTCGCCACATTCCCATCCGACTGTGCTGATAGGGCCTCAGCTGTTAGTGCACATAGACGCGCGAGATTTGACTAAGGACTTTATTTCAGGCTCTTAGTATAGTAAATTGGGGTTCATTAGAATAAGACTCTGAGAAATGCGTGTAATATGCATGAGTGACACTTACGATTGCCAGCTCGTGCCCCGTGCGTACGCCATCACTCGGTCCCCGATGCGATCTTCGTCGTGGTGCTCAGGACAGAAGTAAAACGCCGCCCCGAGATACACCTCCATCGTAGCGGTCGGAGCGAGTAGCACTTCTTCGCACCCGTCGACCTGACATTCGAACGTTTGTTTCGTCCCTTTGACGTCGTCGAGACTGGTCGCGTGTGCCTCCTCGGGATCGTGGAGTGTCGTTCGCTGGTCCCACAGGTATTCCCCGTAGCACTTCTCGGCCGCCTCTTTCGAGTCGTGACCGTCGTCGTGATACTTGTGGCCGAATTGCTCTACTTTCTTTCTATTCCGGTCGATCATGTCGAGGAAGTCGCGCGCCCAGACCCCTTCTTCATCATCCCAGTCGTCGGGTGCGTTCGGGCCGAATCGCTCCTCTACTTCTTCTTTCGTGGTCGCAGGCATCCCGGCGCAATAGCCGATGGGTCGGCCTCGGCGCTTCCGGATCGAGACGTAGTCCCAGACCCCGGTCGGTTCCCCATCATCGTGTCGTTGTGCTGCTTTCAGTGTCTTCATGATGTGTCTACTTCTTCCGTATCTTTCTCACTCGTGTCTACACTGGTCGTGGCGTCGAGTGCGGAGAGCCCGGCCCAGACCGTCGAGCTCGTCCCCGTCACGAGGTTTGCCCAGTCGAGACTAATCGATCTGTTCGCGTCGTCGAACAGTGTCGTCAGGAGGCAAAATAGCGATTCGGCGTCACGATCGTTGATCTCGAACGAAACGATTCCCTTCGCCGGCGTCGCGAAGACGAGACGGTAGTCGTTCGTGTGGATCTTCCCGTTCATGTCCCGCTCGATCGCCTCGGGCATCCGTCCCAGCGCGAAGTACGAGTCGCGCGTCGGGTCGAACTCGTCGGGGAGCAAACTCGTGTACAGGATCTCGTCGTCGACGAACGGGTAGTTGGGCGGTCTTTCTGACATCTATCAGGTTCGAACCGCGTACGGACGCGGCTGTCGCTCACTTACCTATTCAGGTTCTGGTAGTATAAACGCACGGGCAAAACATGTCAGGTTGTCGTGCACGTGTATATACACGCGCCCATATGTACGTGCAGGGGTTTAGAGCCTGTTCTGCAACTCACTCACAGTCGTTTCTGGTGGTAGGTGCAGTTCTCGGCCGTCCTCTGTGACGAATACGTACACGTTCCGGTTTCTGTCGTCTGTCGTCCGATAGAACAACAGTCCGTGTTCGACCATCTACTTCGGTGGCGTGTAGTGGTGCGGCCTGTCGTGCTCTCCCGGCTCGACCGGCGTCGTCGCTGTCTTGATGTCCGATTCGGTGATCTGGTCCTGGCTGATGTCCTTGTCCGGGTAGGCCATTTCGACGTTGCGCATCAGGAACTCCTTGTACTCATCGCCGAGCTCGGTCTCGTTGTCGAGTCGGCCACTGTGAGTCATGAAGTGGTGGAACCCACGATTCTGCTTTCGACCGGACAAGCAGTGCTGGTCGTAGGCTTCGTCCGGGATCGTCGGGAAGTCGTACTCCGGTTCGCGCCCTTCCTGTTCGGCCTTGACGCGCTCGTTCTTCATCGCCGTGAACACGCGGTTCGCGTGAACGTGCTCGCGTGATTTGGGTGCGCGAGCACAGGCGATCGCCGCGCGGATTGCACAGACGATACCTTCCCAGTCTTCCATCGACCACTTCTTCTTGGCGAGGCGCTCGAGCGTGTCGATCAGGACCAGTGTCTGGTCCTCGGAGACGAACTCCTCGACCGCGATGATCGCCATCCGATTCCAGTACCACCAGCCGTAGCCTGACCGTACCAGCTCCCACGCGCTCCAGGCCGCCAGTTCCTCGTCACTCCGCCGGATCGCCTTCTGTAGTGCAGAACCGACAATGTACTGGTTGAATCCGCCTTTGGTGTCGTACTTTCCCATCTCGGTCCCATCGTCCATCGTTCCATTACCAGCGTCTTCGTCCGTCGACGTCGGCTCCGGTTCCTCGATCTCACCGTTGCTACCGAACGTCGACTGGGCACTGTTCTCGTCGTTTCCCATAGTGCATACTTTAATAGGTGAGTAGCGATGTTAAAGATTCTTGTTAGGACTTATTCCTGACTATATCGTCTTCATCGACACTCTCTGTCTCCAATTCTTTCTTGCGTACCAAATCGCCGATATCCAGGTTCAGACCATCGACCTTCTTGCGTATCTCCTCCCATGCTATATCGGCTGCTCGCGACGACGCCTTCACTCTGCTACAGAGATCGGCGGTTCGCTGTGACATTACGCATCCAGCTCCGACTTGTCGAGCGTCGGGAGTGGGCCGTCGCACAGATCCTTGACGCCGTACTTTTTCAGAGCCAGGTAGTACGAGAGGTGTGGCGCTGGCGATCGGCCGTCATGGGGCTCGAGGATCTTCGCCTTGGACTCACTGACCTGGCGGTACTTCTCGGCGAAGTCTTCCATCGTGAACACATCGTCGCATCGACGGAGCGCCTGGAGGACTACAGCCTCCCGGGTTACCCGACCACTGTTCTCGTTGATCTCGAACCGCTTGTGCATCGGTGGGAGGTCGAACCATTCGTTACCCCAGGTCACGTCCTCGCGTAGCCGATGCACCTGCTCGAGTATCTCCTTGAAGTACAGCGCAGCGTGGTGACGCTCCCGGAGACGAGTCCGCAGTTTCGGTATCCACTCGGCACGGTACTCGTCGATGTTAGCGGCGACGTGCAGGGCCATCTTCTTCCCGTGCTCCTCGCCCTTGTACAGGAACGGGTAGTCGTCGCCGAACATGAACCGTGACCAGTCGGCGTCGCGCATCACCGGGAGGGCGCCGACGTATGCGACTTCTGCGAGTGTCTGGTTGAAGTCGGTCTTGATCACCGAGTTGAGCGACATTTTCGCCTTGGCCGACTGTTCCAGGTACTCCGTCTTCTTGAGCCCCGAGTACGTGTCGAAGTGCTCGGCCGTCGAGGAGTATTCGACCTCAGTGAGGAGTTTCCCCTGTCCGAGGTTCGGCACCACCAGCTGCACCTTGCAGTCGATCGGTGACGAGTGGAGCGTGTCCAGGATACGCCAGGACTCCTCGTAGTTACGCTCTTTGTACACTTTGCTGTTGAACGTGACGATGAACGGACTGTCTTCGGCGAGATCGCCGTCGCCGCCGTCCAGGTCGGATGCGAACCCATCCAGGTAGTCCACGTCGACGCCGGTACCCATCACCGACGACTGGTCCTTGAACTTCTGGAGCGTCTTCCCGTTGAAGTATTCGCGTAGCGCCGCGAGTGTGTTGTCGAGCTGGTGGTCGGTCTGGAAGAAGTTGTGCGTCACCGGGCCGATCATCCCCGACGCCATCCGCAGGCGGTAGTAGTCGCCGAACGTCTTGTCCCAGGTCGGTGGCATACAGTGTGTGTTCATGATCGCCGGACACAGTTCGTCCTCCTCTCGACGACCGCGTACGGTATCCATGATCTCAGCCGCTGCACCGGGCTTCTGGTTGAAGATGAAGTCGTAGAAGCGAGTGCCCTCGGACTGGTTGATCACTTCTCGGAGCTCGCGGTTGCACAGCCCCATGTCCGTTGTCTGGCACGCGTGGAACGTCGTCTCGATCAGTTCGATGTCGTCGCGGCGTTCGAGCCACAGGCGCTCCGAGTGGTTCTTCCACTGATAGCGGTAGCGGGCATCGTCACGACCCGTCTCCGGCCAGAGGATGTGCCAGAACACCGGGAAGTCATAGTGCTCGTCGAACCAGCGCATCGTCTGCTTGAGGTGCTGGTACGCCGGGCTGGCTTCGATCATCGTGTTCGCCGCCAGGACCGGGTAGACGACGATCCGCAGACCGTTGTCGAAGTTCCAGTGTTCGTCGCTCTCAACAGGCGTGTCCTTCGCTATCTCATTTCCAGTTGGCATGTCAGTATTTGAAGTATCCGTTATCGCTCCGCTCTTGCGTGACGTCCCATGACCCCCAGATGTCCGCATACCAGGCGGTACCACCAGCAGCGGTGGACACCGCGGTGAAGTCACGGAACTCCTGGTGGGGTGTGAGGACGATCACCCAGTCGGCTCCGTCCAGCTCCTCCACGTCGGCGTACTCATCGACATTCGGGTCGACGAACACCGTCCGGTCGCCGTACCCACGACGCTCGATCTCGTAGTGCATCTGATCGGCCAGAGACCCTCGCATGTCGTCGGCGTCGGGCTTGAACGTCATCCCGAGGACCGCTATCTTCTCGGGCTGTCTGGCGTCTCGCTGTTCGAGCCCGTCAAGGACTCGGCTCGGCATCGCGTTGTTGATCGACGTGGCCGTCTCGTACAGCTCCGTCGCCGGGAACGCTGTCGAGACAAACCAGCCGTCCTTACGGAGACATGGTCCGCCAGTATTCGCCCCCGGTCCTGGCGGGTTGAACCAGTCGACATCTTCAGTCGCGATGTCGAGTAAGCGGTGGACAGAGTCACCTTCGCCGTGGTGCTCCGTGAGCGCCCAGTATTCGTTTGCGAGGGCAAAGGTGACGTACAACCACACGTTGCCGAAGATCTTCGCGAGCTCCGCCTCACGCCGTGAGAGACGGGGCTTGACATCGGCGTTCATGAACGACTCGAAGAATGCCTTCGCCCGCTCGTAGGATTCCATCGTGGGTGCGCCGATCAGCTGGGGTACATCCACCTGGTCCTCGAGCATGTGGTGCTGGCGCGCTCGTTCGGGTGCGTTCACAACCGTGGCGTCCGTCCGCTGATTGACCGCGTCACCGACACCAGGAGCGACAGTCGACCTGAGGACCAGGAGTTGCTCCTCGGACGTGTACGGTTCGATCGCGTCCATGACCGTGAACACGATGCTCATATCCGGGGTCTGGTACTTGTCGACGGGCGTCCCAACCGTGAGAACCACCACGTCGGCGTCAGCGACGACTTCGTGCTCCATGCTGGTCACGATGGATATCTCGTCGAGGATCTCCTGGCCGCCAGGCTCTCGGAATGGAAACTCGCCATTGTCTATTTGAGCGAGACGATCTTCGTCGATGTCCACGATTGTAACGTCATGGCCAGCGTCGGCAACCGCGAGAGAGAACGGGAGACCCATGTATCCACCCCCGCCGATGATGCACACTCGCTGGAGGTCCGTATTCGCCCCCGAGGGGGTAGGGGTTGCAGCGTCTGGAACCCGGCGACTACTCATGTGAAAGAGCCTCCGCCAGCGCGAGATCGTGATACCAGTCTTCGTTGTCGCGGTACCACGAGACGAACTTCTCGATGCCCTCGTCGATGGGCGTCTCTGGACTGTAGCCGATGAGACGCTTGGTCTTTCGCAGATCGGCGTGGGTGAGCTCAGCATCCCCAGCTCTGCTCGACAGGTGGGTTACTTCTTTCTCGACACCGACAGCATCCTGGACGAGGTCGATGAGCCCCGACACCGACACGGTACCACCAGAACCGATGTTCAACACCTCACCGTCTGCGACACTCGTGTGCATGAGCTGTCGATTCGCCTCGACAACGTCGTCGACGTAGGTGAAATCGCGTACCTGCGCGCCATCACCGAAGCACGTAAACGTCGCATCATCGTCGACGGCGCGGGCTGTGAAATCGGGAACGGCCATCCCGGTGCGCATCCGTGGCCCGTAGACAGTGAAATACCGAAGGCTCACAGTCGGGAGGCCGTGGAGCTCAGTGAACAGCCGACAGTAGTGCTCAGTCGCCAGCTTCGTCAGTCCATATGGCGAGGCCGGCTTCGTGGGGTGGTGTTCTGGGATGGGCACCTGGTGAACATCACCGTAGACCGACGACGAGCTCGCGTTGATCACGCGTTCAACGTCAGCATCAGCCGCCGCTTGCAGCACGTCCAGTGTCCCGGCAACGTTCGTCTCCAGGTAGGCATGTGGGCTGTCGACACTCGGGCCGACGCCGGCTTTCGCTGCTTCGTGATACACGTAGTCTGCGTGCGACACGTGCTTCTCGAGCAATACCTCGTCACGGATGTTTCCCTCGACGAACTCGAACTCACCGCTGCTGGTGGTAGTGAGGTTCGTGAGCAGTGCAATGTTTCGCTTCTTGATCGCCGTGTCGTAGGTGCGGTCGAGGTTGTCGATCACGGTGACGCGATGTCCGTCCTCGATGAACGCCTCAGCGAGGTGGCTCCCGATGAACCCAACACCGCCTGTGATCAAGACATCTACCATTGTGGATATATAAATAATCAAGAACCATAAGCTATTCTCCTCCAGTGGCGTAGCACAGCGGTTTCGACCACATCCACGACTCCGGTGTCAGGTTCGATTGATGTCCTAACTAATAGTCACGCTCGGGGCTCAGACTCTTAGTTAAGACACCCTTCGGCGCTCGGGAAACTCGTCGAGCGCGCTAACGATGCCATGCTGGTCGACGAGCACCTCCTCACCTGGGTTACCTTCCATCGCGTAGAAGTCTCGTGAGCCACACGCTGGACAGTTCATCTTCGTCGCCGCCGACGGCCCGTATTCCTCAGTCTCGACACACCATGTCTCGTGGTCGTCGAACATCTCCTCCAGGTGTGCGTCGGGGAGAGCTACCTCCTGGACGTGGGGACAGTCGAAGCACCGGTACACCAGCGAGAGGAACATGAACTCGGTGTCCATCTCAGGCCATCTCGATGACAACACCTTCGATGTGGACGGCCGCTTTCCCCACGAGCGCGATCTCGGGATCGATCGCCCCAGCAGCGATTAACTCCCCATCCATGTTTCCGAGCGTCCACGACCGGACCACCGGTGAACCATCGACCCCATCAGTGTTGAATACGGCGGGCTCGGCGACGATGGCGTGGGTCTGGGTCATCGCGTCTCGTACGAGCGAGATGTCCGTCTTTTCCGGCTCCACGATGGACTCGAACGGTGGTGTCTCCCCGAACGGATGGGCGTGGAATCCATGCGGCGCTCCGGCACTGAGCCCAACCCATCCAGGGTGGACGTCCTCACGATGTTTTCTGATGTCGTCTTCGTGCTTCTCGTACGCACTCGGGCCGAGTAGTGGGCCAGTAGCCAGCAGCGCACCGAACGCCTGCATGAACGATCGTCGGTCGGTGCTCATTCTTCCCTCCAGTCGACATCAGCCACTGTTTCATCATCGCTCATCCAGACCCGAGCCAGAACGTCACCGGACGTCAACTCTCCCAGGTCGAATCGCCCCTCTGCTGTTGTGATCATGCGTGTGATTTCTTCGTGCTCCGTGGGCGTTACCGTCGGTCGCCCATCCGTCCAGCTCCAGACGACCAGTCCATCATCGGGGACTCGCGAGTCGTCGGGCTTCTTGACCAGTATCTCTGCATCGTGGTCACTCACCGCTATTCACCTTCTTATGCTGTCGTAACAGTTCGTCGCGATACATCCTGATTCGATACGGGATGCCAACTTCAGTGTCGTCGTACGGCTCCAACTTCTCGGTCAACAGCTCGACCGCGAGTGCGACCATCTCCTTGTTCTTTGCAAACGGGACCTGAACGTGTGGTGCAAGGACGCCGTCTTCGTGGAATCCATCCGAGGCGCTCAGCGTGAGATTCACGACCGCTCTGTGCTTCTGCTCGTCAAAGTAATCGTCATGGACCTTTCGAGAGTAGTAGTGAAAGACACGCGTTGCCTCGTACGCGAGCGGGTTCTTCATGTACAGTTCGCCCCGATCCCAGTAGGACTGGAGCATCGTCTTCGGTTCAGATGTGTCTTTCATAGCTCTCTCAGTAGCGCCGCGTCCGTGTTCGTCGAGCCACACTGTGAACACTCATCTCCAGACGAGTGCGTCGTCGGAACAGACGCGTCGAGGAACCCGCAGCTCTTACAACGAAGCACTCTCACGGGCCCACCTCAATCAGCTGGTCCTGGCCGACGACCTCACCGCAGCCGTTACATCGGAGTCGGTCCTGGTTGTACCCCGTGACAGTGACGCTATTAGCCTCGAGGCAATAGCTTTGCCCGTCCTCAGTCTGTCCGAACGACGCCTTCTCTTGCCAGCCTTCGATCTCGAGGATCGTGAACGACTCGTGTTCACAGTGTGGGCACCCCAGTCTACCACTCATCGCGCTCGGCCTCCTGTTCTTCATAGCGTATCTCGCGCGCCTCGTCTCGAAGCTTCTCGAACTTCAGCTCGTGGTAGATCGAGCAGAACTTGGCTCCGAACAGTGAGACGCGGTACGGTTCACCGTTGCTTGCTGTCGAGTCGCTGTCCGGGTACTCGAGCTCGCCACGTTCGCGTCGCGGCTCGTCGCAGCTCGGAAAGCGACAGGTATTGTCGTTATTCATCGATGTGTATCTTCTCCGCATCTCGCTCACTGGCGCAGCGGACCGTCGCGCCGCGGAACTCCAGCGAGATGTCCGAGTAGGTGTGTTCGACGGGCTCAAACGCCAGACTCTCGCATTCTGGACAGACTGGGCGAACCAGTGTTGCCGTGATCAGTTCAGTCCCCCGGAGCTGTGTTGTTTGGATGTCGATATGGGGGTACAGTGCCGGGAACTGGCTATCCGGGAACGTGAGCCAGGTTCGGTAGGTACAGTCCGTACAGTACCATGCATAGGTCAGGGTGCATAGTCCGCCCTCGACTTCCTCCTCACTCAGTGGCATGAACAACTGCTCGTTTTTCTGCTGTCTGAGGAGCAGAACGTACTCAGCCTTCGTTAGGTCGGATGGTTCGCACTCGGGGTAGGGGTTACGTCTCGAATCAATCATCGAAGGCTCCCAGGGGGGACGGTTCGTAGTCGACGTCATCGTAGTCGAACGCGCCGCCAGAATGCCACTCCGTCCAGAACGCCTTCGGGACCGACCACTCTGGGTCGTACTCGTTCTCGATGAACCATGTATCGCGGTCGACCTTGATCTGCTTACGAAGCGACTCCAGCTTTTGGCGGAGGTGCTTGTCGAGCGGTTCGGCTGACGCCGCTGGCTCCGGGAGCCCGTCTTCGTCGAGCCCACGAATGCCGGTGAGGTACTTGTAGAACGCCCACATGTACATGTCCGTTGCGTCAGCGGTGAGCGGCATCGCCAGTGAGAGTGAACTGAAGACCGCGCACGTCTCGGGCCATGTCGCGCGCTTGATCGGAACCTCGACGTCGGTCTCCATGTTCTGTATCATCCGTGCCTGTCGGATGTCGCCGACTACTGCGCTGTCGGGCCCGTACCCGTGTCCAGTCCCGCGCTCGTCGACCATGATCGGGTCGGTCATGGCTCGAGACAGTTTGATCATCCCGAGCTCGCCGTAGTCGATACGGTCGAGATCAACCATCGGCGGCCTCCTCCTGGGCGGCGTCGACGAATCCCTGATCGCGGAGTGTCTTATCCCACTCGTCGGGGAATATTCCCAGGTCGAGACCGTCGGGGTCGTGTCGATGGACGCGCGGGTCCTGGATGTACTCGATCGGTGTCCACTCGCCGTTCTCGACCTGGAAGACGATCTCCGGGTCGCGCATCAGGTCGCGGTTCTGTTCCCAGTAGTGGGCGACGCTGATCGTGTCGTCGAGGACTTTCTCGATCACAAGCTCCATCAGACCCGGAACGTCGACCGAGATGTGGTCGCCAACCTCCATGTCGTCGACCGACTCGAACCCGTTGGCTCGGATGATGTCTGCGACGGTCTTCATGCGCCCTCCAGGTAGACGATCTCGTCGATACCGGACCCACACCGGCATCGAATATCCACCTCTGGTATCGGTCGGTGGGACGGCGGGACGTCGCTCCAGGTTTCGAACCCGGGTCCTTTTCGACTCTCTGGGACCTCAGGCATCTGCGCGTAGCTGATCATCCCACAGTCGAATACCGCCATCGCCACTGCGCCGTTGTTCCGAGCACGCTGGACGAGCTTCGCCCGACCGAGAACGCTACCCGGGCGCTCGTGCTCCGTACAGAACACAGACGGGTCCGGGTATCCCGGGTACTGGTGTGCCTTGCAGTTGTGGCCAGTCGAGGCCATCACAACGGTCAGTTCGTCCGGGTCACTCTCTCCACACACGAGACAGCCTTCCTCTCGAAGAAAGTCTCGGTGCATCTCCTCAGCCTCGGCCGCTGACGGCGCCGCGTCCGCCATCTGCTCGGCACGGATGTTGTTCGCGACGTCGTCCATTGGGCCACCCTTACGGTAGCGGTTCATAGGTCGATCTCCAGAATCCAGTCGGGGATGTTTCGATGGTGGGCGCACCGCACGCCCTCGACGGCGACAGGGAACTCGCAGGGCTTGCCGTCCTCACGCGGGGCCCCACACTCGAAGTTCCCCTCCGAGCCAGACTCGACAGCCGTACGGCTCATCGGTCATACCCTCTTTTCTTACATTTCATATTGCGACACTCCAACCACGCCAGGTTGGATAGTCTTATGTAGGCGGGTTAGGGTAATTAAGTTTTCTTTTTCTTATAGGTCAGAACTATTACTAACCCCGCCCAGCACCTACCACCAGCAGCGTCACTTCGCGTCTGGTGGCACGTCTTCGAGTGGCTTCGCGTCGATGCTGATCGCGTGGTCCGAACAGAGGTACTCGTACGGTGGGACCGTCTCACGATGAGTCGCCGTCTCCCCACAGACCCAGCACTCAGGCATCTGCTTCGTCGACGGAGTGGTCCAGGTCACCCGGCTCCAGGTCACCCACCTGGTCGTCCGGGTCGTCAGCGACATCGTCCATCGAGACTTCAGCCGTCCCCTCCGCTTCTTCCAGGGCGTCGTCGACGGGACCTTCGGTCAGGAGGTAGCGCCACACTTCCATCGCCGAGGCATCGAGCTCCTCCATCCGCTCGTTCACGTCGACAACACGGGCCCACAGGTCGTCGTCTGTCCGGTACATGACGTTCTCCTGGCCACCGTAGGCGAACGTGATGAAGTGATAGTCGAGCTGGTCGCCGTGTTCGCGGAAGATGCGGTTCAGCACTTCAGAGAGGTCCTCGATCGTCTCGATTTCGTCTTCAGCCTCCTCGAGCTCATCTTTCACATCCTCCGGAACGTTCTCTTTGATGTCCTCCATCACCGAGTCGAACAGCGTGTCCTCGCCAGCGAACCCGAGCATGTGCTTGAGTCTGTCGTCATCGTACTTCTCCCGCTGCTCCTCGACGAGCTCAGCGAACTGAATCGGGTCCATCGACCCACTGATCGCGTTCATCCTGACGGTCGCGAGCTTCTCCCACTCCTCGTCCTTGTTCGGGACGAGGATGACTGGAAGTTCTGTGAGCCCGACAACCTTCGACGCACTCCACCGGTGTTCGCCACCGACGATACGTGCGTGGTCCATCTCCTCGACGATATCCTCCGCCGAGACGTCATCCTCGAACTGGAGGTTTTCACCGTCTTCGTCTACGGGGACCGCCTGAATCGGCGCGAGGAACCCGTCGTCTTCGATGTTCTCACACAGTCGATTGAACTCGTCCGACGACATCTCGTTCGGATTCCAGTTGTTTGCTGTGAGCTCGTTGAGCGGGAGCATCACCGGGTCGTAGATGCTGATACCGCTGTCGAACCCGACGTCCGCCTCACCTTCGACCTCCGACTGTAGGTCTTCAAGTGACATATCTTCGATCTCGTCGATATCAAGATCGTCCGTTGCGGCGTCGTCTGCTTCCGGTTCTTCGCCCTCTATCTCAGGCATGTGGTATTATAAGCATACGTTCATTTTATAGCTTCCGACTCCATACATGACGGTAGAGTACATGAAGGTCGACATCTACCAGAACCTTCACCAGGACTGTCTCAGCGTTCGGTCGCGCGAGCCCTACGAGCGATACGGGCGCGTGATCGCCCACGTCGATTCTATCGTCATCAGAGACGTCGAGTTTATCGTCCAGCCATCAGGTGTCGAGCGGGTCCGAAAGGAGGGGCGGCGGAACGTCCATGCCTTTGCTCGTGGAAACTGGTACGACGAAACTGACCGGAAAGATGCGTTTCTGGGCGGTGAGCCGACGCGATTCGTCGTGTACAACCCCTTCGTCTACAACCACTTCGTCTTCTCGGGAACCAAGCGGCCGATCGAGTCGTGTGACGTGTGCTATATCGAGCCCGGTGCCGTCGAGGTCCCGGCCGCGTCAGCGCCGATGTAAGACGGGACGCGGGCGGTGCGCAATTGCGGAAACAGGCGCTACTGGTGGTATGTGAGTGAGTGGTCGTAGGAGGCCGTAGGATCGCCTGAGAGCTATCGGAGCTGTGGCTGGGGGGATTGAGTAATCCAACAAAAGGAACGTGTGAGGGACCGCGTGGGACGGGGTTACGCTGTGCCCAGCGTGTCGTCGAGCTCGTTGCGCACGCTGTCGGGGATCGGGGCCGACCCGGCCGCCTGCTTGACCTTGCGCTTGCGCGAGTCGATGTCGAAGCCAGCTTCGTCCTGGTCTTCGAACACAGCGATCTCGATAGAGCGCCAGTAGTTGAGCAGGCGCGCGAGCTCGTGCACGCCGCAGTGACAGTACGGCGTGTAGTTCATCTTGTCCACGAAGTCTTCGCGCACGGCGAAGAAATCGCGAACGTCGTGCTTGTCCGTCGAGTGTCCGTGGCGGAGGCCACAGACGGGACACTCGAATCCGAAGTCCCTGTAGGACGAGGCGATCGATTCAGCCTCCTCGAGCAGGGAGTCCATGCCGGGGACGTCAGCGACCGCGTCTTCGACCTCTGCGATCACTTCGTCCCAGTCCGTGTTGTCTTCCTCTCTGTGCTGACCGAGTCCCCACCAGGACGGGTCCTGCACTTCGTGCCCGTATTGGTGGTCGTCTCGGCGTGCGCCGTCGTCGATGAAATCGTAGCTCATTCGTGTGTCTCCTGATCAGGGGACGGGAGGGCCGCGTTGCCAGCGGGACCGCGGGGGCGGACGTTCTTGAGCGCCCAGACCACGCGGGAGACGAACTCGACTTCCTTCTTTCCGAAGGTGTGCGTCGCGTTGTCGAACTCGATGCTCACGCGATCGTTCGGGTCTGTGGATGGCTCGTCGCTGTCGTAACTGGTCACGTCCTGTTGACCCGACCGTCGCGATAGCTCGAACGCTTCGTTGACACTCTCCACTTCACGCACCCCAGAGCCCGACACTTCGTATCGCCGCTCCTCGTTGGACCGATTACGGAACTCGCCTTCCCACGTCAGCAGAAGCTGATTGTGGAGCAGCCAGCCGCGGTCGGTCTCCTCAATCGACCCGCGCTCGGCGAACGCCGAAAACGGGGCGACATCGAGGAGGCAATTAATCACGTGTCGGCGGACCTGCGTATTGAGGATGGTCGCGTGAATGGCCGTGAGCGGGACGATCGTGTCCTCACTCTCTTTCATCTCACGGACCGCCTCGAGCACGTCCTCCTCCATGCTTGGGGGCGTCTCTATCGGTGGCTCGTCGTTAACCCACACCGTGAACGTCGCCTGTTGCTCGTGCGAAGCAACCGCCGCGTATGGCTCGTCACTCAGCACGAGTATCTGCTCACCCTGGCCGTAGACCAGGTCGTACAAGCCGTGCTTGTACAGGAGCTCGTTCCGGGCGTTCTTCGACACATTGGTCGTTCGTGCCGACCCATCGTCCTCGTAGACGCGAATCAGCATGTTCACGGGTGTCTCGTCGATGATGTCCACGCTCCGCCCTTCCTCCACGACCAGTGACGTGCCGTCGTTTGCAGGCACGATGGTCGTCTCATCGGAATCATTCAGTTCTGACATTTCTTGGTCCCGTGTGTGACCTTTCTTGGTGGTAGGCGATGTTAAGGTTTCTGATACTTCCGAGGACATGATGTTTCACGCCTCCACAGCTTCGAGTCGCCTGTTGACACGACGGACGCGGTCGGCCACACTGTCGACGCTCTCGATACCGGCCACGTCAGTCGCGTGTGCCTCGGCGATTGCGAGGACTGTCGTCAGCACGTCCAGCGCCAGACTGTCGGCGTCTTCGACCTCGTGGAGCACCGCTCGCCCACCGTTGTGGACTTTGAATCGAACCTTCGTTCGCGAGCTGGTGCCGACGTTGGTCGCGACAGTTGCCGTCGCCATGTGTAGCCTGTCGCCGTTCATCTCGATGTCCCAGCCGGTCACTTCGTATCGCTCCGGGTCTGTCCGACTGGCTTCTGTCCAGGCCATGCTCACTCGCCGCCGTCGGTCAGCGCCTCGTGCTCGGGGACGTCCTGGCCACCGTCGCTGGTGGTATCGAGTGCAGTCTCGGTGAGATCACCCTGCTGCTCGACCGTGAGCTTGACAGGCTGGCCGTTCTGCTCGGACGCCGGCTTGACGCCGTTATCGTGGAGTATCCCCATCGAGTCTATGAGCGCGAACGCCTGGTCCGGGTCCCGGCTCACCGCCAGCGACCTGAGCGAGATGATCTCGGGCGAGTCAGCGTCCCAGTTGTGGAACCGACCCACCGTGTACAGCTCGGCGTCCGACTGGAACTCGTGGTAGTGGTCCGACCCACAATTGCGTGCTCGCAGGTCGCCACCGATCACCAGGTAGTCGTGCTCGAACGACCCGGGCTGGATGCGGCGCCACGCATCTCGGTCGACGGGTGCGTAGATGAACTTGTCCGGATACATGTCCTTGCTGTAGTCCCAGCTGAAGTCGTCGTATCGCTGGTCTTCCTCCAGGTACTCGTGGAGCCACTCGGCCAGCCGGCTCATGATCTCCGGCTCGCGGAAGCGGTCCAGATAGTCGTCGTTGACGATGTGGATCAGTAGTTCGTCGCCAGCGTCCGAGACGGTCATGTCTCCTTCGCTGGTCGTGAGCTGTACGTCGGCTGCGTCGGCGATCAGGTCGTCTATGTGCATAACTCCGGGAACGTTCTTGAGGTAGTCGTACACGCCGTTGATGCAGGTGGCGCATGCCCGGCCCTCGTGGGGCTTGATGACTTTGTACCAGTCCGTCATGTTCCGGTCGGTGGAACTGGGGAACAGGACAAGCTCCGTGGCATACTTCTTGTATCCCAGGTAGAGCCCGTCTCCCTTCCCGTACTTGTGGTACGCGCTGAGCTCTCGCTCGATGGTCTCAACTTCGTAGTTCTTCGTGTTATCCTGGCCGGAATCACGGCGTATCGTGAGCTCGCGCTCCGGTGCCGCGAGACCGGCGTTGGACTTACCAGAACCCGTCGAGACCTTGTCGGGGATCTTGTAGTTGCTCGCGTTCTTCGATGCCTTCGAGATCGGCACGTCCTTGAGCATCTTCCAGCCCAATGTCTCGAACTCAGGGTACTCGGCGGCCTTGTCGACGCGAACGACCTGGTTGTTATCGTGCGTCTCCCAGGCCACCTCGGCGCGCTTCTGGTTGATGTTGACGCCCATGTAGACGTCGCCGCCATCGGCCGCGTCACGGAAGACGCGCCACGTGCGCTCCGATTTGCGGTTGCGCTTGCGCGAGACCCCAGACTGACCACGGGGAGCCAGTTGGATACCCCTGAGGAGCACGAGAAGCTGTCCGCACAACTCCTCGGTCTTGTCGGCGTCGAGCGACTTCTTCAGCTCCTCTTTGAGGTCCGCCGCGTCGTCGATGGCGTAGTGCTTGATGTTTTTCAGCCCCACCATCAGGAAGCTGAAGCCGTTCGGGTCGTCGACAGCCAGTTCAGCGAGATCGTCGATGTCGTCGACCAGGTCGATGAAGCGCGCGATCTCAGACTTGTAGAGCGAGTCGAACTCAGCGCCGATCCACTTCCAGAACGTTTCGTTCTTCTGGAGCTCGTCTCTCGACGCCGTCGGCTCCGGGAGCATCACGTCGCCATCTTCCAGATCCGACTTTCGGACGAACTTCTCGCGACGCTCGGCGTCCATCTCCTCGTACTCCGCATCGTCGACAGGCATGAGTCCGTGGTGCGGACCCTCGACGACGATGCCGCCTTCGTTTCGGAGTCGGATGTCCACGCTCCACGGGGCGTCCGGCGGTGCATAGCTGTAGTTCCGCTTGATCGGCATCGACAGCAACAGCGTCTCGTTGGACGCGTTCGGGTATGACTTCGCGAGGAACTCGGGTCGGTCGATCGTGAGGACCGCGCCGTTGTATCCCTCGGCGAACTCCTGCTCCCCGAACTCGTCGTCGTGGACGGTATCGCCATCCTTGAAGTGGTGATACAGGACCGGCACTCGCATCCACTCGGCGTACTTCTCGACCCATTCAGTGACCACGGGCGTGTCCGAGTACCGTGACCCGTAGTTGTCGTCGAGGTCCTCCTGAACTGGAAGTTCGAATCGCGTCCCGTAACTTCCCTCAGGGAGGTTGCCTTCGATGGGGTCGTAACCGCCCAGGTAGCAGTAGGCCGCGAACGACGACTGCGCCCACTCAGGGACGTCTTGCCTTCGGGTGCGCGTAATCAGCGTGTACGCACCTTCCTTGCCGACCATCTTGTGGGCCGACATCACGCCCATCCCGAACTGACCGGAGACGTCACCTCGGTCCCGGACACCGCTGTGTCCCGTGACCGCGAGGACGTCCGTCACCTCGCGTGGCGTGAAGCCGATACCGTTATCCTGGATCACGAGGAGTTTGTCTCCCTCGTGCCACTCGATCTCGATGGTCGGCTCGAAACCAGCAAGCTCCCGGGCGAGCTCGATGATCTCGCGCGGGTAGAGTCGTCGCGTTGGCTGCTCATCGTCTGCGTTGTCGGGGTCGTACTCCGGGTGCTCGTCGTCGACCACGTAGAAGTCGTCATCCGTGAACCCCGCTTCGTTCTTCAGTTCTTCTTCACCACCGCGGATGACAGCGGTTTCTGCGTTCGCGAGGTACTCGCGAAGTGTGGAATCGGGACCGCCGTAGATCTTATCCGACAGATAGTCGAGGACAACCTCGTCGTCGACTTTCTGCTTGATCGAGCCGGTAGAGCCCGACGCGATGTTGAGCGCGTGCCCCTCATCGGCGGCCTGAAGGTTCTTCTGGCCCACCTCGTGACGAGCCTTCTGGAACTCAGGCGTCGGCTCCGGCTTGGCCGGTCCCAACTCGCCATCTACTGGCTCGATGGTGTCAAGCATCGACCCGCCCGGGGCCTCCTCCGTGGCCTCGGGACCAACGTCTGCTTCTGTTTCGTTTTTTCTCATTGACACTCCGTCCCACGGTGCCCACCGGTCCGTTCCAAGGGCGGGGGGCTGTGGGTAGTCTTTAGTAGGCGAAATAGGGTATTAAGTGTTTCTTTTAGGATACATCAGGAACCGATAACGACGCTGTATAGCGGTTTTGACGGTGTCTACCCTCTTTCACTGCTCGTGACAACGTCCGATCACAGGCGTCGGAAGCACGTTTGCGACATCCAGAGGGTGGGGGTTGCAGTCTGGAAAGTAGACCGGCGTGGAAAGTGCCGAAATGAGCTCGTATATGCCCGTGAGACAGCGTTTTAGGCTCTGACGAACTTCGAATAAACGTGTTTGTAGGCAAACCGGTGTCCGCATGAGCACTGGGCGAACCCGGTCGCGTTGTCTCCCCACCGAATCCTGAGTGGGGTCCCACAGCCGTAGCATAGAATGGCGTAGGCTCCCCTGTGTGGAACACGTTCATGCGCTATGGTAAGTTTCCTAAACTGACCACTCACTATGAGAGTCGTACACGTTACGTGATCAAAAAGTATCCGCTAACTGCTATCTTCGTCGTCGTAGTCGATGTCGTCGTCGACAGTCTCGACGATCCACTCCGCGATCCCAATCGGGAGCATCTTCCCCTCGTCACGCATCTCCTGGATGATCGCATTGATCACCCACTGGTGGTCGCGACCGGATTTGAGGTATGTCCGTGTGTACTTCGCCGAGTAGAACAGCGTCTCCTCGAACACGGAGAACGGGTCGGGGAGATCATCGGCGAGGATCAGTTCGTCGTAGTTGTACGATTCGAGCTCGTTGACCAACATCTGCTTCTTCACGTCGACGTTGGCCTGTGCCTTGTCCAGCTCCTCGAGCGACGCCTCGTACTCATTCGCGTAGCGCATCGCCTTTCCAGCGTCAATCTTCATCTGCGACGCTGTCCGAAGGGCCTCGCGACAGATCTCGGATCGATTCTCGTCAGAGAGGTTATCCCAGGTGGAGGCGCTCACGCGGATGTTCACTGTCTTTGCTGCGTCGTCGCTATTCATCTGTTTGACTCCATTGGTTTCCGTATCGCTCGTGGTTCAGCTCCATCGACGTCACCGGGTCGATGTCCGACGTCTTTGGACACGAGCAGTCCTCGACGTACGCACCGCACTTCTGTCGCAGTGTTTCACATCTCCATGGCTTGTGACCGAGCCGTTTGATGTTCTCCAGATTGGTTCGTGTGATCTCCTCGTCGAAGTTCTCGAATCGGCGGAAATACTCGACCGCCTCGTCGACAGAGACGCCGTTGTTCAACAACTCAGTCGCCGCCGCGACACGCACGTTGTGACCAACGTCGCCGCGCAACTGTCCCTCAGGGTCGTTCGGCGTCGCCGCCTCACCGCGCAACGCCTTCTCGATACATGGCCGAATCCCGAGTGACTCGTCGACGACCTCCGCACTATCTCGGCCACGTCGTGCGGCCTGTGCTTCGGATACCTGGACGATCTGCTCTGCATCATCACCAAACTCCTCCAGGATACCACCAACAACGTCTGGCTCGATGCGGTTGCGGAGCGCGGCCCGCAAGATCGCGTTCTGGTCGTCAACTGGGGTGCCGTCGTTGTCGACGAACACCATGCGCTTGCCAGTCTTCTGGTGGTACCCGAACGGTGTTTTGATCAGGTTGCCGTACTCGCCTTCCAAGAGGGCTGTCTGTTTCGGGAACACCTCAAGGTGCCCGCCATCGATGTCGACCGACATCCGGTTGTCTTCCGTGTTTCCGACCAGTCGATCGAGGAACTGCTTGGCGAGAGCGGCCTGTATCGGTGGGTCGAAGAAGAACCACGTGTGGTACCCACGCCGACCGGAGAACTCTATCCACACCTGATTCGGACGGAGCCCCCAGTTGATCGCACGCTTCTTCTCCAGGACGGCTGCTGCGAGTGCGTTCTCCAGCGGCGCGCCCGACTCGTCGTCGATGTCGTTATCGATGGCTGCGACTTTGACCGTGTTGTCGACCGGTTTCACGAGGTACTGGCCGAACGTCCGTTCACCAGAAACGTGCTGTTCGACCTCTTTGGCCCCGAACTCTTTGTGGATCGGACTGTACGCGCCGTCGCGCCGCTGAATCGCGAAACAGTCGTCTCTCGTCTTGAACAGCTCGACGTAGAGCGGCACGCTCACGTCAAGCTCGTCGTGGCTAACGGTACTCATCTCTAACACTCCGTTCCACAGGAGGTGTGTTGATGGATAGTCATGGTACTGATATTAGTTTTCTTGTCGCCTGTCACTCCGAATCTCATCTTTCCGCCGCCGCGCCTGTCGGAACAATTCAGCAGGGTTCTCGTCGAAGTAGCATCCTTCGGTGCCCTCGCCGAAGCACAGTCCATCCTCGAGCTCGGAGACGGGGTACGACTTCCCACAGGAGGCACATCCCTGTTCTGACATCTCCCCGTCAGTGAACCAGTCGAGACCTGTCTGTCCCCGGTCCTGGTCGAGCCCGGACTCGTGTTCGACTTTCTTCACGACCCAGTGGCCCTCTATCTCCTCTTTCCACCGATCGCGTGTGTCGCCAGAGGAGTTTATCCAGACGGTGTCACCGTTCTCGTCTTCGTCGGCGCCGTAGACTCGCGGCGGCATGTCCGGATTGAAGCCGTCCCAGTCGCCCTGGTCGTCTTTGACCCGGAAATCCATGAAGATCTTGTAGTCGTCTGCTTTGACGAACCACCACAGTAGGCCCGGATTCGACTCAGACTCCTGGAAGCCGATCTCTTTCGCTCGTGCGTACCTCGTGCTCATGATGTGCAATCACTCCAGTGTGAAAACGTCCAAACGGGACGGTCTACGCGACGCGCCCTTCGGTGATCTCGTCGTATTCGACGCCGTTGATCAGCCCGACGACCATCTCTGCGTACCGCTTGAGAACGCCCTTGCCTCCAGGCGTGAGCTGGTAGGAGTTGGCGCGGTCGTCGATGGGCTTCTTCACGATCAGGTCGCGCTCCTTGAGCGTGTCCAGGTTTGGGTACAGGCGACCGTGGTGGATCTCGGCCGTCCGGTAGATACGTTCGAGCTCTCCTTTGATCGCGAGTCCGTACGTTTCTTCGCCACGAACGGCGAGGTTCTGGATTGCCAGCAAGATCGTGAGCTGGAACAGCGTCGAGTCGTTGAGTTTCCCGGCGAAGTCGTCGGGATGCAAGATCGTGACGTCGGTGATCTCTGTCGGGTTGTCGGTCCTGTCGTCGCTTTGATGGGCGATATCGATTTCTTCGGGGCTGCTCATGGTATCGGGTGGAGCGGTTCCGTCTACCGCTTTGTATCCGATAGTTGTTATGATACATCCATAAGCATTTCGCCCACATGTCAGAGACGAGTTACTCGTAACTCCGTCTCATGCACGTACTCTGGGACCAACCCGACAAGATCCATAGTCATTTTGAGATCTGATAGATTGTGTTTGACCACGGGTTCCAGGTCACCATCAGTCCAGTGCTGACAGCAAAGTGCAGAGTTGCCGTCGAGTGGGTCGTACGGCGTCTCGTCGACGATGCCCATCTCGACGTACAGGGCGTGTGTACCCGACAGCGTCGAGAGCGACTTCGTCGGCGTTTCGTGTCCGATAGTGTTGGCGTACTCCATCACCTCGCTGTGGTCGTACCCGTGGTCCTCGATCGCGTTGTGGATGTCTTTCTTGCGCCACGAGGATTTGACGTCGACGCCGAGGTGGTCACCGAACTTCTTGAGCGGACTCTTGTTGAAACCGCGGATGTCCATCGCCGTTGTCTGATAGTCGTACTTGTACGTCCCCTGGATGTCGAGGTAGTTCACCCCGCGGAACGCCCACGGGACGCCGTACACGAGTTTCCTCGTCCGGAGCATGGGGAAGTCGAATCCCTCCGCGTTGAACCCGACGAGCATCTGCGCTTCGTTGTTCAGGTCGAACCGGTTCGTGGCGGCCGACAGGCGTGTGAGGAGACGTTCCTCTGTGCTCCAGCCGTAGAGCTCGATCTCTCGGTCGTTCGACTCCCAGTCGAAGTCGTCATGGTCGAAGGCGGTCCGCCCGCTATCGTCGTTGTAGTGGATCTCGTACCGCTCATCGTCGGCAAGTCCGACGACAGTCACTTTGTCGGTGGCGGCGAGTCCAGTCGTTTCGATGTCAATCGCTACTGTGTTCATTCGTGTTGTATGGTGGCCATGTGACCCTGGCCAGGGGCGTTCGTGCTCTCGTTTCTGGTGGTAGTGAGCGGTCAGGCGTTGAGAGTCACGTATGTCGTCTTGTTGTTGTCGACCTCGGTCTCAACCATCCGTGCGCGGCGCAGGTCCTGGATGATCTTGTCCACTTGCGGTTGGGACATCGAATACATCTGGAGGAACGATTTCAGCTCCTCTTTGGGCATCGAGTGGTCCTTCGTGTTTCGCAGGACCGAGATCACCTGGTCACCTTCGACACCCTGCATCAGGGCGTCACGCCACTCCATTGACTGGCGCAGGAGGTGGCGCAACTCGCGCGTCGGCTGGATCTCGAGGTAGGTCGTATCAGCGTCTTCTTCGACTGACCCTTCTTTGAGGACGGAATATCCCATCGCCATCCGCTCGTAGACCTTCTCCTCGAAGTGCGGCACTCGCACGTCGTCGAAGATTTTGTCGAGCTGCTCCAGCCCGCGTACTTGGTCGATGTTGACGACCTTCGAATCGAACTTCGTCCCGAGCTCGTTCTTGAACTTCTGGAGCTGGCCGAAGTCGGCGTCACGACCCCGCCCGCGCCGCCTCGACTGGCGCATCTCGTTGATCTGCTCGGGCGACGGGTAGAACTTCATGAAGATGAACCGCCGGGCGAACCCGGACGTCAGGTCCATCCGCATGGGCTGTGTGGCTGCGAACAGCGTCACGTCGGTGTCGTAGTTGATGTTCGCGTGGGCCATGTCTTTCCTGACGCGGCCCGAGTCCAGCGCGGTGAGCAGCATGTTGTCGAGGTTTCCTGAGTGGTCTGTCTGCATGACCTTCGCCAGGGAGTCGAACTCCTCACAGCCCAGGATTCCCTCTTTGTACTTCTCCGCGAGGCCCATGTCGTAGTCGTCGTCGTCGCCCCCGCCATCGGAGCCGACGAACGCCGCCTCGGTCATGTTCTGGACCATCTTCGTCGGGATCGTCGTCCCGCCGATGATGCCGATGTCCGGGTCCAGCATCAGCTCCATGAAGAACGTCTTGCTAAAGCCCGGGGGTGCGACCATCATCGTGTTCAGCCGGAGGTTCGGGTACGACCCGAGCTCGGCGTAGATACCGCGCTTACCGTTCCGTTTGAGGCTCTGTTGCCTGATGTTCAGCATGTGACATCCCACACTACACAGGTAGTAGGGGATGTACGTCTCTGCGTACGCGATCTCCTTTGACTGGAGATATTCGACGTAGTCGGTGAATAGGTCGATCTTCGTCATCAGTGACACTCCGTTGACTCTCCGTTTCGCATGTGCTGATCGACCGTGAGCGGTCCAGCGAGAGGGATGCGCCACCCTATGAGTGATTGCGGCGTCTCCATCTTACTGGTCCACATCCGTGTCCACTTCCCACTTGGTCAGATTGAGTCCACGACGGGTGTACTCTGGCTTGAACAGGTGGGCCGTGTCAGCCTGATTCTCTCGGTCCTTCTCGATACTCATCGTCCACGTGATCGTCCCGATGGACTCTCCCAGTTCTTCGGCCTCGCGCTTCGTGGTCGCCTCGTGTCGGCGCATCCGAACCAGCATGGCACAGGCATGTGCGACAGCCTGTCCGCCAGCAGGGTAGGTGTACCCCGGACTCCCCCGGACTTCGCTCGTACAAATGACCGGGAGGTTGCCTTCGGCGCGTTCTTCGATTTGACTCAGCGCGGAGCGGACGTCAGCCTCCTCGACTGCTTTGTCCGTCTTCGAGAACATCTTGGTGGCGCTGTCGATCACGAGCAACACCGGCTGCTGCTCCTGACTGAACCCGAGGATCTCGTCCACCGCCTTGTTGTACTTCGGCTTGTTCTCGGTGTACTTGAGACCGATGACGTTCTTGTGCTCCGGGACGTCGGTGACCGCCTCTGCGGCCACGTAGATGACGGGACCTTTGTCCTCGTGGATGTTCGCCACCGAGGATGCGATCTCCCGGCATATCTTCGACTTACCGGAGCCTCCTTCGCCGTAGAACGTGGTGAGCCCGTACGGGAGTCCGCCACCGAAGGCGTCGTTCAGGTCGCCGTAGAGCTCGAGACGGGGGTACTCCCCACGTCCTTCGTCCCCGGTGACCACACGCTTCTCGACCTTGTTGCGCTCGTACTGGAAGAACGAGCCAAGATCGTAGCGTTTCTTCGCCGTCCCGTTGACGGGTTTCCCACGGGCCATTGGACTACTCGTCCTCCTCGTCTTCTGCGCGGATGAACAACTTTGCCGTCGAGTGCTTTTGGTAGACCAGCTCTGCGTCGGGATGATCGTCGATCATCTCTATCAGGTCGTCACTGGCTTCCAGCGTTCCTCGGACGACGAAAGCATGGTTCGCCCGCGTCTTATTGGACGATGCCATGCGTGATCACCTCCCGGTGTTCACGCGTCCGCTTCCAGTTCGTCCAGCGACGTGATGAAGCCGACGTCGAAGTTCGACAGGGTGAGCCACGGGCGGCGGTTGCCGTCACCGTCGGTGACTTCCTCGCCGTTGACGTAGGCGGAACCGCGACCGAAGACGACGACCTCCTCGCCTTCCAGTGCCGTGTAGAGCTGCTGGGCGAGTTCCTGCGCGTCCATCTGCGCAGCCGCCTTCATCAGGCGCTCGAACTCGATGCCCGAGAGGTCCGCGATGTCCCGCGGGTCCTGGAGCTTGATCGTGGCCTGCTCACCCGACCGTGCTTCCTCCAGCACGAGGCGGATGTTGGCCGTGTCCTCATCCTCGATGACGGGCTTCCGTCCGAGGTAGTCGCCCGTGTCCTCGTGGAACTCACCGAGTGTGTCGACGTCCGCGATCTGTGCGATCACGAGGTAGGACTCGTCTTCGTCGACCTCACCCACTGTCTGGGCGAAGTCCAGCACGAGGTCGAGCTCGAGCTCGTCGTCGTCGAACTCGGCCTCCGTGTCGCCAGTGGCCTGGAGCCACTCGTACTCTGTCTCGAGGTTTTCCCAGCGTTCGACCTCGGTGATCGTCACTGCGGTGAACTGCTGGTGGTCGCCGTCGACGATAGGCTCGTCGGAGTTGACTCGCACGACTGCGTGGTCGGCCTCCGAGAACAGCCAGGTGACGTAGCCCGTGACTTCGCCGTCACGGGTTCGTGCGTGCTGGCCGAGATACGCGCCCTCCAGGTCGACCGCTTCCTGGGGCTGGGCGACGTTCTCCTCCTTGATCTTCTCGTAGGCGTTGACCATGAGCAGGACTTCGCCGCTGTCCTTCATCTCCTGGGCCTTCTCCTCGACTTCTTCCTCGTCCATTCCGATGGTCTCTGTGAGGAAGGTCAGCATGTCTTCCTCCTTGTGTTCGCTTACCATTTTTTCTATTCACTTCCCTTGCGGGAGCTACCCCCGACACTCCGTTCCACACGCGACAGACTCGTCTGAATCCTGCTACTATTCATACCGGATGTCTGAGGGTACTTCTATTGTAGTCACCAGGGTGTTATAAGATTTCCTATTGTACGGCTCTCTAACTATCAAAATCGGCGTATGGCCGTACGTACATATGGGCGCGTATGTATGTACGTACTCTGGTATATGTGGTGGTGAGAGGACGTATCTACTCTCGGGGCGATTCTTGCTCGTCGACATCCGAGCGAAGTTCTCTCAGGCCGACTTTGATCTCGTCGAGGTCCTCCTGAATGTCGATCGTCCGTTTGATGTTGTCGTCGAGGAAATCCATCATGCCCTTCTCGAACTGCGAGCTCCCCCCTTCCAAGAGGTCGCGCAGTGCTCGCATGTCCTCCCGGTTCTCTTTGGCCAGCTGCGCCGTCCTGTCCACTTTCGCCTCGATCGGGTCGACATGCTGGTTAACTTGGCGTTGTACGTATCCCTTCGTCGCGACACCGAGTGCGCTCTTGATCATCCAGTACATGAGTCCTCCCAGTAAGGTGAGTGACGCCACTACCCCGCTGATGAAACTTCCGACAGGTCCCAACTCGATGATCAGCGCCATCATCTGTTAGTACACGTAAGTCTGGATATACCTGTTTTCCCACATCTTTGCGCACCACGCCCTAAGACAGCGATTGACGTACACTGGGTAGTCACATGTCGCTGATCAGGCGCCGTAAGGAGCCGCGAAATGCCCGAATAGAGCGTCGTGAGGGCTCGAATAAGCACTGATGCCGTTGAAGGTCGTTTACAGGCCCGAGGGGGTGGGGGTTGCAGTCGTGGGATGGCGTCGGCAAGCGTCATGTTTTGTTTTTGTACACGTCAATCACTTGTAATCGTCAGCAGTGGCTTCGATCATCGGGTCTGGATCGAGCTCCGGATAGTATGACACGTGATATTCGTCGAACAGATCTCCCATCATCTCGACGCCCGTCTCAGCTGAGAGGTTTGCCCCATTGATGTGGTCGATGGGACTTACCCAGTAGTTGTCCTCCCAGTGGACGTAGATGTCGTATCCAAGTCCATCGGCGCGCTCGAACATCGTCGCGTGGAGTTGCATCTGCGCGAGATTGTCCGGCCGATACCAGACGTTTGACTTCCGGTAGACCCACGACCCCTCCGACACGTCCTGTCCGCCGAGTCTGGTTTTGAGCGCCGCCCATGGGTTACGGACGAACCCAATCCGTTCGAACGTCACTTCGAGATCGTCCTCTTGCATCTTGACCACGCCGACGTGCGCCCGGTCCCCGACTTCGGAGAGGGAGAACCCGCCGAACGATTTCAACGGGTTGTGAAGCACCGGCCACCAGCGTCGACGAACTTCTTGCCACCAGACGTCATCAACGCCGTACAGGGATCGCGACCAGAGGAAAAGCGCCACGACCGTCGCGAGCACTATCAGCTCCATGGTCGTCATAAGATGATCACACCGAGGTCGATCTCATATGCCGTCTCCACCTCACTACCACCAGCAGCGACCAGCTCGCGTGCGTTCGGGTCGAACACGTCCACGACACCGTCCTCGTAGACGACGATGTTGTACGTCTCTCGCGTTCGGTAGTCGAGCACGACACCGACACTGTTCAGTCCATAGCGCGCGTCACAGACGTTCTTGAATCCGAACGCGAAGTTCTCACAGTCGAACTGTGCTCGTCGATAGTAGCGATACGAGACGATGTCCTCCTCGATGATGTGTGCAAAGTCGGCTGGGGTCGTTAGATAGTATCTCGAGTCGAGCGAGAGACGCTGGAGCCCGCCAGCTGGGAAGTTCTCGAACGCAGTTGCCAACTCCCCCTGCACCCAGGAGGTATCTCTCCGTCTCGTCGACGGCTCAAACTCGACGCCCATTACTGTCTGTACACAATAATCACTTCATACGAGTTTTCCCCGACCCGATCACTCTACAGTCCGTTCATAGAGCCTACGACGGGCGTCGCTTTCTGTCGCTAACCAGAACAGGTGCCGCTCGGCGTGGGCGACCCGATCGAAGTCGTGAATGTGCCAAAACGGAGCGTCTATCTTCGTTTCTGGTGGTACGTTGTGGCTGGTGTATCCCTCAGTCGGGCTCGAATACCCGCCTGTGTGGAACGAATCGCCACCCTCGTAGCTTTCGAGGTCAGGAGCGTTCTTGACGCAACGGACCGTCCAGTAGTCATAGTTCGACACGGCGTCCCATTCGCCGTTACTCAGTCGCGGCTGTCTGATAGACGCATACTCGGTGTCAGAACGCATGATCTCATTCACCGTATGTAGGCTCGACCGTGGCCACACCTCGTCACACTGTGATTCGATCAACCAGTCGCCATCGGCCTCGTCGATCAGCTCGTTGAGTTGCCTATCCACCATATCCCACTGCGCGGCCGGTTCACCATCTGGTATCTGGTAGAGCTCGATCTTGTCGAAGGAATCGGCCAGTGTACAGAGTGTCTCCCACGTCCCGTCGTCACTCCCACCGTCGTTGATGAGAAACTCGTCTACGATTGGGAGAACGGACAGGATCGATGGCACATACGGATAGCCGACCTGCTCCGCGTTCCGGAGGGTCATGATGCCGCTGACCCGAACGTCACTCATCAGTCTCGCTACGTAACCCTCTCCACGAAGGTTGGCCGTCGATCTCGAGGAGCCATCCGACCTGAGCGTCGTCTGGAACGCCCATCGCGTCCCACGTTTGTTTGACACGGCCGATACTTTCGACGGATGCTGCGGCAAGCCCAGGGTACTGGATCGTGAACGTTCCACTCCCGGTAATAGACCAGTACAGGACCTGATTCGGGCCGTCGTCCCGCCAATCGCGGTCGAACTCGTCAGCGAGCTTCTGTTGCCACCATCTCTTGTGGCCGCCGTTCAGCGCGTACTCGTCGAGGACGATCTGATCTTCGACTGTGAACCCGCGAGCATGGACAACATACGCGTCGGTGACCTGGAGGAGCTCGTCGTATCTTCTTTCATCGTAGAACCAGCTCAGTTCGTCGTAGTCCGACTCAGCGACAGTCGTCTCTTTGACTCTGTCGATCAGTTCCCCCTCGACATCTGCTTTGTTCAGCGCATCCAGGATGTTTCTCGTGTGAGTCATTGTCCGTACTCCGGATTTTCACCGTACTTGTCATAGTTCGTTTCGCGCTCGCGAAGTGGAAACTCTGCGTATCGGTACAGCGCGCCCAGTCTGTATGTCTCCATGTCGTTGTCACCAACCGCGACGCGCAACTGCTCTTTCCACGTCCCCGGGACACCAATAGCGCGGGCAAACCAGACCGCCGTCCAGATCGCTTCTCGCCGATCACAGCCATCGAATCGGGGGAGGTCCACGTGCATCCAGTCGTAGTCGTGTTTGATTCTGACCTCAACAGACACATCCTCATCCGCCAGGACCGCCTCTCGTGGCGGCTCAACCGTTTCTGGTGGTAGGTGGGTTGAGGGGTTGATGCACTCGTCGGGGAGGGCCGTCTCGATGGGCTCGATCGGTCGCAGGTGCTCGATCATGAGTGGATGCGCGCGAGGTCTTCTTCCGTGTAGAACGGCTTCATCTGCGGGAAGTGTTCCCGGCGCCATTCGACTCGCTTCTTCGACCAGTACGATGACGTCCCCGCAGTGGCCGTCACGTGCATGTTGCGAACGTTCGCAATCGAATGGAGTGCGTCCCAGACGAACGGTTGGTCCAGCCAGCCGTAGAGCATGTCGGCGGCCTCTCCGTACCCAGCCTCGTGCATGATCTCGTGCCGAGCTTGCCCTATCTCAGTCGACTCCTCGCACTCGAACGAGCACGGGATGTGCGTGATGAACGACCAGCCGAAGTATCGCCACATGACGTTCGTGTACGCTTCCGGCTCCTCCAGTCGAACGTTGTCGGCATCAGTTATCTCGCGGGCCGACGGGGTGTTGCACGCGACTTCGTACATGGGGTCCGTGAGCCCTCGGTCCCAGTTATCTACCCAGATGTCGTTGAACTGTGCACGGCAACAGTCTGGGAACCCCAGGAGCTCACCGACCGTTCCATGTCGCTCGTGCCCTTCCATCTCCAGCTCGGCTTCCTCCATCTTATCCGCGATATCATCGTCCTTCGCGATCACCGCGTATGTGTTCCGTCGCGGGTCGTCTATCGTCGTCGGGTGGAACTTGTGCGCGAACCCGTCGTACGGCTCCGAGTATCGGATGTCGCGGTAGGCGAGACCATGCTCACCCATCCGCCTGAGCCACTTCTCGCGGTTGAAGTTGTTTATATGGATGATCGCCGCCTTCCGGTCGGTCTTATCGCTCAGGACCGATCGCCACTCAGCCTCCGACTTTGCGAACTCGGCGTTGTGGAGCGCATCCTTCCACATCTCTTTACTCTCGGCCGTTTTCCAGTTGAATCGCGCAAACGGGGCGAGTTCGACACGGTTCTCCGGGACATCCTCGACATATGTGGGCGTGACAGTCATGCTTCTGTCTCCTCATCGACCTGCTCCCACCCATCATCGTTCTTGACTCCCATGTCGGAGTCGGCGTGCCAGTTGTGCGTGTTCTCGTCTATCTCGAGCACTTCCTCGTCGTACATCGACTTGATGAACTCCTTCTCGCCACGCCAGTCATCGGGGAAGACATCGTCCGGGACGCGCTCCAGTGGGCCGCCCCACGGGTGGGAATAGCCACCCCAGACAGAGGATGGTCCGTCTACGCCAGGGTCCATCGCTGCGAACGGCTTGATGTCCAGCCCCCACTTGCTGGCGTACTTCGCGAGCTCCGCGTTCCACGGATAGTCTGTGATCAGGGTGATGTTCGGGAACAGTGTCCGCATGTCGTTCTCGATAGCCTCGTACATTGCGTACTTCGCGGGACACCAACGCGTCCGGTTGCGAAAGTCCTGGTCGATCGCCCCCGAGGGACACCCGCCCTGACAGACGTTCCAGTATTTGCACCCCTTGCACCCACCCAGGTCCGACTCACCGTCCGTGTACGGACCCGGAACCTGCTGTAACATCTCGTACCGCTCCTCGTTATCGTCGTACTTGCTTTCGTTCGATGGGCCCTGGAGGAACGGGACACCATCGCCGACAGACCCCCACGTTTTGCCACAGCCAGTCGTCTCACCCTCACCAGTGACGATCTTCGCCGCGCCGGCGTTGAAGACGTCACAGCGGTTGTTGACACAGTTGGTGAGCTTGTTCCCGAGCAAGTTGTCTCTGGCGTCACTCATCGGGTTCCACTCGCGGTACTGCTCCTCTTTCATCCACTCGTAGGTGCGGAGGTACACTTCTTTCAGCCGCTCTCCTGAGAGCGAGTTCTCCGTCTGGATCTCGTCGTACGGAAGGGCGGGGTTGTAGTGCCCGGTCACCCCCTGTTGCGCAAGATCGTCCATCCAGTCGAGGAGTGTTTCTAACCGGTCGTCCGTTCCAGCGTTCGTCTCGTGAATGACGACGATGATCCCGACACTGACTCCCTGGCTTGCCAGCCGTGTGATGTTGTCGTTCGTGATCTGCGACAGGCTGTCTGTGGTGGTAAAGCCGTCTGCGGCCTCATCCTTCTCTGGACGGGCGAGACGTTCCCTGTTGAGCTCAACAGGCCCGTCGCACGAGATGCCGACAGCAACGTTGTACTGCTTGAACAGGTCGATATGGCGCTCCTTGATCAACGTCCCGTTAGTCTGTATGTGGGACGCTTGCGTTCCATCTCTCACCGACTCGTAGTTGTCGTAGACCCACTTGAACACGACTTCCAGATCGTCTGTGTCTATCAGGAGCGGCTCTCCCCCATGGAGCCCGGGGACATCTGTCGGGTACTGCTCTTTCCACTGTTCGAGTTGGGCGATCACAGCTTCAGTGTCAAGCGACTGTGAGGAAACGTCGTTCTCGTTGATCTCTCGATCTGGCTCCTCGTAGCAGTAGCTGCACCCCAGGTTACAACCTGTGTCTTTTGATACGTGTATGGTCATGACTACTCCGCACTCTACCTATTACGATGTTCTCAGATATTATACCTGTTGTGGTTGATCTGTGTGTGCAGCGTCACTATGGCTTCCATCTTGGTGGCTATCGTTCGAGTGGCTATCGTCAGAGTGGGACTTATTTGTATGCGCTATGTTACTGTGACTCCCATCATCGTGGCTATCGTTCGAGTGACTATCGTCAGAGTGCGCTTTGTCTGTGTGGGCTGCGTCTGAGTACGAGTTGTCGTGGTCTGCGTCCTGATGAACGACGTCACCGTGGGACTTGTCGTCGTGCGATTTGTCTGAATATGGGTTATCCGAGTGTGAGTTCGAGTGACTCGTGTTGTTGTGCGAATCGTCGTCGTGTGACTTATTCGAGTGTGTCACATTGTCGTGGGTATTATCGTGTGATTTATTCGAGTGGTTATTACTGTGAGATTTATTGTCGTGGGCAACGTCTCCGTGGTCGCTAAACGACGGGGCGTCGTTGTGTGCATCATCCTCGTGCGACCAGTCAGAGTGATCGTTCGGTGGCGCGAATATACTGTCCTGGTGATCACCGTGAGAGAGGTCGTCGTGTGCTTTATCCTCGTGGGGGGTGCTACCGGAAACGTTGTCGTGGGCCGAGTCGTCGTGACTGTCGTCCGAGTGCGAGTTGTCGTGGCTATCGTCCGAGTGCGTGTTGTCGTGTGAGACGTCGTTGTGATTGTCGTCGTCGTGCGCCTTGTCACTGTGACCGGCGTCGGAGTGTGCGTTATCGTGCGCGTCGTCGGTATGGGCGTCGTTTGAGTGAGCGTCGTCGCTAAACGCAATATCCCAGTGAGCGAAATCGCCGTGGGAGTTATTATGAGAGACGTCGTCATGCAAATCGTCTGAGTGGGACTTGTCCGAATAGGATTTGTCTCCGTGATCGACGTTACTGTGAGAGATGTCGTTGTGACTATCGTCGGAGTGGGACTTGTCCGAATAGGATTTGTCACTGTGAGCAACGTCGTCGTGCGCAACGTCGTCGTGAGCGGTCGACTTGAACGACCCCGAATCGACGTACTTGATCAGCGAGTTCTCTATCCAGATAGACCCGTTTACGCCAGCGACCGAGGAGCCCACTGACCGTGGCGTCGACCGCTCCTCCCCGGACGAGTCGATATAATGAAGCCGATTGTCGCCACTCTCGATCCAGATCGATCCAGGCACTGCTCCCGCTGGTGTCCCTTCCAGGTCACCCGTGTAGCGCCACTCTGTCCCGACACCGTCGATGAAGTGGAGATCGTTTCCCTCGACCCATACAGAGCCCGGTTGCGCCGACATCTTACTGGGTCACGTATTTGTCCGTCCCAACTGGGAGGACGACGCCATCGGTCCCCTCGAGCGAGTTGCCGTTCAGGTCCAGCGGCCCGCCCATCGTGATCCCACCATTGAACGTGTGTGCCCCTGTCCACGTTGGCGCGATACTGAGGTCGAGCTCGTCCGTCTGGATCGAGTTGGACTGAACGCCGACTGTGACTGACCCACCGAGCGAGACCGCCCCGCCGGAGATCGCGTTGCCACCGGTGATCGTGAGACTATCGTTCTCCAGCTGGTTCTGCTCGATGTGCCCAGCCGATTCGTCCCAGATCACCTCACCGCCCGCCGCGACGAGGTCGTTCCCGAGTGTCAGGTCGTTCCCAGCCGCGATCACCGTGTCCACGTAGGACTCCAACTTCGCGTTCTGGATACCACCAGCACCGTCAGCCTCCGCGTACGCTTTCAGGTACGACGACCCATCCACCGCCAGCATGTAGGACTGTTCCACACCTGCTGTGGGTGAGGAGGTCACCGCCATGTCGACCAGGGTCTGTGCACCCGAGTCCTGGCCAACCTGAATCGTTCGGCCCCCGCCGAGCGTCATGTCCTGTTTGAGGGTGAACGCGTCGTTGATATCCGGGAACGTCGTCCAGTCACCGCCCGATATAGCGGCCATCGTCGACCCACCAGTCGTCTGTACCTCAAACGCACCGGCGTTGTCGACGAACTGTGCAGCCGTCCCGACATCGAGGCCGGACAGGTCGATCTCGTCTTGACCACCAGCCTCGTGGTTCGATGCGTGTGCGCCGAGCTCGGCGTTCAGTGAGTCGATGTCGGTCGTCACCGCCCACATCGCCCAGTTGTCGTATTCCGCGATCGGCTGCTCACCGCTCGCGTAGCTCTCGTCACCTTGCGTGGGCTCGGTGCCGGAATCGGTCCAGGTCCAGGATTGCAGTGTAATTGCGTCGGCCATGCTTGGAGGGTATCGTTGTCAGCGAGCTATTCTTCGTTCATGTCGCGGTACATCTCGAGGTACTGGATCGCAGAGTGGTTCTTCTGCACCCCACGTTCGAGCGCCTCTGATTGACCGCGCAGGTCTTCGATCTGTTCGGTTAGCGATTCGCGTGCGTCTTCCAGGCTCTCCTTCACACCGTCAGTGTCGTCGTCGACAACCTCGATGATTACCCCGCCCTCCAGCTGCTGGAAGACGGTCGTGTCATCGTCGACATCCTCCAGGCGACTGATGGTCAGGTCCAGTCCCTCGATACGCTGTTCCAGCGCCTGGATGTTTTTCACAGCGGCCTGGTGCTGCTGGGACATGGATTCGACGCTCTGTTGCTTCTGCGCCAGTGCGCTCGCCGCGCGGTCGTACTCGCTGTCTCCACCGACCGCGTTCAGGACGCGCTTGGCTTCTTCTTTCCCTTCGGCCACCGGGTCGAACTCCGGCTCCTCGACGTCCTCCGCCTCGATACCACCAGAAGCGTCGAGCTCGCCATCGTCAGCCGTCAGGTCCACTTCTCTGTTGTTTTCGGACATTGTCATTTCTTCGGGCTACAGTAAACCCGAGTATGTGCCGTTCTCGACGCCGTCTGTCGAGTCGTAGTACCCCTTGGTCGGGTCATTTGTCCCGCTACTGTAATCTTGTGCTGACCGATATGTAAAGGTTCCTCTCTCCTCAGCCAGCGCCTTGATCCCAGCACCACGGATTTCGTCGACGAACGTCTTGAAGTCGTTTGCCGTCACACCAGCTGTGTCCAGGGCGTCGTCGGTGATCTGGATGGTGAACCGCGCGGCCTCAGTCGCGAAGTCCTCCTCGATCGTGATCTGATCTTCTGTCGTGTCGAGGAGGATCGCGGCTGTCTCTTTTATCTCGTCGATAGTTGCGCCCCCGATGTACTTCTTGAGCTGCACTTTGAGGCGGCCTCGGTAGTGAGGGTCCGTCTCGTTCGTCTGGCGCGGGAGCTGCACGATCTCCCCCAGCCGGTCCAGTTGCGCACCAGTCGCCTTGTCCACCACCACTGAGTCCAGCACTGTATCACGAGTCGTCTCCAGAGCATCGAACTCTGAAGCGAACGTATCGATAAGCGCCGACCAGTTCGTCCCGTCGTGGTGCGGGTACGGCGATTTGAGGTTCTCCTCGAGCCGTTCTTCGGACGTTTCAGTCGAGCCTCCATGTGCCATATCTCTCTACCTCAGTTTGTCGTGACGTCGATCTTACCGGTGTCTGTACTTGCGACCTCAGCCGTTCCGATCGAAACATTTGCCGTCCCAGTCGGGTTATCCGACGTACCGATGGTCAGGTCAGCTTCCTGCACGCCCTCGACACGCATTGCCGCAGCGAACACCTGGTCGTAGATCACGTCGTCGCTGATGTCCGTCCCTGGGTATTCGGTCCCGCTGTTGTCGGTCCCGCCGATGTACTTGATGATCTCATTCTCGACGAGGTCAGTCCCATTGCCCGGGAAGGTTGCTGTTGTCGTCACAGTGATATCGACGTAAATGCTTGTCTCCGTCGAGTCGTCCCAGTATTCCGTGTACTGAGACCCATCCTCTGTCTGTGCTGTTGCAGACTGCGCCCCGTAGGACTCGATTCCTGCGGGTCGTGAGTCGAGGATGGCCTGGGCTATGTCGCTATCGTGACTACCCGTGTAGTGGACAGTTGCACGGAAGGATTTCGGCGGGAGACCGCCAGACCCGGTGTTGTCTATCAGGTCGACGTTCTCCTCCATCTTCACGCTCGTGATGTCCTCATGGGCGTTGTATATCTGCGAGTGGATCGCATCCAGTGTTGCAGACCCGGACTTCGACAGTACGTTCTCGTACCGGAGTTTGAGCTCAGCGTCCGTCTCTTTGTCCCGACCGGTGACGTAGTCCTGAACGGTGTCACCCGTTTTGTTCGGGTTCGTTACAGAGTCGACACCAGATATCGGGTTCGAGATTACTTTGATCGTATTCGCGGCGACGTTCGTCTCATCCCCGAGCCAATCCTCGTCAACGTCCGTCTCGTGTGGCTCCAGGGCTTTGATCTCGACGCCGGTCACACTCGTATTCCCGGCCGTGAGCGTGACGTTTTCTGTCGTCTTGAACGGTATCGCCGGCTTCGTGTCGGTTGCCTCTGTCGTCACCTGTGTCCCAGCCGGAATCGAGACGTCGTTCGAGTTTGCACTATCGGTCGAGAACGTCACTTCGCCGGTCGCGCCCCGACGTGGAATCCGACTGATACCGGCGATTGCGAGTAGTCTGTCGAGTTGGATGCCGAACGCATCCTCGTAGTACGAGGCGTAGTAGTTGTCTTCTTGCGCCTCCCACTGCTCGGCGAGCTCGATAGCCACCATGTCGATGACTTGCTTGAGCGGTGATCCCTGGCGCAGGTCGATATCGTTCCCAGCTTCCTGTTTGAGTTTGGTCTCAAGATCGTCAACGATGTCGTCGACGTGTTTCCGGTTGAACGACCCGTCACTCTGGACGCCAAAGCTCATACGATCACCTCGAAGGTGTAGTTCTCGTCATCGACGAGCGTGAGGTCGATCGTAACGTCTCGCATCCGGTTCTCGTTCGGGTCGCTAATATCGATCTCGTTGATCTCCTGAATGACGTCCGAGAAGTCGTCGAGAAGCGCCTCCGTGATAGCGAAGCGAAGCTCCTCGTCAGACCCGCCGGCAACGGTGAACATGTCCAGCCCGTGGTTCTCGTCGAACGGATCTTCTCCACGTATCGTTGCCAGCGTGACTTTCATGTCCTGGACGACGGCGCGTGTCCCTTCGATGAACTCCGGGCTATTGAGCTCAGTGAACTTGATGTCACCGTCGGCTTCCAGGGCCCATGTTTTGCCGTACCCGGACTCTCCCATTCACTCGTACAAACACCTTCTCGAATATATACCAGTTTTCAGAGAGGAACTCTCAGGGGTCTCAAAATGGCTATGTGTACATATGTGCGTGTGTATATACACGTGCAGCGTTTCTGGTGGTAGTGAGTGCGGGATCTGATACTATTACACTACTACGACTGTAAAAGTATCTAATATTTTATGGGCTCTCCGTGACAAACGCGTTGCCGCCGGCGTCGACGATATCGATATCCCCACCCGATCCCGGGTCGTTCGCGACGGCCGTGTCCGTCAGGTAGACCGGTCTTCCGTTGACCGTGACCGAATCGCTGAGCTTGCCTGTGTCCGGGTCGAGATCGTGACTCTGGTTCTGGTGACACCCGTTCTCGGAGTCGTAATCGTGGGCGTGTGAGTTTAAGTGCATATCAGCCGTCGCCTCGGTCGCTACCTCTGTCCCGTTGACCGTGAACGGACAGGCACTCGTGGCCTGGACTGCGCCGGGAGCGGGCTCCTGACAGTTATTCGGGTGGCCAAAGGCGTCACAGTTCGCGCCGATCAGCGTGAGATACAGGCTCATAACGAGGTCGTACCCTGGTCGTTGATGTCGAACGACGCCGCGTAGGCCGTGATGTTCCCGGCGCCGTCTGAGACGAAGCCGTGTCCACTCTTGTCGAGTAGTTTGAACACACCGCTCACATGCTCTATCTTGATACCGGCTCCCGACGAGGTTTCCGCCGTGATGGTCTCCGCCCCAGACGTATCATCGAGCACGAGCGTGAGCATCTCGGTCTGTGCCGTGATATTCTCTACCCCGGGCGTGTCGTCGAGTGTGAGCGAGAGGTTATCTGTCTCTACCGTCACGTTCTCTGCACTTGCCGTCTCGTCAAGTGTGACCTTCGGCCCCGATGCTGTCTGAATCGTTGTCGTTCCAGGGTCGTCGTGTTCGTCACCCTTGATGTGCACGAACGTATCCGCACCGTGGGCGATCAGCAGGTCTCCTTTCTTGTACTCGGCGTAGATGTCGACTGGTTTGTCATCGTTGTCGTTCCAGTAGCGTGGGAAAAACAACCCGTCGTTGATGTCGAACGCGACGTGATTGAGCTCGACATCCTGGTGTCCAGCGTCGACGGTCAGGTCTTCGATCTCCTCTTTGGTGTGCAACAGGAGACCTTCATCACCGCTGGCTATCGGGACCGCCATGCCGTATCCGTCGGTCTGCGCGAACGGGGTTGCAACCGGGACCGTGGCGATCGCTTCACTGTCGCGCTTGAGACTTACCCGAACGCGCATCTCAGCAGCATCGAACTCCTCGACGATGCAGATCGAGATCGTGTACACGCCACGAAGTTCCTCGCGGATGATCTGCTTGATCTTTCCAGGAATGTCCGACATCAGTCGAGCAACTCCCGTGCGCCTGCTGGCGCGATTTCGTAGCTGGCACCCAGTGGTGCGAGTGACCCACTCACCTGGTGATCGCCGGAGACTGTGTTCGACCTGAACCGGTACGATGTGACCTTGTACGCGCCAGTGTACTGTGGCGTGTCGACGGCGACAGCCCCGCCCTTTCGGATACGTGGCTCACACAGGGCGGTAAAGTCGAGTCCAGCCTGTTCGGCCTCTTTCTCTCCCTCCGACTCACCGATGGTGATGAGCGTGTTCTCGAAGCTCAACCGGACGGCATCTTCCTTCCGTCCGTCTTTCCTGACGAAGTAGAGCTTACCCGAGTCAACGAACCACTCCCACGGGTCGTCTGTCTTGTTCTGTGTTTTCGCGACCAACTGATTGAGCCAGTGTCGGGCGGGTCGGTCTTTCTGCACGGTAAACTCTCGAGTGGGGCCTGCACTTGTCGACTCCACCTCGCCGACAGTGAGGCCGATTTCGCCGGCGATCGACCGGGCAATCGCGCTGTAGGTCTGGTTGACGTAGGTCTTCGTGAAGCCATAGCGCAGTGCGCGGTCTGTCTCATCTTTCCCCTTGATGCGGAACGAAACGTCGTTCCCATCTGGTGACTTGATCAACTTTTCGACCGTCCCGAACACGACGGTCTTCGTCGGCCCTTCCTCCCACCCGAGCGTGATACGACAGGTGTCACCCTCCTCTATTCGGGCCCACGTGTCGTCGGCCAGATTCCAGATAGTCACGTCGAACTCGAGGCCAGAGCTCTCACTGTAGACGATCGTGATGTCCATGTCCAGCTCCTCGATCGTCACGTTACCCGCTTCGACTCTGCGGTACTGTTGCCAGACCATTTAGCTCACCTCGAGGACAGCCAGCCAGACGGTGTCGCCAAGGTTCTCTGGTTTAACCACCGTCTCCTGGGTCGCCGGGTCGATGAACATGAACGCGACGATGTCGTCGTAGACATAGTCCTGGTAGAGGTCAGCTGGCCCCTTGTAGAAGCGTGTGTCTGTCCCGAGGTGGGTGAACGTCACTATCCAGCGGTCCATGTACTCGTTCCAGTCGAACGTGATCTCGAACCGTTCTGCGGGGAACAGCTCGATGTCGTAGACTTCGAGGCGCATTGGCTCCTTCCGCCGTGCCTTTGCTTGGTCGATAGGGATGATTTCGAGCGCCATGTCTATTCAAACCCCAGCCAGTCGAGGACGTCGTCTATCGCCGACCCACTTCCACCGATCGTGCTCCGTTCCTCCGGTCGGGCCAGCGACGGGTCTGACAGCTCGGGCCCGGACGACCGAACAGACCCATCCGAAGACGACACGCGTAGAATCGCCGTCTCTGTGCTGGGCGTGTAGACTTCAGTGACCCGAACTCGAACGAAGACGTGCTCAGGGTGATCGCGCTCGTGGTCGATGTTCAGGTCGTCGAGCTTGCACTTCCCCATCGTCACGAAATCAAACGCAACGGAGATGGGTTCTCCCGAGTCGCGAAGCGCCGTGATTGAGGTCACGTCGTTCACTTCCGCCCACGCTTCGAACTCCGCTGTCCGCGGCTCTGCGTGGACCTTCGTCGTCCAGTCGAATCCCTCCTCAGTTCTCTTGGACGGCGCGTTGATACCACCAGACTCGTTGACCTTGACTGCGTTTTCAAGGATTACCGGTCCGACGCGGAGGCTCGTTCCAGTGCCCCCGCCAGGGCCGAACGAGACGGGTGACGCAGACATTTAGAACAGACCTCCCAGGACACCGTCTCCGTCCGATGCCATGTCGAGTCCGTCCTGAATCACGTCCTGTGCCTCCTCTATTGCGGTGTTCATACCGTCGTTGACCATTCTCTCCACCTCTTGCGAGTCGTGGACCTCTCCCTCGAAGATAATCGTATTCTGATTCGTCTGGGTGACGCGGCGTCCAGTGCTGGTGTCAGCGGCCATGCCACTACTGAACCCACCCGCTGGGCCACCGAAACCAGTACCACCACTAAGGAGTCCATCGAGGACACCGATGCCGGGGACAGTCGCTTTGATACCCTCGACGAACCCATCCACGAACGCTTTGCCGCCATCGCGACCCAGGTCCCTGAGTGCGTCGGCCCAGAACTTGATGGTCGACAGCTCACGCAGGAAGTCCGCGATGCCGCCGATCGTGTCGTTCACGTCTTCACTGAAACTGTCGAACCCGTCACGCCCGTCGCCGAGCCATCGCAGCAGCTTCCTGATCTCGTCGCCGATGGCGATACCCAACCGCGCCCACCCACGGGTCATCACCATGACGAACCAGTCCCACTGCTCGGCGAGCTCGTCGAGTTTGACGCCGAGGTAGTCAGCGGCCGCCGTCAGCGCCCAGAACACGCCGAGGATTGGGAACATCACCGAGAGGACTGTCTTCCCGACAACGCCGAGGCTGTCGAACCAGACAAGGAAATCGATGAGTCTGTCGACCGTCCACATGATCGCTTCAGCCAGTGCCCAGAAGAACACCACGATCGTCAGCTCAGTCAGTTCGTACAGCAGTTTGAGCGTCCATGCTGTGACGTCGACGAGGACCCAGAGCGCATCGATAAGCGGGTCCAGTGGACGAAGCATGTCATCCAGGGCCCCACCGGCTGAATCGACAGCGTCGCCAAAGTTGATGAACCGTTCAGTGATCAGGGCGAGGGTGATTGCGATCAGGATCAGCCCAACAGCGATCGAAATGATCTGGCCCACAACGGTCATCGTCTCGAAGTATTCCAGGGCTGCATTGAGGAGCCCCTGTGCGAAGGCTGCGGCCCCGGCGCCAATCGCCAGCACGCCTTCTGCGCTTGCGAGTGAGTACGTCGCTAACGAGTCCTTCCATTTGAGGAGCGTCGAGAGGCGCATCATGTTGTTATACCCGAGACGCTGCATCGCGTTCCACCGGGTCGTCTGTCCAAGCAGAAGCTGGGCTACGACGAGTGCCAGCGACGCGGCTTCGTTTGCGACTTTCGATATGGTGTTCAATTTCGTTGCGATTGTGTTCGTGGATATCGCCGCTGTCTGGTCCCAGAAGCCGATCGCGGCCAGGTGTGCAGACAGCGCCAGTTTCGCGTAGACGACCGTGAGCACGATGAGCGTCGCCGTTAGGAACGCCAGTCCGAGCCCAAGTCCCTTCACGACGGCGCGGTTCGAGTTGAGCACGTCCATGAGCGCCTTCGCGCCGCTGAAGAACACGTCCAGCGCAGGCTTCATGCCGGCGACCATCTTCAGGATCAGCGATTCGATCGATCCCTGGAGGTACTCGATCTCGCCCCACAGCGACTCGACCTGTTTCTGGGCGAGCTCGGCCGAGATCGTCATATCCTCGATCGAGCGGGCAAGGTACTGTGTCCCTTCTCCAGCGCGGATGGCCTCGGCCATCTGACCCGCACCCTGCTCGTCGAGGTTGAACTCTGTCGCGACCCGCTGCTCGAGTTGCTGGTCGGAGAGCGAGCTGGCTTCTTCTTGGAGCTGGCGGAGGGCAATGACGTCCTGTGCGAGGATCTCCGACGAACGTGCCGAGATACCGTCGAACGCCATGTTGATCGCGTTCGCCATGTCACTCTCGTCGACCGCGTGGGCCGCCGCGACGAGTTGCGAGAGCACCTCCTGGGTACTCGACCCAGCACCGATGCTGAACCGGATGTTTTCGAAGTTCTCGACCATCATGTTCAGCACCTCGTTCGTTTGGGCGAGTTCTTCCTCATTCAGTTCGTTCAGCGTGGCCATCGTGGCGTGGATCTCTGCACGGGCGTTGTCGCCGATCTTCGTGAGGAACTTGTCCGTGTTGTTCACGAGCGCCGCCGCAGCCCTACCACCACGAGCGCCGAATAGCTCCTGGAGGATACGAAGCGTCTCGGCACCACCCACGCCGAGTTCCTCGATGTTCTGGCTGATGATCTGGACGATCGCACTCAGGTCGAGGAAATCGCCCTGTGAGTCGACGAGGTCGTCCATCGTGAGCCCGAGCGTCTGCATCGCGTCCGCTGTCTCGCCGTTCTGCTTGGCGAGCCGGGTGAACATGCGTTCCAGGGCCGTCCCTGCTTTCGTCCCACGGAGGCCGATGTCGGCGAGAACACCCAGGGCCGCGACGACTTCAGTAAACGACTGGTTCGCCTGCGACGCTGTGGACATTGCGTACTCGAGCGACTGCGCCATCTCGGCCATCTCGAAGGCGCTGTTCGTAAACGTCGCCGCCATCGACTCTGTGATCTGTTCCACCTCGGTGGCTTCGAGGCTGAAGGCTCTCACGGCCGACGAGGCGATACGAGCCGACTGGGCCATTTCCATGTTACCCGCGATGGCGAGCTCGGTCACAGCACTCGCGGCCGCTATCTGTTCTTCGACACTAAAGCCGGCATAGCTGAGCTGTTCGAACGATTGAGCAGCGTCAGACATGAGGACAGGCATCTCCGCACCGATCCGCTCTGCTTCCTCACGGATACGTGCCATCTCCTCGGCCGTCGCCCCACTCGTCCCCTCAATGCGGGCGAACGTGCGGTCGACCTCGGCGGTCATCTGGACCATGCGGGCGAGTGCGCCGGTGAGAATCGCTGCACCGAACCCAGCCGCCACGAGCCGCTGTCGATACTTCCGTGTCGCTTCAGCCGCCTCACGCTGTGTCCTCGTGAGGTTATCCGCAGTCCGGTCTACCTGCTTGAGCTTTCTGGTAGCCTTGTCAGTGGCGTCGAGAGTTATAAAAAGATGTCTTATCTGCTGGAAAACCATCTATTCGACCACCTCGAACAGACGCTCTTGGGGGACTGACGCGGATACTCTCATGGCCGGCGCCGGCGGTACGACTACCGCCTGCTACTGTAACGAAGACGATTTGGCCTATATACCAGTTTTCGGGTCAGAAATAGATCAGGTCACTCCTCGTCAGGAGCGATGCGAGCGGCGAGGTATATCAGGACAGCACCTATCGGGATGCCGATGATCGTGAGACAGAACAGTATACCGATGATCCCGAGCATCTTCGCGAGGTTCTTGTTACCCTCGCGCTTGTACTCACCCTTCGACATCGCTTCCTTTCTTTCTCCCCGAGTCTCGATGTGGTTGTCGACTTTCTCTTTGGCCACCTCGAACATATTGTCGACGTCGTGTGAGCGGAGCTCAGCCCCACAGCCAAAGCAGACACACTCGCTATCGATACCTTCTGGCGCGAACGCGACCATGTTCTCGTTACACTCTGGGCACGGTGAGTCAAACGCGTCGAACATACTGGTAAGGTCATCGGGCATCTCCTCTTTCGATCGCCCGATCCAGTCAGCCGCGGTTTCTTCAGTCAGTCCCATGGTGCTTCTTTCAGTTAGTTCCATATATAGATATTGACAGTATGCGGTAATAAGTGTATGCCACAGACGCTCCTGGTGGTAGTGAGCGGTCAGTTGCCGTTCTCGACGTGGAATACGTGGTCGTGCTTCGCGACGGATGGGTGGACTTCTTTGCCGGAGGGCATGTGCGTATTCACGTTCGCGCCAGCGGGGAGTTGGCTTGTATTTACATTCGGGAGCTCGGACTGTGCGTTCTCCTGGTTTTCGACTGCGCCGATCGCCAGGGCGTAAGCGAATCGGCGGCGCCAGGGCCATGCATCGACTTCTTCGATCTCTTTGTTGAATCTCAGGGCGATGCTGACCGTGATCTGGCCAGCAGGGGACTGTGCCCAGCCCCTTATTCGTCGAGAAAACCCTCGTCCAGCCCCAGGTAGTCAGCTGCGGCCGACCCGAGTGCGAGCTTGGAGGCGAAGCTCATGTTGTCCCACCGCTCCTCTGTGACCTCCGGGCCCTCCACCACGAGGCTGACCAGAGCGAACATCTGGTCCCAGCGGTCGCCGTCGCTCGCGACTTCCAGCTGGTTGAGGATCTCGTCGTCGTCTTCTGGCTCGGCGAGTTTGAACACCATCCCGCGGATCTCGCGGATCTCGGGCTCTTTGGCGTCGTCGAGCGTCCACTCCTGGTCTTCGAAGTCGAAGCTTTCCCACTCGTCTGGCTCATCGAGCGAGCTGACGGTCACCTCTGTCGAGGACTCACTTTCCTGGGCCTCTTGTTGCTCACGCGCGGCTTCCATGTGCGCTTCGACCTCGGGGCGAAGCTCTGGTTCGTCGGCTTCTGCTTCCAGGTCTTCTTCGCCCTCTGGGACGGACAGATTGCGTTCCGGCCGTTCTTCTTCCGGGATACCGAGCATGTCGTCGACAGCTTCTTCTACCTCATCGTTTGTCGAGAGGTCAGTAACGTCGCGACGCTCAGTGACTTCTGGGTCAGACTTGTCGTTACCCGACATATATCAGATTACTGATTCCGTCGCTATAACAGTTTTGCCGTCGAGGTTAGCTGTGGGCGACCTCGTCGGCTTCCCAGGACCCTTCGAACGTCGGGAGTCCATCGAGCTCGTAGTCCGATGGGCCCCAGTCCTGGAGCATGACTCGGGTGAACACGCTCTGATCGCGTGGCTCCGTGCTTGCGTACTGGATCGTGATGTCGAAGATCTCGTCGTTCTGGAACAGGTCTTCGACGTCCGGGATGTTGTCGGACGTGGCCTTCATGACCACTGTCCCGGTGAACTCCCCGGTTCCCTTCACCCAAACGCTTCCCTCGTCGAGGGTGCGTTCGAGCTCGTGGGCTTTACTCTGGTCGTATCCGAACGAGTCGAGGTCGGCGATTGCGACCCCATCGACCATGATCGAGACTTCGCGGGCGTCGTACTCTGATTTTGGCATCTTATCTCACCTCCTTTAGACCTTCACGTTCAGATCGACGCCGAACTCGTGCACGTTCCCGGCCAGCGTGCCGGTGACGCTGATGTTGGGGAACACGCGGTTCGCCTTGTCAGAGTCCGAGATCTGGTCGATCGTGGGTGCCGTGATGTCCAGTTCCGAGAGCGGGGCTCCCTGTCCGGAGACGTACTCCTGGAGCTGGCCCTGGATCGCGCCGATGATGGCCGAGCGACCCTGGGACGTGTACGGGATCTGGTCACTCGACAGACGCAGCGACGTGAGTGCGTTTTCGATCTCGCTGGCGACGAACGATTCTGTCCGGGCGACGTCGAAGAACTGGTAGTTCGACGACGAGCCGGCTGTGGTCAGCGAGTTCGAGAGGACTTTCGTCCCGTCGACACTGATCACGACGTTGGTCGCGCCTTCCTGGTTACTGGCATCGCCACCCTCGAACGTTCCCGCCGAGGCGGGGTCGCCGACGTTGGCGCGGCTGTAGTAGTTCGTCGCGAACGGGTAGCCGTCGCCGTCCCAGAATGGGTCGAACCAGGCTTCGTTCACGCCGAGTTGGCCGACGATGTAGGCCGCGACGTCGTCGGTCGACTTGTGGGCCACCTGCATGTAGTAACCCGAGGAGACGGCACCGCCGACTTCGTGGGCAATGTCCATCGCGTCCTGCTCGGTCGACTCGTTGTCGCCGTTCACCGAGGCACCGACGACACCGGCGTCGTTCGAGCTGGCCCAGGTCACGACCTCGTCGAGGTTCCCGTACCCGGGAACGTCGAAGTACGTGTCTGCGAGGAACACCAGGTCGAAGCCCTGAGGCTCGATCTCCGTCTTGACCGGGGACCAGTCGAGGTAGTGGTAGTCCACCTCGATCCCGTTGCCCGACCCGGACGATGCGTCACCGGACTCTACTTCTCCGGTGTCGGTGTTGATGTAGCACTCACCAGCGGCCGGCGACTTCGAGCTCGGGTCGTCCGTCGTGAAGTTCTTCGTCAGCGAACTCCCGCCGTCGACGGTGACGTCGATGACCGAGTCGTCGTCGTGCATCGGTGTGTTCGCGACTGTCCCGTTCGTGACTGCGGACGAGTCGGAGCTTCCGACCACTTCGTCAGTGACTGTCTTTTCTTCTGCTACGATGACCGACCAACTCTCGACGCCCATCTCCGCGAGGGCTTGTGAGGCGGTGTGAACGTCAGAGTTGGCCCCGAAGTCCGATTCCACGTCCGAGGCGGACGTGTAGGACTTCACGGTGTTGAACCCAGCCGTGGGTGCGCTGGTGGCATGGCCGATGACGCAGATGTCGTTGTACGTCTCTTGGACCGTGGCACCAGTGCTCGACGACAGGCTCAGGTCGACTACACTGGTTGGCATATCGTTTCATCAGAACAGACACAATCTGGCGTATATACCAGTTTTCGCTAATGTTCTGGGTCGCCAACGTCCACGTATTCTTCGAAGACCTCTCAAAAGTAGAGAGTGAGAATACATGGCCATTCGTACGCTCCCGGAGGAGGGTTTGCAGGCCCGAGAGGTGGGGGTTGTGGCCCGATAAGTGGGTCGGCGGGCGTCTATTAGTCGTACGAGAACGAATCGACGGTGTTGGGGTCGTCGTCCAGGTCCACGTCGCCCTCGACCCGCTCGACTGTGGGCTCGTCGTCGACGTGCGTGTCCGTGTAGTGGAATCTGACGGGGAACCGTGCTCGCAGCCCACGATCGCCGTCGATCTCGGCCGGGACGATAGATGGCTCCTCGACCACGCGGGCCACCACTGCTCGTTCCCCATTCGAGCCCTCACTGTTCTGGGAGAACGCGTACCGGAAGTGGTCGAGTAACACCTCGCCAAACGCGTTCGACCGAACCGGCGCGGGGACGCCGTCAGCGTTCTGGTCTGCTTCGACGGCGAACGTGACCTGCATCTCGTCGTACACCCGGGTCCCACGGGTGATGTCCATCCCCTGTTGGTTCGGCTTGTAGTCGTAGTCGAGCACCTGATTCATCGGTTGCTGGCCGCTTTTCTCGACACCCTGGACGGTCCAGCCCAGGACGATCTCAGGGAGGTCGATGTCGTGATCTTGGTCAGCCCACCAGACAGGGAGGTTGCTGTACGTGTACGTTGACCCGTCCCAACTCACCGAGTATGAGGTCGGCACGGAGTCGTAGATTCGCTGCTGTTCTGCGTGACTGAGCATTTAGACCTCCTCGACGAGCTCGAAGATCTTGAGCCCGTCATATGGGTCAGCCTCCAACCCCCGCACCTCGTAGGTCGAACCCTCGTAGTCGAGCTGGTCGCCCGACGAGACAGGTGCTCCGTGGCGGACAAACATGACGTACTCAGCTCCGTCCGACAGTCCCTCGGCGATTACCGAGTAGCGCGTCGCAGCAGCCGGTCTGATGACCGCCTCGACGTCGACAGGGTCGCCAGGTGTGTGGGTTGCGTAGCCGCTCGTGTTCGTGATCGTCCCCTGTGGTGTGACCGGTACGACAGCTCTCCACCGACCATCGTTCATGATCGCATCCGTTGCCGTAAAGTCCGGCATCAGAAGGTCACCTGGTCTATGTGGCTTCCAAGCACTTCTCGTCCCATGGGGACGATAAGCCGTTCTTCCGCCCAGATGGACGCCGGCTGGAGGATTGGACGCTGTGGGATGTCTTCCGTCCCGTACTCGTGGAACTCGATGAGGGGGCTGTTCGACCCGATAGCAACGGCGTTCTCACCCTTGTCGACGTGGTAGACAAACGAGTCCCGGAGGTCGCCGGATTCGATGAGAATATCGTCGTGTCCTTTCCGAGCGACTGTCTCGGGATCGAGTGGCTCCCATGGCCGGCCGAGGGGGTCGGCACCCTTGTCGAATCCCATGTCGATCTGCTCGAGGATGGCTTTCCCCATATGCTCGAGATACTCCTCCTGCGCCTCGTCGAGCGCCAGAATGAGCTGCGGGATTCGGTTGATGTCGACGACTTTACTCGCCATGGATAGCGATACGTCTCACGCACTTGATATCAGGTTTGGTGCTATCTGTCCGCGAGCACCGTCCAAACGAACAGGATAACAACGCACAGGACGATGGCCCAGATGCCAACCGTGAGTGCCGTCTCACAGATCATCGCGAAAACTGCGTGTCGTCAGTGTCGCTCGTAACGTCGTCGTAGACACCATCTGTGTTGTCGACGAACGCAGCCGACCTACCACCAGAAGCGCCGCCAGCGGATTCCAGGGCGAGATTCATTTGCCACTTGAGGTTCTCGATGTAGTCCTTGACGTTCCAGTGCGCCTCGGCATCGAGGGCACGCTTTTGCTCCATCGGTGGGCTGGCCATGAACGCCAGGAACGCGGCCGTCTGGATCACTGCGTACTCGTACTGATCGTCAGACTCTTTGACACCACGGTCAGTGACGATCACCTTCGCTTGTCCGATCTTCTGGGTGATAACCCCGTTCGAGATGGCATCTTCGTCGATCTCGTTCAGCGCCGTTCTCACGTCGCGGGCTTCAACGACCATCGAAGATCACCGCTTCGGCGGGCCACTCGCGTACACGTAGCACTTGTACTGACCGGAGCCGGGGGACGACGCGGGCGCCGCGAAACTGAACCGGAGTTTCCCGCGCGGTGTGACGAACGTGGTGTTCGCAGCGCCGCCCGACCCAGGAGAGAGCGTTGTCTCGTCGACGGGGTTCGTAAAGTCGCCCTCGTGATGATCGGACTGGACCGTCACGTCGAACGCCTGATCGTGCGTGTTCTCAACGTGGACGGTGATCGCATCGTAGTGCCGGAACGTGTCTCCAGGGTGGAGCGTGTCCGTGACGACAGTAAACTCCGCGTCACCGTCAGGATCGTCGTCGCTGTTGTGGGCCTGTGTGTCGCGGATTTCACAGGCGAAGGCCGCTTCTTTGTTTGGCATCTACCCCTTCACCACCTGGAGCTGGTTACGTCGGATCGCCGCTCGGAGTTTGTCGTCGAGGACGATCTCTTTGACTTCTCCACCATCGAACGCATGTCCCGCAACGCGTCGTGCTTCCTTCAGGTGGTTCCGAACGAGGACACGTGAGCGCCGGTCAGCGCCAGTAAACGCGGCCTCTCTCGTTTCGTTGTCGCGCTGCTGCATCGGACCGGATGTCGGGGCTACGTCTTCAGCACCCTCCTCGCTCTCGTCCTCAGCAGCGTCAGGCTCAGGATCATCGCCATCCCCAGTATCTTCGCCGTCAGCATCGTCAGCATCGCCAGCGTCTGCGTCGTCTTCTTCGTCTGTCTGCACGTCGTCAGCGTCGTCGCTTTCAGTCTCGGCTTCCTCATCCGGGGTGAGCAGTCCGCGTGGGCGCGCCTCGGCGACGAGGGCGTCTCGAACTTCAGTGATGGAAGACTTCGCTGTCTTCCGGTCTTTGTGGGCACGTTCGTATTCCAGTACCGCCGTGACCAGCTCGAGCCGTTCGACGAGGTCGGAGTCAGATAGCTGTTCGAGGCCGTTGGTATACGGCCCGACAGCTGACCCAACCTCGCTGACGGTCATCTGGTCGTAGTTATCGATTGGACAGTCTTCCATGTGTTAATCCCGTTGCTGGTGGTAGTGAGCGGTCAGTCGAGGAGTCTCAGTGTCCCCTCATCGACCGCGTCCGCGATTCGCTTGTCGTATGTGACGGTGCGTTCTTCGTAGGCGGCATCGAACCAGTGGCCAGCGGCGTACCCGCGGCCGTGGCCCATGTACCTGACCAGCACTTCGTCGCCAGAGTCAGGCGTGTTTACTCCCACGGCATCACCGTCGTCAGTTCTTTCGTCCGACGCTGTGCCCGACTCATCTGGGAGTCCAGCTCCCTGAACCGACTCATTGTCTTGAGGGCCGTCTGTATCGTCGGACTCACCGACGTCCCGGGGGCTATCTTCTGCTTCCGCTCGATCGCCTGTACTATCTCCGCCTTCGTGTCGATCGAGTCGTGTGTCGATTTCATCGAGTAGTGTCACCCGGGCTTTGTGGTCTGCTTCATGTGCTTTCAGCGCAACGAGATCTTCGGCGGGCCTGTCTTCGAGCCGCTCGACTATTTCGTCCACTGTCAGCGCGTCGTAATCGTCGATAAAGTCAACCATTGGGCGTCAGGGTGGGGGAACGAACCCCAGTTAGGCGATCTCCTGCTGCTCGTACTCGACCAGGAGGGACAGGTCGCTACCGGGTGTGGTGACCGCACCCACCTCGACAGCGAGCTCATCTCCCTCGTCGAAGTCGAGATCGAGAGCAGCGTCGTCTTCCGTGTTGGTGCTGAGCGTCACGGTGTCGCTCGTGCCTTGCGTCTCGTTGTGGAACACGACGTCCGTGTTTCCGTCGTCAGCGGAACCCAGGTGGTAGTGCACGTGGTTGAGCGTGCAGGCCGGCATGGACACACCGCTGTCCCCGGCCGTGTCGCCCAGGTAGTCCTGGGCTGCGAGGGCCCCGTGAAGCACGTACGAGAGCGTACCGAATCGCCGGGCGGCGAACGTTTCACCGATGTCGATCATGATGTCTTCACCTACTCGTTACCGGAGCGTTTAGCTCCGGTTGCTGTTGACGTTCTTCCGGGTGGCGATGCGCGGGCTCTCGCCAGCGCCGGCACCCTCGTGCTCGACGATCGCGGTGTTGAACCACTGGCTGACGATGTACTCGTCGCCGCGGCCCGCGATGCGTTCTTCCTCGACGAGCGGCACGCCTGCGGAGGCGGCCGCGTTGTCCGAGAGCACGCCGTGGATGGCGGTCTCGTCGCCGGGGATGAGCATGATGGCCTCGTCCTGGAGGTCCACGTTGTCGTCGTCGTGGAGCCCGAGCTTGGTCGGGTAGATGCTGAACCCGAACGTGGTTCCGAGGTAGTCCCGGATCTGCTGCTGCACGTTGTTGATCAGCTCGACCTGGTTGATCTCCGCCCAGATCTCGATGGGGAGGACGACACTGAAGTTGCCGATGTTCGCGTTGTTGATCGGCGCGTTCGTGAGGATGTCCGTCCACATGCCGTGGAGCTTGTTGACCATGTCCACGTCGGGCTGGTCCCACTCGTCGCCGGCCGACGCGGTGTCGTCGTTGGCGGATGGGGAGCCGTTCAGGAGAGCCGAGAGGATGTTCTCGTCTTTCCGGCGCGCGAGGGCCTCTCCCTGGCGCTGCTGGGTGAACCGCTGCTGGAGGTCGCCCATGCCCCGGAGCTTGGCGGAGTCGGCGATGAAGTACCGACCCTCTCCCTGCTGGAGGGACATGTCGAACTCGTTCCAGGTGATCTTCTGTCGGTCCACGGTGGTGTCTTGTGCCACCGGGTACTCCGCCGACATCTCGCCGGGGTACTCGAACTTGACGTCGAGCACGTCGAACGAGGTCGTGTCGACGATCTGCGTGCCGACCGAGAGGTTCCCGGCCTGCTTGTAGAGCAGCTCGCGCACGACCTGGCGACGGAGTACGTCGTCTTCTGTCGCTTCGCCGTCTGCGGCGATCTCAGTGATTGTCTGCTTTGCCATGTTTAGACCCTCCCGTCGACGCGGACCTTGACGAGCACCGGGTCGCTCGCCGAGCCTGCGGAGTCATCGTGGTCTTCGACGACCTTGCCGACTTCCGTGTTGCTGTTGTTCGACTTGGAGGCGACGCCCGCATCCTCCCCAGTGTCGGGGAAGTACACGTGCTCGCCGAGCTGGTAGTTGGCTCCGCCCATGCAGAGCACCATCGCGACGCCGTCCTGGATGACCCCGACGGGGACACCCTGCTGGACGACAGACTCGTCGTAGTTGTAGGTGCTCTTGTGGTTGACGCCCATGAAGGCGTTCGTGTTGGAGCCAGCGCCGGCTTTCTTGACCGTTCGCCCGTTGTCGTCTCCGGGTTCGAGGACGTAGCCCTCGGAGTCGAAGCCGCCGTCAGCGGCGTCGTCCGAGGTGAAGTTCAGGTTGTCGCCGACCTCTGCTGCTCGGCTCATCTACGCTCCCCCCTCTGTGTTGACCTCGAAGCCCTGGGGCTTCAGGTCGTCAGCTGCTTCGAGCTGGTCGAGGACGCCCATCTCGCGGGCGATCTCCTGCTTCCGGTCCTCGGTCGCGTCTGCTCCCGGGGCGTCTCCGGTGCCGCCGAGGTTCTCCTCGGTGGACTCGACGTTGGCTGCGGATTCGGCGCGCTCGGCTGCGACTTCGTAGCCCTCTGCGGCGGCTTCCACCGTCGCCTTGGGCGCGTCGTCGAACTCTGCGAGCTTGGCCTCGACGGCCTCCTCGTCCGCACCGGTTGCGGCGGAGAACGCTTCGCTGAAGCGGTCGAGAGCCTGCTGGCGCTCGGCCTCGCGGATCTCCTCGATGATTTCGTCTTTCGCCTCGAGCTCCGTCTCGAGCTCTGCGATCTGTTCCTCGTACTCGGCCGCTGTGTCGTCGAGGGCATCCTGCTTCTCTGCTTCGAAGCTCTCTGCTTCCTCCTCGAGCTGGTCGGCACGGGCTTCCGCCTCGGCCTTCACAGCCTGAAGTTCCTCGACGCGGCCCTCCAGTCGGTCGATCTCCTCGGCGACCTGCTCGTTCTCAGACCGGATCTTGGGAACGGAGAGGTCGGCGAGCGCGACCGTGTGCTGGTTCGGGGTGTCGTCGTCGCTCATGGTTATAGTTGAAGTGTGAACGTTGGGTCAGGTGTGACCTGGACACGATACCGATCATCGGTGCAGGTCTCCTCGGTGGAATCTGCGGTGCCGGTGTCGGCGGTCGCGTCTGCTTGCTGGTTGCTGGTGGCGTCGAACGGCTGACCGAAGAACTCGTCCGCAGTTGACGCGAGCATCGCTGCGTTCGCGTCAGTTACTTCGGAGTCGGCCTCCTCCCATGCAGGGACATAGACCACCGCGAGGTGGTCAGCTTCCCCAGCATCGTAGAGTGGGCCAGCGATCTTGCCGTCGACTTCCTCTCCACGGAAGTGCTTGCACTCCGCGAAGACTTCGCCATCAATTGAACAGATGGCATCCTCGTCCCGAGCGGTGATCCCGATCGAGACGCCGTAGTCACCACCGATCATCAGTCCCTGCTGGAAGTCCTCGGCATACGCCGGGGACGTTACCTCGGCCTCGTACTCAGCGGTGTACCCACCGCCGACGTCGGCCATCATCGCAGCTTGGAAAAACTGAACGCCGGTGTCTGTGACTGAACCGATGGGTTTGCCCGGCCCGTCGTGGATGCTTCGTGTGAAGCCGTACCCTACGACGGGAGGATGACCAGCCGTTAGATCTTCGCCCTCAAGCGAGGACGCGATCGCCTTCGCACCCTTCTCTGTAAGGCCCCAGGCGTTGGCGTTGAGTCCGTCTGCGAACATGGTACCGACGAGCTTGACGCTCTCGACGGTATCTCCGTCCGCAGCCGTCTCGACGACTACCTCGGGGGTGTCGAGAAGGATTTCGGCGGTCTGTGGGTCACCCATCAAGTTGTCAAACACGCACGAACATATATACCAGTTTTCGTAACTACTCTTTGAACAGATACAATCGAGAATATATTTGTTATACTCGGGTCACCTCACCCGGATAGACGGGGCACAATCAAACGCTTCTGGTGGTAGTGAGCGCAATGTTCTTGTTTCGGGATATATTACATATCATGATGACTATCATAGCACTCGCGGGATATCCGGCAAGTGGGAAAAGCACAGCCGCTCAACTCCTGGGAGAACAGGGGTTTCCAGTCGTGAGCATGGGTGAGACGCTCAGAGAAGCCATGGAGTCGAGCGACGAGGATGAAGTGTGGGCCTACGCCGAAGCTCTCAGAGAGGAGCATGGTGAGTATGGAGTGGCCGTTCCCTGCACCGGCCCCATCCGCGAGCATCTCGACGAGTCCGATGTCGTTGTCCTGGAAGGGACCCGGAATCCCGCCGAAGTTGACTACCTCGCGGCCGAGTTAGACATTGAGGCACACGTTGTGTGGGTCGACGCGACCTTCGGCGACCGTGTTAGGTGGTTTGCAACCCGTGAGGGTAGGGGGAAAGGGGGCGAGGACCCCATCGACAGTGCTCGATATTTGCGCGAACGGACCGATCGCGAGCACGATGCGGGGGTCAGGGACTACTTCCAGCGTGCAGACGCCGTCGTACAAAACAATCGTGGGCTCGACGAACTCACCACCCGAACACTAACTGTCGTCGACAACCTGCTCTAAAACCCTGCACGTACATATGTGCGTGTGTATATGTACGTGCGCCTATCCGCCGTATCCTCCGGTCCCGTACCCACCCTCACTGTAGCCGAGCAAGTCGGCGCTCGGGTCGGTTCCGCCAAAGGGACCCTCACCGTAGCCACAGTCACCGTATCCGGTGGGTGTACACACCGTCACTGGCTCACACTCGTCCCCAACGACTGTCGTTCTCGTTCTGACGAAGTCGCCAGCCAGTGTTACGGACCCGGCGCCCAGGGCGATCAGCAGGTCGCGACGACTGACCGGTACGCTCTCACGCCCCATCTCACTCACCGTACCGAATGTCGTCGAACGCGTCGAGCAGGTCCTCGTTCAGGATCGCGCCGTCACTCTTGCGCTTGACGTAGGCCAACCACCGACCGTACTTTCCGGTGCCGTATGTGATCAGCTCCAGCGGCCAGTCGCCACGACCGAGCTCAGCTTCAGTGAGCCAATCGATGACGAACTGTTTCTCCACCATTCCCTGCTTGTACTCCTCGCTATCGTGGCTAACGAAGTGGATCTCGTGCGTATCGACGTCGATGAGTCGGAACGGGATCTTCACGTACTGGTAGAACCCAACATCCACTGTCATCCAGATCGTGTCACCGTCGACGACCCGGTCGGCCCGGGCGTGCTGGTACTCGAACGTCATTGGGCCACCATCCGGATCTCGTCACTCACCTGCGCTGGCTCCAGCAGCTGCACACTGGAGTAAGACAGGCCGCGGTCACGACCGCTGAAGTTGACCTCGTGGACGATCTTTACCTTCACTTCGTTCTGGTACTTCTCGTTGGGCGACCAGACGACGATCACGAGCGGGAGGTCGAGCGCCTGTGCCAGCCCCCAGAGGTGTTTCCAGCGGCCGTGGTCCTGTGAGAAATAGCGGTTGTTCGAGTGATTCGCCGGGGACGTGACGTTCGTGGTCTGATACTCGATGAGACACTGCACCCCATCATCGTCGTACCAGAACCCATCGAGGTTCGGCGGCCACGGCGTCCCGTTCTGTCTCAGGGCCGCGTCCAGCGTCGGGAAGTCGTCGTCGTGGATGAACTCCTTACCGAGCTCGGTCGTCGAGTTGTGGCTGAACACCCAGACACCGAACTCGGGGAAGGACAGTTCCTCGGTGATCGTTTCGACACCCTGGCTGTCTACTCGGTACACTCGGACGCGTTTGTCGTCATAGACCGCGACGACGTAGTCACAGCCTGCGCGCGTGGCGAGCCGCTCCTTCGCCTCCAGTTCTGTATCGTCGACTGTCTGCTGTAGTTCGCGCCAGACTCGGCCAGCGTTGTACCCTCGGACGTCGCGGACTCTCCGGCGGTCGATGAACAGCTCGACCGAATCCGCGTCCTCGTCCAGACTGTACCCCTCCACGTCGAAGATATCGAAGCCCGCGTTTCGCAGCTGCGGGTGGACCCAGTTGGTGTGGGCCGACACTTCCGTTGTTTCTTTGTCCATGTGACACCTGGGGAGGCGTTATCACATTCTTGGTACTATCAGATTAAGAGTGTTTTCATACACGAGTGGCTTCCACTCGTTTGGTTTCAAGCTATCCGAAAAACGGTGAGTCTACGCGATCAGCACTTCGACCAACCACACTCGAGGGCGCACTTCGGGCACCCACCGTCGTAAACGACGTCGCCGCCACAGTCCGGACAGGACTCCTCGTTCGGGTTGTGATCGTTGTGGGCTTTGATCTCGAGTGTCGCTTCACTCTCGGCCTCGACCGCACGACGAAGTGCGGTGGCGATACCGTCCGGGAGTGAGGCTATCTGCTCACCATCGTCGAACCCGATGTCCGGCGAGGAGATGCCGTCGAGTTTCTCGACTACTTCCTCGGCTGGAACGCCAGCCTGGAGTGCCAGCGACGACAGTTTGCCGATGGCCTCGACCATCGAGTTGGTGAACCCGCCCGACTTCCCGATGTTGCAGATCGTCTCGATGGGGCGACCCTCGTCGTCGAACCCGATGTTGACGTACATGTTCCCGTATCCCGTCTTGATGCGCTCGCGTCGAGCAGACAGAACCTTGCCCGGCTCAGCCAGCTCGATACCACCAGTAGCGGGTTGCTCAGCGGCGGCCAGTGGGATACCGTGTTCCTCTGCGAGCTCGTCGATTCGAGCCTCAGCGTCCTCTCGCGACATGGGCTCTCCGCCGGCCACGTCTCCGTGATCAGCTCTGGTTGAGATCACTTGCTTCGAACGGGACCCATCGCGGTAGATCGTTCCTCCCTTGGCTCCGTGGCTCCACAGGTACGCGTACACTTCCTGCACGTCCTGTTTGGTCGCGCTGTTGGGGAAGTTGACGGTCTTGCTGATCGCACTGTCCACGCCCTCCTGGGCGGCACACTGGACAGACGCGTGCTCGAGGCCACTGAGCATGTCCGTGGTGACGAATAGCTCGCCGATCTCGTCCGGGACCGTTTCGAGCCCCTTCACACCCTCGAACTCGTTGGCTTGCATCTGCTCGAGACACTCTGTCTTCGCCGCTTCGACGTCGACGTCGTTAGCCTCCAGGACACGGAGGAAATAGTCGTCGAACTCAACGAGCTGCTCGTCTCCCTGGATGTCCTGAGAGACGTTTTTGAAGTGTGCAACACCGAAGATCGGTTCACATCCACCGCTCGTGTTTCCGATCATTCCAGTTGTCCCAGTCGGCGCCACTGTGGTCGTGTTGTGGTTCCGTATCGGGTAGCCATCTTCCCAGACGTCGGCCGCCTCTCCAGTCTGGCGCTCGAACCAGTCTGTGTGGGCGGTCGGGTCGGCGTACTTCGAGTGCTCCCAGTTTTCGAACGACCCACGCTGGTCAGCCAGACGTAGCGATGCGTCTTTCGACCGCTGGTTGATGTGGCGCATCACCTGTCTGGTCACTTCGTTCGAGACATCGCTCCCGTACTTGGTCCCGATCTGCACGAACATCTGGGCCAGTCCCATGATCCCGAGTCCTATCTTCCTGTTATCCCGTACTGTCTGTTCGATCTCCGGGGTGGGGAATGACGACATGGTGACGACGTTGTCGAGGAACCGAACGCCGTCGTCGACGCGGGCGTCGAGCTCCTCCCAGTCGATGGCTTTCTCGAGGAAATCACCAACGACGTATGCCATCTCAGACCGGTCGGGTTCGTACCCACTCGGGGCGCCGTATGTGTCGAGGTACGTTCGCCAGTCGGGTGCATCCTCGGCCACAAGCGTCGAGAGGTTTATGTGGCCCAGATTGCACGCCTCGTTCTCCATGAGCCATTGCTCGCCACAGGGGTTGGTCGTCGACATCTCGAACTGATCGTCGTCGCGCCATGTCGGCGTCGATTCCGTCGGGAACGAGTGGTCCGCGTTCGCACTGTCGATGAACAGCACCCCTGGTTCGCCGTTCTCGTGCGCACCTTCGATGATGTCATCCCAGATCTCGCGAGCCGGGACACGTAGTGGCTCTCCCACAGTGACGTGGTGACCCAGGTCGAACCACTCGTACATCTCTTTGGTCTCCTCGGTCGCGATGTGGGGCTGTCCAGTGCGCGGGTTGATGAACGTGTGGAGCTCGTCGTTCTCCACGGCCAGCATGAAGTCGTCGGTGACCGTCACGCTGATGTTGAAGTTGGCGAGCTGTGCCTCGACAGCGTTTCGGAGGTGTGGTTCGAGACGTCCTTCGTCGTCAGTGAACCGCTCGAGTGTGTCGCGGGCTTCTTCGAGGGCTTCCCCGTACGACGAGTTTACGTAGTCCTTCGGGTCGTTCAGACGGAGGGCCTGCGCGAGTGAGACGTCCTTGTTCTTCGAGTGGATGAAGAAGATCACGTCAGGGTGCGTGACTCGCATCACACCCATCTGCGCGCCGCGGCGCATCCCGCCCTGGGCGATCGTCCGGCACATCTGGTCGTAGGTCCGCATGAACGTGAGCGGGCCCGATGCGATACCACCAGTCGAGCCGACACGGTCACCGTAGGGTCGAAGGTAGCTGAACGCATACCCAACGCCGCCTCCCGACTGGAACGTCAGCGCAGCATCACGAAGCGTGTCGTGGATGTCAGCGATGTCGTCTTCCGGGGACATCACGAAACATGCGCTGAGTTGCTGGAGCTCGTCGCCGGCGTTGGCGAGGGTGGGGCTGTTCGGGATGAAATCCAGACGCTCCATACGATCCTGGAACCGCTCTTTCGTGTCCTCGACGACGCTTCTGGTGGTAGTGTCGAGGTCGTCGATGATTGTATCGTAGGAGACCCACTTGGCGTTCTCCTCGTCCAGTTCCGTGGTCGGCTCCATGCCCTCGGCATCAGCGATGCCGTAGTCGTCGAATACCTCGCGGATCAGGTCCTCGCGTCGCGGGTGGTCGGGCTTGATGTGCCTGGGTTCTATCCACACCGTCTCGTCCGTGTGGATCGCCTCAGCGATGGCGATGTTCTTCGCCACGCGTTCGAACAGGTCTTCTGGCTCCTCCGTTGGCACACCGTTCTCGTCCTTCTTGAGGTATCGCTGTGGAATAATCCGCTGGTACGCGTTCTCTGTCAGTCGGTCTTCGAGCGTGGCTCCCGTTGTTTGCTTCTTCGGGAGGCGCACACTACTGTCTGGTTGGCTCATATTACTCTATTCTGATACACTCCGCTCCAGGAGTGGGTGCTTATCTTGTAGTCGCTGGGGGATAATAAGTGTGTACGTTGCCGCCGTATGGCGGTTTACGCGTCGTCTATGACTTTGCCCGACTCCGTCCGTGTGCCCGTCTTGTTCATGTTGTACTCTTGCTTGGCGTGGTAGTATGGCCAGGGGTTGACATCTAACTGCACAGCCAGCAGGTGGAGCGTGATCAGACAGTCGGCGAGTTCCTCACCGACAATCGACGGGTCGTCACGTCCCTCGCCACGGATCGCGTGCGAGAGCTCGAGCACTTCCTCGCGGACAGCTTCGAGTTGCGCGACGTAGTCTCGGTCGCTACTGTACTCCGGACGCATCTCCCAGCCATCTGCGACGACCCAGGCCATCTCCTGGTAGCGGTCGTCGAACTCGGTGTCCCAGCTCATCGCGGGTCCTCCGGGCTGTAGCCGATGCTGGTCGGTGTACTACTCTCGTGGGCGTTGATCAGCACATCGAGATCGCCTTCGTCGATACCGCCTGCGAGGGCGTTATCGTACGCCGTGTGAAGCCGTTCCGTTGGTTCTCCCTCGAGCACCGACGCGAGCATCGCCGCGTAGGTTGCTGCATCTCTGAACGAGTCAACCGCCGCTTCGAAGTTGACGTCGTCGTTGATGATCGTTGCGCTGTAGCCGCGCAGCACCTTGTCGAGGAGACGGTGAACGTTTCCGTTCACGATGTGGTCGATGTCTGAATCGAGCACCACGGGCTCGTCGTGAAGCGAGGAGAGGGCGATACCCGACACGATCCACGTGTCCGAGTAGTCCTCATTCTTCGCTTCGAATGTTGCTTTCTGTTCTTCCAGTACGTCAGTTGGTTCTGTCGTCATTGATCTCTCCACTGTGAGCGAAAGCAGCCTTCAACATGAGCCGCCCAGACTCCTGGGGGAAGTCGGACATCGCAATGTTCGCAATGCCATGTCTCTTGGGACGGATCGTGTTGAAGAACTCCACCACAGACACCAGCGACAGCACCGGGCCACTGTGTAACTACTCGGCCGGCAAGTGTCCGATACTCGCGGACGGGGAGATTGTTCCACATTGCCCGCACTCGCTCCTGTACTTCTGAGTGCGTTGCGGGCTCGTAGTCCGTTTCGAACTGGACGATAACGTATCCATGGTCGCCATCTTCTATAGCGACCCGGACGAGCGTCGTCGTTTCTGTACCAATCTCTACCGATTGGTTTCGTGTGGCTGTCGACATCTGGGGAGGTGTGGGTAGCCGCGTCCCGTCGTGGGACGACCCCCTTCGCCGAGGGGTACTCGTACCTTGTCGCGATTAGGAGATAAGTGTTACGTTGTATCAGTCTTCTTAAATAGACAGAATTACTATAAACAGTTCTTAGAGAGCCTGAAATAGCTATTTAGAGTTGGACATTAAACCATTACATAAAAATAAAATACTACCTGTTTAGGCGGTGGTTTTGGCCAGACTCCTCTCTACCGATCAATCGCCGCATATGGCTATAACACGTACCGTGTCGCTATCAATACTTTATGTATAACCATCTGTTACTCACGCCCACAATCTACTCTACGGTCTCTCGAACCAATGTTCTCACAGCCCGTCTGATCCGTCCACTCACAGCTCCAGACGAGATCCCCAGCTGATCACCCACCTGATCGAGTGATGCTCGTCGTGGATTGTCGAAGTACCCCATCTCGTACGCGGTAGACAGCGCATCTAACTGGGGCACAGAAACCTCTACCCGTCCTCGCTCACCACGTTTCATCTCGGCATCGTCGTACAGACTCACCAGTTGAATCGATTCATTATTCTCGTCTCGTATCCCTCGAACGAATCGGCTCAGACGGTCTCTGTCGTGTATCCGAACCAACCATCGGCCCCTGTCTCCCTGCATGACCACACTGATCCAAACGACATCCGATTCGACTACCTGTGAGTATGACGTCATCTTTGACGCTTCTTCAGTCAGTACCACCGAGCACAGGATTCGGGAGTCATCATCGAGGTGTGCCAACACCTCCACGTCATCCACTGTCATATCGTGCTGCATTTCCATAAAAAACTCCTCCTCACCATCTCCTTCAACCCATAGCACTAACTTTACCTGACCGTCCTCTGTGAGATAGAGACTCACCATCTCGAGTGATATATGTGGGAACGACAAGCGAGTATCTTCCAGAATCGGCGTCGTCACACTGAACTCGGCCACCAGTGTCATCTCCGTTAGTATGGCGGTATGGGATAAAAACCCTATTATCTAAACATAATGATCGCTCAGAAGGTGCTGTATAGGCGTTGTATCTGTTGTATCCGTATAGTAAGGACCAGTATGGGCCGGGCATCGGATTCCGTTAGAGTGCGTGTGAGGGCGCGTAGTTAGCCCGTGAAAAACGGGAGTGTTTCGAGCTCTATTTCCTCACACCACGGTTCGTCGAGATCAGATCTCAGCTCCATTTGTGCCTCTTTCGCCGCTCTGAGTGTGAACGCGACACCCTTCGCGTCGACTTTGATTCCATCTCTCGTCCGGTAGAGGATGTACACCTCGTCGACGGCCGCGAGATCTTCTCCAACCCGACGCCGCTGTTCGGAGAGTTTCGCTCCGAGTGTATCCGCCCACCCCTGAAGTTGGCGAAGCGTCAACTCGATCGCCAGCGTCTCCCGAGAGTTTGCGAGTTCTCGTATCTGCGCGTCGCGATACGTATCAGGGAACTCGCTTTCGTCCTCCTGTCGTCGCTCGAAGTACACGATTTCGTTGTCAGGGTCCAGCCCCATTTCGTCGACGTCAGTATCGGCGTCAGTAGAGCCGTCGTCTTCAGACATCCTGTGCCTCCGCGTCGATCTCGTTCTGTGTGGCTTGCGATCGGACCCGCCGCTGTCGTGCACCAATTTCTTTCTGTTCCTCGTCTGTGGCAACGCCCCAGTAGAACTCCTCGCAAAGCATCCGCCAGAGAGCGTCGTCCAGTCGAGCACAGAGTGCGCTGTTCTTGCTAACCATAGCGTCCCGTACTTCATCCTCGTACGTCTTAACGAATCGGCGGATCGCTTGCCGTTCGTCTCCCCAGAGATACCAGACTGACTTGCCACTCCCCCACGTCGGTTGTACCGACCCGACATACGGGCGAGAGCGCGGTGTAAAACGGGCTCCGTTGGGGAGCTCATCCGAGAACAACGGTCCTCGGTCGTACAACGCCATCAGCTGGGTGTTCTTGAGCGATTCTGCGTACGGGTATGGCCGTGTGTGTTGTGCCATCTATCTCAGTCTCTTGCTACGTCACTTCGGTTCAGTTTGCCGTTCAGTTATGGCATGGTTGATTCCTTCAATTCGATTCGATTCAGATAGTCTACGTACTATGCGTCGTCTTCGTCGGGCGTCGCCAGGTCGTGTCCTGTCCCACCAGCACGTGCAGCGTCGAGACACGCATCGCACATCATGTTCCCAGCATCCTCGCCACCAGGCGTCTCGTTGCCACAGTCGGCGTAGTTCACACACCGGGCTGCTGGTGGTATGGGTGAGAGGGTCTCCTGTGTCGTCTCGTCAGCGGTCGCCATTATCGCCCCATCTTCCAGGCTTTCCGGTAGCTCAGGATCGATTCTCCCTCTTGTTCACGGCGTTCGTTCTCCCAGCCGAGTCGCCAGGCGTTCGACCAGACATGACCCCACTCACCCCCCATCGCCGAGTCTGGGTTGTACCGTGCGATGTACGGGTTCGCTGACTGGTCTTCGCCGCGTCGCCTCGCGAGCGCGCCCTTTTCATAGGCACCCGCGAAGTGAGCGGCCATGTTGTCTGGAACGTGATCGACCGTCTCGTCGTGGTCAGCCGTGTCGTCGATGCGAGCGGTCTCTCCACTGAACTCGACACCCGACATCACTCAACCTCCTCAACTGCGAGATGCTCACCGACCCAGTGCGTCTCGATAAACGCTGACTGCTCCAGCGTCTCCTGTACCAGGTCCTTGAACGCCTGGTCGACATCATCCTCGAACTCGATGTACGAGGCGTACCGTTCAGGCGCCATCGTTCACCTCCATCTCGACGTCCGCCGCTGCGTCACCGAAGCCGCCGAAGATCGGATCGTCCATGGCGATCGCCTCTGGCTCTCGATAGAGCTCACGAAGCTCGTCCTCGGAGAGTGAGTCGAGATACTCGACCAGTGCCTCGTCGAACTCCTTCCATGGGAAGTCATCGCCGAAGGCGGTCTCCCTGTCGTAATCGCCTATCTCGACTTTCGCCGAGGTTGCGAACGAGATGACGACATCGACGACCGTCATGGCTCAACCTCGACGAGTGTTGTGCGATCGCTGGCGTACATGTACCCGGCCCACTCTCGAACATCGAGTGCGTCGACCTCGAGCGCGTCTTCGTAGACGTTGGCCATGAACGTCGCTGGGTCGTCGACAGCCAGTTCCGGGACTGGGTACATGTCTCCCTCGTCGAAGTCGACTGGGTCGACACGGTCGAGCTCCTCTCTGTCCGGACTGAGGATGATAACAACGCCTGCTTTCTCGTCCCTGTCGAGACGAACGATGTCGCCGTATTGGGCGTCGTAGTACAGCCCCTCCAGGAACCTGTCATCGAGGATCACGGGAACACCTCGATCACCGTCTGGTTCTCCTCGACATTGTCCTCCGCCAGTTCCTCGTCGTCGAACACACCGTAGACAGGGAGAGATACCGTCAGCAACTCCCCCTCATCGTTGTAGAACTGGTCAGCTCGATCCCCGACAGACAGTTCTACGATCGCCCACGGCCCTCTGTCGGCCATCAGGCGAACACCTCGTGGTCCGGAAGGTCCTCGTCGGCTTCGAACACTGGGTGGTCAGGCGTCTCCGTCCCGAACACATCATGGTCGGGGAGGTGCGGACTACCACCAGCAACGATGCAGTCGATCTGTTCGACAGCAACCGGCGTCATCGACTGTGTCTCGTCGAGCTTGACAACCACCGTCTCTGCATCATCGTATCGGAGCACCCGACCGCGGCGTTCAGCGAACTCGATCATGTCGTCGATGTCCGGGTAGAGTGCTACATCGCGCGCCACAGTCTCCGGAGGCTCGATGTCGGCCTCCACAGGGGAGGGGTCAGGGTCTGGAGACCCCGACACCAACCGTCGAACCCATGAAACTGGGTTGAACATCAGTTGAACACCTCGTGATCGGGCGTGTCAGCATCATCAGCTGGCTGGACACTCGTGATGTGCTCTGGAGAGACGTACGTCTGATTGTTCTTGTCCGCGGTTTCCACCTCGATCTCGATATCGCCGTCGAACCCGCGAACCGTTTTGACAACACCATCGCGTTCGACACCATCTCCGGGGAGGATGAATCGAATAGTGTCGCCGATGTCTGGGATCGGGTCTTCCACGTCGGCCTGCTCACTCTCAGGATACTTGGGGACATCTTCGACGTCGATCACGTTCACGCCGTCAACTGTGACGCCCACTGATTCGATTGCCGATGCGACCTGATCATTCGCGGCTGTTTCCGGGTCGCTATCCGGCGACGCCAGCATCAGGTCAAAGCGACACTGCACCTGTGCCCTGACGCTCACCTGCTTCGGGTACTGTTCGAGCTGGTGGATGAAGTATGCGAGCTCCTCCTTGTTCGTGAACGACCGTTCTGCATCCGGAACGACGTAGACAACGTCCTCCCCATCGTCGACCGGATACTCGGCCCACAGGTAGTCGTAGGTCTCGAGGAACGCGTTCAGCTCCAGTGTCGTTATCCAGTCCTCGAGTGAGTCGTTGACTCTCTCCATCTCCTCCTCGTCAACGTCGGGCTCGAGCGTTCCGATCTCGCCTTCGAGCTCAACCGTGTCCGTGGCCACGTCGACCGTTCCGTCTGGGTCCTGTCCCGTGGGCTCGAGCTCTACATGCTGCGTCTCTCCCGTTTCCAGGTGAGTCACATGGACGAGGCCCAGGTCGAGAGCGGGGTGCTCATCCTGAGCCTGTTCCGCCGCCTGTGCGAAGTCGAACGCACAGTACGTGCCGTAGTGTTTGCTGGAACCATATCCGCCGACCTCATCCACCGCGTACTCGTCCTCCATCGTGTAGCGGTCGTCTTCGGCGGGATCGACCTCGTCCTCAGGCCGGTGGTCCTGGTCCCCATACTCGCGGTCCGGTACGGGGTCGTCGATGCCTGTCGCCCGGTCGTGCCCGGGGACGTCATGCGTATCTGGTCCGTCTTCCATCAGTAACTCCGTTCCACGCCACCAGGCCCTGTGCCCGGTGGGTAATCTATGTATGCAGTAGGAGGTAAAATATGTTTCTGTTTTCTTACCTGTTCTAATCGCAAGACTGTGTGCCAATAGAACTCTTTCTTTCAGTCACCATATGATGCAAGCGTCTGTTGGGCGACTATATCTTCGTCGGCTTCCCCGTGCTCGATTCGTCTGAGCGACTCGTGGATCGTGGCATAGTAATCCAGGAACCCTCGCGCTTCGTGTTTCCACGTGTTCGCGACCATACCACCAGTAGCGATTGAATCGTACATCGGCTTCATGCTGTACGCGAGTGTGTCGGCCGAGTCGAGTGACTCGACGACGTCCGGGCGTTCTAACGCCTCTCGCTTGACACCGAACCCGTGTATTTTGAAGTCCGGTCCAACACTCTTTCTGACGGCCTCGACGATGGTCGCGATCTGGGCAACGTCTTCGCGACCACAGAGGGTCCCAATGCCGATGTGCTCCACCTCGTCGAGGACACCAGCGCGATAGAGTTGCCGGAGGTGTGACCGATAATCATCGGGCGACCACCCCTGCACGACCGCAACTGGTGTGGCCGTGATCGCAAAGTCATCAAGCATATCGAGCAGGATCTGGGCTTTCTCTGTCGTCCGTTGCTGGTGGTATTGGACGGTCGTGTCGCGTGCATCCAGGATGTCAGGCTCACACGGGTAATCCCTGAGTGCGAAGTAATCAGGTTGCACGCGGGCGATGTATCGCAGGTACTCGCAGTCTGAAGTGTCGTATCCACCCTCTCGCTCGAAGAACGAGTAGCCGCCAGAGTCGATAAACAGGGTCTCGACGTTCGTCATGAGCTCCAGTCCCTTCTCGGTCAGGAGCTGATTATTCTGCGTCGCGTAGTTCAGCATGATGTTGAGATTGTCTGGCTCGCGATGGTCGAATCCGTGCGCAAGGACACGGATCGCTTTCCGCTGTGCGCCAGAGGCAACACCCCAGTACATATCGAACGCCAGCCGGTCGCGGGCAAACTCGGCCAACCGTCGCTGCTCGGCGGCCAGCCAGAGGACGTCGTTGCAGTGTGGACACGTCGGCTCCTCAGCGAGCTCGTCGACGACAACCAGCTGTCCACAGTTGCAGCACTGACCAGCGATCTCCGTGATAACCCAGTCCTCTGTCTCGGAATCGACAGCGAACGCGAGTGCCTCCAGGTAGTCATCGCACTCAGCGACGATCTCACCGCTCTCCATTCGCGTCCCTTTGATGCGCTCAAGGACGACCCAGGGCCCGCGTTCTCTCGCCCAGACGTGACGGAACGTGTCTCGTTCCGGCGTGGGACGATGACCGTCGTCGACGAGGTTAGTCGCCATGTCCGAACGCCTCCAGGCCGGTCTGGGCGGTCTGCTCACGCTCGACCCAGTCGTAGTGCTCCTCGAGCATCTCCATCAACTCCTCCTCTTTGACCCACTCACTCAGCCAGAAGTTGAGCATGAGCGCGATCATCGTCGACGCTGCACCTCTGACGGGGCTGATGTTCGCATGGGCTGGTGGGAACAGGTACTTCATCTGCGGATAGAACCGCAGGTCGGGAAGCTTGTTCCCAGCCGGCGCCGTCTCGGGCGTCGACAGGTCGAGTGAGTCGATAATCCCAGGGTTTCGCCGGAGAAACAGCAGCATCTCGGGCCGAGGGGTCGGCGAAAGTGCGTGGACGTGTTTGTACGGCCCGACCGCCTCTCGTACTTGCTTGAGTGCCGTGATCTGCTCGAAGACGTCGAGGCCCAGGAGGCTCCCGACCGCAACGCCATCGGCGGCACCGATCAGGTCGTACGTGAGCGAGTAGTGCTCGACACCGGCGAGGTAGCGTTCTTCAGCTTCAGGCGTACTCGGGTAGTCGAAGTACGGGTCGTCCTCGTACCCGAGTATGTGCCCAGGGTCCCACCGACCGAGCTCCTCAATAAACCGCTGATACGGCGGGTGGATCGGGAGCAAAATCGTCCCGTCGACGTCTTCTCGATACCACTCCCAGTAGTGCTGTGCCTGTTCCTCGGCGTGGCCGTGGGGCGTGAGCTCGTCGTACCCGTCTGTGTATGGCGTCGGGTCCGGCGGTATCACCTGGTCAGCATCCATGTCGATAGCCGCCTGGATGATCTCGCTCATGTTACCGATACGCGTCTTCCCAGAGTCGACGATCACCTGGCGACACGAATCACGAACGCCGGGCCGCGTCTCGTAGTACGACATCAGCTTGTTCGGGTATGCCCAGTAGGGGTTGATCGACGCGACGTAGATGTCGATGGGACACGCCTCGACGATGTCTTCGCGAGCGTCAATCTCTTGCTCGTAGATCTCGTCGATGTCCATCAGACACCCTCCGCGAACGGGTAGGCCGATTCGAAGTACGGGTCGTGCGTGGCGTGTTCACCGCGCTGGTAATCGTACACCACCCACTGCGCGACAAACGGCGGGACGTCGCCGGGCACGTCGCGCACCACACGGTCGATCATCTCACGGTAGGTGTCGATCCCATCGTTCGACCGAAGATCGAGTCGCCCGTCGATCCCGTAGTGATTCTTGACGTTGCTATCGATACAGATCACTTCCCACACACCGGACAGTGCGAGTGTGAAGCCCCACTTCGCGTAGTGGACACCGGACAGTCGTTCGTTCAGGTCCATGAGTGAGCCGAGCTCGTCACGGGCGACGTGTTCTCGAACACTCCGAACAAGCCCCTTCCAGTGAACCGACTCCTCAGTCTGTCGAATCCAACCGACTTTGTTCCGGTAAAAGTTGACGCCGGCGATGCGTACTGCGTCCTCAAGCGCAGTGCCGTCCATCCATAGGTCGAACGCATGCTCGTGGATGTCTTTGACCGTCCGAATCGAGAGGACGGCGAAGTGGTAAGCTCGCCGGATGTTCTCGGCCGCCTGCTCGATCTCACCGTCGAGCGTGACGTCTCGGACAGTGGCGAGCCGGTCCTGCACGGCGCCGTAGTCGTGCTGGTGGTACCAGTCGGCGAGTGTTGTCGGGACCTGTGTCGTAACCGCCATCAGGCACTCCAGATCTGTTCGTGATCGAGTGGGTCGTACAGCCCATCCATGATGTACACCCGTTCGTACCGGGCGTCGTCGGTGGCGGGGATTGAGAAACACTGTCCATCGTGGTACCCGTCTTCTTCGTCCCACTCCCACGAGGGGTCGAACGACTCTGACGTAATGTACCGCTTCGTCTCCGTGTCGTAGATGCCCTCGAACCCGTAGAAGTATTCGTAACGCCGGCCACACATCGGACAGTTGTAGACGACGTTCCACCCGGCCTCGTCCAGGTACTCGTCAGTTGGGTCTTCCTCGAGAAACACCTCCTCTCGGACGCACGTCTCTCTGTCCGGGTGACTGAGCTTCCCATCGTGGTCGCCATTGACTGATACTGTGATCGATTCTGCGGCCTCCAGCAGCCGCTCACGGCGGTCCGATTGTTCTGGGACGTCTGTGTACTCCGCCTGTTCGAACAGCTCCTGGGCGGCAAGCTCGGCGACCTCGCGGCGGACAGGGACAAAGTCATCAGTCATGGTCACGCACTCTCCTCGCCGACGGGTCGGAACTCGTCGTCAGACAGGTCGACGATGTAGTTGATATCAGACTCTCGGATGTAGACGATCCCGTTGGCGCCGTGCGCTTTGATGGCCGTTGAATACACCTCCGAGCCAGGGAACTCGAAGTCACCGTAATAGTCGGTCACGGCGACGCGGTGCGCCGGCTGAATCCCGTAGCCGTCCTCGAACACGTCACACTCACCGTCGAGGACCACCAGGTGGACCGGGTCAATCATCGCTCTGTCCCCCGTACCTGGCCGGTATGAGTGCGCACACGATGCGCCCACCCATCTCGCCCACGGTTTCGACGATTTCCTCACCGTCGTCGAGATACGTTACTTGGACGCCGTCGCCACGCTCGTGCGCATCGACGACATTGCGAAACTCGTGGAGGTGCCCGTCCTCAGCGAGCACGTCCACTCTCATCAGCTCCCGGTTCTCGGTAGACCCGGTGCTGGTAGACTGGGTATCTGCGGTCATTTCTTGTACTCCGTCCCACGGTTTTCTAACGCGCTGGTGGGGAGCGCAGGCCCGCCGGCGGAGTTGAACCGCCGTGCTCCAAACGGGCGTTGCTGGTGGTAGGTGTTTTTTAGGCGGTGGCTGTGTCGGAGTCCGTGTTGTCGATGCCGAGTGCCTGCTTGAACCGGGACACCTGCTCCGGGTCGGCCGGTGCCTCAACCATGGTCGCACCACCTGCGCCGGTCTCCAGGTCCAGGTCGGCATCTGGATCACCAGCGTGTTCCTGAATCGTGTCGAGAACGTCGTTGTAGACGATGCGCGGCGAGAGCTTCGCCTCGAACGCATCCCGTGCGAGACCGACGAATCCGAGCTTGACGAGTTGCGTCCCAAGCCAGTCCCAGTCGGGTGAGAGATCGATCGTCTCCACCGACTCCTCCTCGTCGTCATCATCGCCGAACACCTGCTCCATCATCTCATCGTGGCCTTCGAACCGAACCTCGCCGTTCGCCTCCGCTCGACGGTTCAGCTCGATCATCTCGTCGACCTCCTCCCCCGTCATCCCAGACTGCTCGTCAGTCAGGCGGTGGTTCGGCGCCCACTTGTTCTCCAGCCAGTCGAGATACTCACTCTCGTCCTGTTGGGCAAAGTACCGGCGCCGTGACTTGGCGGACTCGAACGGGCCAGGGTCCTGACCTGCTTCGTCAGCATCGTCGGTGATCTCGACCTGCTTGTACTCACTTGGCGCTTTGACAGCCGGTGGTTTGTCAGGGATGTCGATACTCCGAACACGATCACCGCCGGGCGTTCGCGTCGGGCTTCCGATGTGCTTGAGCATCGACCATCCGCTTTCGTTCAGATAGTAGCGGTACGCCCTCGGATGACTCAGGTCGTCTTCACGCTCGAGGAGGCGGCGCTTGTTGTACAGGGAGTGGAACGCGCCGGAGAGGCGCTGTGCGTTGTCGAAGACGCCATCGGCCGTTTCGTACAACTCACGTGTGGTAGCTCCCGCCGCGTGCTCCTCCTGGTAGAGCGCGAGGCACAGGAGCGCCCAGTGGTTCTTGCTGTCCGCTTCAACTGCTAACTGGGTGGGCATGCTTGTTTGCTAAGAGTAGTCAGTGTGCGAGTATATAGTTTTCTAATACTGATAGGTCTATTTTCTTACTATCGGTCAAACGCATTACTGTAGCTCCATCGTCGTCTCGAAACACGAGTTTGGGAACTGAGCGTTTCGCTGTCCTAACTAAGATTCGAACGGCTCGTGTGGGTGAGATTAGTTAGGACATCAGCCGAGGTACGGCCCTGGCTCCGACCCGTCCTGATTGACGAGATCGGCCGTGAGCGCATATCCCGGGATGTCGACGTGCGTGTCCCGGTCAGGTCCACCGGTCTTGGTGCGCCCGATCTTCGCGAGCTGCATGAGCATCGCGTAGTCGTACGGCGTCACCTCGATGCCGAGGTATCCAGACCACATGTCGGCGATGCACCGGAAGTTCTCAGTCGGCGGCCCGTACTCCTCGGCCCGCTGACCGACCGTGTCGTTGGCTTCTTCGAGGATGTTCGGCTCACCGACCGAAGACTCCTCATACCGCTCGGTACTCATTCGGCCTCAGCCTCTACAACTGTCTTTTGTCCGATCTCACTACTTTCCATCCCTCTCTCCGCTTTCACAGTCGTGATCACCTGTCGAAGCTGTTCTTCCAACTCGGGGTTGTCCGTCTGCTCGAGTATCACGTCTCCTGCTTCGATGATTTCCGAGTAGGCGACCATGAGCGACATCGTGCGGATGTCGTACTTGTCGATGGCTTTTCTCAACGTGGACTCACTGATAACCCATCGCTCGGCGAGCTCATGAACCGTATCTCCGTTGTCGATCGCACGCTGGATCGCGTCAGGATCGTTCCACGCTCTCTTTAAGCCGTACGCTTCCGTGTACGTGCTGATTGCTGACGACTTCTCCTCCAGGATACCAGCCGCATGGATCTTTTTCAACCCCCAGTAGTGCAGGAGTCGCTTCAACAGCTCTTTCGATGGAACTTCGTCGTATGGGTAATCGTCCCTCGTCTCCAGGTCCGCGTAGATCTCGTTCAGGTTGTCAACAGATTTGAGACTGTTTTTCTCCGTCGCGAGGGGGTGTTCATCGTTCTGTCCGTCAGTTTCTGTGTCTTGCGTGGTTGCCATTGTTCCGTAGTCTGGGTCGTCGTCTCTAATCGGGTATCCGTCGTCGCGCAGCTGTCTCACCAGTTCGTCAGGGTTCTCAACCTCCAGACTCTCCGCCATCTCCGCGATATCTGCTTTGAGGCCCATGTGCCACCTGAACAGTTCCTTTACCGAGGCCATGGTTAGTTGAACAGGCTACCCTCGTCGTCGACGAGCTCGTTCGCGAACTCCTCGTACTCGGTCGCGAGATCGTCGTCGTCGACGACCTCGGCGAGGTGTTCCAGCGCCTCGACCGCGTCGGCGTAAGCGTCAGGGATCGGGTTCTCCTCGATACCGTGTTCGGCCATCCAGCCGCGAACGGTGCCGGCCGTGATCGGCCACTGCTCGGCCAGTTCTTCGGGGGTCACCCCTCTATCGATTTGTTCCTGCACGTACTCAGCGTCCTTCCAGCCCTTCTCGATGCCGTACATCGAGGCGAAGATCCCTATCTGTCGAGAGCTGAACTCGGTGATGTGATTCTCTGCGATCTCACCGTTCGTGAGGCCACGGTCGCGTCGAAGCTCGACGAGCTCGTCGCGGTCCGGGATGTCGTCTCTGCTCTGAATCGTTGCGTCTGCGTCTGTAGTGTTTGCGTTACTCATTGTCTTCGTAGATGTTTTCGATCTCGTCGCCGAGATAGGCGTTGTATCGACCGATCACGTTGTCAACCATTTCTCGCATCACTTCTGGTTCGACGTCACCAGTCGCCATCAGGTCGGCCGCCAGTGCGAACTCGTCCTTCACGCGCTGTCGCGCTTCCGTTGGGTTCACTGTTCATACTCCTTCTCGAGCTCGTTTATCGGCTCAGTCAGTTTGATCTGGCCGTACTCCCACTCGTACAGCGCGTCCTCAAAGTACAGGTTGACGATCGCCTCCGTCGTCTCCGGGTGCTTACCACCGACCCATCCATCATCGAACTGCGCAAGGTCGTACTCCAGGACGCGCCCTGTGTACATGATCGAGAGCAACCATTTGGCACCAAGCTGCTCGCGTACGTAGTCGAGGATTCCCGTCGTGAACGAGACTGTTCGACGACCGTCCTCTTTACGGAGCTCTTTCACCCCCTTCGGTCGATACTGGACGAATACATTCCCACGACGGTTCTCCGCTCGTCCAACCCATCCGATCGATTCGCCTCTGTATGTGGCGTAATCATCGTTGTGTACTCTCGGTGGTGTCAGCCGTTGGTATCGTGGAAGCTTCTTCTGACTCATGGGTTCAGTCTCAGTGGGAGCATGTCGTCGTACCGCTCGAACGTGTACGGCATCCACTCCTTCATCTCGCCCATCACGCCGTCAGCGATGTTTCGGGCCTCTCCCTGGACGTTCGCTTTCCCTCTGATGTTCAGAAGGTGCATCCAGGCCCGGGCGTTCCCAGACATCATGATGTTGACCTTCGTTCCCATACCGAGGACTTTGCGCGCTTCTTCCTGAGGGACGCCAGCGTCCACGAGTGTGTTGTAGGTGTGGGCGGTGTGGGCGATCGTCTCCCACCAGATCTCCTCGCGCTCGTCGGGGTCCATGTCGATGGTCTCGACGCCGTTCCGACTCACGACCTCCTCGGCCGTGATCTCATCAGGCTCGGCGAATCGCTCCTTCATCTCCTCGACCGAGTCGAAGTCGAGTGTGACGTATCGGAGGGACATGATGTCGAACGTGAAGTGTCGGTGGCGCGTGATCTGCGCCATCGATGTCCGGGTGATACCCTCGAGCGCGAGCGTCGCCTGTGGGTGCTCGAACACGCCCCAGTGGCCCTCGTTCATGGTATGCTTGAGGAGCGATCGTTGTTCTGCTTCTGTTCTGAACTCGGCTGGCATCGCATCCCACGGGTCGTCCCGTGCAACATCGTCGTCGTCAAACCACTCCTCACGGAGATCGTCGACGACGTCGTCGTCCACTTTCACACCCGCCATGATCTCGGCGAATGAGTGGTCGATGACGCCATCAGCTCGATAGTCGTTTCGTGCACACAGACTCACCAGTCGCTCGGGGTGCGGCGTGCCTGCGATTTGTTTGATTTGCATTGGTCACCCCAGTGTCGGTCGGGGATTCGAACCCCGAATGACCCAGCCGGGCCGACAGTCGCCGCTACGGGATGTACCCGTCGAGGTACAGTCCCAGGAGCGTCCCCGCGACGCCCAGTACCGCTCCCGCCGCCATCCAGTACGATTCGGGCGGGATCATCTTACAGGTCCTCGTCGTCGAACAGCTCGTCGTTCTCGAACAGCGTTTGCTGCGTCTCCAGCTGTTTGATACGCTCCTCGTGCTTCCGGTCGCGGTGGCGCATGTACATCCGATAGGCGACGAACGTAACGATGCACAGAGACACCCACACGAGCAGGAGGCCCACGACCGCGAGAGCCATGACTTACGGACTCCCGCTTGTACTGTTCTCGTCGTCGCTGACGTCCATGAACAGTGGCACGCCATCGTTACCGACCGGTACGTAGATCACGTTGGACTCGCTGAGCTCGTCGATGTACATCGCTTCGAGGACAGCGTCGTTCTCGTACGCTTCGGCGCGGATCAGGCGGGCGTCTCGCTCACCTTCGGCTTCGATACGGAGCGTTTCTGCGTGCTCTCTGGCAACTTCCTGTCGGTGCTGTTCAGCGATGATCTCCTGACGCTCGGCCTGGGCGTTCTCGGCCGCATCCAGGAACGAGTCGGGTGGGTACACGCCACGGATGTCGACAGCGATCAGAGCGAGCCCCGTCCCGTCGAACCGGTCTTCCAGTTCTTCAGCAACAGCGAGGCGCATCCGCTCTCGTGCCTCGTCGTTGGTGATCTCGGTACCGGACATCCCACCACCAACGGTGTAGATGGCGGCCCGGGACCCAGGTCGGATCGCCCGCTGTCGGGCCTGGTCGTGAGTCTTCCACTCCTCATAGAAGGTGACCGGGTCGTCGACCTGGTAGGTGATCGCAACGTCAACTGGCACTCGCATGTTGTCGTTAGTCACTACTTTGATCGAGTCGTCGAACTCGGAACGCTCGCCTTCTCCCTGTGCAGCAACCATCTGCATCACCTGTGGCCGAACGTCGACCGACACGGTCCCCTGCGTGATCGGGTTGATGAAATACCAGTTGCCGGGGTAGAACGTCCCTTCGGCGTTGCCTTTGTAGGTGACCACTTTGACGTGTCCCTCGTCGACTGTCTGCATCGACGCGAGACCAACTCCGACAAGGATAACGGCACCGACCAGGACCACGACCGCAATCGGCCCAGCCGCTGACTGCGCACGTTCGTTCATAGACTATTCCTCCACTTCTGTCGCCATTCCTTCATGTATATCTCCGTTCTACGCACTCGGGGAGCACGTCCCACTGGGTAGCTGTGGGTGAATAGAAATATGTGGGATGTGATATTAAAGATTTCTGTTCTGTCGTTTTTCGTATATGCGTGGAGGTCAGTGCAGTCTATCGATTCCACTCTGCTTGTCTCTGTATATCTTGAAGGAATACGGGCCTTCGTTCCTGGTGGTACGAGTGTCAGGGTGGTTATCCTGCGGTATCGGACATGAGTGGTTGGTGAGGGGAAACCAGTCTGGATACCCAGAATGTCGCTCAGACATGGCATATTCAAAGGATAGAAGCTCTGAGAGTGCGGTTTAGAGGGCCTTTTCGGCCGGATTGCGTGGAGAGTGGTTTACAGGCCCGAGAGGTGGGGGGTTACGGTCTGGAAACAGGGTCGGCACACGTCGGAATGAAAACTTTCCTACCTAATCCCTTTCAGACTCTCTACCCTTTTGCACGTACATATGTGCGTGTGTATATGTACGTGCGGGGGTTCAGAGGGGGTCGTGGCTCATCAGCCTGAGTAGCTTGAGGGCATGTGCACGTTTTGCGACAAGTATGCGTTCCTGTTCCGGCTGCGGTGCTCGACCCTCACCAGGGACGAATACCGTATCTCGTGGGACCGACGATTCGGGGTAGACGGGGATGTACATCGACCGATGTCGCTGTCCTTTGATCAACAACGGATGGCGGCCACCGTCGTAGACGACGTCAGACAGGATTCCGTGGTCTGCGTAGTCCATCGCCCCGTAGTCCTCGTCCCACAGTTCGACGCTGAGCTTCGTCAGCAGGTAGCCGGATGAGAGGTCTTCGACGTACACTGAATCTCCTACGCTATCAGGCTCTGATACGGGTTTTCACGCACTCAGCGAACTTCCCCAGGATCAACAGTCAGTCCCGTGTCGATCGTGGTCCCGCGCATGACCGTCGCCCCGGCCTGAACCGTCACCCCTGGGCCGAAGACTGTCCCGAACTCCGTCATCCCAGTGTCTACCCGTTCGCCGCCGAACTCTGCGACGACCGTTTCCCCACTGGCTGCTCGCGTATTCGTCGTCACGTTCTGTTCGATAGTGACGCCCTCGTCGACCACTGAGTATCCAACGTACGATCCGGCACCGATAGTCGCACCGTCCAGGAGCACAGACGATTCGACCACAGCACCCGGTCCGACGGTCACGTCCTCTCCGATCACGCAGGGTCCGACCAGTGTTCCATCGACCGACATCTCACTACCACCAGCACCGGCCCGCTCGAGGTTCGCTTGCAGATAGTCTCTCGGGTTCGTGATCGGCGTCCAGCGAATCGAGACCTCCTCTGTGCCGGGCTCCGTGGCGAGTTCCTCTGTCATCGGATCGATTCCGTAGTCCCACTCGTGAGCTCGGGGTGGGAACTTGTACGCGTAGGCCAGGTGTGCCCCAGAGTGTGTGTATTCGCCGGGCGATGCGCGCAGGTCGTCACCGTTGATCTGGAGCTTCCCGTGGGCCGCCTCGTGCGGGTGAGGGACGTATCCGAGTGCCGCATCGTGCTCGGCGAGTTGGGCAATCGTCTCCCAGTCGTAGAGTGTATCGCCACGGACCCACAGGAAGCCAGTGTCTTCCGCCAGACCGCGTGTCTTCGACGCTGTGTCGCCGTAGTAGTGCGGGATGAAACACAGTTCGACGTCCTCCATGCCGAGCCGATCGACACCGCGCTCAGCGCCGAAGATCGTCCGGATGGAGTCTTCGTCCGTGACAATCGCGATCCGTTCAACACCGATATCGACGAGCCCGCTTACGACGCGCTCGATGATCGTCTCTCCAGCGACTGGGAGGCTGAATCGAGAGCGGCGCGCGTTCAGGGGTGCGAGGCTGGGTGCGTTTCCAGTTGCATCTACAACAGCTTGCATATATTACCAAATACGTTACATTGATAAAAAGCTTACTTGTCTGGTGATTCGACCCTTCTATCTCCCACCTGTCTGGGAAGTCGACAGGCTCAGGGCTTGATGTCGAATCCCCATACGCAACTTACGTCTGTGAGTCCGTCAACGTCGTTCCACTCCTGCTTCGGGTCCAGTACCTCTCCGTCGTGGATGACGAGGGCGTGCCAGGAGACTTCTGGATACGGCGCAGACACGGTCAGGATCACCGTCCGCTCATCGAACGGGCGATTGTCGCGGAACAGCTCATCTCTCCTTCTCACGTCGCGAAATTTCATCTCGTCGAGAATCGGGATCAGATTCACTTCGTCGACCCGATGATACAGAAACGCATACATCTCCGCGTGTGTCGTCGGGACGTGAACGAACCCTTTGACTTCGGTAATCGGTACGCCAGTGACCATGGCCAAACATGCTGGCGCACAATCGTTCCAGTTCTCCTGTTTGACGAGTCTCATTCCTCGGTCTTTTCTCGCGGGCGGAGTGTCGATTCAGCCACCCTCTTTGCAGCTCTCATCGTCCCACGACCGAACAGTGTGATACCACCAGCAGCCGCGAACGTGAGTGCGAGGGCTTTAATAGCGAAGTCCTCAGCCAGCGCCGGGTCGAGCGTCTGGTAGAGCCACACGCTCGTGACAGCGCCGACCAGGAGGACGCTCACCACGTCCTTCGCCCGGGGCATCATATCCTCCCGCGCTCCTGGTTCAGCCCTTCGTCGACGATCGTGTCGAAAATCTCCATCGCTTCCTCTGAGACGAGGGCTTCATCGTACTCCTCGGTCACTCCGACGTCGAGGGCGTGGCCGTTCTCCTTCATCATCGAGCGGTACTTCCTAACAGCCCAGACAGAGCATTCCGCGCGCTTTGCGATAGTCCGGTTGCCCCGGAACGGGGCCTGGGCCATGATCGTCAGCTTTTGCCAGTCTGCGAGTGGTTTGTTGGGGGACATTATTCGTTGGTGGGGAGGTACTGTGCAGGGTCTCGCGGGAGTAACTGCGTGTAGATGAACGCCAGGTTGTATTCTCCCTCGACCACAGGCTCGCTCGCCCAGTCGTCTTCCGGGAGCTCCCCGTTCTGCATCCGCGAGTAGTTGATGAACCAGCGTTCTCGCTGGCCCACGAGCGTATCTACCGACGGGAGCCGTGCCGCCGGCGTCGACGATGCTTCGAACACCGGCCACACACGCGACCGCCCGCCGTATGCGACAGGTGGGTAAAACGGGAAGCCGTCTCGGCCGTACGTTTCACCGTGGAGGCGAGCGGCCATGGGGGTCGTCTGTTCGTCGAGCGGGTCGACCCACACGTGACCCATGACTTCGCCCAGTTCGAGCTGAACGGATACGCGGCCGGCACTCCGTGCTTCGACAATAGCCACCGCCGTCACCCATTCGAAGTAGGTCTCAGGATCGAGCGTTATCGAGGCGACCGTGCGGTCGTCAAACGACGCCGAACCATCGGGACTGACCCACTTGACCGGCGCTTCTCCGGGAGTGATCGTGAACCCATCGTCGAACACGCGAGCAAGCGTCTCATAGACGCTACCCTTCGATTCTTCGAGACTTGAGAATACGGCATTTTCCAGCGCATCGTCGTACCACCGGGTGCGAGACGCAGCTCGCTCTCGGATTTCATCGAGCTCGTCCCCCGGCTCAGGGTCGGGGGTAGTGACCTGGACGCCCAGGTTACGAAGCCACTTTGCTTCCTGGTACGCCCCATCATCGTATGCGTCGCGCATGTGTGTCTCGGTCGCTTCTTCGTGCTCCGAACGGAGTGTGTCTACGTGCTCCATGAGTTGGTCACTCAGTGTCATCAGCATCCCCCTGACTCAGCGCGACGTTCATGTTCGACACAGCGTCATCGAACCCTGTGGCCAGCGCCGATCGGAACGATTCATTCGCGACTGTTTCTTGCGCTTCTGGTGGTAGTGAGGTGGAGGCGGTCTGAGCAACACTTGCATCCTCCTCGTCTTCTTCCTCAGTATCCTGATCCCGTTCGGGGGCATCCTCCTGTTGACGCTCTTGCTGGCGTCGGTTGAACTCGTCCTGAATCTCCATGTTCATGAACTGGTCCTGGAACAGGCGGTCGATCTCGTCGTCGGGGATCGGGTCGAGGCCGAACATCTCTCGGGCCTCGTTACGCGTGATCAGCTTCGACCCGTACGCTTTCGTCGCCGCGTTGACGATGCGCTCGAGGTCTCCGTCTTCCATCTGCGCCCACTCGACTTTGGGGAGCGTGATGTCATCGCGGAGCTTCCATGTCGAGACGTCCTCGGGGTCGGCCATATCCTCGCGCCACTCGGGGTGCTTGAGGAGCAGGTGGATCTTGAACAGCTTCCGGAGTTGTCGACCCATCGTCTCGCGAAGGTGCCGGACGTTGTTCAGCGACGTATCCTTCGCCGGCCGGTTCCCAATGTACGGTCCACCAGCGTCACGCCCGACGCCAGAGACGTTGAACGTCAGTGCGTGCATGATGGAATCGTTCATCAGGTCGAGGAAGTCACCGTGCTCTTTGGCCTTCCCCTCGGGTCCCTGAACGTCGACGCTCACTTCGTCCGGGAGGATCGGCTTCTCGTCGGGACCCAGTCCCTCGAGTGTCTCCTTGAGGTCGGAGGCGTACTTTTTCGCTTTCTTCTCTCGTTTGTCGTCGTTATTGATGTGGCCGAATAGCGTGGCGACGTCGATGTGGTAGATCTCACGGGCGATCAGTGAGTCATCCATCGACACCTTGTTCGTGAGCGTGTTGTGCTTGGCCTGGAGGGCGAACTTTGTCGGCTCGATTCGCGGGGCACCCCACACCCCGTAGGTCTTGCGGTCGAACTTGTCGGTGAACCAGTTGCCACGGCGCTCGACAGCGAGGTGAAGGATCTTCCACGACTCGATCATCTTCATGTCCTTCTTGCCCTCGTTCAGGACGTAGAAGTCGGCATCCTGTACGACTGCGTCCGGGAGGTTATCGGTGTACGTCGTGAGCTCGATCTCCTCGTCGTCCTGCGCCTGCTTTTTCGCTTCAGCAATTGCGTTCTGCACACCCGGCTGTGTGTCCTCGTCGATGATCGTCACCGACCGGAGGGGGAGCGACTGGAGACCAGTCACGCCAACGCCATCCGAATAGATGATCTTCGAGATGTCGTTACCCATCCCGATCATGTGCTTGAACATCGACGGCTGGGACAGGTCGAGGTCCAGGGCCTGGACCAGCTCCATGCAGTCGTTATGTGCGGTCACATCTGCGTCCGTCGGCTCCTCACTGTCTCCTTCTGTAGTGGGGTGGATTAGTTCGAAGCCAGAGGCCAGCTGTGCCTGTGCGCGGATCGTCCCAGCCAGTTCGGGGTCGATCTCTATGAGCCGTTCATACAGGTCGAAGTCAGTCTCGAACTGATCTTTCTCGAGGATCTCGCGGGGCTCAGAGACAACTTCGGCCAGCGATGCCGATCGGGTGACCGTTGCCGTTGTGCCGTCAGCCGACTCGACCTCGGCGGTGATCTCGACTGGATCGTTCGCGTCGTCTGTCGGTGTTTCTGCGTCACTCATTCAGGGCGACTCCAGGTTACTCGCTCTCGTCCGAGCAGCTGCACTCGTGGTCGTGGTCTTCTGCGGATACTTCGGTCCCGCAGCACGGACACTGTCCTTCTTCCCGAATATCTTCAGGACGCTCGTTCACGGCGCCCGTCTCGACTGTTCTTCCCATATCACAAATCTGGTACTACCTACGCTTAAGTGTATTGCTAATGTGGTATTACCAGAAAAATGTTAGGTTGTCAGAGGGGTTCAGTACCCGATCTTCGCCCCGATGCCGTTCATCGTCCCCAGGACTGGGGTTGGCGAGGTCATGTGCTTCTCGTCGATGTTGTAGTCGGCGTCCTGCACCCACATGGAGAGGGCTGCACTGTCCGGGTAGTCGTCGTGCCCGCTATCCGGTCCCTCAACACTCATGCGTGACCCTTTGTACTCTTTCGTCAGCTCCAACCACTGTTCTTCCATCTTCCGCATCGACACCTCCAGGTGTGGGTAGGAGCGGACCTTCTTTGGGATCACGAAGTTGCAGTAGTCCCATTCCTCCTCGACCTTCACCTTCCGCTCGACGTGTTTGTACAGGTCGTGCTTGCTCGATGACGTGAACTTGATGCCCTCGACGTGCTGGTTCAGCTCTCGCTTCAGGATATCTGTCACCGGGTCGCCGACACCAGTCGAGTCCACTCCAAGCACGTCGGCGTGCCATCGGTCCAGTTCCTCCTGAATGATGTCTATCTGGTCCGGGTACTCGAGGCCCTCCAATTCGACCACGTCGAGGAGTACGATCGTCTCCTCCGAGAAGCCATCCCAGTATGGCTCCCACGACCCGAAGTATTTGCCAGTGACCGTCAGAACAGTCGAGTCGTGTTCTTTCGCGAGGTCGACGCCCGCTCTCACTTGCCACTTCGAGTTGATCTCGCTGTCGTACAGCTCCTCTTTCGTCACGACCGGGGTCATGAGCGGCGGCGGGTTCATCCGGCGCCAGTCCTCTATCGTGATGAACATCCCCGACTCCAGAATCCACTCGAGCTCGTACTGTGTGCGGAACTCCTCGGACTCCGGACTCATCTGCTCCAGCTGGCGGGCGATCGATTTCCGGTAGTTCTTCGAGTATTTCGCCGGCGTCCGCCAGTCGTATATCATACAGAACGGCGTGCCCTTCAGCCGCTCCAGCTGCTCTCGGAACCAGCAGTCCTGGAAGTGCGGCGTTCCGATACAACACTTCGTCGCGTTGGTCTCCGCCCCCATCGGCCAGATCTCCGCAAGGAGCATCCGGCGGCTGATCTTCTGCGTCTCGTCGATGAGGATCAGGTCGAATGTCTCCCCCTCAATGTTCCCCGAGCCAGCCGTGATCGCCTGAACCACGGACCCAGAGGAGAGCTTGAACGTGTTTCCCCCATACTTCTCGATCTCGAGCCCAAGTCCGTCGAGAACCTCCTGGTTGTACCGCTCTTTCACGCGGTCCCACATGATCTGCGCCTGTCGCTGCTTCGGACCGAAAATACCGATGCGGATCGGGGCAAACAGGACAGACACCGCGTAGGCCGTCGAGGCCAGTGTCTCCGTTTTTCCACTCTGACGAGCCCATTCGGCGAAGAACGTCTGTCCATCATTCCGAACGACGGACTTGATGATGCGATCGGAGAACTCCTTCTGGTATGGTCGGAGATCGATACCCGACGACGAGATCAGCGTGTCTTTGACTCGGCAACACCAGTTCTCGAACTTGATCTGTGCTTCGACGGGATCGTCGAACGCTTGCTCGAAGTGGGACTGGTAGTCGCGAAGGTCGATCGCACCTTTCCCCTCGACGAGCTCGGACATGCGAGCGCGAGAGGCGGCGCCGGGGACCTGGCCGAACTTGCCGGCCTTCGTGTTCAGGAGGTTCGCTGTGGGCATTTGGGGAGGGCTTCAGGGGGTGTATGTACGTATGGGCGCGTATGTACGTACACACGCTTCTGGTGGTAGTGGCTACTCGTCGGGGAGGTCGTCGAGGCTGATCTCGTCGGGGTCTTTGTCCATCCAGGCGTCCTCGGACTCACCTTCCTCGAACTCCTCGTCAGACTCAGCTTCGTTGCGGATGTCCTCCGGGTCGCGGTAGTCAGCATGCTCGTCGTCAGTATCTTCCTCGAGCTCGATCTGGAGGGACTCGGCGAGCATCTGACTGAACGGGTCGGCCTGAATCTGGTTGACGTCGATATCGATGTCCGACGTGGACTGGAGGACACCAAGCCGTTCGTAGTCTTTCGACAGGGATTCGAGCAGTTTGTCTTTCAGCTCGATCTGTTCATTCACCTGGTCGAGGAGCATCCCACCCATCTGCTCCTCCGTGTCGACTGCTTTCCCCAGTCGCGACTCTTGTAGCTCGACCAGTTCCTGTCGCTTGGCGGCGATATCGACCGTTTCCTTCCGGCGCTCTAACTCCTCCTGCGCCTCCTTGGCGGGCATGAGCTCCTCGGGGAGCAACTCCTTGTTCATGTAGTCGCGGAGTTGTCGGACAGTGAGTTCCTCTCCGTACCGTTCTTCGATCGTCTCTTGCAGCTCCTCGTAGGTCGGGCTATGCGCACGACCCTTGCTCTTGAGGAGCATACGGATCTCGTCCCGGAACGGGGACCTGTCAATGTCCGGGCGGCGTCCACCACTCATCTATGTGATAGTTGGTCTTTAGTATCAGAAAAGTGTTGCGGTGATTTTATATACAAATACCCGTTTCGGGGTTGATGCCGTACAATCTATATCGAATAGTCAGCAGGAGTGAATAGACCGGTAATGGGGAAGATACATGGGTCGTACCCAGTTAGCGACCCACGTCGACGTCGTCCAGGTCGGTTCGCCCCGACATGTACTGCTCCGTGGCGAAGACGATGTCGCCGTCGAAGACGATCCCCTCGACCTCCGCGCCGCACATCGTGACCTCCAGGTGGTGCCAGTCGTCGTCCGACACCTCTATTTCGTCGAAGTCTTGCAGCGCGCTATCCATCTTCCTCCATGATCAACGTTTCGTCGAGCCGCTCGGATAGGAGGAACCGAGCGAGCTCCATCGGTCGGAACTCGCGCGGGTCGTATCCGTACGCCTCGGCGAAGACTCGGGCTACCTCCTTGTCACTCGCGTCGAGCCCATGTGCTTCCATTCGGTCGCCCAGCTTGACGAAGCGGCCAGCGGCCAACCACGCCAAGAAGCGATTCATGGGATCGCTCTGCATCCCCTCCGGGTCACCGTCAGGGTGGTACGTGACGAACCCGTCGTCCGAGTCGTCGACGTCACGGACCGTGATCGTCTGGTCCAGCACCGTGTCGTAGTAGACGACCATCTCGCGCGGCATCGTCACATTATACTCCTGTTCGTGCGCCGGCTCAGCTGTCGGCGGTAGTTCTTCCATCGTTTGAAACCTCACCCAGATGGGTGATTCCCGTGTCCCGAATCGAACGGAATGAGAGACACCAGTCTCACGGGCGTGAGTACGTAAAACTGAGAGCGACGTGAGGCGACACCTCCCCAGGTGGATCGCTCACGTTCCGAAAGGGGGTCGCTCGCAGCTACCCAGTTGAACGGGTCTGTGCTCTGCACTGTTGAGAGGACAGGGCACTTTCCCGTAGCATACACTACGGCGTGCAAGTATTTAGATACAGACCCTACATAGTACGATAATCCCGCCCTAACGGGCCATACGGCCGAGTTTTTGACCAATGGAACCAACACATCGGACTCACGGTGGACACCAGTAAACCGCGTCCCGAGTGTGGGGGTCATATCTCGAAGATCGTCTCGTCAGGCTACGATGCCAGTCCAACGACAGTGACTGTCCCGTGGAACTCCTCGCGCCCAAGCTCCAGTAGTTCGTAGTGCGTGTGCAGCTCGTGTGGGTCTGGGGTGATCAACATCGTGTCTACCACCCCGATGTGGCTATCCATATCCGGTATCATACACTCTGCTCCCCAACTCATTATAACTTTCGGGTTGTCCCACAGATAAGCCCATCAGACAGTTTTAACCCTGATCTACGCCGATCACTCATCCCGATACAGTGGCAAGTATAAGAATATTTAATATCGACCTGTCACCACTACCACCAGCAGCGTCAGTCTCGACACACCCACACCATCGAGCCGACCTTGACCTTATCGCGTCCATCGTCGATACCGAGGACATCGAGGACGTCCTCCCACGTACTCTCGGGGAACGAAAGTACGGTCAACTCCTCCCCATCGTCTGTCGTCGCGATTCTCGTCCACACCTCTGCATCGTCCTGTACACAGTACAGCTCGACGGAGCGTCGCGTCCCATCGTCTACCTCGACCAACCCACCGCGAGTCAACGCACCGAGTTGTCGCGGCGAGAGTCCCGCCCGTTTTCGACTCATGCAGGGATGCTCTGGTCCTCCTCGAACTCGCACCGACGCAACGCCTCCCGCCCAAGAAGCGTGATCTTGTACTTGTATGCCGTTTGCGGGATGTCGTCTCGTGGCGCTCTCTCTACCAACTCACGATCGTGGTACTTCGAGATCTGCGCGCTCACGGTCGTCGCTTTGCTTTCATCACCGAGTCGCTCTGCGACCCCAAGTGGGGTTGCCCACTCGTTCTCGTCCGTGATCTCCTCGAGGTGTTTGAGGATCGCGTGCGCTTGACTCCCGTACGAAACGGAGCAGGTATCGACCACGTTGATGTCGAGCTCGACGGTTTCTTCCTCGTCCTGCACTGGCTCATCTTCGACAGCCGGTTCTGGTGGTACCGAGTGGTCGGGTTCGTAGGTGACTGCGATCTGTGCTGTCTGGATACGGTCCTCAGTCACGTCCAGCGCATCAAGCGCCGCAGCGACCGCGTCGAGCGGGTGGCCATCGTTCACCGTCAGCTCCAGTGTGTTCACGTCTTCCGTTGTGGTATCTTGTCGCATGGTCTATCGTTGGGGTGGTGTCAGTCAGACTTCAGTTCAAACGAGGTGATCTGGCTTTTCGGAAGCCATATGTCTCCGAGCGTATCACGGAGGTGGAGCCCGGACTCCGTCCCCTGACCGCCAGGTGTCGCGTATCGACCAACGAGGACCGCGTTCTCCGTCTGGTGTTCGGCCTCGATCGCGATGCAGTCCTGCTGGAGCACAGCTGTCCCGAGCCCCTTCTCCTCGATGAGCCAGTTGTCCCCATCCTCGTTTCGCAACTGGACCAGCATATCAGCCCCATTCGAGGCGAGGATGCGTTCGCATAGTACCCACACATCAGCAGCGTAGCCGTCGCGCACCAGACTTTCCGCCTTCGTCACTAACTTCGGTTCGTTGCCGTACGGCGTAACGATTACCTCCATCGTTGCGCCACCTCCTGGGTTATCTGCGTCATGGTTCCGTTCCACGCTACTTCTTGGGCGCCAGCGTGTGGGCGCACACGGCCCTGGTCGGAATCGAACCGACTCGCCGTACCAATAGGGCTCACCGCTCGGACAGGCTATATCGGTGTCCCGGGGGTGGGGGTCACGTCAGTGGGTCCAGGTCGACAACCATCATCTCCCGATCGTCGTCGTACCAGGCGTCGAGCTCGAGAGATTCGTCCGGTCGGGAACATCCGAAATCGCGGAGCAACTTGCGTACCTGGAGGAGCTTGCCGTTGTACGTCCCCTGCGTATGGAGCGCATAGACGTGTGGGAGACCCGAGTTTGACTTCGTCGACGGAGCGATGGCCACCTGTGGAATCTCACTGTGCGTCCAGATCCCGACGTACTCTGCATTATCCAGCCACTCCTCGACAGCCACGTCGTTGAAGGCGATCTTACCGGACGACCAGATTTTAACACATGGGTGACTGATCGTTTTCCGACCACGGCTCGACCCCTGGTACTTTTCGAAACTCATACCTGACATTTCACTTCAGGGAAGTATGACCCTTTCCCTCATTGAGGTGCGCTCGTGTCTGTGGGGGGACATCAGGGCACTCGAACACCAGGTGACCCTCGTACGTGAACAGGAGTGCGCTGTCGTACTTCCCGAAGGCTGTCCCCGTCTGCTTGAGGTTGATCTCACAGTGGGGGCACACGCCGGTCTCCTCGACTGACATCAGATGTTTTCCAACAGGTCGGCCAACTCCTCCAGATGCTTCACCTGCTCCGGGTCGGACGCAAAGTACGGGCGCATGTTGACGGTCTTCAGCAACCAGGTCCGCCACCCCTGGTCGTAGTAAGTGACTTCGACCTCGACCATATCCGACCGCTCGTGGTTAGCGAGCTTCATGCCGTAGTACAGGGCGTTCGCCATACGGTCAGAGCACTTGTGGCTCGACTCGCGGTAGACGAAGTACGCATCCATCGCCATCTCGAACGGTATCTCGAGCTCGATCTCCCACCAGCTCGAAAACGACGAGGAGGCTTTCGACACCTGTCCCTGGACGGTGCTACTCATCGTCCACTACCGCCTTCACGTCGTCGATGGCCACCCGGTCCACCTTCGTCGGTTTGCTCACGTCTACGCCGTCCATCTCCGTCCGGTAGACCGTGAGACGTAGCTCACCATCCTCGTCGAGACTACCACCAGCAGCGAGGCCCTGACAGTCGGTGCCATCTGCGTGGTAGTTTACCGTCTCAGAGAACTCGAACGTGTACGCCGACGTCTCCAGCTCGGTCATCTCGGCAAACGCGAGGACCAGGTCGCCGACAGGGGCGTCAGGGAGGTTCGCCTCGACAGCGTCGACACCCATCTCACGTAGCTCGTCCTCGTCGAGATCGACATCGCCCTCGGCCTCGACCTGATACCAGACTGTCATCCCCCCAACGTCGCGCTTGAGCTCCAGTGCGTACGTCGCGACGTGTTCACTCATCGTTTCCCTCGATGTCGTTCAGAACCTCCTCGATAGCCTGGATGCCGTAGAGCACACCATCCGCCTCGGCCCGGATCTCACCGGGTGCGTGCATCGGGTCGTCGGTCACGTCGGCCTCACGAGCAGCGTCCTTGAGCTTACCATGTCGGTCGATCAACTCGCTGTACTTTTCTCGCAGCTGTAAGTGGACATCGTCGGGCACGTCGGCGAGCAGTGTCTCAACGACACCCGCCATCGAGAGGTACACCGGGCGCCGCGGGCCACCGACGTTCTGGACCACGCCAACATCGAGGCCCACAGTCTCGAGCACACGGTCGACAGCTGCACCGAAGTCCTCGAATGTGGTCACCTCGTCGCCGTCTTTGAACACGACGAACTCGACCTCCTCGTCTCCCAGGAGCTCGGCCAACGTGATCGGTTCCTCCTGCTCACTCATCGTCGCCCTCCGTCGGCCGGTCCAGGAACCAGACGTCTATCGCGTCTCGGTCAGCCGCGTTCGTCAGCTCGTAGAGCTTTGCTTTCACCTGGTCCTTGTCGACAACATCGACCGATGCAGCCACCTCGCCGTCGACGCGGATGTCTGCGTACGTTTCTCCGTCCGTTTCTACCGTGATTGTTTCGTCGTCACTCATCATCGAATACCGTTGTTAGGTCATCCCACGCATCGCGCAGGAACAGCTCCGCGTCCGGAAGGTCGTGCATGATGGTCTCCTCAGCTTCCCGCATGTCGTGTCGGTCGGGGATGTCGAGATCATCGAGATCGTCGACGAGCTCCTGGAGCCCTTCGACCGCAGCGTTCCACTGTCTGACAGCCTCTTTCATCCGATTCGCGTTTCGGGGCATCGCTCCTGGTGGTACGTATCCGTCGTCGCCCGTCACGGGTCCTCCCACTGAACAGCGATGTCCTCTATCTCCCTGAGCACGTCCTCCACACCGTCTATGTCACCAGCGGCCAGTGCCGACAACCCAGCGTCTGCAAGGCCGCGGACGACGTCCATGTCCTTCATCGCGTCCTCGCCGAGACTGGTCACCTCGTAGACGTAGGTGTTCTCGCCAACCGTCGTGTACGTGCAACCGTACTCAGCCAGTAGTGCGTCGAACGTGAGCGTCGTCTCTGTGAGATACGGATCTTCGTGTGCGATCTCGATGGCCGGCTTCTCGTTCGGGAGTTGAGAAACCGACTTGTACGGGAGGACGCCGTCGCGCCCCGACCCATGCCGGACACTGACCAGCCCGAGACGTGGGTCGTCGAACAGTTCTCCGAGTCGTTTCGGCAAGTCTTCCGCTCCACTTGCTAATGTCATCTTTAATCGTGAAGTTTTGGGGTGTCCCCATCAGAGCCTTTGACTACAGTGATGCGGAGTCGCTCGACCTTGTCCGAGTGGACGTACTCCTCGGCCATCTCGACCTCTGGCATCCGACCAAGACGCTCCAGGTACTGGAATCGCAGCAGGTCGTTCTGCGTCTTCGCGAGATCGGCGACAAACGCGTTCTGCTGACGAAGCAGTTCGTTCTGACTCTGGAGCAGTTGGAGCATCCGCGGATCACTCGACATCAGGGCACCACCTGTGCGTTCAAGACGCGGTCGAGCATGTCTTCCCACGACTGGGCTAATTCAGGACGGTTGACATAACCTATTCCGGAGGCATGGGCTTCGACCAACTTGCGCGCTCGATGGTACGTCTGGTTGCCATCGAGTCGAATCCGCCCACGATCATCGATGTCCAGTTCCTCGTACAAACTCCGGGCCGCTCGGGCAACCCAGTTCGAGTACGGGTCGGTACTCTGTTCGGCAACGTGCCACAGGTCACCGGCCTGCTGTCGAGAGACGTCGTTCACGAAGTACGTGTTACTCATCACTCCTCCGGTGCTTCTCGTCGAAGTTGTAGGTCTCGCGGTAGACAGTCAGGTTCGTCTGGACTGCGTGACACTCGGGACAAATGCATCGGTGCGTCGATCGCGAGTGGGTCTCGTCGACGTCTTTGGCTTCGACCGTCGTTCGGGCCATCGGGACGTGACAGTCAGGGCACTCGACGTAGAATCGAACCCAACCATCCTCGTGGCGGTTCGTGTTACGCGAGTCGACCGACTCATCATCTTGCAACTCCTCGATACGTTCCACCATCTCAGGCGTGAACTGGTCAGCTTCACTCACCAGAATCACCGTCCCTGGTGGTAGTGAGTGCGGTGCTACTCGGGTACGTGACCGGGTCTCCAGGCCGGTCGTGCGTTCGCTTCATGCAATGCGTCACTCCGTTCCACGGGAGGGACATTCTAAGATAGTCAGTAAGCGGATATATAATTTTCGTTATGATTCGAAATATGGGTACATACAGGTCAATCGATATGGTTCATGTCACCGAAACTCACTACCACCAGAGGCGAGTGCCTGAAAATCGGTGTGCCCGACAAATGGGGACGTGGACGGGCGACATCGTTGAAGACAGGGTTATGGGGAGCTATTCGGGAGGGGTTATGATAGATTATTGTCGATACGCACCTCTCACAGCGGTGTGCCCTGAAAAGTAGGTCGAAACGAGGATATATCTAAAATTTGACTTTAGTGGGGCGCCGTTCAGGGGGCCCGCCGTACGACGCGACCGACTGCACGGGTCAGAGCGTCACCGTACGACACGGCGTCAGCTCGAGCGCCCACGGGAACGACACCCACCGTTCGGCTGGACGACGCGGCGCGGGGCACGGCGGAAAATCGGCACGCGACATCAGCGCCCACAAAAAAGCCCGCTCGCCCGCCCTACTCCTGCGCGTGCGGGTCCGACTCGGCGAACTCGTCGACTGCGTCGCACAGCCCCTCGGCCCACTGCTTCGTCATTCGCCCGCTCAGCATCTCGTCGTGCTGCGAGATCGTCTCGAGCTCGTTGACGATGGCCGTCACGTCCCGCACGAGGCGACGTTCTCGCTCACTGATCGCGTTCTCGACACCGTTCTCGCACGCTTCGCTGCTCCGTCGGGATGGAATTTTTGATTCCATATTACATACTTGTACTTTGACAGGTATATAGTTTCTGGTCACATTCCGCGCGTAGGAGCCCTGAGGCGTTCGTTTTGGATTCCGCGCGTGAAAACCGTCGTGATGTGGGCCCGTTTTTTGTCGGCTGAGCCGGTCGCTGCTGGTGGTAGTGCAGCCGGTCGGGCGAATCGGGGTTCGGGGTCGGCGTCTGTACATACACACACGTCGGTACGTACCCACACGCGTTGCCGGGTTGCGGCGCCTTGGCGCGCGTAGGCCGAGGCGGGAGCCGGGGCCCTATCGGCCGAGCTCAGCCATCTCGATCTCGTTGCCGTCGGGGTCGTACAGCGTCGCCCGGGACATCACCGTCACGAGCTCGTTCGGCCAGCGGACGCGGTCGCCCAGCTCGTGGCGCTCGCCAGCTTCGACGCAGACCGTCTCGAGATCGGGCCCATCGACGCGGACCACGTCGTACACGTCTTTCACGTACGGCTTGCTGCTCTCGACCTCGATCACGCCCAGCAACTCATCGCTCATCCGCGATCACCTCCAGCGCCCAGGCGACTTCTTCGGACGTCGCCGACACCTCGCCGTACGCGATCTCCTTCGCCCGCTCGACGACGTCCGGCGGTCGTGCGCCCATCGGCGCGGGTCCCGGGAACTCGTCGTCGCTCATCACGACCACCGCCCCGTCGCCGCGAACAGGCGGTTGCGCTCGGCTCGCAGCTCGGCTTTCTCCTCCAGCAGCCAGCGGCACGTCCCTGCGTCGACGTCGCCCCGGCTCATCGCCCGCAGCTCTCGCTCGATCTCGGCGAGTCTCTGCTCGAGGTTCGCCGGCGTCGCTCTCCGTCGGGTTGGGATTTTTTGTCCCATATCTTATACTTGGACACTTACAGGTATATAGTTTTCCCACACCATTCCGCGCGTAGACGGCCTGAGACGCCCGAATCCGCGAAAACAGGACGGAACGGTCCACAGAACAGGCCCGTTTGCTGTCGGCTGACGGCGGGGCACGGCGCAAAAGCGGGCCCGGCTACAACTCCAGCGGGCCCAGGTCTTCGACCGACTCGAAGCACCAGTCGAACCACACCGTCGACGCACAATCCCAGCCGTTCAGATTCGCCTCCCACGACAGGCGCGTGTCGATCTGGCCCTCATGCGTCAGGCGGACGCCGTCGTACTCGTCGACGATCGCCTCGTAGTCGACCGCGCTCGAGAGCACCTCGGCCGGTCCGCTGTCGCCGAACGCGTACAGCTCCTTCGCGGCATCGAGGCTGTCGACCACGAACAGGTCGACGTCGTCACGCGGTTCGAGGGCGTACAGGCGAGCGTTCTCGCCATACGGGACGTACTGCTCGGCGTTCATCCACTCTGTCCAGGCGGTCGCGAGGCCGTCGCTGTCATCGAGCAGCGGTGCTGTCCACAGCCCACCGACCGGCTTCACGTTCCAGTTCTCGATCGGGTCGACCGCGTCGGGGCTGGGTTCGTCCTCGCTGACGTACACGGGCGTCGGCCAGTCCATCGGCTCGAATCGAATCTCGTAGTCGCGATACATGGCGGTTGCGCTACTCGACGACCTCCTCGGGGTCGACCCGCAGGGCGTAGCCGTAGCGGTCGCGCACTTTCAGGCGACCCGTGTGCGTCTCGTGCATGACGGTGCACGGGTTACGGCGGTCGCCGAGACGCGGGACCCGGACGACGCGGCTCACGAGGCCGTCTCCAGCGTCATGCGCAGGCGCCGGCCCTGCTGCGAACTCCCGCCGTCTTCGCGGTCGACGATTTCGAGCTCGAGCTGCTTCGCGACGCGCTCGAACTTCTCCAGCTTGCGGTCTTGCACGTGCACCACGATCTGGTCGCCTCGCTCGGTCGGGCACGTGAACGGGAGCGCGCTGACGATGCCGCGGCGTTTCTGTGCCAGTTCTGCTCGGGTGGGACTTTTCTTTCCCATATCTTATGCTTCTCAGGGTACAAGTATATAGATATGTTTGGCGGCTGATACTGCTGGTTTGACGCGACGTGGCGCGGAGTGGAAACAGGGGTCATGACATGCGTACGACATCACGGCAAGCGACAGCCTGAGACGCTCACAGAACGCCGGGAGACAGTGTCCGCACAGGCGTCAAAACGCCGTGAGCAGGCCCTACAGGGTAGGAGTCACAGCGTCAGAAACACGCCGACGTGAGACGCCCTTGGACCCTCCGGAGACAGTCAGATGCGGGCGCACAGTCGGCTCAATCCGCTGGACAGCGTCGTTGGACCGGAAGCAGGGGTCGGCGGGGCACGGCGCAAAACCGACACTGGCCACAATCGCGAGGCGGGGCTACCAGCCGGGCTCGCGGCGGGGCATCGCGTCCCGGCCATCGCCCTGGACCCAGCCCGTCTCGCCCCATCCCTCGAGCTCGACCGGCTCACTCTCCCACGACCGGACGTCGCCGACAATCTCCTCGACCGCGGCCTCGCGGGTCGCATCGGACGCGTCTTCGTCGACCCACACCGACACCGTCTTTCGGTCGCTCCCGATCACCACGGTCGCGTCGATCCGTCGCTGCATCAGCAGCCCACCTCGTACTCCCAGTACGAGCTACATCTCGGCTCTGGGCACTGTCGCGCCACCATCCGTCGCCCGCCCTCGACCCACTCATCGCTCAGTCCCTCTGCACCGCAGTCCGGACAGAACGGCCCGCTGTGGCCCAGCATCAGCTCATCCCCAGCCCGAGCCCGCGGTCTCGCGCGACCTCCTCGGCGGCTTCCAACTCGCTGTCCACTCCCACCAGCGGCGCGGGCTCGCTCCGCAGCTCGATCACGCGCTGTCGCAACTCGTCGTCGCTCAGCTCGTTCGCCTTCTGGTACTCGCTCAGCTCTCCGTTCGGGTGGTCGTTTCTGACCATACTTCTACCTACCACTCGTGCAAGTATAAGTGTCAGCGTACCGGTAATAGCAGCGACGAGCGGCGGGGCACGGCGCAAAAGCGGACCGCAGCGGTGCGCCTCGACTACAGCAGCCCGTGGCTCTCCCACTCCGCGTGCAGCTCCTCATCGCGTTCGCGCACGGTCAGGGGCAACACATCGGTTCGATCGATGCGGTCCTCGAGCTCGGCAAGACCCATCACGATACACTCGCCCGGCGCCACAAACTCGATACGCGTGACGAACGCCTCGCGGTTCGGGGCGACCACGCCGTCTCGCTCCTCGACTGGGTACCCAACAGCGATCTCGTCGACCACGAACTCTCCAACGTCGCCCAGCAGGTAGTGCTCGCCGCGTCGCACGGCATTCGCCAGCTCGATGGGCGGCTCACTGTACTCCGCTCGGTGGGAACTTTTCGGTTCCATACTTCTTACTTCTCATGATACTGATATATAGGCACGTGTTCCGGCTGTAACTGCTGGTTGGGCGGTGGCGCGGCGCGAAACCGACACGCGACGACATCGCCCGGCGGCGACGTCGCCCACGCTCGCGCTACGGCCCGACTTCGCGCCCGTCTTCGTCGACCCACACTTCACGTCGCACTTCCCACTCGCGCCCGTCGACTTCGACTTCGCCCATCACATCGCCCGACATCCCTTCACGGCCCGGCAACGTCACGCTCACATCGACTTCGCGCTCGCGCCCGTCGCCCAACTCGACGTCGCACAACGCGCTCGCCCACGTCGTCGCGCCCGCACCCGGCCCTTCACACTGCTTCATCTTCACGACGGCCCGCACTTCGTCGTCGCACATCGCGACCCGCACGACGTCGACCCATCGCTCGTCTGCGACCCGCTTCACGGCCCGCTCGACATCGCTCATCGCGGCGACGGCTTCGTCTTCACTCACGTCTTCGCGTCGCCCGACCCACGTCGCACACTCATCGACGACAACGACGTCGTCGCTCGCTTCATCGCTCGCTTCATCGCCCGTTGGGTGGGATTTTGGTCCCATATCTTCATCTTCGACGCATGAGGTATTAAATATCAGTGATGCGGTAGTAACAGCCCTTAGACCGATTCACCGGGTTGCCGCGGCGCGTCGCGCGAGGTTAGAACGCGGTAGCCGCGGCCAGCACGAGCCAGACGCCGAACAGCACCACGAGCAGGGCAACGAGCAGTACCACCAGCATCAGGCGTCACCTCGCACGATCGCCTCGACGTGCGTCGCTGTCGTCTGGCGCACCGTCTCGACGTCGTCACGTCCCCGGAGCGCCTCGAGCAGACGTCCCATCGACACCGTCGGGTGCCGCTCGACGGTCACCAGCGCGCGACCCCCGTCACTGTCTTCGACCCAGACCGCCCCGACCGCCGACTCCTCGAACAACCGCCGCTGCACGGAACTCACCGCACGACCCTCGCTCGGGCCCGCGCGACAGCCAACACCGCCGGGAACGCGACGATCCGCGTCACGACGCTCGCCGCCAGCAGCGCCGTCCGCAGCCGCCGCATCTCACAGCCCTCCCGACCCGCACGAGTCGCAGAACACGGGTCGTCCGCGCTCGTCCGCCCACCGCACGCTGTCCTCGTCGATCGAGAACGATCGCCCGCACTCGTCACAGCCCGTCGTCACCAGGTGCGCCTCGCCCGTCCACTCGATCACGTCGGGGCGCATCTCTATCGCTCCTCGCGCCACTCGGCGTACTCGCGCTCGAACTCGGCGGCGGCGCTTCGCAGCACGGCGGCGTCGAGCTCGTGCACGGGCTGCGTTTTCGGCCCGGCCCGCTCCGCTTCGAGCTCGGCTTCCCGCGCCTTCTCGTTGAGCGCCCGCGCGATGACGTCGCTCTCCGCTCGGTGACCGACTGCGATTTCGACACTCTCGCCACTCTCCGTCCGGGATGGAATTTTTGATTCCATACTTCTTCTTGAACTTGATTTGATATAAAGGTTCTGGTCTAAATCCTCGTGTAGAGGGCTTGAGACAGCGTTTTATAGATTTCAGTGTCGGATTGCTTGCAGAAAGGGCCCGTTTGCTGACGGGGACGCCACCGGGTTGCCGCGCCTTGGCACGCGGAGATGAAACAGGGGTCGGACGCGGATAGCACAGGCCGCGAACGCAGGCGTGACGAGCGTAACAGTGGGGGGACACGTACGCAAGCAGGGCGCGACGATCGCACGAGACAGTCGCGGGCGGAGCGGAAACGAGGGTCACGTGGGCGACGGGGCACGGCGGAAAACCGGTGCGCAGGCCAGCCGCTGCTGGTGGTAGTGCGCTGGTCGGCGTTAGAAGCCGAGTCTCGGGTCGTCCTCGCTGGGCACGCCGTCACGCTCGTCGCGCAGGATTTCCGTGCAGAGGAGGGACAGGCCCTTCACGTCGTCCAGCTGGTTCCAGTACTGCTGCTGGATCTCGCGGCTCGCGCTTTCGTCCTTGGCCAGCTGGGCCTGGATGGGGCCGTACCGGGCCGAGGCGGCGGCGTCAGCCACTTGCGAGAGGGCCCGGAGGATGGCCGGGTCCGCCTCCTGGAGGGTCCGCACGAGGTACGGGGTCACGAGCTCGCTCTCCTCGAGTCGGGCCTTGCCGTGGCCCGTCAGTCCGCGGTGGTCGAGGGCCGGGAGGATCTCGTCGCTCTGTTCCGCTTCGGATGGGTTTTTGGTTCCCATATCTTATCCTAAGAGTGGTGCAGGTATATAGATATGTAAGACGGCTGTTACTGCTGGATGGACGTCGACGTCGCATGGCGCGTGCCGGATTCGCGTGACGCGGCACGCGGAAGGGAAACAGGGGTTCTCGTATCATCAGGGGGCATTTCCTGAGATGCCCACGAACCTCGCGGAGACACCGTCCACACGACGCTCGGAATGCCGTGAGCCAACTCGAAGGGGTAGGAGCCATGCCTCACAAAACTCGCCGACGTGTAGCGCCCATGAACCTCGCTGAGGCGGGTTGTATTCAGGGCTCGATCTCTGCAAATAATAATTTCCTCTACTATTCCGCGTTGGACCAGACGGAGTGGAAACAGGGGTCGTCGGGCGGCGGGGCGGCGCGCGAAACCGGGCGTCAGCCCCGTCTACCGCTTGACCCTGAGGCTGAACTCGTGGACTTCGTCTTCGCCGTAGTGATTCTCCTCGATCTCGACCTCGGCGAATCGGCCTCGGTGTCGACCCTCACCGGCATGGGTCGGCTTACCCTCGAGGTAGGTGTATCGCCAGAGCTCGAAGCCGAGGAACTCGACGTCGGTCACCGTCTCCACTTGCGTGTCGAGTCGGTCGCCGGCGACCCAGATTTTCGGCGTCTCGGGGCTGATCGTCCGCGAGATCCGAATGTCGACGTCGACGTCCTCGTACGTCAGGACTCGGTAGCCGTCTTCTTCGACGACGTCGGTTGGCTCTGCGCTCTGCACCGTTCGCGGTGGGAAGTTTTTGGCTTCCATACTATACCTTGGGCTGGTAGGGTATTAAAGACACGTAAAGCGGCTGATATGTGTCGACTTGTGACGGACGTCGCAGGGTGCCGGTTTGCCGCGCTCGGGCACGTGAGGGTTCGAGATGGGCGTACGTACATATGGGCGCGTATGTACGTACACACGCGTCGGCGAGGGGGCCGCGGCGGCCCCGCTACTCGTCGTCCTCGTCGCTCGGCCAGCGGCTCTTGTCTCTCGCTCTCTGCAACTTCCGGATCTGGACGTGGGTCGCGTAGCTCATGGTTCCGTCGGGTGGGGCTTTTCTCCCCATCTTATCTTGGTCGGGAGCGAATATGAATATATGTATGACAGCTGATATTGTCGACTTCCGCTGAACGTCGCATGGTCGACGGGGCACGGCGTAAAACCGACAGTCGGCGCCGCTCTACTGGAACTGACGCCCCCGCTCACCCGCGGCGATCTGCGCCGCAACTTCCTCGCGCTCGGCGTCGGTTCGCACGAACTGCGACGCCACGTGGTCTTTGCCGATCAGCTCACCCTCTGCGTTCTCGACGTAGATCTCGGTCGTCTGCGCGTCTTCACCGTCGACTGTCCAGCTGTACCCGTCCGGGAGGCATTTTCGTGCCATACTTAACCTTCGTCTGGGGCAAGTATATAGATATGTTAATCGGCTGATATTGTCGTCGGGTACGGATCGTGGCATGGACACCGGGTTTCAGTGACGCGGCGCGCGGAGGTGACGGAGTGGACGGAGGGGAAACGACAGACGGCGGTCGACGGGGCGCGGCGGGAAAGCGGCACGCGACAGGGCCCTACGACGCCATCGCCCGCACGACAGCCCAGAACACGGCGAGCCCTATCAGCACCACCAGCAGCGCGACGACGGCGACGATCACGCTGACTCGAGCTCGGCGACGGCGCTTGCAGTCCCGTGCGTCACTCTCACTTCCCGCACGTTGCGCAGGCGCTCGTCGTCGCGCTCGATCAGCTCGAATCGCTCGCCGTCGACGAACACGTCGTGCACTCGCACTTCGGGCGCGTACCACAGCGGTCGCCCTGACTCACTCGCATGCTCGGCCGGCTCGCCGACACACAGCACGTACACACCGTCGTCCCACGCGATCAGCACGTCCTCGGGGTCGCGCCAGCACTCGACGACTTCGGGGGCGGTCCAGTAGTACCCTGGCACTTCACACTGCTCCGGTCGGGGGTGGGATTTTTGTCCCATACTTCTTCCTACTCAGGGTAGGGTATTTAATATATGTAAGACGGCTGATACTGCGGGGATTCCGCGGGCGTCGCATGGTGCCGGTTTGCCGCGCTCGGGCCCGCGAGGGCGAGCCGTCGGCGCCGCCACTCTCCGCTGCGCGTGGACGAAGGCTTGACATGGGGGCGCGTCCCGTGGGAGGACGTGCCTCAGATTTCTCCGTGAATTGGCAAGTCCTCGAGGGTGCGGATGACCAGCTCTCCATCCTCGATCCACACGCCCTCGATGTGTGAGAGCGTAGCATGGGAGCCCTGCGTTTCAATTTTGACGCTCTGTACCTCGTTCCGCCCGAGTTGGGATTTTTGTCCCATATCTTAACCTAAGAGTGGAGGGATATTAAGTGTTTCTTTATCAACATGAGTCATAGATTAGGGGTTGGCAATCACCGGGTTGCCGCGCTGGGGCGCCGAATCGGCAATAGCTGCTTACGTAACTCGATTGATATGCGAAGGGTGCGTATCTCTACTGGGGGAGAGGGCTCTCGCGTGCTCTCACAAGGGATACGCTGTACACGAGAACGAGGGCCCGGGATACGCACCTGGGATAACGCGCGCGGGATACGCGACCCGTGAAACGCGCGCGACACGTGGGATACGCACCAGACGTAACCCACTACGCGTCCACTGGGCCGGGGTCGCCCTGTTCGTAGTCACCGACCCAGGGCATCCGCCAGCGCCGATGCGTCTGCATGTTCGCGTGCGTCAGGTGATCGAGCGGCACCAGGTTCCGCGGCAAGTTATGCAACTTCATTCCATCCTGGTGATGCACTTCCATGTCGCAGACGGCGTCGAACCCCCACTCGAGGACACACATCAGCCGGTGCATGCGGACGGCTTTGCGTTCGATCTTCACGAGCTCGCCACGGTCGTCGCGGACGGGAACGAACGCCTCGACGATCTCGTAGCCCTCGTCGTCTTCGAGGACGTGGTTCGGGGGCTCGGTGTCTTCCCAGCTCGGCCGTCGACCCTGTCGCTTGACGCGGATCTCGTCGTGCTCGTGCAGCCACGTTCGGATCGTCCGTTCGGAACAGCCCCAGGCGTCAGCGACGCCTTCAGCCGAGCCGTACTCGGCGTAGGCCCGCGCCAGCGTCACGGGGTTCTCCCACGGCTTGCGATCGTCACTCATCTATTCGGCGATACTACCGCAAAACTGATAACTCATTCGACGGGGCGGTGCGCAAAAGCGGAGCGCGGTCAGGCCGCGGTGTAGCTCAGCCGCCCACACTCGGGGCAATCGTTGGGCATCGTCTCATCGGTCTCGAACGTGCCCTCACAGGCGACGCACGTCAGCTCCACAGCGAACTCACCATCAGCCTCACCCACGGGGACGCCCATCAGTCCACCGTCCCGACACCTGGTTCGATCGTGATCTCGAACGAGCCTGCTTCTTCACTCAGGATCTCGAAATCATCGAGCGGGATGTCGAACTCGTTGAACAGCATCTCGTTCATCCGCTCGGCGATACGTTCGTCTCTGTCACTTGCGTTGGCCGGAATCTCGTAGGTCATTCAGAACTCCTCCTCCATCGGGGTCCCGCGGTACTTCTCGCGCATCTCAGCCCGCCAGTCGCCCTCGACGCGCTTGACGAGTTTCGGCGTCACTTTGTCGGCGTTGGTCACGACCCGCTCCTCGTAACCCGGGCCGAAGATCGCGGCCTTCTCGGCATCGCGCAGCTCGATCTTCCCACTCGGGAGCAGGTGACTGTCGCCGGGCTCCATCTCGTCGACGCGGGCGTGGAACTTCGCGATCTCCCGGTCGCGGTGGAACGTCTGGGCGATGTGGCCCAGCGCGTTCAACAGCTCCTCGCCATCCTCGTACGCACCGAACTGACCGGCGTACTCTCCCTCCGGGTCCATCACTTCGAACACACCGGGAACACTCTCGTCACCGAGCACGTCGATGTCGTCGAAGCGCAGCGTCCATTCGAAGTCGGTGTCGTCGAGCGGGTCCGGCGTCAGCACGCTGGGCTCCTCGATCGTCCAAGTCTCGCCGTCCTCGACGTGTCCCTCACGGATGTCCCAGGCCGCGATCTCCAGCTGTTCGCGCATCCGCTCGCGCTGGTACTCGGGGTCGAACTCGGTCGCGCCCTCGAACATCGCATCGAGCTCGTAGTCCTCGTCGAACTCGAAGCTCATGCGACGATCCCCCGTGCAATCTCCTCGCGAGGAGTGTCGTCAGTCTTCTCGACGATCTCCTTCGGGAACGCCATCCCGCAGGCGGTGCAGTCCACCTTCACCTCGTCGACACGTTCAGTCTCGTCTTTCGTCCACCAGATCAGTTCGTCCTCGCCACAGTCTGGGCACGACTCGTCGAGGCCCCATGCCATCGGCATCAGTCGCGCACCTCCACGGAGCCGTCGTCGATCCCGCTACTCAGGCCGTCTTTCGAGAACGCGCCCCGGTCCGTCCGCACGAGGCACTGCTTCCCGGGCTCTCCCACCGACATGACCTCGTGGACGAGGCCAGCGACCACGATCTCGTCGCCGATTGACAGTTCGTCAGCCGAGAACTTGCTCGGCTCCCGGTGCATGCGCTCACTCATCGTCCTCGTCCTCCTCGCGGCTCTCCGAGATCTGGCTCAGTGCGTCGCCCAGGTCGAAGTCGGCGGTCGACTCGTTGCCGCGGTACCGCTGCTTGTTCACGCTATCTCCGCTCGAGTGGCTTTTTCGTGCCATACTTTACCTTAGGCTGGAGCTGATATAATAATATCTTTGTCAGATAATATTGCTGATAGAACAGGATCGTAGCATGATCACACCGGGTTTGCGCGCTCGGGCGCGGATACGCGATGTCAGAGAACAAGAGCTCTCGCTCGAGGCGGTACCAAAGGGCGCCCGGGGACAAATGCCCCGGGCAACGGGTTTGCACGAGCCTCTGATCTCGACTGACGTGGTTGCCCTTGCCGAGACAGCCCGACGCGTGCTATCCCACCCGAACGGAACGGCATCACTAACGGATGCCGCGTGAGCATAGGCCCCGCGAACCTATCAACGTATCGTCTGAGGGCTCGGGGGCCAGGCATCGTCACGGAATCGAACCGCTCACTACCACCAGGAACGATGCAAACCGCAGCAGGGTCGAGACTACTCGAGATCCGACTCGAACTCGCTTCGTGCCCGGAAGACGTCGTCCTGCAACGGGTCGGCGCTACTGATCTCGACACCACGCTCCTCCGCGACGCCGTACATGACTTGCAGCACAGTCGCCACGGTGAACGGGTCTATCCCTTCGCCTTCCAGGCGCTCGATGCGTTGGCGCGCGAGGGCCATCGGCGAGCACGACTCATCGATCCCGGCGTTCGGGCCGCCAGTCTGTTCAATCAGGATGTCCAACTCGCGTCGGGCAACTTCAGCCGCCTCCAGCGAGACGATCGCGACGTTCTCTGTCTCCATCGCTACCACATCCGCTGTCGCTTCGCGTTCTTCACGCCCCGGGCCGGCGTCGTCACGGTCCCGCAGATCGTGCACTGGCCCTTGCTGTGGACGGTCGCGAACTCGTCGCCATCGAGCGGTTCGAGCTCGCACACGTGTGCGTCGATCGGGCCCGTGTGGGGTTCGCCAGACATCGGCTACCCCCAGACCTCGGCCTCGACGTCGCTGAACTCGGTCGGGTCCTCGACCGACTCGAGGAACTCGTCGACCGCGTCACTCGCATCGACTGCGTCGACAGGTGCCTGAAACTCGTTGCCACTGTGCGTACCGTAGACTCTGTATCGCATCTTTCTCTATCTCCGTTCGGGTGGGCCAGTTTTCCTGGCCTACTTCTACCTAAGGGTGGAGTGAATATTAATATATGTATATCTGAGGTGTTTGCCCGTAATCACACAACGTAGCAAGGTCAGACTGAATCGGGAAGTCGACAGGTTGGCGCAGGCGGTGCGGAAAAGCGGAACGTTACGGGCGCGGGGTCGACGCTGCTGGTGGTAGGGCGCGGTTGGTCGCATGTTCGATGACTTCCACGCAGGTCTGGACAGTTTCGGTCGCCGAATCCAGGTCAGCGAACTCGTCGTCATCGAGCCACGTCTCGACCGATCCGTCGGCCTCCCACAACTGTACCGTGTGTCCCGGGTCGGCCGACCACATGACGTACGCCCCGGATACGTGACGGTAGATTGCTGTCACGGTCGCCGACGGCTCGATCACGATGTCATCGAGCTCCCACTCGTCGCTCAGTCGGTCGGCAACACAACCCATCCGTTCGATCGGTCGGGGCATCTCTGGTACTCCATGTCACGGTAGGCCCCACGCGGTAAATACCAGTTTTCGGTCACAACTCGAGGTAGACGACCAGGGCGTAGAACAGCCACAGGCCGACGACCACGACTGCGACCGCTGTCGCGGCCACGATCACAGTGCCGTGGCGCGACTCTCCTCGACCCAGTAGGCTCGCATCTCGTCGAGCATCTCCACGATCTCGTACGACGAGAACAGGAGCGGTTGGAACTGGTCGACGTACTCGCCGTCAGGGTCGTAGACAGCGATCTCGGGTTCGCGCCGCGCTCGCTCGGTCGTCACGCGCTTTTCGATCGTCATCCCGCGATAGTCGAACTGGTGGCCGTCCGGGACGCCGGCCAGACTCCCCAGGATCGACACAATTCGGGTATCTCGCTCGCTCGGTTCCACATAGCCATTCACGACAAGTCGTGCTGTATCTGTCATCTCTGGTCACTCCAGCTGGCCTCGGCTTTCTCGAGGTCCATGTAATCCTTCTCAGGATACGGTAATAAAGGGTTCTGACAAGTCAGGATTCCGAAAGGCTGTATGTACGTACACACGCGTCTGTACGTACGTACACGGTATCAGAGCAATCAGTACGAAAGGTGACACGGGGAGCGATACCCCGCGGTCGCGACCACTTAGCTCCCGAGGGAGCCAGCCCGATCGCAAACGCCGTGGCCACCTGGAGTGGGACGGGTCGGGCGCACCGCCTATGAGCCTACCACAAACGGCTCCGACCCATCCAGGCGGGTGTAGGCGGTCACTTCACTTGACAGTAGCGAAGGCCGCCAGGACGTCGGGCGGATTCGATCCGCAGCATCACGCCGGTCCGACGCCGGGTTGCCGCGCCACGGCCCGCTTAGGCGCGGGCGTGTGGGACGCCGTGGTCGTATCGCTCGAACGTTGCCGTGACACCATCCTGGCGAATCTCGTTCAGGAGCTCGACGGCCGCCGGCTGGGTCTTGTCGAGGATCTTGCGGAAGCGCATCGCGAAGCCCGACCCGTGGGACGGCTCACCCGTCGAATCCTCCGTGTGGGCGAACTCGTGAGCCAGGATGCGCCACAGCTCGAGCACGAGGACCTCGCTCGCCAACTGGCTGTAGGCGGTGTCCGTGATCGCGACGAACGACTCGAACTCAGAGTCGGCGATCGCCGCCGTCTCCACCGGGTTCAGGGTCGACGGGTCCGGCTTCGTCCACGCGTTGGCCCCGCTATCCGCTCCGGCCACGATCTCCCGGTCCAGCGCGTAGGGGCTGTACTGCTCCATCTTCTCCCGCAGGATGCGGGCCATCGCCAGGGGCTTGCTGTGGAACTCCTCGGGCTCGAGGATCTCGTAGCCGTTCGCGATGCCCATCGCGGCCGCCGACGCCTGGACGTCTTTCGTCTCCGGGATGCTCAGCTGACCGAGGTTCACCGCTTCCCGAATCGCCTGAACCGCGCCATCGCTGCGCATCAGGACGGTCTTCCCGTGGTCAGCCAGCTTGCCCCCGGCCTTGTCCGTCTGGTCAGCGAACATGATGCTGTCTCGGCTCTGGATCGTCTCGAGGGTGGTCATCTCACCGTTCGCCAGCTTGAACACTTCGCGGTCCTCGAACCCCTCGTGTCCCTGGGCGGCCAGGCGGCCCACGGCCGCGCGACCACTGTTCGTCAGCTTCGAATCAGAGACGGCGTCCAGGAGCTCGACACGTGCCTCCTCGATCTCGGCCTCGACCTCGGGCCAGACCTCGCACCCAGACCGGATGCTGTTCCGCGCCGTGTTCAGCTCGAGGTTGCGCTTCGTGATCACGGTGCCCCCGATGCCGTGGCCGCGGACGTCCGTGACTTTCAGGCCCGCCGAGTACACCGTTATCCAGTCGTAACTCTCGTGCTTCAGGACCATGTACGCCAGTTCCGAGTCGTAGACGGTGGCGTTCTCATCGTCCTCAGCCGGGTCGTATCCGGATACTTGCTCGTCGTTCAGCCACACCTCAACGCCCTTGACCAGCTCCATGTACTGGAACCGGGTGCGGATGTCGGCGAGGTGGTCGGACCACTCACTCGCGCCCGCCTCGGGCACCTCGTCCTCGTAGTGCTCGATCGTCACTTTCGTGCCGTCGAAGTGCTCCTCGGCCTCGTACAGCCGGTAGTCGCGGAACCAGTTCTTCGCGTCGAACTCGACCTTCGAGTCCTGGCTGTGCACTATCACTTTCCCGACCGCCAGCGCCTGACCGAAGCCGATGCCGAACTGGCCAATCGTCTCCTCATCGTCGATCTTCGTCGACTGGCCCAGGTTCGTCAGGAACTCCCGGACCGACTCGTCGCTCAGGTCCATCCCGTCTCCGTCGTCGACCACGACCGTCCGCTCCGGGGTCACGTTGATCTCGACCTTCGTCGAGCCGGGTGCGTCGACGCCGTTTTGCGCCAGCTCGCGGATGCCGTCGACGATGCCCTCCGCCTGGCTGAAGATCAGCTCGTCGATGATACGCTCCTCGTCGACGCCGATCTGTCCCGTGCTGTACTCCACGTCGTTGTCACTGCTTGCCATTCGATTTCACTCCAGATGGCCACCGGGTTTCCCCAGTGCCTATCCTAACCTAAGAGAGGAGCGAGTATAAAGATATGTTAATAACTTGATACTGCTGGTAAACCCGAGACATCGCAAGGGCACCGGGTTGCCGCACCACGCCGCGCGAGGGGGCGACAGGAAAACACGACAGGGTCGGCGAGCGGCGGGGCGCGGCGCAAAAGCGGAACAGCTCAGGGCTCGTTCGGGACTGGCGTCCCGGCCACGTACGCCTTCGACGTGTTCGGGTCACCCTCCCAGACGATGAACTGGCCGTCGCCGAACTCCTGGCCCCGCCAGCGCACGTTACCGCTCATCGCTCAGGTCCTCCACGACATCGACCGGGCGTCCATCGTCGTACGCTCGCACGGTTAACTGTGCCAGCTTGTGCGCCTCCAACTTCGACCGGATGCGACGGAACACGGGCGACTCAGCGTCAGTCCAGGCGTCGGTCACCACCATCCAGCGCCGCGGCCGGGCCACCATCACTCGGCCTCCCGCTGCTGGTGGTAGGCTGCGAGGTCGTCGGGATCGATCATCTCGATCGCGCGTTCGAGCTTCGCCACTGCACTGTCGAACCGTTCGACCTCGGGCTCGCCCATCAGCACCTCCTCCGGAACGTAATCGCGGTAGCCGTGCACGATCTCGACACAGGAGAGCGCGTACTCGACGTCGTTCATCGGCGACCGACCTCCCGGACCACCACGGTCCCATGCCCCGGGTCGGGGAACATCTCGAACAGTTCATCCTCGCCAGCAGCGCCGACCTGGAGCCGGCACGCTTCGTCCGCGAGGGACTCGGCCGTCCGGGCCGCCGTCAGCACCGCCGTCCCCACACCAGTCGCCTCGAGCGTCCGCACCGGGTACTCGTCGTGAGCGTCCGCGTAGACATCCAACAGGAACATCACTGTCCCTCCGGGCTGCTGATAGCGATGCCCCACGTGGCCGGCACGGGGTCGCCGTCATACGTTTCGACACACTCCGCCGAGCAGAACACGACGGTCGGTCCCGGATCGTGCCCGCCCATCGCCGGCGTCCGCGGGTCGTCGCGCACCGGGTTCGGCCCGGTCTCCCCGCCGCAATTCGGGCACGACATCAGTTGTCACCCTGCTTGACGCGGCGGACCGCCTGAACGATCGCCTCGTTGCGCGCGTAGGCGAGAGCGTGCTTGCACACTCTGTACTCGCCCCGCGCCACGAGCTCGTCGGTCTCGAGGCCCGTCGCCTTGTTCTTCTTCGCCGCGTGGTAGGCCATCGCCGGGCACGGCTTCCAGTCGTCCTCGTGCGCGTCGCTCAGCGCGTGCAGGCACCACTTCGGGATGCCCGCGGCGTCAGTCACCACGTGGTACGTGTGCTCGTCCGCGTCGTCCCCGTAGGACGCGTTGCGCACCTCGACGTTGCCGGACTCCGTCACCACGAAGTCGTACTCCTCCCACTTCGCGCGCTTCATCGTCTTCGCGTTGAAGCCCACGACGTGCTGCGTTGGGTCGACGACGTCGACGTCGCCCGCGATGGTCGTCTGCTGTGCCTCAGTCGCCTGGGTCTCGTTTGCCATCTCTGGTCACTCCAGTTGGCCACCGGTTTTGACCGGTGTCCTATCTTATCCTTGGAGTGATACGATATTAAATGTTTCTACTATCTGATACACCGCCGGTTTGACGCGACGGGTCGCGGAGATGAAACAGAGGGGGTCGTATCATCGGAGAGTATGAAATGAGACAGGCGTAGACAGGCGCATGAATCCCGGTACACGGGGCGTGGGGGGCCGTGAGCCAACCCTGGAGGGTAGGGGCTACGGCCGTCAGAAGGCGTCGCCGAGTAGGGCCCACGGCGGTGGGGGTAGATGGGTTGTATTCACATCACGATTCCTGCATTTAATCAGATCCTCTACTATCACCTCGCGGAGTTGACGGACCAGACAGGGCGGGCGCGGGGCGGCGCGCGAAAGCGGAAAGGGCGCTGGGCTACAGCAGCCCGAAACAGTCAGCGCACGCCGGCACCTGCTCGATTACCCATCGCCCGGTCATGTCGTCCTGGTACTCCAGCGACATCGGCTCCGTTCCCGAGCGGGACGCCCCGCAGCGACAGATGCCGAACTCGTCCAGGTGGCGCTCGTAGCTACCGGGCATCGTCACCCTCCCACACTTCCTCCTCCGTCCACGACTCCACCTCGACGAGGTGCCCCTCGTGCTCTGCGACGAGCATGTCCGCGACGACGTCCGGTGATTGCGGCCCGATCGTCTCGTCACAGGTCGAGCAGTACGCCTCCGCGACGTCGTGCGTGATCACAGTCCCGGGCTCGGGTCGCTCGGGCTCGTTGTACGGCGCCGCCGGGTCGTTCGCCGCGCCCGGTGGGTACGACCATCCGAAGTTCGCCATCACTCGGCCCTCCTGTGCTCGATTGTCTGCTTCGTCCCCATGAACACGAGCCACAGGACGAACAGGCCACCGAGCCAGACGACCAGGGCTGTCGCGGCGTACACTACCATTCGACACCTCGCGACGCGAGCTCGCGACGCATCTCCACGTCGAGATCCCAGTCGATCAGGTCGGCGACCTCGCCACCATAGCGATCGTTCATCGCCGTCTGGAACAGCAGCGACTCCGTCGACATCTCGGCCACCGACGACTCACCGGGTTCGCGCGCCACGTCGCTCACCGTGGCCTCCCGGGACGAATCTGGATCTTCACGTGCGTCGGGTCCTCCGACAGCCCCGGCTTTCGTCGGGCGTACACTTCCCGAACGTCGGTCAGCATGCTGTGCTCGTCGAAGTACGCCGGCGCCTCTGCGACCTCGACCACCACGACCGGGATCGCCCACGGCCGACTCGTCGCGTAGACGCGGAGCAGGTTCTCCCCGCGGATGACGTCCATCGGGTGCATCTCGTCGTTCATCTCACCGTGCTCCTCGTCGTACGCCATCGAAGCGCGGGTCACCATCGTCGACGCCTCCTCGAACGCACTCTCCAGGAACGACTCCCGCCAACACTCCGGGTCGGTCGAGTCGTCGTGTCCCTCGCTCATCGTCCCGTCCTCCTCCAGCAACTCCATCATCGCGGCCGCGCGTTTCTCCGCCGGACGGCTCATTCGAACGCCTCCGTCGCGACCGTCTCGATCTCACGCAGGATCGCGTCTTTCTCCTCGACGCTCATCTGCTCGAGCCCGTCGTGCGCGAGCGCCTCGATGTTCTCCAACGCGACCGCGTAGCGCGAGTGCTGTCGCTCGACGCGCAGGTCGTCCATCGCGGTCATCAGTCGATCAGCCCCCGGGCCCGCGCGTCGCGCTCGGTCATCCCCGTCTTCAGCAGCAGCGCCTCCTCGCGGGCGAACTCGGTCGTCGCCTCAGCGCCCAGTTCCAGCTTGTCCCGCCGCGCCTGCTCGGGGTACGACGCTTCGTACTCGCGCTGGCGCTCCAGCTTGCACGCCTCACACTGACACGTGTCGTGCATCAGCGGCCCTCCTGCGCGATCGCGTCACGCATCTCGTCGAGGATGACGGTCGCCTTCTCGTCGTCAGCCAGCAGGTCGCGGTGGACAACGAGCTTCGCGTACTCGCCATCAACCTCGCCGAAGTGGCGCGCCTTGACGACGTCGCCCGACACCTCGATCTCGGGCATCTACAGGTCCTCCTCGACGAGCTCCAGCTCGTTCAGCAGGCTCTCGACATGACGCTTCTGTCGGTTCATGTACACGAGCTTGTCGTCGAGCTCGTTCAGGATGTCGACCGCCATGTGGACGTCGTCGATCGAGCCCTCCTGCTCGTCGACGAACTCGAGCTCGGCGGCTGCATCCTCGGCGATGAGGCCGACACGCGACACGAGCTCGTACAGCTCGACGGCGTCGTCGATGATCGTCAGCGCGATTTCGTCCCTGTGCTCCTCCGCCAGTGCCCGCTCCGCCGCGGGCGCGAGTTCTTCACTCATCTGTCGCTCCGTTCGGGCGGGCCAGTCCCGGGTCTTTTCGGCCCAACGCCCGGCGGTGGACTCGAACCACCGACGTCCCTCGACGCCAACCGTTGCCGGGTAACCGCGCCACGCCGCGCTCAGCGGAAGACGTCGCTCCCGCCCGGGCGGTTGTCGTGCGTGCCCGTCACGTAGATCGTCCCGCGTGCCATCTCGTCCCACTCCATCCACGAGTCGCCCGGCGCCAGGCCCAGCTCCAGCTCCAGGTCGTTGCGCACGCCCCGCAGCGTCTCGCTGAACTCGTCGGCGCCCTCCACGAACTCGATCTGCTGGATCGTCGACTCGTCCAGCTTCACGACCCACGTCATGCGGTCGACGTCGCGCTGTCCCGCGATGTAGTCGCGCTCGCCGCCGTCCAGGTGCACGTGCTCGACGTACTCGAGCGACTCCAGCTGCTCGACGACCCGCTCGTCCCACGTCTGCTCCGCCGGGTGGCTTTTTCTTGCCATACTTATCCTTGGACTGGTAAGGTATTAAATATATGTATATCTGATAGGACTGCTGGTAATCGACAGACGTAGCATGGTTCGATGGGTGTCACGCCGTTGCCGGTTTCCGGCGCTGGGGCGCGTTCAATCATCGTGAGGCATAGTGATAGAGTGTGGACAGGAAGACGACGACGTCGCACTGGGAATGTCTCCACATCGCATAGCAAGGGATATGCATTTCACGCCAACGAGCACACTCGGCGCAGGGATAGCGCGAGCAGGATAACGAGAACGGCACGACACAGGGATAGCGCGCCGACAATAACGAGCTCAGGGATAGGCGACAGGAGCCAACGGCGACAGTCGGCGGGGTGCGGCGCGAAGCCGGCACGCGCCTCTGGGATAGCGTTTTTGCGAGAACGAGCACTCTGGACCCTCCATCGACAGTTCGCGCGCACCCGTCGTGCTACCACCAGGAGCGCCTGGGCGCACCGACGACGTCGCAGATCGCGTCCTGGGCGAATATATAGACAAACGTCCAAATACCGCGCCACAGAATCCACGCATAGTGCTTCGTCGGCCTCTAAACAGGCCCGAGAAGCCCCGAGAGTGCCCTTCGTAGACGATCTGAAGTGCCCACAGAAGGCCCGTAGGAGGCCTGTATCCACCGAATAGCGGCGTCTCTAAACGAGCATCTCTCGATTTTGTCCGAAAATCTCCCTATCCAAAATCCACTCCCCTATAGCGATTTCACCCCCCTCAGCAAAACGAGACACTTTCCATACACAAACGCAACCCAGCTTGCACTCAGTCCAAACCCACTTTCACAACTAAACTTGGACACAACTACAGAAAACTTTCAGACCATCTTCCGCATATCGGGCACCCACCCGGCCCAGATCGACTGCTTCCCGTCTGTGATTTCGAGACAGTTCTTGTACCAGATGTCGTGCGCATCCCCGTCCTCTAACGGCATTTCCCTTGCTTTCCCTTTACTCACCAGCGTGTCGGCACACTGGTTGCACGATAGCTTCACCTGTCTCACGTCCAGGCGGAGCCAGTCGTCGTCCTGTAGCTCCTGGGTCAACCCAAGCACACAGGACGCGCGTATTCTCCCGCACAGCTCACAGACTGGCATTACATATCGCTACGCCATCACTCACTCATACAGGTTTTCGCTCCACTTCATGCGATAAAGCAAGAACCCGCAGTGTACACACTCAGCTGGTGATATCTGAACATCGAGGGTTTCGTCGCAACGCGGACAGTCTTCGGGGATGATTGGCATGTCTGAAAAGCCCTTGAGGAAGGGCGGAAACCGGGGGGCCCGGTTTGGCGTGGAACGGAGTGTCGGTCCAACTTACGTTGGGATGCATCAAGCGGGCGGAGGAACCCGAACTCGATGTACCTAAAAGTAACCTCTCGTACTATATAACACTTTCGTACCCAGTACCACGATGTAAGGATCGTGAGAGGTGAAAAAACCGCTAATCATACTTAAGCTTTGCCTGTGTATAGGTATCTTAGTCTCAATCGACCCCGTCGCCGTCCCCCGATCGCGTTTTGTTCTAAGGGTATATTTGGGTCATGCCGATTTACCCCCAAACATGTCATGGATTAGTGCACGTACATATGTGCGTGTGTATATGTACGTGCAGCCCTTCTTGACATGTTCAATCACCCGCTGCTGGTGGTAGTGAGTGCAGTGGTTAGGTCATCTTTCAACTGTTCTAACTTCTCGATGGCTTCCTTCGTGTTGTCCAATTCCTCGACATCGTATCCATCTTCTAACAGCGCCACCACACACTTGGCCTGGAGCTCGGTCATAACCAGTTCGTCCCCTTCGGCGTCCATCGCCGCCATGATCGTTTCGGGACCACACCGCTGACCGTCGATCTCTTTCTCGAAACTACGTGTGAGATACCCCATCAGGAATGGGTACGCCTCGTCGCACTCGATGCGAATCATAGTCCTATATGGGCCGCTACCCACTTAAGCGTCGAAAGTGTGTACGTACGGTCGTTGCTGGTGGTACCGATGTGCGATGCGTAACTACTACATACTGGGGTACGATGCGACGATAGACTCTGGGTTCAGGATCTATGTCAGGTGACCATTATCTTCGACCAGTCATCGAAGACTTTCTCGACGAACTCGTCAGCACCGTAGACGATGTACACAAGGTGGAGCGAGTGATCGCGAGAGACGAAACGCTCACAATAACCGATCTTGACAATCAGCCAGAGGAGTGGACTGAGGGACATCTCATATGGCCACTCATCGAGGCTGTCGGACTCAACCGCCAACCTGGTCGACCGGCCAGCCAGCGTGCCGTTGCGGGGACGACACAGCGCGAGGCACCCGACTTTCGGATAGTCGAGAGGGGTGGGGAGTTTATTCTGATCGGGGAGAACAAATCACCGAACAAAATCGAGCAGGCCGAACAGGAGCTCGTCGAGGATTATCTCTCGAACAAAGCGTGGCCGGACTATGGGATCGCAACGGACGGTCTTGAGTGGGTCGTCTACCGCGCCGAGCACGGTGGCGACTTCCTCGAGTTTAACGAGGTCGAACGGGTCGATCTCCGTCCAGCCATCAACGCTATTGCTCGCGATCTTGGACACATCGGGTCGGGACAGCTTGGTGACGTCGACGTTGATGAGGAGTTGGACGCGTTCAGCTCCGTTTTCGAACCCGACAACCTCCATACCCTCCTGACGCAAACGGCACCGAGGGAGTTCCGTGACACGCGGAGCGCCAATGTCGAGGAGTTTTACGAACTCTACATCGAGCTACTGTTCGGCGAGAGTAGCGAGCACGACTACGAGACCAGCCTCCGCGATGACATAGTCGCCCCGCGTGGAGCGACCGACAAAGAGAAGGACCTGTTCGCAGTCACGTTGATGAACCGTCTCCTGTTCATCAAGTTCCTCGAAACACGCGATGTCCTCCCAGATGGATTCCTACGAACGCTCGTCAGGGACTATGAGGAAAACAAGGACACTGTCCCAGGCACACTCTACGAGACGTTCATCAAGCCGCTTTTCTACGACCTGTTCAACGCCCCCAAGGACCAGCGGAACCCAAAACTGCGCACAGGGCGCTACGATGACATCCCATACCTGAACGGTGGTCTGTTCCGCGAGAATATTCCAAACGAGGCACAGTACAACTTACTGGACCGGACACTTCCGACTATCATCGACGATCTGATCGAGGGCCATCGGTTGGAGCTGAACGGCCGGAGTTTCGACCCCGCGATCCTCGGGAGTGTGTTCGAGAAGACGATCAACCACATTGGCGGCGAGGAGGGTCGCCAGAAGGAGATCGGGGCGTACTACACGCCAAACGACGTGACCCGGCACATCTCGGAACACACGGTGGACCCGAAGATCATGGACATCGTGACCGAGGCGTTCATCGAACATTCGAGCGACGATTCCGAGGAGTACGTCCGTAACGAACTCAGCGGCACTGATCTCTCTGAGGTACTACGCTACATCGAGGACGGTGTCGCCATGTACGGTGCTAACCCGGAGGCACTAAAGGACATCCGCTCACAGCTAACCGACTTGACGATCCTCGACCCAGCGTGTGGGTCTGGCCACTTCCTGACAACGGCGATGGAAGAAATACACCAGGTCCAGCTATCTATCATGCGCGGGCTGAATGGTGGCGACGAACCCTCCGATAGGGAAAAGTTCGATGCCAAGCAGGAACTGGCTCTGAACGTCGTCTATGGTGTGGACGTGGACAAGGTCGGCGTCGAGATCGCGAAGCTCCGTGTCTGGCTGAAGATCGTCGAGGATAACGGGTGGGAATCGGGGTACGGACCACTCCCGAACATCGACGTAAACATCGTGTCCGGCAACTCTCTCGTCGGCTTCCCCATCAGGGGCAACGTCCAGACACAGCTGAAAGCGATCGACGACAGACTTCCCGGTCTCGCCGAGATGCGTCGGGACTACAAGTTCGAGAACGAAGGGTCGCGCCGAGACATTATGGAGTTAGAGTCGGAGATTCGTGATGCCCGGGACGAGAGGTATCTCAGTAGTCTCACGTACACGGTAAGCACGGAGATCAATAGCGTCGACGAGCTCGATGAACTGGTAGAGTCGATCCCAGAGGGCGACCTCTATCCGGTCATCGAGTCTGTAAAGGCGCAACGCCTGGACGAGGATGGCGACACAGTCGCTTTAACAGCCAGTGATAAAGATGCACTGAGCAGCGTCGGGTTCGAGTGGCAAGAGTGGCGTGATACGAACAAGAGCGCCACATTCGATATCGAGAACAGGATAGATAGCGCCCCAACGACTCATCTCGATGCAGGTACCGTTGGTGAGCACGAGTCGATCGTCGAGGACCTGCGCGACTTGCTCGAAGATGGATTCGTGTTTCCTGACGTCGAGCGCCAGCCCACGCGCTACGACCTGAACAACATCACGGGGACGCCTCTCCACTGGGACATCGAGTTCCCGGAACTACTCCCCCTTGACGAGTCGAATGGTCTGTCATCGAGTGTTTCGTTCGACATCGTGGTCGGAAACCCGCCCTACGGGGACATCCTGAACCAGAACGAGGACACGTTCATCGCCCCGTACGAAACAGAGTCGATCAACGACGTGTCCGCCCCGTTCGTCGAGAGACAGCTCCAGCTGACGGATGAGAACGGGTACTTCGGGAACATCACCACGCTCCGTCTCATCTACCAATCTTCGCTCGGTGAGTTCCACGACCTCCTCCGCGACAACCTCGACCCGGCACAGATAGCATGCTTCGGATTCCGGCCGTCTCGTGTGTTCGAAAACGCACACGTCCGTGTCGCTATCATCACGGGTCAGAAAACAGCAGATGACAACGGCGATATCCTCACAAGTGATCTGATTCTATTCAATCAGGATAACCGACAGCAACGGTTCAAAGACATTCAGTATGCTTCGACAGACGGTCTTATCCTGAGAGATTCGATTGGAGGAGGTGGGACTAACGGGCCGATCCTCCCGAAGGTTGGGCCAGAGACGAAGCGGGGGGTACTGACAACCTTGGAAGATCACTCGGACACAGTGTTCCGTGACAGGTACACCAAGGACAAGCCGGACGACGATGTGTTTCCGGTGTGGCGTCGAGAGGGGGTTCTGTACTGGATCAACCCGATGCTGGAGGAGCTCTACTCAGCACGAGAGGTACAGCCCCTGTACTTCGATTCCGAGGTTGAACAGAAAGCTGCGTTCTTGGTCCTCAACTCATCTCTCTACTACATCTACTGGCTCACCTATGGGAACCAGCACCACCACAACTGGACTCAACTGTCTGCGTTCCCGTGGCCAGATGAAGACGTTATCGAGGCACGCGAAGACAGGATCATCGAGATGGCCGACACTCTATGGGATCGTATGAAGGGGACGTTCAGCAAGTCCCGCGAAAGCCGAGGCGACTTCTTCATGGGGTCGCTACGACCGATCATCAACGACGTGGACGTTCTGATGGGCGAGCTGTACGACCTGAGTGACGAGCAGGTCGAGTACACACAAAACTATCTTACTGATCTGGGCGATAACAGTGGCCGGGCTGGCACCAAGGATAGCGACCTCACCTACAGCCGGGTGTTCGCAGACGATTAGCGCATACTCACGTCATCTCGCACATCCGGTCTTGAATCGGGCAACTTCCCGGACTCAACTCGTCCGTGACATCTACTACATAGTGCGATAAGATTCTCGGGCCGGTGTGCGTCCTCGGCGGTGTCAAATAATCTGAACTTCGCCTTGTGGTGGACGTGCAGACCAATTCCTGTCTCGTCTTTCAGTGTCTTCGGGTCGTGTTCTCGCCCGCAGCCCTGACAGGTGTAGTCACTCCGTTCGAGCTCCTCTGTTCTCGCTGCATCCCAGTGTGGGCCGTAGTCGACCATTAGCCCCAACGCTTGTACTTGATGCGCCCACACTCGCTGCACCGCTTGACGGTGATTTTCTTTCTGGTGTCGGTGATCTCCAGGTTGTTCCGGTGCCCCCATATGAAGCACCGATACTTCCCTTTCAGCTCAAGCACGATCGACCTCCCCACGCGGGACATCAACCACTGCGCCGTCGAAGTGGACTTTCCGCCAGCCAGTGTAGGTCTTCGAGCCCAGCCTCGCGACGACTGTCTGTCCACCGATGTCGATGGGGAGCTGTGCACCCACCTGGATCGACCGGATCATCGTACCGTCTCTAATCGTCTCGTCTCGTACTGTCATGCTCTGCGGGGAGGCTAACACCGTGTCGTCGTCTGGGCCGACGTACCTGGTGACTACACAGGTCGCGGTCCCGAGTGATGTTTCGACGTCTACCCGGTCGCTTTGGAATATTTCGTCGATGGATTCGACATCAGGGTCGAACGCACTGACGTCGAACTCGCTGTCGTCGAACTCACTCATCGTCTATCTCCAGGTAGTAGGTCAGCATCTGCTCGATCCGTTCCGCGTCTGCTTCTCCTTCAGGTGTTACAGCGGTGTGTTTCTCGTGTCTCGCAGAGCCACGGAGCCATTTGACCATCCATCTGGGGAGGGTCATCTCAACCGTTTCTGGTGGTAGGTGGTGGTCGGTCATTGGTGCTTGAGGACACAGGCGTCGGAGGTGCTCATCATGCGTCTTCGGGGTGGGGGTCATCTTCGCGGAACTCTCCCGTCGGCCGATAGGCCGTGATGTTGAACAGGAACACGTACTCGGGCTCCTCGTCCAGGTCGTCGCCGTCCTGAACCTCCTCGATACCGTCTGGGAGGAGCGAATGGAGCGTCTCGGGTCCGATGCTCCATCGTCCCATCCCATCGGTCCGGAGAACGCCCCGCGTTCGTGTCTGTTCGTGGCCGACGAACTCCAGCACCTCTCCGTGTTCGTCGTACATCTTACCCATCGGTGGCCTCGATGTACTGCTCAAGTAGCTGGTCGTAGAGCTCAGTCCGGGCAACGAGATCTGCTTCGTACCAACTTCCTCGGGCCGTTCGTGAGACGATCCCTTCGTCCATCAGGGCCTCAGCGACGTGGTCATACTCTCTGCTCCACCGGAGCGGGGCGAACCCATCCGTCCCCTCGATAGCGTCGAGGAAGTCCAGCACTTCGGCGACACCTAACTTCTCTCCACCGAGCTCGACGTAGTGCTCGGTTCGGGTCACTTCTCTCGTCTCGATCTCTATGTCTGTCATAGCGTGTACTCGTTACCCTCCAGTGCATCTCGCCCCCGTTCCAGAACGACATCCCCACCACACTCTGGACACTCGTCCTTGTCGAACTCTGAGCTGGCGAGCCAGCCACATTCGACACAGAGCATGTACTCGTCGTTCTCGATCATCTCGAACATGGTCTCCAGCTGGTTCTCGAAGTCGAGCCCGGCCGCATCGTTCATCTCGCGGAACTTGATCTCGTATGCTTCTGCGATCAACTCCGCGTCACCCTCGAACTCGACGTAGCACGAGTGACAGAGCGATAGTGGCGAGACAAGCGTCTCCTCCATATCTTCGACCGTACCAACGTCGAACGAGTGCGACTCGGGGTTCGGTTTGATCAGGACTGCGTGTGACTGCGTGGGTTTGGTGCAGAGGATGCACGTTCCCTGGTCGTCCAACTTCCCCGCGACTTCGTCCATGAAGTGGGGATCATCTCTCGTCGACATCACCGACCTCCCGCAGGTAGTCAACGGCTTTTCGGAGCGTTGACGACATCATGTCCGTGTTCCCAACCTCGAACTGGCTGATCGTCGTCTGTTGCGAGCCGATCGCGCTCGCCAGTTGCGATTGCGTGACGCCGAGATCACGACGGAGCTCTCTCAGCTCGTCGGGGGTCGGGACTCGATACTCCTCTATACCTACCGCTGTCTGTGGTTCTACTTTACTCATTATCTGTTGAATCCGCTGGTTGTTCTGACCGTCACTGGCCACCCGATCCCTCCCCTTCATGGAATCGTCCATGGGGAGTAGGTCGTCGATAGCGTCGTGGAACTCGCTCCCAGTACGGCGCAATATCATCCGCAATCCGTGTCGTGGAGTCATCTCGACAGCACGCTCGTTCACTTCTAACCACCGCTGCACGACGAGCTCGGGTGGGTGAATGTCACGGAGGTAGTACACCGGTGTCAGGCTCCCGCCGACACGTGAGACCGTACCGGTACTCACCTTGAACTTCCAGAGCCCGCTCATCTTATCAATTGACGAGACACCTCGAACGGGGAGCTCAGTGGGCGCCACGGGACCGTGCTGTTGCAGATAGTCTGTGTTCTTAGTCATCGAGATCATCCCAGTCGAACCGCTCCACGAACTCGGCGGTGTACGCCTCTACGAACTCCATGAACTCGTCCTCGTGCCAGATCGGCGGCCAGAACGAGTGGCACTCGAGGTGTATCTGGTAGAACCCGAGTTCTCCCCAGTGTGGATCGTACGAGATCTTGGGGTTGATTTCATCGTCGGGGTCTTTGTCGGGGATGCGCTCCGGATCGAGTCCGTGTTCTTCGACCTCCATCTCGATGATTTCCTCTCGCTGCGCTCGATAGCGAGTCCGCGGGAGGTCCATCTCACCGACGATGGCGTTCATCTCCTCACGTATCTCGTCGGGTTCGTACTGGTCCCGTGACAACAGGCCAAGCCTGAGCTCGAAGCAGTCGACCAGCCCCTCCTCGATGGTCACACTGCTTTTCAGGTCCTCGTGAGGCGCCTTCGGGACGTCCAGTCGGAAGTCCAGGCTGACTTTCCCACTCCGGAACTCGTACCGATTCAGGTCGTGGACGAACTCGCTCATACATCCACCCCTTCTGGTGGTATCGAGGCGGGTCCGTAGTGGAGTATCGCGGTCATGAACACGGGCGTTCGCTCTCCCTCACTGAGGCTCGCCTGGTCGCAGTGCGATTCGACGATCTCGCGCTGACGGTCACTGTCGAGGTAGTGGTGCGAGTACCAGTCGTCGGGATACTCCTCACTATGTTCCACCGCGTGGTCGAAGTCCAGCGGCGGTTCCGCCTCCTCGTACATCTCGCGCAGTGCGTCGAACGCGACCTCCTTCAACCGCTCACTCATCTCCGATCACGTCCAGTCCGGCTCCCATCCATTGCTCCCGGTAGTTCGTCTCGTCCGCACCTTCGATGCGCTCAGCGACAGACTCTATGTCATCCCATGCGACGATGCTCGGGAGATCCCGTGCCGCCTCTTGCGGATTCTCCAGGTAGTATCTCCGCTCCTGGAAGTGCTCCTCTCCTTCATCAGGGTACTTTGCCTCGGACAGCAGCCGGGCGGCCCAGGCGTAGTTGAGTTGCCAGACTTCCCCGTTGGGAAGCGTCGCCCGAATCTGTATCTCGTCCGTCCAGCTCATTCCGGGCCACCAACCAGGGCGTTGATGCGCAGGGTAGTCTCCGGGGTGACGAGGCCCTCGGCCATGACGAGCTTGCGCTTGGCCCGGCTCATCCCGACGTAGAGGACGCGACGCTCCTCGTCTGAGATGACGTCGCCCGACATCGCGTAGGCGGGAACGTCCGCCGAGCTCGACTCCATGTTGCGGATGATCGTCCCGGTCGAGTCGGTCCCGAGGATGACGGTGTCCGCTTCCTTGCCCTTCGCTGAGTGGATGGTCCCGATGCGAACCTGCTCCGGTCGCCGGTCGAACAGATTGTGTCGGAGGTTGCCTTCGATGGCCTTGGCCTGAAACCAGTTCAGGTCCGAGTCAGCCTTCTTCTCACTGTTCCGGTCGAGGTACCAGAGACAGAATTGAGTGGGCGTGTCCATTGGCGTTTTGAAGAACGCCAGCACGTCCTGTGCCTCGTACTCGGGCTCGTCGACGAGGTACTTGACCAGACCCGGCGAGTCGGCATCGATCAGGTCGACGTCCGACACGTCGACAATCTTCTTCACTTCGTCGGCGTCCAGCGTCTCCTCGTTCCACACCTTCGCGAGACAGTCGCGGAGTTTCGTGGTAGACGCGTTCCACGTATCATACGTGGACATGTTGTCGTACGGGATGCCCTGCTCGTGCAGGGTGTTGCGGAACTCGTCGATGTGGAACTTCGCCCTGAACAGGACGAGGACGTCGTCACTCTCGACGATGTGGTCGCACACAGCCGCCGGGTACGGGTTCGAGAGGGCGATAAACTCACCCTCGTCGTCGACGGGCTCGATGTCTTTGTCCTGTCTCACGTCGACCTGCTCGATACAGGACTGACAGGCCGCCCACACCTGCTCAGGGATGCGGTAGGTCTTTTCCAGCACCTCGACGTCACCTTCTTCTCCGAGTAGTTGCTCGGGGTCGGCTCCAGCCCATCCGTAAATCGCCTGGTCGTCGTCTCCACCAAGGAACACTTTCTCACACGCGAGCTTCTGGCACAGGTACCAGTCCCACTGTAGGTAGGTCAGGTCCTGGCACTCGTCGACGTACATGACCGGTTCGTCGATGAACATCGGGTGATTCCGGATGGCCTGGGGCGAGAGGTTCTCATCCCAGCGACAGCTTTCCAGGTACTCGCGATCGTTCTCGATACTTGGGTCACCAAACTCGCCCTGTCGAAGGACGGAAACACACTCGGCGACGACACCCTCGATCATGTCGTCGAACTCGAGCTTGTCGTTCGCCTCTTTGAACGTGTTCCAGTCGTGGAGCAACATCTCCAGGTTCTGTCGACCGGACCAGTCAGCCGGACACTGGTCGTGCTCCTCTGGTGGGAGTCGGTGTGCGTTCAGCCAGTCGTTGATCTGGAAGAACGCGTTCCCGTCAGCGACGCCCTCGGAGCCCATCAGGTCGTCCGACCCGTCGTCGTACTCGAACTCCAGGTTGTGCTTCTCGCACCACTTCTTCTTGTTTCGCCACGATACCATCTGGCCGTTCTCGACACCCATCTTCTGGTAGGCGTGGGAGTGGATCGTGCGGATCTGCTGCTTCAGGTCTTTCTTGGGGATACCAAGCATCGCCTTCAGCCGGTCCGCCGCCTCCTCCACGCCAGCCTTGGTGAACGTCACCAGAAGCTGGTCGCTCAGTCTGTACTCGTCCATGTGCTGGACGAACAGCCCGTCGATCTCGAGCTCTGGGTTGCCAACAACGGCCGTCGTCTTTCCGGTCCCCGGGCCTCCTATCACCTTCGTAACCTGAAGGCGATCTTCGGGGCTCTGCTTCTGTTCTTGTGACATTAGTAGCTATGTACTCAGTCACACACGGGTGTTCGTTTTCGCCGTCACTCCGTTCCCGTATGTGTGATCTTTGATAGACGGTAGATAGTATTAAGATTTCTGATACCTACCGAAAACAGACGTTTCTGGTGGTAGTGAGTGCGGGTGGTGAAAGCCCGATAGCGGGCGAGAGGGCGTCTGGGAGGTCTCTGTTCGTGGCGCCTGGGTGATGTTATTTCACGAACATTTCGCCCGTAGAGACAACCGATGGCTCCCCGGAGCTGTCGATCACGTAGAGCTCGTGACGGTAGGAGTTGTACAGCTCAGAGCTTCCAGTCAGATCCACCCTGACCTCGACGATACCACCAGCAGGGTTGGGGATCGTGATGTCGTTATCCGTGTCCGTATGCAGGTCGATCACGATCTCGTCGTCTTCGGGGTCGATCGCGATCCACCGGGCTTTGTAGTTGGTGAGGTCTTTCGTCGACCCGTCGGGTTTGTCGACGGTGAACTGGGGGATCTTGATCTCGCCGTTGTGCAACTCGAAGTCTTGGTTTTCTTTTGTCATTATGGGTCGTACCTCCCTTCAAGGGTAATGTGGGTGGCGTCGAACGTTCCTTCCAGGGACACGATCTGAGCATCTTCGCTGTCGAGCGCCGTGTCATCTGGGTCGAACAGTCCGTCCAGCGTGATACTCTGTGCGTGCCCGCCGTCGAGACCGACTTTCTCGATGTCGACCTGGGGAATGTCGATTATCGGTGTCGAGACGGTAACGCTGGCCGCCGTCGCGCCGGGGAACTGGTCCCAGGCCATGTATCCGATACCGGGGACGCTCGTCGAGACGCTGGCCGCCGCGGCTGTGGCGCTCGTCGGGCCGCCGATACACTCGGGACTCGGGGTGGTCGTCTGAAGCGACCCCACGTCTGCGCCGAGGGTGGCGATTGCGTGAACGCCTGGCTCTGAAACGGTCGTTGCGAGCGTCCCGTCCGTCATCGCCAGGTCGACGCCACCAGGGAGGGCCGCCGGTTCCGGTCCGGTGACGTCGATACTGGACTCACTCACATCGACGAGCGTTACGCCCGGATCGATTCCGGCCGCAGGCGCCGTGGCCATCAGTTCCGCGTGGCCCATACCGACCGTGTTGGTGGCAAGTACACCAGGGTCGACACTCCCGACCGCGAGGTCGCCAGTATCGGCTATCGAGGTGTACGTAGCCGAAACACCTGGCTCGACGGCTGCTGTCGTAAGCGTTCCAACGTCGGCCTCGTTACTCACCACTCCGGGGAGAGCTGCTGGCGCCGGGCTGGCGACGGCCAGGCCGCCGACGTCCATCTCGACCGGGGTGTCTCCGAGCAGGACATCGTTATCGATGCTGGTGAGGGTGAGCTCGACCGTCTCAGCAGTGCCGGTCGTCGGTCCGCCAACTGCATCCAGGTCGAGTGCCGTGGTGGCGAGTGTCCCCGACTCGACAGTGACGGGTGTAACACCGGGGGTCAGGGCGGCGTCTGGCGCAACGGTCGTGAGCGTACCCGGGTCGGCGAGGGGTGAGACACCACCCGGTGCCGCCCCGGCATTCTGACCGCTGACACCGAGTGCAGCATGGTCGGTTGTGACCGACACCGTCCCAAGGACGAGACCAGCGTCTGGCGCAGCCGTCGTGAGCGTGCCCACTTCGACAGCACCAGTGACGCCGCCGGGTGCAACCGATGGGTCCTGTGCGGTGGACGAGAGCGTTCCTTCGTCGACGGCGACCGTCGTTACGACGGCGACCGTCGGATCGGCGGCGCTGGCGGACAGTTCACCAACCGTGGCCGATGTGATGCGATCTCCAAACGCGACCGGGTCGACGGCGCTCGTCGCGAGTGCCCCGACCTCAGCACCCACTGTGTACGTCGCAGTCGCGGCTGGGGCTGGTACAGTGGTCGCGAGCGTCGCCGTGTCGGCTGTACTCGTCGTCGGGCCACCAACGGCTGTCGCATCTGGGGCAACCGTCGTGACAGTTGCCGTCGCTGCGGTCGCAGACGTCGGGCCACCAGTCGCTGTTGGGCCCGGGGCCGCCACGGCGACGGTCGCTGTCTCACCACCACCAGTGACGCCGCCTGGCGATGCTGTCGGCTCAGGGGCGGCAACCGTGATCGTCCCGACATCGAGTAGAGTCGAGTCGGCTCGAAGGGTGACGACGTCGAGTGCCGCGACCGTGAGCACACCTTCGTCCGCATCCACTGTAGTCGAGAAGGCGATCGATGGGTCGGTGGCGGCCACCGCGACTGCGCCAGTGTCAGCTGTGACCGTAGTGGACGAGGTCGCTGCGGGGCCCGGCGCAGAAGCGGAAAGGGTCGCGACAGTCTGCGTCGCGGTAGCCTCTCCAGGTGACGCACCGGCGTCCTGGCCAGCAACTGTGATCGAACCAACGTCGGCACTTGCGGTAGTCGAGCCCGTCCCGGTGACTGCTGGGTCCTGGGCGGTGACCGTCCCCGAGACGGTCGACGTGGCTGCGATGATACCGGAGACAGCGCCGGGCTCGATTGCCGAGACAGAGATCGTCCCAGCATCCATCGTTGCAGAGGTGGCGCCGACTGCGGTGGTGGGGTCCTGGGCGGTGACCGTTCCACCCACAGTGGCCGTTGCGGCTATGACGCCACTTCCAACCCCTGGCGTCGGGATGGAGACGGCAATCGCACCCGTGTCAGCGACCGCCGTGGCCTCACCGACCGACACCGAGGGGTCCTGGGCGGTGACGGTTGCGGTCTTGGTACTGGTGTAGACGATCGATCCGCCAGACGAGGCACTGAGGTCGACACCAGACACCGAGAGGTCAGCAACCGTTCCAGTTGCTGTCGTTGGCCCGGTCGATGTGGTGGTGTTCTGTGCGGAAACGTTGACCGACGCGACATCCGTCGACACCGACGCTCCACCGGGAACTGCGGCCGGGGAGGGGGCTGTCACGGTCTGCGTGGCAACGTCTGCTGTGATCGTTCGGGTACCGTCGGTCGAAACGTCAGCTCCAGTGACCGAGAGCTCGCCGACGTCCGTTGCAGCGGACACGCCGCCAGCCGTCGCTGTCACAGACGGCGCAGAGAGCGTGATCGCGCCGACAGACACAACCGTTGGGGTGTCGCCTACCGCGACCGTCGGCTCGAGGGCCGTGGTCGTGACAGTCCCCTGCTCGGCGGTTGCTGTCGTCGCCCCACCGGTCGCACTCACATCGTTCGCTGTAACCGACGACGTGATCGTCTGCGTCGATATCGACGAGGCCGTCCCCGTCGTTGGCGAGGGTGCCGAGACGGAGACGGTAGCGGCCTCCATGGTCGCCGTTGCTGTACCGTCAGTGGTGGGGTCGAGTGCGGTAACCGTCCCGCCAAGGGTCGATGTCGCAATGACCACGCCGCTCGACCCAGCGACATCGATTGCCGAGAGTGCGAGCGTGGCTGTATCGGCCGTGGCAACTGATTCACCGACCGACGTCGTAGCGTCGAGGCCAGCGACAGAGACGACCCCTTCGCTCGCACTCGCGACAACTTCACCCAGTGTGATCGATGGATCGGCCGCAGTCGAGGTGACGATTCCACTATCAGTGGTGACTGTGGCCTCCCCAGGCACCGCCCCGGCCGAGATGCCAGCGACCGTAACGACACCGGTAGTAGCCGTCGCCGTCACAACGCCGCCAGCATCAATCGACGCATCCGGCGCTGTCGCCGAAACGCTTGCAACGTCAACCGTCGCTGAGGTCGAGCCCCCCGTCGCAGTGACATCGCTCGCTGTCGTCGAGATCTCGCCGACGTCCGCGGCAACGGGAGCACTCCCTGTCGGAGCGGCCGTGGGGTCGATCGCCTCGACGCTCACCGTCGCGTGTCCCGCCGTCGCCCCGACGCCGCCAGACGTTGTCGTCACATCCTCCCCAGTGACGGTAATCGACGCCGTATCCGCCTCGACGAGTATCGATTTCCCAGTGACGAATCCGGGGACGTCGACCGTTAACTCGCCAGTATCTCCCGCAATTGTTGCTGTCCCAGGTGTGGCCGCCACATCGTGCCCGGTGGTCGCAATGTCCGCGAGGTCAGCCCCGATGGATACAGTCCCAAGAGCCGTCGACGGACTCGGGCCGGTAACACTGAGAGTGCCTGTATCTGTCGTCGCAACCGTTGCACCACCGGCGACGGACACTTCCTCCTCACTTACGGTCAGGACGCCAGTGTCAACAGTTGCTGTCGACCCACCGGTAGTAACCGTCGAGTCGAGGGCAACAAGCGTGGTAGTCGCAACGTCAGCTGTCGGTGAAACGTCGCCGGGCGTGCTGCTCGGGTCGGCGCTACTGAGCGCGAGGTCGCCGACGACACTGCTGGCCGTGACAGTACCCGGTGTCGCACCCAGCGACTGTGCGCTGACATCGAGGGGTGCCACGTCAGCCGTTGGGGAAACACTCCCGGGCGTCGCGACCGGGTCCTGGCCAGTAACAGTCACTTCACCGACGGCGGCCTGTGCTGTTACACCTCCGGTCGCTACCGATGGGTCGGGTGCAGTAACCGCCCCACCAACGGTCGATGTCTGTGCCACCACCCCGCTCGAAGCAGATGGCTCAACGCCAGAGAGAGCGATACCACCAGCAACGGCTGTGGCGCTCGTCGCTCCAGCAGTCGCCGTGACATCGTGTGCGACGCTGGTGACCGAGGCCACGTCGACAGTAGCCGTGAACTCACCGGGCGCGACGCTCGGGTCAATGCCAGAGGCCGTGGCCGTCCCAGCGTCCATCGTGAGCGTGTGAGCGCCGGCCTGTACGGTCGCCGCCTGTCCCGTGACCGAGACGACCCCCACGTCTGCACTGACTGCACGAGTGCTCCCACTCGTTACTGGTGGTAGTGAGAGTGAGAGCGTACCAGTCTCCATCGAGGATGTTGTCGCTCCGGCACTCGCACTCGTGTCGATTGCAGTGACTGTCGTTTGCCCGACGTCAGCGCCGGCCGATACGGTACCAGGAGTGGCGGTTACGTCCTGAGCCGTCGACGTGAGCGTCCCTTCGGTCGTCGCCACCGATACGTCGCCGGGGGTAACTGTGCTATCCTGTCCAGCGACCGTGACCGACCCGAGGTCTGCTGTCACCGTTGTCGCGACACTTGGGATCGACGGGTCCTGTCCAGTGACGCTGATAGACGCCGCATCCATCGTCGCCGTCGTCGCCCCACCGTCGACTGTCGGGTCTTGTCCGGCAATCGTTGCCGAGAGCGTCGAAACAGGCGCCGAGATGACATTCGTTGCCGTGGGGGACGGGGCGCTAACGGTTATTCCGCCGAGATCGGCGGTCGCAGTGTCGCCCGTCGTTGTGGTGGACGCTGTCGGCGAAGGTGCGCTGGTCGTGACCGAGGCGACGTCGGCCGTTGCGGTCTGCGACGACGCGAGCTGTCCCCAGAGCTCAACGTTGTCGAAGTAGCCAGGACCAGTCCCACTGTACTGGTAGGTGTACTGGTACCCGAACCCGTCCCACGCCTGAAAGTCACTTTCGAGGGTTGCGCTCGTACTTGCCAGTTCAGTTTCCGTTGAATCATAGACCGTGAGCTCGACAACGTTAGCGCCAGCCAGTCCCCACGTGAGGTGGTATATGAGCCACTCATCAGTTGGAAACGTCATCGACGCACTGCTCACTTGTGACCATGAGCCAGCAAGCGACCGGGATATCTCTATGCCCGTTCCAGTCGCACCAGCGAGGATGACGTTGTCAGCGTCGGGGGTTGCAAATCGTAAGAGAAGCCTGTCGTTTGCGCTCGAAACTCTGACTCGGGCACGAAATTCCGACTCATACGGAATGTACTCATCTAATCCTGTGGTGGACGCAATACCTTCCCACGTTGAGGAGCCACCTGTCCCCTCGAGGGAGTAGCTCCCGTCGATACTCTGGGTTGAAGCGATCCCGAACGCGCTTGTATCTCCGATATCGTATTCTGAGAGTGACTGATCCTCGAACGACTCGATTGTTTTCCAACCGTACTGGATGCCACCGGACGCGGTCGGTTCATTTGCCGTGACAGAGAGCGTTCCAACGTCGGCAACCCCTCCGACAAGCTCGATCGAGGCCGTCCATGTCTCGTAGCCGACCTCGACAGTGTTCCGTTGATTCGGGTTCCCGCCCGACGACGACCCGGCCACACGGATCTCGACGTTATCGGCGTTCGAGACGGCGGTGTCAGCGAACGTGTACGAAAGGGTCTGGCCAGTTGTCGACGTGACGGCGACGTTCGATGCGAGTGTGCTAACGAGCGAGCCGTTCTCGTAGAGCTCGACAGTGACCGTCGGCTCCTTGTTCGAGTTATTCGTTCGCCGAACGTAGACGTCGATTGTCTGCGTTCCGGTCAGCGCCGATGGCGGATTATCGAAGCCGACGCGCAGGGCCGTATCTGACGTGGCATCGTTGGCCGTGTACCACGACGCTGTATCGTCGTTTTGGAGATTCGAGACTGACCCAGAGAGGTTGGTGGTAGCGAGCTCGGAGTCGGGGTACAGGTCAGTCGTGGGCATAGCTCTCCTCCAGCCTGGTTAGTCGTTCATCAGGAACTTGCTGAACAGGAGCGCCCATTCCCGAGCGGTAAGCGCCTGGGGGAACACCCCGAGGCCGTTCAACGCAGTCTCGACGTCGCCAGGGTAGATGCGGTAGGCGTCGGACTGCGACTCGAGAGTGTCGAGTGCCGCCGCATCGTCGTCAGCGACGTACACACGGGTCGGAATCCAGGTGTTGCCCGCTCGCTCGATCCCCTCACCGGCGTAATACTTGAGGACGCGTGGGTCGTCCATGTACTTCGGCCGGAACTTGTCGTCGAAGGTCCCATTCCCGACCTGTGGCAACACGAAGTACCCGGAGACAGCCATTACGAGAGCTCCAGGACACCAGACGACCCCCACTGGATCGTCACGTCACCACCGTTCGTGGTCAGTGGGAACTGGTCGGACGTGAGGTAGGCGATCAGGGGCGAGTCCGTGTCGTCGGTGGGGCCATCCTTGTAGATCAGGACGCCATCTATCGTCCCAGCGTCGATCCCAGAATACGTGAGGTCTCCCGTGTCGACATAGGCCACGTCGTTCGCGTTATCCTGTGTGGCGGTCAGCGAGATGGTCTGTCGACTGTATCCAGTCCCGCTGACCTCACTCGCTGTCGTTCCCCCATCGAGCACATCCGACACGTGCACTTCGGTGTCAACGTCAGGGCCGTACGCCGGTGAGTCAGAGATCAACGCCACCCTGATCGTATCCGTATCCAAGTCGACACCGCCGTTGAACAACAACTCTTTGAAGTTATTATACAGTGAGTCTTCCTGGGTCACCGTCGCGGTGTATTCGATCGCACCGAGGTCGGGATCACTCCCGTTGTACGAAAGTCCCACGTCAGTACCGGCATCGATACACGAACTCGTCGAGTTGAGCGTCATGAACGTCGACTCGTTCGCCGGCCCTTCTTTCGAGTCGTTGGTCAGCGAGACGTCAGCCCAGTCGGGATCATTGATCGATAGGTTCCAGGTGTTGTACTGGTCGTCGGCGTTCGCCATACTGTCGTATGCTGTCGTGTTCTGATACTCGATGCAGTTTCGGAGAACATGAGCGACTCCCTGGACATTCACGCGCCATCCAACATCGTTGTCCCAGGCCGTGCAGTTGTGGAACGTGATCGCGTTGTCGGCGTTGTTATCGTCGAACCCGCGACCCGAGTCACCGGAGTTTTTGAACGCGATACATCGCTCAAGTGTGTGCCCACCGTCCCCAGTGGCCGTGTCGCCGCCGAGTTTGAACCCATTACCGTTACCAGTGACCGTCCCGTTCTCATCGTGTCCGTTGTGCCACGCTCGACAGTCAGTGAACGTGGACACGCCACCATCCCACGCATCGAACCCGTCGTCAGCATTGTGCCACGCATCACAGTTCTCGAACGTTGCAGATGCACCACCGTCGAGTGCAAACCCGTCTGCGTTCCCTTCCGCCTGTCCGTAGGCGGATTTACAGTTCTGCACGAGGTGGCCAGAGCCACCGCCCTCAAAGGCGATACCAGAGCCCCATGTTGCGTCGTACCCGTGATGGTGGGTGTAGCAATTCTTGAACGTGTTATTGTTCGCGTTGTAGACCTGGAAGCCGTAGTTGCCAGCATTTTTCACCTCCAGCCCATCGATGACGAAATACGACGTTGCTTCCATGTAGAACGCCTTCGCCGTCGCGTTTGTAAAGTCGATAACGGGACTGTGTCCATCAGCAGCCTCGATAGTGATTGGGCTCCCAGACGACCCACTCATTCCCCAAAAGCTAACCTGGGACGAGTGTGTGATGTCTCCACCCGTGTCCTCAACGATCACCGTATCGCCCTGTGTCAGAGCGGCTTTGTTACCGTATGCTACCGGGTCGAAGTTCGCAAACGCGTTCGCAGAGCTCAGACCGTCATTTGCGTTGTCGCCGCCGGCGTTAATGTAGTATGTAGCCATCTATCTCGCAATCGAAACACAACATCAGGGGTCGAGTGCGTCCTATCCGACGTTGAGGACGCCTTCGGCGGCCCAGGAGACCGTCACGTCCCCGCCGTTGGTCGTGAGCGGGAAGTCCGATGACGTGATGTAGGCGATGACCGGGTCGTCACCGGGCGTCGTGTCGTCAGCACCGACTTCCTTGTAGATCAGGACGCCATCGATCGTATCGTTCGTCGCGCCACCGAGCGAGGACCAGGTCAGGTCTGTCGCGTCAGCGACACCCTCGTCGTCGGTGTCGTCCTGGCTGACGGTGATCGAGAGGGTCTTCCGAGCGTAGTTCGTCGCGTTGAGCTCACTCGCTGTCGTACCGCCGTCGAGAACGTCGTCGACGTTCACTTCGAGGTCGATGTCCGGCGTGTAGGCCGGCGTGTCACTGACGAGTGCAGCCCTGATGGTGTCGGTGTCAAGGTCGACGCCCCCGTTGAACAGGAGCTCCTTGAAGTTATTGTAGACGCTTGTCATCAGTATCTTGATACACGCAGTGTGCCTAATATACCAGTTTTCCCATAGTATCAGAATACAGTAATAAAACGGTGTATAGAGGCGTCTATCTACCGACGCAACAACTCGAAAAATCAGTACCTATCGGGTATCAGCTACCACCCGTCGGGCCAATCTGATGGTCTCCATAGGTATATTCCACCCACTGGTACCTCGGCACACTCACACGCAACGGCCGCCTGAAGCGGTTCGTACACTCCTTCGAGTATCGTCAGTTCCAGCTCGGTGCCACAGCTCTCGCACGTCTTCCGTTGTCTCATGGTAGTTCGAAGTGTCGCGGGACGTAGTCAGGGTCAGTCACCACGATGGCCGGTGCCAGCATAACCGGCTCACCGATGTCGTGCCACCGGTCCCCGTCGCAGTCCTCGCACACGAACAGTAGTTCCTCGTGCCCATCGTCTGGTTCGTCCCACTGGGCGGCGTGGTAGACCGCTGCTGGTGGTAGTGAGGTGGTGCAGCCGACACACATTCGTTCGACTTCACTCATCCAAACGCACCTCCACGGAGCCGTTCTCGACGCTCCACGTCCAGTTAACTCGCCCCTCGAGCTCGTCCCCGTCGAGTAAGTCGTTGAGCGCACCGACGAACTCGTACTGGAATCCGACTGGCTTCCGGTCGAGTAGGCACTGAACAGCATCGCGGTATCTACTCGCGCTGATGCCGGTGATCTGTCCGGTTTCCGTTTCTTTGAAGACGTAGGTGTGATTCGTCACGGGGTTCCACCGTTGCTGTGCTTCGTATTCGGCGATCTGCGCCCGGAGTCGTTCTGTCTCGTCTGAGAACTCGACGACTTTGGTTGCCCCACAGCTCCTACATCTCGTCATCACGTAACCAGGGTCTTCCTCGTCGACGTCCCACAGGTGGAACCCGAGCACTCCGCACGTGAGGCGGGCGAGGACGTTCTTCATGTACATCCTCCATTCAGCGCGAGGAGTGCAGACAGGACGACTGCGAGCATGGCGAACTCGAGTAACATAACTCGCTGCTGCTGGGACGTCATGACCAGGCCCCCAATCCAGTCTGCTCGTGTCCTGTCTCGATCTCATCCCAGGAGAGGCCGAGCGGTTCTGTCACACGCTCGATGGGCCCTCGGAGCGTCTTGTCGAGCTGGCGGTCCCAGTCGACGATGAACTCCTCCGGGAGGTCCTCGGGGTACTCGATGCAGATCGCCCCTTCGGTGTCATCATCACTCGCGACCTCCTGTCGGAACTGGCGGTACCAGTCGGATCGTTCGAGCTCCCATTTGCGACGGCGCTCGATCTTGTGGTAGAACCGTTCGAGGACACGCTCGAGGTAGACACGCTTGGGCTTCGACCCTTTGCCGAAGTTCTTGCCGAGTAGGAGGTTTGCGTAGATCGCACCCCGAACGTGGACGCCTGGTGGGTTGTACGAAGTGAGTTTCTTCCCGATGCCACCAGGAATCCCGATCTCGTCGAGTGGTACTTCTTCGGCTTTTACCTCGTCAATGCGACCTTTCACGTACGTTCGGATCTCGTCCGTATCCGCACCTCGGACGATCTTGTCGAGGACGGTCTTCTGCGTCTCCTTCACGAAACGCGGGGTGTCGGACCGCTTGTACTCGAAGCCCGTGATGTCGATGTCGTCGACGTCTTTGCCCTCTTTCCACACGATGTGGCCAGCGTATCGTTTCTTCTTACCGGCCTGGAAGTATCGCTTGTAGAGTTTCTCGAACTCCATCTGGAAGCGGTGGTCGTCGGCGTTGAGCGTGGCCGCATACTCGTCGTAGCGGTCGTTGATCGTTTCGGCAATCTCGAATCCGATGTCGATAGCCTCCTCTTTGGACACTTCATGTCCGAGACTTATCATGACGGAATCCGTGTCGCCATATGTCACTTCATAATCAAGTTCGTTCACCACGTCCTCGGTAAACTTGATTACTCCGCGTCCTGTGGCCGTTACAGCGGCTCCCATATCTTTGTCATACAGCCTGAATTTATCCCAAGCTAACACTCCGTATAACGAGTTCATCACGACCTTGACACTTACCTGCTGGCGGTCGAGACGCTTGTACGAATCAGAATCGGGGTCGTGCGTGTTACGCTCTGCTTTCAGGTCCTCTCGTCGTGACAGGAGCTCGTCGACGATCTCTCGGATGATTCCATCCGGCTCTTTGCGGAAGTGCAACCCGTTGGGCGCGACGTAGGTGTCGCCGTCGTATTCGTCGGGATCGACCGATGTCTCCGGCGACAGGTTCATCGTCACCATGCACATCGGGTACAAAGATTTCAGGTCAGTGACAACCACGTTCTCCTCGACACCCGAGATCGGTGGGAACACGGCCGCCCCCTCGTAGTCCCCATCGCTTCCTGCACCTTTCGACGGGAGGACGAATCGCCCGTGCGTCTTGTGCAGGACGTACATGTCGCAGATCTCGTTCGCGACCGTCGAGTCCTCGATGCGCGAACCGACGAACTGGCGGAGTGAGTCGATAAAGTCGATCGTCTCTGTCTCTTTATCGATCTCGACAGTGAGGACGACGTCTTTCAGCGAGTATTCGAGGAGTCGGTCGGGGTCTTCTTCCCACAGGTCGCCGATCTTGCCGACGTATGTCTCCTTGCCGAAGCCGACCACTTTCTGACCGATGGCTTCGAGCCGGTACGACTCCTCCTCGCTGAAGTGCGTGAACTTGTACGCCTGGAGCAGGTCGAAGACGACTCGCCCCTTCAGATTCGGGTAGTCGCGACCGCTCCACACCTCGTCGAGTCGGGAGAGACGTTCGATGTCGAGGTTCCAGATGCACTTCTCGTTCAGCCGTTCAAGGCGGTCACAGATGTACGGCATGTCGAAGCCGATGTTCCATGCCGTGAACAGATCTGGATCGGTCTCCTCGATGTATGAGAGGTACTCGTCGAGCATCTTCGCTTCGTCTTCGAAAGTTCGGAGCTCGACATCGCCAGCATCCTCGTCAGCGAGCAGTTCCGCTTTTCGATCAGGGTCGAGCTCCTGGTCGGCGTGTTCCTTACACCACCATACGATATACCATTCGTCGTACGAGTCGAAAGTGGTGAAACAAACGATGGGCTCGATGCCGTCCTCGGGGAAGCCGTGTCGGTCCTCAACCTCGATGTCCACGTGGTGTACTCGAATCGATGCCGACGTAGGTGGGTCACATGGTTCGAGCTCCTCCGGCGAGTCGAACGTGTGGTGGGTCCCCTCGTCGGGGACCATGACCCCGGCTTTGATCTCGTAGTCGATCATCAGCCGGTTGGGGAACAGAACATCGGCCTCGTAGTGCTCATAGTCGTCTCTGATCTTTCCGACTTCGCTGGGCGTGTGCGTGTACACGCGAGCAAGGTCACGCCCCCTGATCGATGTGTAACCGGGCTCGACGGAGACAATCTCCTCGGACCCGAAGTCTGGTTTGTGCGTCTCCTCGACAGGGACGTAGAAGTACGGCCGGTGGTCGTAGACATCGGCCCGGTGGACTGCGTTCTCCGCGTCCCGACCGAAAATGTGCATGACCGGCACCTGCTCACCACCACGGACCTCCTCGTTCGTGTAGTCTATCTGTGTTATCAGGAGGGGTTTCATCTCAGGGGTTCTCCTTCTTTCCGCCATTCCATCATCAGCCGCCGTCGCTCCGCGATCTCGGCTCGGTATTTTCCGACGACAACGTTCCTGTCACGGTAGAGTCGCCATGCCTGTTCCACTCCGTCGTTCATGCTGTCCTCGGAGAGCCATGTTCAGACCCAAGGGGGTGGGGGTCACGTCCCGGAAGACTCGTCGACAGCCATTCCTCGCCCATCATGCTGTCGCGGGGAGCCTCGGCTTGTGGCCGATGACGCGAACGATCGCGTTCTGCGTCTTCGTTTTCGCGTGGCGGCCTCGCATGACCGTCACCATCACACGCGGAACATCATCCCCCATGTCTTCGTCACGTTCGACAAGGATGACCGCATCCGTGGTCTCGTCGTATCGGGCTTCGTCGCAGTACAGCCCGTGGTCGCCAGTGAGCTCCTTCGCGAGATTCCACGCGATGATCGGGCCGTATCCGGGCGAGGTCCTCACGTACTGGTGCCAGCGTTCTCCAGCGTGGTTGCTCACGTCGACCCACTCGAGCTCGCTGGCCGGCGGGATCTCGGGCACGTTAGAATACCCCACTCGGTGCCGTCCGCTCCATCGTCTCACAGCACTCCTCAGCAGACATCCTGACCGTGATGTCGTGCGCGTCGAGGTCCTCTGAGAGAACACTGGCCGCGCCGGTACTGATCACCTGCGACAACTCGTCGAGGGTGAACGTGTAGAGCTGGCACGCCTCTGCGTAGTCGAACCAGCGACCGGCCTCGAACGAGTGTCCACATGGCATGACCATGACCATCTCGTCCATCTCACACTCGATGGGGGCCATCCCGGGGAGGTCGGCGTGACACTCCGGTGGGGTGATAGACGCTGGCTCGATGTCGTGCGCGTCTCGGTACCAGTATCGGGTTCGTTCGACGTTCCCGAAGCAGTATGGACAGTGCTTAGGGGTGGACATCAGTCACCATCCGCCGCCATACCACCAGCAGCGTGAGCATTGATGCGGAGTTGCACGCCGGTCGAGCAACGGGGACACAGGCCGGGATCATCCCACTCAGCGTCGGAATCGGAGATTGCAGCGCACTCGCGACACACGTCCTGTCCCTCGTCAAGTTCTAATATCGTACGCAAGAGGGCGTACTCGATATGCCGGCGCTTGTCCTGGTCGACAGACACGCCTTCGAATCCTGCACATCTACGATTCGCTAACATTCTTTGCAGTTGGTTCTTGCTTTTCATGCGATGTCACGATACACCCTCCGTTCCACGCCAGTAGCCCGGAGAGTAGTGATTAAGAGTAGGCAAAGAACTATAATAAATGTTACTGGTTACCACTCATATCAAAATTCTGTACTTCAAAACGAGGGTGCTTACCGGTCGGCGACTGGCGACATGTCTCGCGTCTTTTCGCTTGAATCAGTAGCCACCCGGGTCGATGAGCCGCTGGAACCACCGATCTACGTTCGAGGTGCCGTTGGTACCGGTGGTCAGAAACGAGACGGGGGCGTCGCCTGCGGAGGGGGGCACCGCCATCAAGCTCAGATAGTCGGTGTGCTGTATATACCAGTTTTCTGATTGTCTACCGGACTCGCCGTGTCCAGACCCAGTCGTATCGGCGATCTCGCTCGACGAACTCATCCGGGGATTCGTGTCGGATGCGGCCTGACGAGTACGTCTCGTGCCGATCGTATGCGATCATGTGTGTCGGTACGGGGACTCCCCAGTTGTAGTGACCCATGACAGCCAGGCCAACACCGCGCCGCCCTTTCGAGACAGAGCACGACGCGGCGACCAGAGCGTAGTCATCACAGTCTCCAGTACCCTTTCGAACGGTATCGCTCGGGCGCTGGACCCGGTCGTTCCAAAGTCCTGGTGGATCGGCCTTCCACTCGTACTCGTTACGACTCCAGTCATGCAGGTCGAACGTTCGCCATCGGTATGATTCCTCGACGTATCGGTTCGGAAACGACCACACCATCCAGGAGAACGGCGCCATCAGAGCCACCCGCTCGGGTGTCGCCAGTAGTTGACGACGGTGTCGGCGTAGAACGTGTGCGTCTCGCCATCAGCGTCTGTGAACGTGACCAGTGTGCGGTCTGTCGCACCGTCTGTCGAGAACTCTGCGTCGAGGTGGAGCTCGGCCACTCGGCCGTTTTCCAGCTCGACAATGACTTCTCCGTGCTCGGTGAGAACTTGCCGGAATCCCATTAGCCGAACCAAGTCGTGAGTCTCTATATACCAGTTTTCCGAGGGTTTATGAGTCGACAGCCGCCGCCCGAAACACCGACTTTATCGCCGTTTCTAACTGGCGGTCAACATCACTACCAGGCTCCACGCTTACTCTCTCCTCGCCCAGTTTGTCGACCGCTTTCCACATCGATCGGTCGGTCTTGGGCATCGAGTTCCGGTCGAGTATCAGCCCATCTCTTGCCCGTTCACGAAACTCATCTGGCGTGAATGAGTGGGAATCAGACGGCGAGCCAGACGCTTCCTCCAAGTAGATGTTCCCTTCGTTGTCGATCCCACCGACGTTCATGTCGACGTACGCGCGGGAGTCAGCTATCAACCCTCCAAAAACGCGGAAGGTGGTACTCTTGGGCATTATGCTGAGGTTCGGTGTGTCACGTACATACCAGTTTTCGGTGTAAAAGGGTCGCTGAAACCGGTCTTACGTGGTGACGTTGGAATCCGTGGGTAGAGAGTCGGGGACCCGTCCGCCGGCGACCACCCGGCGGCCAGAGCGTCACGGCACCCGTCAGCGACACTCGACCTACGAAGTCTCAGGAGTTAAATATTTTCGTAAGCCGACACGACAGGTTTACAGAGCTTTGAGCCTATCGAGTGTGTCGGCCTCTGTCTTGTCGATGCGCACCCCTTCCAGGCTCGGAAACCGTAGGGCACATGTCCCATCGTCATTCTCCTGGAGTTCGCGCCAGGACACCTCGACGATCGCGTCTATCAGCTCGTCTCTCTCATCCCAGTCGAACCCATCGTGCCCTTCCATACCACCACCAACGTGTCCGACACGGTGCCCGTCCTCCGTCTCCAGTTCCATCCCACCGACCTTGCCCGCGTTACTGTTCTCACCCTCGTGGACAGCAACGACCTTGAGATCGACGTTCTCTTTCTCCGGGATCAACTTTCGCCAGCTGGGCGATCGTCGGTTGAACTCGTAGGGGGCATCAACCTGCTTGACGACCGCGCCCTCTAATCCCTCTCGTAAGAACTCCTGGTAGTGACCGACGAGGTCCTCCGCGAGCATGGGCGTGTACGATGGTGCGATCCAGTCAGTGTGGTTCGACCCGAACAACCAGTATAGCAGGAAGTATCGTTCACCAGTCGTCATCTCGGACACATCCCCGTCGTAGGCGGGCCACTGGTTTTTCGCGTAGACCAGGTCGAAGAACTTGAACTCGATGTCGATCTCTTGCTCGTCGACGTCTTCTTCGCGCCCGAATCGCGTCATCACCTGCTGGAACGGCTGGCGCTCACCGTCTTTGTACGGGATCGCCTCACCGTCGAAGATGTACTGTCCCTCAGCGGTGATCACGTCCTCGAGCTCGCGCAGCTCGGGAAGACTCTTGGTCACATCGTTTGCGTTTCGGCTGAACGCCCGAAGGATGCCGTCATCAGCCGTGTTGTAGTGGACGAGGATGCGGGCCCCATCGTACTTGGGCTGGATCATCCACTCAGCCTGTGGCTTTTCCGGGATCTGCTTCGACTTCGCCAGCATCGGGAGGAACGGCCGTCCACAGTAGGGGTGCATGATGACGTTGTTATACTCGCTATCGTCGACGATCGTCCGACAGAGTTGTGTCACTCTCGGATTGAGAGCCAACGCGCGGCGGTGATCGTCGACGCCGTAGTGCTGGCACAGGACCTTGACGACCGATTTCTCACCGATACCGAGACTCGCACCTTTCTTTCCGAGCATCGCATGAGCGACCCACTTGGGCGACTCGTAGCCGAGCATCTCTTTGATGCGGCGCTTCTGGTCGGGACCGGTGTGGTGTCGTAGGTAGTCCAGGTCGTCGCGGAGCTCACCCAGCGTGATCTCGCGCTTCGAGAACAGCGTGTCTGTGGCGATGTCTGCGTGCCCGATCGCACTTGGTAGGTCACCATACTCCCGTTCCAGGTCGCGAAGCCCGTCCATCGAGACGTCGAAGCACTGGACCGCTATCTTTCGGACGGTTTGCTTGCCGACGCCGATGTCGTCGTACGGCTTTCGTGTCAGAAGTGCAATAGCACACTCGAAGTGCTTGGATGTCGGCTCGATGTCGTCGAGCGCGCTCAATACGACGCTGTCTTTTGGTTTCTCTCCTATCTGGAGCTGTTCGAGGTACTCACCGAACTCCGTCAAGTCCATATAATAATCTTGACGTGATAGAATATTAAGTGTTTCTTTCTACCACGTCACTGCGTTCTACACAAAGGCTTCGACGGCGTCTTCTCCAGCTACAGTGAGTTCCGAGACATTCGTCCTCCCGTTCGTCGACGACCCGGTCTTCGATTCCATTAACCCACGGTCCCTGAGTGCACACAGGATTGCGGAGACGTGTCCGGCTGTGATCTCTGTCCGTTGCGCTATATCTCTCACCTGCATCGGCCCCCTCTGGTAGATCTCTGTGGCGACCACTGCTGTTTTTGAACCGGGCATGATGCAGGGAAGGTCAGACGACGCTTTCCGTTCGTTGACCGATGCACCGGTGCCAATACGATACGTGTTGTCGCCATATTCAACAGTCGTCACATCTTCCTGCTCATCGCGTGTCTCAGCGATTACGTCCGGATCGTATGCTTCGACTTTGATCGTCACGCTGGTTTCAGACTCCGACATCTCCTCAGCGACATCCCTGACCATACCGGGGATATTGGGGACACAGATTTCGACAGGGTTCTTTTCTGTCTTTTCGACCTCGACGCCGCCGTCGGTCACAGCTTCCTGGACGCCAGTATCGGTTTTCTCCTTGCTACGCTTCGTGTCCCATGACAGCTTGGCGGCGGAGGTGTACCCCCGCAGACCGACGCCATTCCGTCTCATGGCATCGTACACGGCCTGGTCAGACTCCACCGGGAGGTATTTGACCATGTCAGGGGCGCTCAGCTCATGCTCGTGATAGAGCCGCTCGAGGATGACAGGGTCGTTCATGGGATCATCCCGGTCACGAATCATCCGCGCTGTGGTTGCCTCACTTCGGCTACGCACATCGATGTCGTTCCGATGCATCCACTCCGAGATCGTTATCTTCTGGACGTCGAATCTTCGAGCTATCTGTCTCATCGACATGAGCTCGTTCCAGTACAGTTCTTCGAGGAGAGATTTGTCTCTCCATGGGTGCTTCTCTTTCATTTCGGTTCATAGGCCAAAGACCTATAATACTTAATATGTTTGATACGATAATAAATTAATAGGTCGTGAAAAACGAGTGGTAACCAATGGTAAGCCGTCAAGCGACGATGTGGATCAGGAACGACCCACATTCGAGGCATGTGTCGATGGGATCATCGCCGTCGATGGATAGCATCCGAATGATTTCTCCACACGAGTCGCACTCGTACGCCGTCGTCACCGTCTGTTCTTGCGGGAGTTGCTGTCCGACCGGGCGCGGCTTCATGGCCACACGACCATCGTTGCCAGCATTTCGAGCCACCAGTCCACAAACTCCTCCTCAGTCATGCCGAGGCCGCCAATACCACCAGTAACGTCGTCGTACATCTCCATGTACCGCGCCGCTTGGTCGGCCGACAGCACGATCGCTTTCTCACCCTCATAGACGTCAGCTGTCGCTACGGGGACATCCTCTGTCCGGGGAAGACCGCCGATCGTCTGCTGTTCGTTGTCGATCTCGATACCGGTTGGTCGGGTGTCTTGTGCCATGAATCGTTGCTGGTGGTAGGTGATGTCAGGTCAGAGGAACTTCCGTTTCAGTCCACTCGTGCTGATCGGGTCTTTGGCGTCCTCATCGTTCTCGTACGGGGGAACGTGGATCTTCCCGCACGTCACACACTGGTAGTAGTGGCGTCGACGGGCGTCGAGGCCGACCCGGCCTGTCTTTCGTATCATTGCGCTCCCACACTGGGGGCAAATGGTCATACACGGTGTACGCGTGGCCCGTATATCATATTTCTGGTAGTATAAGCCCCTGGAGAGATTTGAACTCCCGATCACGCGGCTTCGAAGGCCGCTGCTCTGTCCTGGCTGAGCTACAGGGGCGCGTCCGTTCGTTATGTCGAGAGTAAGATCACCGCCTCACCATCGACAACGGACACGTCTGTCTCTGCATACGTACGGAGTCGATAGCGACTCCCACCGAGATCTTCGACGATCTCGACCGTCGCAGTGAGCTCGTCGTCGACGTAGACTGGCTTCTGGAACTCGAGGGTCTGTGAGAGGTAGACGACCGTCGCCACCTCGGGGTCGACCAGGTCCGTCAGCGCGGCGCTGACCAGTCCGGCCGTGATCATCCCGTGGGCGATCCGCTCGCCGAACATCGTCTCGGCGGCGTGATCGTCGTCGAGGTGGAGCGGATTCTCATCTCCAGTGACCGCCGCAAATGATTCGACAAGCGCGGCGTCTACGTGTTTCGTGCGCGATTCTGACTGACCGACTGAGACCAGCCCACCGTTGTCTGGTCGCTCCTTTGTCGTGGACATGGGGAGGTGTCTGTTCCGTATGGTCCGTAGGATACGTGTCCTACGGGAAGGACGTATGACCCGTGCCACAGTCCATTAGGCGAGCAGGATTTGAACCTGCGATCTCGTGCACCCAAGGCACGCGCGATAACCAAGCTACGCTATCGCCCATCTGTGTCAAGCCAAATCCTCGAACTTTTATGTAGTTCGTGGATTTACCTGACGGAGGACCGGGCCCGCGACTCGAACGCGGTTCTCAGCAGTCACAGTGCTGAATCTTAACCAGTTAGACCAGTCCGGCCACGTAGCTGTCGGTGAGCCCTTTCAAACTATTTCATGGGCGCGATGCGGGCTCATCCAAACCACTCTGTTCATCCAGACCTATACCTCCGAACATGACGCCACCAACCATGATGAGTACCACGGCCAGGGCGATGATCTGCTTGCGGGTCGCGATCTCGATCGTCTCCCACACCCGTACCCAACGTACGGGAACTTGTCCCGGAGGGAATCGAACCCTCGATCTCCGGCTCCAGAGGCCGGCACGTCTCGCCAGCAGACGCCGCGGGACTATGCTCCTGCGAGGAATCGAACCCCGAGCTGCGCCTCGAGAGGGCACAATGTTTCCGTTACACCACAGGAGCGCGTGGCCGTGGATATCGGGCCGGCCAACGCCCGGCATGCCTACAGTTGGGGCAACTCAACCCCACGCCGACGTCGGGATTCGAACCCGAGACCGGACCGTGACAGGGTCCGATGTTAGCCACTACACCACATCGGCACAGCGGGGCGCAACGGGACCGGCTACTACCGGTGTTGAACGCCCCTGATAGTCTCCGAGGGAATCGAACCCATCTCCGCCAGCTCCAAAGGCTGGTCGCCGCTCGCCAGTGCAGCGCCGGAGACTGCGTGCGAAGATCGCGACCTATAGGTGTGGCCCGCCACCTGCGAAGTGCGCTGGCAACGCACCCGGTGATCGGTTCGAGGCCGCTCGCGATCGTCGTCTACCAGTTCTTACGTCGGGTCGGTGTACCCCCTCGTGGTATTTCTCGGCCGCTCACGAGTATAGGCCGGACAGTGGTACTGGGATGTCAGCCCCAGTGCGCCAGCTCGGAATCGAACCGAGATCTGAAGCTTGGAAGGCTCCTGTCTTGCCGTTGGATCACTGACGCGTAAGGGTGGGTGCACACCCGGTCATCGTACGATGCTACCCCATTACTTCGATCTCGTGCGCCACAGGGCATGGGCGCGAGTGCTCCAGGTCGGAATCGAACCGACGGCCACCTGATTGAAAGTCAGGCATCTCTCGCCAGCGGAGACTCCTGGAGCAGCTGAAAGTCGATGCTGAAGCCGCGTGAAAAGCCCGGCGCCAGGGTAGGCTGCTACTAATCAGTTACCCACGGCGCCTGACACTAAACGGGACTCCGTCGATCATGTCTTCGGATGCCGCTCAGAGATCAGCATCGACTCCGGGGAGTTGCTCGGTCGAGATGATGGATCAACCGAGCCGCGGTCCCCGAGTCCGTTCGCCAGGATTCGAACCTGGAGCGGTACGATCTACAGTCGTATCTCACTCCCACGTGAGCTCGAACGGAGTCAGAAGGCTTCGGAGAGGATCGAACTCCCGGCCTCTCGATTACAAATCGAGGGCTCTACCGACTGAGCTACGAAGCCATAGGCAAGTCGGGGGATACCCGACTATGAGGGTTGATTGCGGGAAGCGTCCTCCCCGCGTACTCGCGAGTGATCGTCCACTCAACGTCCTCTGGGATTCTTTTGTGGTTCGGGACTACCGAGCTCAGCGGCCAGAGACAAACCGCCCCACGGGTCGGGAGGGATTCGAACCCCCGGTCATTCGGTTAAAAGCCGAACGCTTTGCGCAGGCTAAGCTACCGACCCACCGTGTCCTAACTAATCTCCGACGGTCTGCTCCGACAGATTAGTTAGGACTGGACGTGTCACGTACTTCCCACCGTGGGCGCTGTCGATGTGTCGATCTGTACGCCGGAGCGCAGGGGTCGATCACCGTGTCGCAGTGTACCCGCAGGGATTCGAACCCCGGGCGACCTCCTTGCAAAGGAGGGACTCTACCACTGAGCTACGGGCACTCGGATGGGGGATCGCTCCCCCTTCTCGATTGGCTCTTGTGCCTTTCCCACGGGCCGCGTTCGCCCGCAAGCATTAGCGACTCTCGAGCAGGGCCGCAGACCCCGTCACCGGATAGGCCCGGGTCTTCGGGGATTGGCACACCCGGATTCGAACCGGGGACCGCCCGGATGTGAGCCGGACGTTCTTCCAGACTGAACTATGTGCCATTGAGGGATCGTGGGGGCCCCCGAACGACGTGTCACCTCCCCAGGCGACCCTCATCGTTAGCGGGACCGTGCGATTTGCCGCGATGTGGTCCCAGTGGACTCGAAGGGATTCGAACCCCCGACCGGTCGATATGGAGTCGACTGCTCTCGCCTGACTGAGCTACAAGCCCTATCATGTTTCTTACCATTTTGGGTATTCTACCTTTGACGTGATGCTATATTAGTTGTTTCGTTTTTCTGATACTCGAAGGCGCCGGGACTTGGACTCGAACCAAGCGCCTCGTGGGTAACAGCCACGTGCCCGCACCAGGCGGGCCCTCCCGGCTCAACTAAGAGTGATCACTGTTGGGCGTGTTCTGGCATATTATCATGCCAGGTACGCGTCAGGTGCGGATAGCCGGGGGTGCCCGCAGTCAGTGACATTGACGTATCAAAACGAATACGTTGGATGATCTTAAATCTATCGTGCGAGTGGGTTGCACTCACAATGCCTGTACGTACATATGGGCGCGTATGTACGTACACACGCCCGATTTGAGAGAGGATGTCGAGCGAAGGCGGTGCGTGAAAGCGGTACGTTTCTGGTGGTAGTGCGGTGAAGGTTTAAGGCGCTCCGTAGAGCAGGTTCGCGGGAACGGCCATGAACTGTAACACCTGCGGTGCAACGTTCGATCGATACGAGGCTGAGTGGACCGATGGCGACTGGACCGGCCTCAAATTAACGTGTCCGTCATGCAACGATCTCCTGCGGACATACGAGCTCGAAGACAGTGAGACGCCGGACCCACTTCCTGCGCATTAGCGACAATATCCATATAGCAACATACGGTTTATACCGCGCTGTCTATCGATCAGAGGTTGAAGGTGGGGATTGCCCGTAGATACTCCTCTCGCAGGTGATCTTCGCCGTATGTCGTGTACAGAGCTACCATATCGGCGTCCGCATCACCACGCAGTGCCGCGATCAGGTCCCGTGGACAATCGTTCCAGTTCAACCACGAGGTGAAGCAGCGCCTGGCGTCGTGGGGTGAGAGGTCACCGAGTTTTTCGGCAACTTGTGGATCGCTACTCTCAACGACCCGCTCTGCTCGCTCACGTGCTTTCCACCACCATCGCGAGACGGACATGGGATCGACTCTCGATCCATCACGACTTGGAAAGAGCCACCCTCCGTCATCGATGCCGTCGCCGAGACCGTCCATGACGTGTTCTCGTTGGTCTATCCAGCGCCTGATGACGTCGGCCGTTTCTTCGTCGATGAACTTCGGGTCGGCTCGGTCACGACTGATGCGCTGCTCGCCCACGCCCTTGGGCGATCTGTTGTAGACTTTCAGCTCGTCGAGATCGACATCCTCGAGTTTGAGCCAGGCCAGCTCTTTCCGTCTGAGCCCAGTCTTCGCGGGGAGGAGCAGGATGGCTCGACTCCGCGCTTCGTTGTTTGGTTTGAATAACAGTCGATATTCCTCTGGTTTCACGACGGTCCCGGGGTTTTGACCACTTCGTCTGAGGACGCCCTTGTGTCTGTTTTTGTACTCGTCGAGTGGCGTCGTCACCGGGTTGTTCAGTGGTCCCCATGGTTTGGTCTGCATCCAGTCGTAGAGCCGTTTCAAGCGCCGAAGGTACGATACGATGGTCGAGGCATCGGGTCCGTCAGCGCCGCCGTAGGTATCAGCGAACTCGCTCACAATGTCCTCGTCGACATCCAGGAAGGGAACGTCTCCAGTGTGCCGTCGGAAGCATCGAAGGGCTGATCTGTACGGCCTTTCGGTCGATTCGGCCAGATGTTTCTCGTCGATGAACTGGTCGACGATATCGTCGTTCGGGGGTGCATCGGGTCTGTCGTCGTCATCAGAGTCGTCACGGAGTCGTTCGTTCTCCTGACGGAGATCGCGTATCTCGTCTCGGATGTCCTGAAGCATGTCTTTGAGCTCGTCGTCATCACCCGGGATGCCGCTCATCGATTGGCCTCTTTGATCTTCTCGGGCGCCATCCTCACGGCTTCACAGTAGGCAACGAACGCACCAGGGTCGGTCGTTTTCACACGACCGCCGTGACGGTCGACCTCGACGTGCCCCCCGAGCTCAGGCTTCTCCATGGCTTCGACGATGTTGGAGACAGCCTGTCGGCTCACGTCGATCTCAGTCGCGATCTCGTCGATAGGAACGAAGTTGGGTGATTTCGCGCCGATGTTATCGTCTCGACAGAGGATTTCGAGGATACGCGCTTCAGTCCGGTGGACCTCGGCGACGACGTCCGTGTCCGTGTCGGAGAGCTTCTCCAGTTCGAGCTCGGCCTCCAGGTCATCGACTCTGTTCTGGGCGGCGCGAACCTTTGCTTCGAGCTGGTCAATCTGCTCCTCGTGCTCCCACGTATCAGAAAGTTTAGTATCCCATGCACCCATACCATATTGTATGAGCTCGCAAATCCCTTCGCTCCACTGTGGCTTCTCGTCGCCCCTGACGAGACCCATGTCGGAGACGATGAAATCGCCCACTTCAGCCTTTGTAGGTCGGTTTTCTCCGGGTTTACCGAAGTACAGTCTCACCATCCGATCGGACGGGTTCGTCTCTTGCATCACACCAGCTACATACACTCAGGAGTCATAAAAGATTATCTATAAGAGCGTTAATGTCGCCCGGAACACTAACGACCGGCGTCACACCAGGCGGCGTGCCGAGTCGGCCGGGAAACCCTCGTGCCGGGCGGGTCGCCCGTTAGGGCGACCGAATGCCGAAGCGGCGTAAGCCGCTGAGGCGGGGGACTTTGTTAGGAGTCCCCGATCAGTGGTCGGTCACTACCCGTGTCGCGTGCCCGGGTTCTCCGCGCTGTCATCGCGCCCGTACGGACCGGCTCGGGCGGGGACTGAGGCACGCACTCACGAGTTGTGGGGCCACGCTAAAACACTTCGCGGTCGGGGCGTCTCGACTGTCGGAGGTGGGGACCGACCCGTGACACCTCAGACGGTGTACTCGTCTTCGCGGATCTGGACGTAGGCGCCGTCGCGGAACTTCCGCTTGAACCACCTGTAGGCGCCGACGGCCTTGATACCGGTCCAGCCGGTCCGGGCGGCCTCACGCCAGCGGTACCCGCCCAGGTGCTGCATGTGGTCGCCGGCGGCGAAGGCGGCGTCCCAGTCGTCGGGTTCCCAGCCCCGCACCAGTTCGGCGAAACAGACGTTTCGCAACACCTCGTCGCCGATGGCCGCCTTCCACTCGCGGTTGTAGCGGTCGAGCCGTCCCTGCGCGGCGAGTTTGCCGGCGATCTCGCCCGTTCGATAGGCGACGTGGTCGCCGCCCTCGTGGAAGGCCGAGGTCGTGCCCATCGCGCCGCCGACGACGGCGACGTTCGCGCCGACCGGCGATTCGATGGGGCGTGTCGAAGAGATGGGGTAGGCCTCGGTCCCACCGCGCTTGCCGCGGTCCTCGACCAGCGGGAAGTCTTCGATGTCGTACTCGGGATACTCGCGTTCGAGCAGTCGACGGAGATACACCGCGCCCGAGGGCACCTGTTCGTCGTCGGACTGCAGGAGTGCATACGCGTCGCGGTTCTCCACGTCGTCCAGGTCGACGCCGATCGGCATCGTCAGACCCACGCGGGCGACGTTGTCGTCGTTCGGGAAGATCCACGGATAGGCCGTGTGGCCCGGCATCACGCCCCACCAGAACTTGAGATAGTCGGGGTCGAACAGCTCCTCGGGAATGCGACGGTGTTCCTGGTAGGCGATGTGGTTCGCTGAATTGGCGGCCAGAAACTCCGCGACCGATCGACCCTCGGGCATGAACTGGTCGAGGGTGTCCGTCGTGATCGTCCGCTGGGGACCGTCCGCGAGGACGAGCGCGTCGGCCACTATCTCTTCGCCGTCGGCCAGTTCGACGGTGTGCGTGTAGCCGTTCGAGGTGTCGGTCTCGATGCCTCTGACGCTGGTGCCGACGCGATAGGTCGCACCCGCGTCCTCGGCGCGCTCGCGGAGCCAGTCGTCGAACCGGGCGCGGTGGAAGGCGAAGCCGAAGTGGTCGTAACTGGCGTCGATACCGGTCCGCTCCAGGGTCATCTTCCGGTTCGGGCCGATGAACTCGGCGCCGTCGAGTGTGCTGAGGATCACGTCGTCGGGGAACTCGCTCGCGTCGAGGTTCATGACCTCCAGCCAGTAGTCGAGCATCCCCGCGGCGTCCGTGGAGTCCGGCCCGAGTCCCTCGCGGTCGGCCCGGGGGACGCCCTTCTCGACGACGAGCGCGTCCGCGCCCTCGGCGGCGGCTGCCCGGGCGGCCGACGAGCCCGCGGGACCTCCGCCCACGATGGCGACGTCAACGCTGTCCATACGCTGTCACCTGCCTCGCCGGAGTATAAATCCCCCCGTATTGGCACCGAACAGAGTTATCAGCGAGCCAGCGAAACCGAGAACGATGCCCGACCTGCTGGACACGTACCTGGAGAACCGCTGGCTGGTCCAGCCCAACCACGCCAACTCGCTCGGGACCACCCACGGCGGGAACGTGCTCAAGTGGATGGACGAACTCGGCGCGATGTCGGCGATGCGCTTTGCCGGCGAGAACTGCGTCACTGCCAGTATCGACGGCGTCGAGTTCCGCCGACCGATCCCGCTGGGTGAGGCTGCCGTCGTCGAAGCTTACGTCTACGACGCCGGGCGCACGAGCGTCCGTGTCAGAGTCCGCGTCCATCGCGAGAACCCGCGGACCGGTGAGCGCGAGTTTACCACCGAATCCTACGCCGTCTACGTCGCCGTCGACGAGGACCGCGAGCCCACGCCCGTCCCCGCGCTGACCGTCGATTCCGAACGGGGCGACCGCCTCCGCGACGAGGCGCTCGAAGGCCGCTGACGGGCTGTCGAGTTCGAACCGCGGAGGTACTCGAGGTTCCCGACACGTGGGAACCGCCACGAGACATTAATGTTGGGTGGTAACAATACACACGTATGGCAGAACGCACTCGCCGCGAGCTGGACGCTATCGAGATCGCCGACTTCCTCCACGGCCAGCAGACGGGCGTGCTCTCGCTCGCCGACGGGGACGACGCCTACTCGATCCCGGTTTCGTTCGATTACGACGAGGACGAGGCAGCCGTCTACTTCCGCTTTGGCTACGGCCCGGACAGCCAGAAGCGCCGATACCTCGACGCCGTGGACACCGCGTCGTTCGTGGTCTACGACCAGACCGAGGGGGGCTGGAAGAGCGTCGTGATGGAAGGCGGGGTCGAGCGCGTCTCGGAGTCGAGTCTCGACTCATCGATCCTCGAAGCGGTGGACGAACTCGACATCCCGTACTTCCAGGTCCACCACCGCCCGGCGGGCGACATGGACTTCAACATCGTCCGCCTCGACGCCACGAAACTGACCGGGATCGTCGAAGGAGTCTGAGCCGACGGCTGTACCGGTCACCGGAACCATTCCGACCGTCGTGGAGGCCGGCCGATGGGGGAACAGTCGGTCGACTTATCCCCGCCGTAGTCGACTGTTTTGGTATGGCCCTCGACGTCGACCCGCCGAACCCGCCCGAACTCCAGGCGATAGACCCTAACGAGTACGAGGACGCACAGGTCGCCGAGGACGCAGATTACCGGCGCGAGGAACTGTCGACGTTCCTCGAAGCCGGCGCCTGGGACGAAGCCTTCGAGGAGTGGGCGGCGGACACCCCGATGGACCGGACGACGTTCGCCATCGTCGAGGACCTCGACCTCGTCGAGCACTTCGACTTCTTCTGGGACTCCTACGCCGAACGTGTCGGTTATCACGCGCCCGGCATCCCAGAGGACTGGAAACAGCGCGACCTCCATCCGGACCTGCAGTCGTGGGGCACCGTCTCGGCCATCAACGCCGGGCTTACCGAACTCGGACAGGTCGTCTGTGACGTGCTCAAAGACAACTACGTCGACTGGGAGACCGAGTACGAAGCCCCCGACGACCTCCCGGACTTCTGAATGCGTTCTTCGGTCGGATCCGCGGCAAGGTCGGACCCTGTCGCTGTGGGTCGCGAGTTTCATTACCCGGGGTCGCCCATATCGGGTATGGTGACGATCAAGGCACCGAGAGAGCGAACCTGCGAGCGGTGCGGACGGCGCGACGAGTACGACACCGAGCGCGGGGCCTGGACCGTCGTGACCGACGAGGACGGCAACAGGCAGTCGGGCACCCCCTACTGTCTGCACGACTGGGACATCAACGGGACGTACAATCCGCTGAGCGGCACGTACTGACTGTTCTCGAAACGATTTACGGTTCTCGATTCGGTCACTCCACCGGAGTGCCGTCAGTTCGACGGCTCCGGAGCGCTCTAGTATCGTGAGAGTCCTCGTTGGGAGAGTCTGTGGTCACTCCGGTCGCTCGCGGACTCTCTCCGCCGTGGGGCGTCCGTCGGTCGCGGATCCGAACGGCGTGGACCGTCTCGGTCGCGTCGTCGACGACGACGGCACTGCCCACCTCTGTCGGCATCCGTGCGGTGAACGAACTGTCCACGTAGGTCGGGCGTGCGGATTCCAGCGCTGCGATGTCGGCTTCCGAGGTCAACCGGTGAGCGAGGAGGACGTCCGTCTGTGAGAGGCAGACGTCGGAGACCGCGCTGGGACGCTGGGTCGCGACCACGAGACTGACGCCGGGCGCGCGACCGCGAGTCAGTAGTCGTTCGAGCGCCTCGGCCGCGATCCCCTCGAAAAACGCGTGTGCCTCGTCGACGAGCACCCAGGGGAGTCGCTCGATGCGCTCGTCGACGCGGGCACGATAACAGGTCTCGGCGACGACCCGTGCGACGGCGTTCATCGGGCCCGAATCGAGTCCCGAGCAGTCGAGCACTGTGACGTCACCACCCGCGAGGTCGACGGCGCCGAGTCCGTTCGGGTCGAAGACGCCCCAGGCTTCGGCCATCGCGAGGTGGTTGTGTGCCGCACGGCTGTCGGCAGCCGGCGCGTCCGCGAGGTCGACGTGGTCGGCCATCCCTGCGAGGGTGTCTGCCGCGCGCGCGGCGTCCCAGACGAGGCCACCGGGACCGCTCTCCGGGTCGAGCCCGACGAGGGGACACCACGACGCCGGGTCGAGCGCAGCCGGGTCGACTGTCGGATCCGTCGTGACCTTCGCGGCGATCTCGTCCTGGCCACCGAGCGGTTCGAACGCGCCCATCGGGTCGACGAGGACCGGTGCGAGGCCGGGCGTCTCGGCGAGTTCCTCCGCGAGTACCCCCAGCGTGTGTGATTTCCCGTAGCCGCGCTTGCCGACGACCGTCACTGCGTGGGGTCGCTCCAGGTCCAGCGTCACGGGAGCACCGTCGCTGCCGTCTATCGCTCGATAGACGCCGAGGCGTGCGACGGGTCCCTCGGCGCTGTCGCGCCCGAGTACGAACGTCATAGCACGGGCTGGTCGCCCGTTCGTATTTGAATGTACGTCTCGAACGGGCCCGTAAAGAAGAAAACGAGCGTTTGAATTCCAGGTCGAAAAGTGACAGTACGAGCCAGGGCAGGGATTCGAACCCCGGGATTCTCGATTACAAGTCGAGTGCTTGAACCACCCAAGCTCCCCTGGCGCAGTAGCCGATTACCCCCCGTCCTTTGAGAGGTTATCGTTTTCGAGTGGTTTTTCCAGGCGGACGCGGTGGGAGTCGTAGCCCTGGCGCCGGTAGAACCGACGGGCGTCCTCGTTGTCGGCCATCGCCTCGAGCGAGACGAACGCAGCACCACGGTCGGCGAGGCGCTCTTCGGCGCGCGAGAGGAGCCGACCGCCGACGCCGCGGTCCCGGTAGGGCGGGGCGACGTAGAGGTTCTCGACGACGCCGCGCCGGCCGCCGCTGCTCTCGTCTTCGACGTGGAACATGGCGAACCCGACGACACCGACACCGTCTTCGCGCGCGACGAGCAGGCCGCCGGAGACTGCGTGGCGCGAGGCGGCCTCGCGAACGGACGCGCGGTTGCTCGCGGGGTCGACCCGTGAGCCGTACGCGGTCTGTTCCTCGGCCAGTGCCACCCACAGGTCCGCGACGGTCGCCGCGTCGTCTGTGGTTCCGGGCACGATTTCCATGTACCGAAGATAGTGGGCGTCGAGCGGGAAATCAGTTCCTGCGCGGCGGCCGAGCGAACGAACCGTTCGGTCGACCGCCAGTTCGGGCGACGAGAGGCCGGTCGAGGGGGTCGAGAGGACACACCATTTATATCTACAGGCGCGGAGGGGTATCACGAACGCACGCATGTCCGGGGTTGACACTGGTTCATTGACGTCGGTTCGCTCGGTGGTGGTCGAGCGGCCGAAACTCGCACTGGTCGGGGCGCTCGGGGGGCTGGTAGCGCTCGACCTTCTCTTTCGACTCCTCGGCTTCCGACTGTTCGTCGGACCGGTCGGACTGCTCGGAGGGGAACTCGCTTTCGAACGCTTGCTGACGCTGCTCTGGGACGGAACTGTGGTCGGCCTGGGGATCGGCCTCGCCGGGATCGGCCTCTCGATGACCTACAGCATCCTCCGATTCGCGAACTTCGCCCACGGCGACTACATCACGAGCGGCGCCTTCGCGGGCTGGGCTGTCGCCTGGTTGCTCGCCGGTTTCAGCACCGGCAACCTCTCGGGCAACGTCGGCTATCTCGCGCTGGTCGGCGGTGCGCCCGAGGGACCGAGTTCCAGCGAACTCGGGATCAACGTCCTCGGGACGCCGCTGGCCATCCTCGCCGGACTGGTCGTCGCCGGAGTCGCGACCGTGGCGCTCGCGCTCGTCCTCGACAGAGTCGTCTATCGGCCGATGCGCGACGCCGAAGGGATCTCCCTGCTCATCGCGAGCATCGGCGTCGCGCTCGCGTTGCGCTACCTGATCGTCTTCGTCTTCGGCGCGGCCAATCGCGGACTCACGGCCGGCGGGGAACGACTCATCCTCGCGGGTGTGAACGGGAAACTCGCGCTCGTGAACAAACGCTCGACGCTCATCGTCGCACAGAACGACGGCCCACCTGCCGACGCCTTCTACGTCGAACTGCCGGTGATCGACCTCGGCGGGTACTCGGCGGAGGTCATCTCGGTCACGAGCGTCGAGGTGACACTCGTGGTCACGTCGCTGCTCCTGATGTACGGTCTGCACCTCCTGCTCCAGCGGACGAAACTCGGGACGGCGATGCGCGCGACCGCCGACAACCAGGACCTGGCCCGCGTCACGGGTATCCCGACCGAGCGGGTCGTCCGCGCCACCTGGATGGTCGGAGGCGGACTCGCTGGCGCCTCCGGGTTCCTGCTCGCGCTCGAACGGGGGACGCTCTCCTTCAACCTCGGCTGGCTCCTCCTGCTGTTGATATTCGCGGCGGTGATCCTCGGCGGTATCGGCTCCATCTACGGCGCTATCGTCGGCGGAATCCTCATCGGCCTGACCAACTCCGTCTCGCTGGTGTGGATCCCCTCGTCGCTGTCGACGGCCGCTGCCTTCGCGATCATGATCTTCGTGCTCTTGCTCAAACCAGACGGGCTCTATGGGGGGGTGCGAACCGCATGAGCGCCGCCGACGCGCTGGCCGACAGGTTCGACCGCTTCGAGGAGACGCCGCGCTGGCTGTTGGACGTCGGACTCATCGCCGCGACGATGGGCGGTATCTACCTGCTCTTTACGATATTCACGTTTATCGGCCCATCTCAGGGAACCTTCGGCGCGGTCGTGAGTAACCTCCAGACCATCACCTTCTGGACGGCGCTGTACGCGATGATGGTGCTCGCCCTGAACCTCCACTGGGGATACACCGGCCTGTTCAACATCGGCGTCGCGGGCTTCATGGCCGTCGGCGTCTACACCTTCGCCGCGCTGACCGTCCCGGCGACGGGCAGTCCGCCGGGCCTCGGCCTCCCGCTGTGGGTCGGGATCATCGGCGGCATGCTCGCCGCGGCGCTCGTCGGCGCCGTCACCGCTCTGCCCGCCCTCCGACTTCGGGCGGACTATCTGGCTATCGTCACGGTAGCGCTCTCCGAAATAATCCGATTGACGCTGCTCTCGACGAAGTTCGAGTCGTTCACGCTGTTCGCCAACCTCGACTTCGAGGTCGGGGGGATCGAGATACTGCCCGACATCGCACTGGGGACGGGGGCGGGTCGGGGGATGAATATCCCAGTCAACCCGTCGATCCCGGTCAAGGGCATCTTCTACACGAACCCGAGCAACCCGGCGGCGGGGCAACGAACGGCGATCGGGGAGGCAGTCCTCGGCGCGTTCGGCGCGGCGGGCGTCAGGGAGACGGTGGTCGTCTCGCTGGCCTACACCCTCTTGCTCATCCTCGTCGTGGCGCTCTTTTACTGGTTGCTCGTACGCGTCGGGAACTCCCCGTTCGGCCGAGTTCTCAAGGCCATCCGGGAGGACGAACTGGTCGCCAACTCGCTGGGCAAGGACACCCGGCTGTTCAAGATCAAGGTGTTCATGCTCGGCTGTGCGCTGATGGGGCTGGGCGGGATCCTCTGGGAGGCCCAGCGGGGCTTTACCGACCCGACGTCGCCGACGTTTCGCCCGATCCAGACCTTCTACATCTTCGTCGCGCTGATCATCGGCGGTGCCGGGTCGAACACGGGGAGCGTTCTCGGCGGTGCACTCTTCGCCAGTCTCCTCTTTCAGGGGCCGCTGTTCGTTAGCCGCACCGTCTCGTACCTGTTGAACCTGGGGGACGCTCCCAGTTCCTTCGCAGCCGCCGTCGGCCCGATCTTCGCCCTGGAGGTCGGTCCCTTCCTCGCCTACGCCGCCGGCAACATCGAGGAACTGCGGTTCGTCCTCCTGGGCCTCGTGCTCGTCTACCTGATGCAGAACCGACCCGAAGGACTGCTCGGCCATCGCAAGGAGGTGGCCGCGAGCGTCGACCTGATCGACCGCGACGGGAACCGACCCCGCGACGCCGCGGCGACCGACGGAGGTGAGACCGATGAGTGACGCCGACCAGACGGCGGAAGCGGCCGCCACCGAGGCCGACACGGACCGCGGCCCCTCAGAACTCGTCGTCGAGGATCTGGTCAAGACCTTCGGCGGTGTCCACGCCGTCGACGGCGCCACGTTCGAGGTCGAGGAGGGAGCGCTCACGGGACTCATCGGTCCCAACGGCGCAGGCAAGTCGACGACGTTCAACTGCATCACGGGCGTCCACGAACCAGACGGCGGAAGCGTCACCTTCCGCGGCGAGAACATCACCGGACTGCGAACGGCCCGGATCGCGAACCGCGGCCTCGTTCGCACCTTCCAGATCGCCCGCGAACTCGAAGAGATGACGGTTCTGGAGAACCTGATGCTCTCACCCCGGGATCAGGTCGGCGAGAAACTCTCCCACGCCGTCCTCCCGGGCCTGCGCGGGGGTGTTCGCGACCAGGAACGGGCGTTGCGCGAGGAGGTCTGGGAGACGCTGGAACTGTTCGAGATCGACCACCTCGCCGGCGAGTACGCCGGCAACCTGAGCGGTGGCCAGCGGAAACTGCTCGAACTCGCGCGGGCGCTGATGGTCGAACCCGACCTCCTCTTGCTCGACGAACCCTTCGCCGGCGTCAACCCCACTCTCGAAGAGAAACTGCTGGAACGTATCCACGACCTCCGGGAGTCACAGAACCTCACCTTCCTGCTGGTCGAACACGACATGGACCTCATCATGGACAACTGCGAGCACGTCATCGTCATGCACCAGGGCAGCGTCCTCGCTGAGGGGCCGCCCGAGGCGATCCGGAACAACGACCGCGTCATCGACGCCTACCTGGGGGACGAACTGTGAGCGACGCTGAAGACGCGGGAGCCGCCGCGGACGCGTCGACCGAAATAGCCGAGTCTGCCGGGACGACGGACGCTGACTCGCTGCTGGCAGTGCGGGATCTGGACGCGGGCTACGGCGACTTGCAGATCCTGAACGGGGTCGACATGGACGTCGCCGACGAGGAGTACGTGACCGTCGTCGGCCCGAACGGCGCGGGCAAGTCGACAGTGATGAAGTCGGTCGTCGGGCTCACTCGCATCTTCGGCGGGACCGTCACGTTCGACGGTCGCGAGATAACCGGCGAGAACCCCGAGGAGGTCATCCACCACGGGCTGAGTTACGTCCCCCAGAGCGACAACGTCTTCGCGGGCCTGTCTGTGAGAGAGAACCTGGAGATGGGTGCCTACATTCTCGACGAGGTGCCCGAGGAACGCATCGAGGAGGTGTACGACCGGTTTCCGGTGCTCGAAGAGCGCACGGACCAGCGCGCCGGGACGCTGAGCGGCGGCCAACAGCAGATGCTCGCGATGGGGCGCGCACTCATGTTAGACCCCGATCTCCTCCTGCTCGACGAACCCTCGGCGGGACTGGCGCCGGACCTGGTCGAGGAGATGTTCGACCGCATCGACGGCATCAACGAGAGTGGCACGGCCGTGTTGATGGTCGAACAGAACGCCAAAGAGGCGCTCAGGCGGTGTGACCGCGGGTACGTGCTCGTCCAGGGCGAGAACCGCTTCGAGGACAGCGGCGACGCGTTGCTCTCCGACGAGAACGTCCGCCAGCAGTTCCTCGGCGGGTGAAAAACGCACACCGTCGAAAAAACGGACCGACGGCCCGCTCAGGCGGAGAAATCGATCTGGTCGATGTTCTCGAAGCCGCCTTCCTGGTAGCGGTAGAGCTGGTAGGTCGCAGCGGCGATGTCGCCGGCGTCGTCGAACTGGATGGTCCCTGCGGCGCCCTGATAGTTGATCTCGGTGCCGTTGGCGGCCATCTCCAGCCCCTCTGCGAGGTTGTCCGGGGTGACCGTCTCGCCGCCCTCGTTGGCGACGGCGTTCATCTGGTCGCGGATCGCAGAGCCGGTGTTCTCGCCGGCGGCGGCGTTGGCCAGTGCCAGCACCGCGACGGCGTCGAACGACTGTGCCGTGAACGGGCTCTCGGCCGGGTCCGCGTCGTAGGCGTCCTGATAGAGCGAGTCGAACGTGTCGCGGCCGGGCCCGACCGACGCGGGCGCGGTTCCCCAGACGTTGCGCATGGAGTTACCGACGTTGCCCGGCAGGTCCTGGCTCTGGAGGCCGTCCGGGACGATGATGTCACAGAAGTCCTGGGAGTAGTCGTTGTAGAAGTCCCGGAAGATCTGGACGCCGCTGGCCGGGTACCCGACGACCATCATCACGTCGGGCTGGTCCTGGAGCACCGTGGCCAGCTGGGAGGTATACGACCCCTGTTCGGCCTCGAAGTTCACGCGGTTCTGGACGGTGCCGCCCGCGGCCTCCCAGTTCTCGGCGTATGCATCCGCGAGACCCTGCCCGTAGTCGTTGTTCAGCGCGAGGATCGCCGTCGACGAGCCACCGAGACGCTCCTGGCCGACCTGGACCATCACCTGGCTCTGGAGCGCGTCGGTCGGCGTCGTCCGGTAGAGATAGTCGTTGTCTTCGAGGGTCGTGATCGCCGGGGAGGTACTCGCGGGCGAACACTGGACGATCCCGTTGGGGACCGTGACGTTGTTGGCGACCTGGATGGTGACCGTCGAGGACAGCGCGCCGGCGATAGCCGGATAGCCCGCGTTGACCAGCGCTTCCGCGTTCGGGATGCCCGTGTTGGGGTCCGTCGCGGTGTCCTCGAACTGGTAGTCGATCGAGAACGTGTCGCTCTCCTCGTCCATGTAGTCGGCGGCGAGCTGGGCGGCGTCACGGATCGGCGGCCCGAGTTCGGAGAGGCCGCCGGTCACACCCATCAGGATCCCGACTTTGATCGTCCGGGAGGCCCCGCCGTCACCGCCGGTATCTGTCATGGCCTCCGTCTCGGTCGGCGTGCTCTCCGGCGTCGACGTCGGCGTTCCCTCGGGGGTCGGCGTCGATCCACCGTCGTCGCCGTCCCCGCCATCGCCGCCGTCGCCACCGTCTCCACCATCGCCGCCGTCGCCGTTACCTGTACACCCTGCCAGGCCCGCGATACCTGCCGCACCGATTCCCCGGATGATCTGCCGTCGTCGTATTTTCCGCGTCATCTCGGTTCTGTGTTGCCTTGGGCAACATATAAATGTGTATGTAACTCACGGTGTGGCAACGTTTGATGTAGTATTTCGGCCACGACGGAAACCGATCGAAGACGTATCTCGGGAGGTCCTGATACACGTAGAGAGATGATGTTCACCGTATTCGAGGCGGAGGCCCCACCCTCTAGGAGCGCCGGGCTTCCGGCCCCGGCGGAAGCACAAGCGAGTAGGGTGGGGAGGACAGCGCGGAACGGAGTTCCGCGGGCCGTGCGAACGGGCCCGTGGCCCGTGAGCAGAAGCCGACACGGTATTGACCAGCCGCCAGACTGTTATCTGCCAACGCCCAACTATTAAGTAACTACAAGCAGATATATGAAAATATCGTGGAGTACCGTCGAACCGCCGTTATCAAGCTCGACACGCCCGAAGGCGCGGATACACGCCTACAGGAGACTATCGAGCAATTCAAATACTGTTCCAACACTGCGAGCGAGTGGTGCTGGCACGGTGACGACGGCTACCACGTCACATCCAAAGCGAAGGCCGAAGATGCGCTGTACGACCAGCTACGCGAGGGCACGGAGTTGACCGCGAATCTCGTCCAGAAAGGGATTCATCAGGCCGTCGAAGCCATCAAAAGTAGTGTCGAACGGCTCAAAAACGACCAAGATACGTCCCGCCCGAAATTCACGGCGGATACCGCCGTCTACGACAAGCGAAGTGCCACGTTCCACCGTGACCACGTGTCGCTGTCAACAGTGGACGGACGTGTCGAGTGTGACTACATCCTTCCCGACGACGCCGACACACCGCCGACGAACTACGTCGCCAACGAGGACTACGAGTTTCGGCGGGCAACGCTCCATCGACGTGACGGTGACTGGTATCTTCATGCGTCGATGCTCAAAGACGATGACACCGAACTCACGACCGAGCACAGAACAGTCCTCGGTGTGGACCTCGGTGTGAATCAACTCGCGGTCGCCTCGACTGGGCGATTCTGGCCGGCAGACGAGTTCAACCACTGGAAACGGGAGTACGAGCAACGGCGTGGCGACCTCCAACAGTGTGGAACACGGGCGGCTCACGAGGCGATAGTAGGCGTCGAGCGCAAGGAGGACGGACGCTTCGAGATATTCCTGCATCGTGTCGCCAACGAGATCGTAGCCGAAGCCGTCGAACACGACTGTTCGCACATCGTGTTCGAGGACTTGACCGACATTCGAGAGAACGTACCAGAAGCGTCGTGGCACCATCTGTGGGCGTTCCGGCGTCTTTACGAGTACGTCGCATACAAAGCCAGAGAGCAGGGCGTCGAAGTCGTCCAAGTAGACCCACGCAACACGTCAAAGCGGTGTTCAACCTGTGGCTTTACCCACGACGACAACCGCCACGGCGAGGACTTCGAGTGTCAGGATTGTGGCTACCAGAACCACGCCGACTACAACGCTTCCAAGAACATCGGCCTTCAGTATCTCCGGCGTCGGCAAAACGCAGACGACGGAGGCGCCCCCGTAGACGTGCGCTTGAATCGCGGGACGCTGAACGTGAGTGGAGAGTACGACCTTCCCGCCTCATCTGAGGCGTAGAACGGAAGTCCACGCGAAAGCCTTCCCCTCAACGAGCGAGCGGGGCCATTGCCCCCGAGCGAAGTAGGGGAGGGTAGTTTACGTACCGGATACGATCGCTGTCGGTACTGTCTGCCGAGAGATCAAATATCCCGACAGTCTGCACAGAGTAACTGGCCGTTGAACGCGGTGAGGTCCCGCGCGAGCGAGCCACAGCCCTCACAGATCGACTGGTCCTCGAACTGGCGGTCGGGCGGCCTGTTCTCGCCGAACTCCTCTCCGTCTTCGTCGTACTGTTCGTCCGTCCGTTCGCCGTACTCGACGTCGGGGTCGTTCGACCGGCCGACAGTCGCCGTCGCCGCACCGGCAGTCTCACGGCCGGGGGCGAACGGCGACGCGGCGACCAGGTCCCGTTCGGTGAGAACACCAACCGGCTGGCTACCGTCGCTGACCACGAGGTGGCCCGTGTCACCGGACGCGAGCTCGTCTGCCGCCTCACCCAATGTCGTGCCCGGCGACACCGTCGGCACGGTCGACCGCATCGCCTCGCCGACGCTCGCGTCGCCCTCGCCCGAAACGAACGCCGAGAGCGCGTCGCCCCGAGTCACGAGCCCCACTGGGTCACTGCCTCTGAGCACGACGACGCTCTCGGCGCCCTCCGAGAGCAACAGTTTCGCCGTCTCGCGCACCGTATCCGACTCGCTCACGCCCACGTACTCGCCGTCCATGACTTCTCTGACCGGTACGTCGCCGTCCATGCGGATCTCTAACACGGATGCGCTCTAAAAGCTATCCACGCCACGTTTATTGTGGACTCTACCGTAGGTACTCGGTTGGGTCTTCAGTCACCGTGTCGACGGGCTGGAGATCAGTCGCTCGCTCGTGCGTCGACCCAGTCGACGTGGACCGCTTCGCCCGTCGCCCGGGAGGTTTCCAGCGCGTGCTTGGCCTGCATGCCGGCTTCTTCGGCGGTGCGTCCGCGGCCGGCGCCGACCTGGAGTTCCACGTCGACGGCCTCGCCGACGTGGTCGACCGCGTCGCGGTAGTCGGCCGCGTCGAGGTCGGGACAGACGGCGATGACGTTGTCGCCTCCGACGAAAAAGGACAGCGAGTCGTGTGCGTCGCGCATGTAGCGCATGAGTTCGGCGTAGGCCTGTTCGATCTCGATGAACGTATCGAAGGCGTTGAGCTGGTCGGTGTACTTGCCGGTGGCGTCGACGACGTCGAAGTGGGCGATCTGGACGTCCTCGTCCGTTCGGAAGTCGGCGTCGACTGTGCGCCCTCGCAGTATCTCGCGGCGCTGTTCGTCCTGTGCGCTGCCCGCATCCTGGAGCGACTCGGTCGCGACACCCAGCGCCTCGACCGGTGTCGTGCCCGTCGCGACGCCGAGACTGGTCGTCACCGGGTACCGGTTGCCGACCGACTCCTGGAGGAGTTCGTGGTCGGCGATGTCCAGCCCGTTCGTGACGGCGACCATGTTGTCGAAGCGAGTGAAGAAGACGTAGCCGCCGCGGTTACCGACGAGTTGCGAGATGTCGGCGTAGAGTCGCGACTGGAGCGTCTGGAGGTCGACCTCCCGGCGGGGCTCGGGGGTGACCGTCCAGGGTCCGTAGTTGTCGATCTGAACGAGCGTGACCTGCGTATTCGTCACGGCCGGGAGTGAGTCCCTGCCGGTCTTGTGTGTTTCGTTGCGGATCGGCGGTCGAGGGTCCTGTGAACCGGCCAACGCCCTCCGTCGTGGCGATACCGCCGAGCGGACACTTCCTGTGCCGGACTCGACTGCCGAGCAGGTGCCCCTCGGTCAGGATTCGACCGCCGAGCGAACCCGTTCGTCGTCGGTCCCGAGCGCGACAGTCCCGAGCATCGAGTCGTATTCGACGAGACCGGTCGGCGTCAACCGGGGAAGCGACGACTGATAGAGTTCCTCCCGGAGCGTGGCCGCTGCCTCGTCGTCGACTGCTGCCGGGTCGACACCGCACTCGCGGGCCAGCACAGCCCGCGCCAGGTCGTCGACAGCCAGTGGCGCGTCCGCCGCGACCAGCGCGGCCAGGACCCGTCGACAGCGGTCGTCTGCGAGCAGGTCCGCGACCACCTCGTCGGGGACTCTGTCGGTCGGCTCCTCGCTCGCCGTCCGTGTGGATTCTGTCCCTGGCATCCCCCGAAATCTACGACGGAGGGGTACAAGTATGTGTCGTGGTGACACGGACCGAACCGGACCACTCCCGATAACACTCAATACTGCGCGGCACGTCAGCATACAACATGGCCCGGGACGGACGACTCACCGACCGGGCGTGACGCGTCCAGCCGACGTGTCAAATTCGATGGAGAGAGCCACTATGCCCACTCGACAGGAACGGCACAAGGAGACAGTTCGGAAGTATCCGCTGGCGGTCTCGGTGGGTGAGTTCGACGTCATCGACGAGATCTGTACCGAGGACGTCGTCTCGCACGCGCCGCTGGGCGAGCCTGAGGGGAGGGTATCGCTGAAAGCGTACGAACGGCCAGTCCACGAGGCGCTACCGGACTTCGACGTGACGTTCGAAGACCTGGTCGCAGAGGGGGACCGCGTCGCGATGCGGCTGACCATCCGGGGTACACACGAGGGCGAACTGATGGGCGTCGAGCCGACGGGGCGTGCCGTCGAGTTCGGGAACACGGTCTTTCACCGGTTAGAAGGCGGGAAGATCGCCGAGCGGTGGGTCCAGCCCGACGTACTCGGACTGTTGAGACAGGTCGATGCGGTTGACCTCCCCGACCAGTGAACCGGTTTCAGGACGCGATAGCATGTACCTGCCCACGGTGATCAGCGACCCGGGAACGGGCGAACGGATCGAGTTCGACGAGGCGGCTTCGGACGCCGAGCGACTGGTCTGGGAACAGTGGCGACCTGCGAATCACGACCCGCCACCGGCGCACTTTCACCCGGATACGGAGGAACACTTCGCAGTCCGCGAGGGAACGCTGGTCGTACAGCTCGACGGAGAGCTCACCAGACTCGACGCAGGGGAGGAACTCACAGTCCCACCGGGAAGGTCCCACACCTCGTATACGTCGGATGAACCAGCACGCTTCAGGCGCGAAGTAGCTCCGCCGGGACAGTGGCGCGAGTTCCAGACCGAGCGATTCGCCTACGCCCACGCGGTCGGCCCGCTTTCGGGGGTCGGCGGCCTCCTCCAGACGGCGCTCTGGCTCAGGACCTATCCGGGCGTACTCGTGCTCGAACGGCCGCCCCGCCTCCTCCAGCGTGTCCTGTTTCCGGTCCTCGCGGCGCTCGCACGCGCAACGGGGCGGACGGCCAGTCACCAGTATCCGCGAGCGGAGCGTTGACCGTTCGTCCCGCAGGCCCGGCGGTCGACGGTATCCGTCACCCGGTGAGCGCGTCGAGGAGGCGCTCTTCGGCCTCCCGTCCCGGGTCGAACGCGCTCCCGTCGCGGCCACTGGTGACGGAGTCGTCGACGGTTCTGGCGGTCGACTGCTCGACGGGCGTCGATTCCCAGCCCAGCGCTGCGAGTTTGCAGGTGTCGAGCACGTGTGGATACCGCGACCCGAGGTGGTGATAGAGGACGAAGTCGTCCGGGTCGAGACCGACCGTCGCGAGGTCCCGCTCGCTCGCGTGGACCACCGTCACCGAGGTACCCAGCGCATCGGCGATCAGGTCGCCGACGTTGTACGCTTCGCCGGGCTCGCCCCGTTCGGCGACGGTCCGGATCGCACTCGCCACGTCCTCGACGTAAGCCCGATGCCAGATCGCGGTCCCGTCACCGGGGACGACGACGCGGTCGTAGTTCGCGATACGGTCGACCCAGTAATCGTGGTGGCTCTGGAGACCGGGGAGGTCCTCGGCCCAGGAGGGCGCCCCGTCTCCCGGTTCGGTCGCGTCAGTATGTGTGCCATCCAGGGACTTCGGACCGTACACCATCGTCGGTCGAACGGTCATCGCGGTGACGCCACGGTCGGCTGCCGCGGCCGTCTCGCGGTCACACTCGGCCTTGCGCGGGCCGTAACTCGCCATCGAGTCGTCCGTCGCCTGGTCGGGTGTGCAGTCGTACAGCGGCGTCTCGTCCTCCCGTTTGGGGATCGTGCGTGCGTGGTACACGCCACCGCTCGACACGTAGACGTAGGCGTTCACGTCGTCGAACGTCGCGGTGGCGGTCCTGACGTCTCCCGGATACAGCGCGGCACAGTCCACGACGAGGTCGGGGTCTGTCTGCTCCTCGGCGTCGGCCAGCGCATCCGCGTCGGTGCGGTCGGCAGTCACGTGATCTACCCTGGGACTCTCCGGGAGGCGATCCCTGCCGGCTCTTCGACTCACCACCGTGACGTCGTAGCCGTGGTTCAGGAGTTCCTGGACTGTGTGGCGCCCGACGAAGCCGGTTCCGCCGATCACGAGCGCCGATTCGAGCCTTCTTCCGTCGGTGGGTGTCTTGCTCATGACCTATTTGTGTGTATTGGTACCACACGACAATACATAAGCGGAACGCCGACCTCCGTACCACCCGACGCCGATAGCACTATGGGGCGCCCGCGACTCGGCACGCACATGCAAGCGGTGCTTCTGGCTGCCGGCGAGGGGACGCGCATGCGCCCGCTGACTGCGTCGACGCCGAAACCGATGTTACCCGTCGCGGACCGCCCGCTCGTAGCCCACACCGCCGACGCCGTCGTCGACGGTGGCGTCGACGAACTTGTACTCGTCGTCGGCTACGAGGCCGAGGACGTCCGGTCGTACTTCGGGTCGGAGTACCGCGGGGTACCCGTCGAGTACGCCGTTCAGGACGAACAGCTCGGCACCGCACACGCGGTCGCCTGCGCTCGCGACCACATCGACGGTCCCTTCGCCGTGCTCAACGGCGACGACCTCTACGACCAGGGGTCCGTGGCCGAGTTGCTCGCCGCCGGGCGCGACGGGCCGGCGATCTGTACCTACCGCGCCGACCACCCGGAGAACTACGGCGTCGTCCAGGTCGAAGACGGTGCAGTCACCGATATCGTCGAGAAGCCCACGAACCCGTCGACGAACCTGGTCAACGTCGGCGCCTACGTCTTCCCCGCCGAGGCCCGCGAGTGGCTGGACGTCCCGAAGAGCGAGCGCGGCGAACACGAGATCACGGACGTGCTCGCACGGGTCATCGACGAACGGCGCGTCGAACCGGTGACTGTCGAGCGCTGGCTGGGCTGTGGTCGGCCCTGGGAACTGCTCGAAGCCAACGAGTGGAAACTGGGCGAACTCGACCACGAGATAGCCGGTGAGGTCCACCCGAGCGCGGACCTCCGTGGGACGGTCGTCGTCGAGGAAGGCGCGACGGTCGACGCGGGCGTGGTCGTCGAAGGGCCCGCGCTGATCCGCGACGGTGCGGAACTGGGGCCCAACGCCTACGTGCGGGGTGCGACGCTGCTCGCCGAGGACACCCACGTCGGCAACGGCGTCGAGATCAAAAACAGCGTCGTCATGAGTGACTCGGCTGTCCCACACCTCTCGTACGTCGGCGACAGCGTCCTCGGGACGGACGTCAACTTCGGCGCCGGGACGAAGGTGGCGAACCTCCGCCACGACGGGACGGACGTCCGGTTTACCGTCAAGGGCGAGCGCGTCTCGACCGGGCGCCGGAAGTTCGGCGTCGTCGCGGGCCCCGGCGTCAAGACGGGGATCAACACGAGTCTCAACCCGGGTGTGTGTCTGTCGGCCGACGCCACGACGGCGCCGGGCGAGTCGGTCACGCGCGACCGCTGAGCCGAGATTCCCTTTCTGGAGCGGTTTCAGCGCATAATTCGGCCGTTCCGGAACGCTCGGAGCGGATGTATGCCGTTAAGTGGGTTCGTCTGTTCCGGTCGGGTAGGATGGTCGACCCGACGTCAGACCTCAACGAAGACGTATCCGAGGAGGAGGCACCGACGTGTGCCGTCTGTGACGAGCCACTGGTCGAGGACCCCGACCACAGGGTCGTCACGTGGGTGGAAGACGGGAGCGTCCGGACAGAGCACTTCTGCAGCGACGCCCATCGCGATAGCTGGCGCCAGTAGCCAGCCTGCTGTGGCCCACCAGTAGCAGCCCCCACGCACCCGGTTTCGAACGCGTGTCTCCGTCGTTCTCCCGACTCCGACTGCTCAGTGGTGGGATATCACCCCGATACGTGTCAATTGTAATCATAAAGACATAAGTTACAGATCAGTCAACGAACAGTATGGTATCGGGGGAGACGGCGACGGTACTCGTGGTCGACGACGACGAGGCGGTCGCGGACGTCTACGCGAGTCAGCTATCGCGGAAATACGACGTACTGAAAGCCTACGACGGGGAGACGGCCCTGGAGAAAGTCACGCCGGCGGTCGACGTCGTCTTGCTCGACCGGCGGATGCACGGGCTCTCCGGTCGGGACGTCCTGGAGACGATCAGAGAGCGCGACCTCACCTGTGGCGTGGTGATGGTGACGGCGGTCGACCCGGAGTTCGACATCGTCGACATGGGCTTCGACGACTACCTGCTCAAGCCGGTCAAGCGGGCGGAACTCGAACGGGCCGTCTCGGAGACCCTGGAGCGACTGGGCACGCGAACGGCCGTCAGGGAGTACCTCTCGCTGGCGTCGAAAGTCGCGGCGCTCCGTGTCGAGAAAAACCCCGCAGAACTCGACGGGAACGAGGAGTACGAACGACTCGTCGACCGGGTACGGGAACTCGAATCCGAGGTCGACGACGAGGTCGAGGCGCGCGCCAAGATCTGAGCGCGGACCGCGGGCGATGAGAGCGACGCCGTGACACCGACTGACAGCGTCGATTCCTCTATATTTTAGTGAACCCCGGGATAGCCGCCTGTATGGGACGTAACTACGCGGACCTGCACGACCCGAACGCCGAGTACACGATGCGAGAGCTCTCGGCGGAGACGATGGGCGTGCGCGCGAAACGCGGCGGGGGACGCGACGTCGAGATCACCGACGTCCAGTGTACGATGATCGACGGGAACTTCCCGTGGACGCTGGTGCGGATCTACACAGACGCCGGCATCGTCGGCACCGGCGAGGCCTACTGGGGCGCCGGTGTGCCGGAACTCATCGAGCGGATGACGCCCTTCGTCGTCGGCGAGAACCCGCTGGACATCGACCGACTCTACGAACACCTCGTCCAGAAGATGTCCGGCGAGGGCTCGATCGAGGGCGTCACGATCTCGGCGATCTCGGGGATCGAAGTCGCACTCCACGACCTCGCTGGGAAGATCCTCGAAGCGCCGGCCTACCAGCTACTCGGGGGGAAGTACCGCGACGAGATGCGGGTCTACTGTGACTGTCACACCGAGGAGGAAGCCGACCCCGAGGCCTGCGCTGACGAAGCCGAACGCGTCGTCGAGGAACTGGGCTACGACGCACTCAAGTTCGACCTCGACGTGCCATCCGGTCACGAGAAAGACCGCGCCAACCGCCACCTCCGGCCGGGCGAGATCCGCCACAAGGCCGAGATCGTCGAACAGGTGACCGAGCGCGTCAAAGACCGCGCGGACGCGGCCTTCGACTGTCACTGGACGTTCTCGGGCGGCTCGGCCAAACGGCTGGCCGCCGCCGTCGAGGAGTACGACGTCTGGTGGCTCGAGGACCCGGTCCCGCCGGAGAACCTCGAGGTCCAGAAAGAAGTCACCGACTCGACGAACACGCCCATCGCGGTCGGCGAGAACCGCTATCGCGTCACCGAGGAACGCCGCCTCATCGAAGACCAGGCCGTCGACATCATCGCGCCCGACATGCCCAAGGTCGGCGGGATGCGCGAGACGCGCAAGATCGCCGACGTCGCCAACCAGTACTACGTGCCCGTCGCGATGCACAACGTCTCCTCGCCGATCGGCACTGTCGCCAGCGCTCACGTCGGCGCGTCAGTGCCCAACTCGCTGGCAGTCGAGTACCACTCCTACGAACTCGGCTGGTGGTCGGACCTCGTCGAGGAGGACGTCATCGAAGCGGGGTCGATCGAGATTCCGGAACGTCCCGGCCTGGGACTGACCCTGGATCTGGACACCGTCGAGGAACACATGGTCAGCGGGGAAACGCTGTTCGACAAAGCGTAGCTCCGTCGGACTCGAACATCCCTGATTTTCGGCGTTCGATCCGGCTCCCTGAGCCCGATCGATCTCGCCGAGGTTCGCTCAGCGACGTTCGACGAGACGTAAGGTCGCCGCTCGGGACCGTTCGAACCGTTGGCGTAGCGAACCGTCCCGACGGGAGTACCGAAAAATGGGGGATCGAAAGCGTGTGACTGAGAGCCGAGACAGTCCGGAGTGTGAACCGGATTACCGGGTCAGCGGCGTCACCCAGTCGTCGTGGTGGCGTCCTGGCCGCCCCCGGTGCTCGTTGCGTTCGCGTCGACCAGTTCCACGGTCGCCACCTCGTCGAAGTAGTATCGGACGGTGCCGTCGTCGGACCAGGTGACTGTCGTCGGGTGGAGGACGTACGCCCCCTCCGCCGTCACGACGGTGACACTGCCGTTCTCGGCGTCGAAGTGGACTTCCCGGGGTGGTTCCGACACCGGCACGTCAGGGTCGAACTCCTCGACGGGTTCCCCCGTCGCGTTCTCGGGCAACTCGAACGTCCCAGTGCCGTCGCTGTCGTTCCCGTCGGCCACGTCGGTCCCGTCGAGCGTGAGTTCGAGCATCGGGGTGAAGTCGAACGTCTTGGGGACGACCGCGTCCGGTCCCGCCGAACCGACGACCGTCGGCTCGATGGAGAACCGCTCGTCGTCCGTGACGAACGTGACCTCGTGCGTGTCGTTGGCTCCCTCGTAGACGATCGACTCCAGTGACTGCGGGAACGACTCGTTACCGGACGTCTCCGTCCCGGTTGTCTCTCCGTCGTTCGTCCCGCTCCCGTCGTCGGACTGAGGCAGGGGATCTGTTCGGTCGGGTGACTGTGCGTCGAGTGCGGAGCCCGGGTCGTCGGCGAGCGCGATACCGCCAGCGAACGTGGCGAGTATCGCGACCGTCGCGACCGCGAGCGCGGGTAGTTTCGACGTCATCGTCGGTCCGTGGTCCGGGGTCACGCCGGTGGGAGACCGCACGACCTCGCCGGGGCGGTCGCCCGGACCACGCGTTCGAACCGTGAGTGAAAACCCACAAAGAGACACGTTGGAAAGGGCCGAAAACCCGAACGGAACGCGTTGTGAACGCCGTTTCGTTTCTGTTTCTGGGGGCGTTCCAGTTCGCTGTCGCACGCGACGACTCACAGCAGCAACACGACGTTACCCATCCCGCGGCGCTTGCGCTCGAGGAGATTCTTCGTCTCCAGACTGTCCAGACCACGACTGACAGTCGCCTTCGAGAGGTCCGTCCGCTCGACGATCTCGCTCTGTTCGAGGACCCCGTCAGCCGCCAGGACGGTCTCGTATATCTGTCGTTCGTTGTTCGCGAGCCGTTCGGCGTTGTCCTCCCACTCCTCGCGGCGCCGTTCCAGCAGGTCCTCGCTCGGTTCCCGGCTGCGCGAATCGGGGGTTGCCGGCGTCCCGGTCGGCCGGGACCCGGCGTCCGCGGAGCTGTCCGTCGACCCGGTCCGAACGTCGCTCCCGGTCAACAGGTACGTCCCGCTCGTCCCGAGCACGCATCCCGCGACGGCGACGACCGCGGCGTCACGGTACGTGAAGAAGTTCCCGAGCGACGTCGTCGTCGTCCCGTTTTCTCCAACGGAGACGACGACCCGGGAGGGGCTGACGAACTGCAGGGCGAGCACGAGGATGGCCGCGACGAAAAGCGCCGCCGCGAAGAGGCGTCTACCGGGGAGGGAGGGCGACTGCATGCTCGGTGCTATCCACTGGCTTCCTGAAACGGTTGTCGCTTTTCCTCCCGCGAGAGCGCTCGAAACAGCCGTGAAACGCGTTTCTATCGAGTTCCCAACGCGTTTCACGCAGGACTGATGTGGTCTTTCACACAAGGGTAGGCCATGACCGAACTCGCTCACAGTCGGGTGGGGCTGCTGGTCGCGCTCGTCGTGGTCGGGCTCGCCCTCGCGAGCGTCGGGACGGCTCTGGGCGTGGCCGACCCCGTCACCGACAGCGAGCGGGCGGGCACGTTTGTTGTCTCCGAGGGAAACCTCACCTTCAGTTCGGACAGCGACCGGACAGTGGTGACGGACCTGACGGGGGTGGAGACCGTCGAACTCAGTCGGGTCGGTTCCAGTCGCTTCGCGGTCCGGACCGAGCGGGCGACCCCGCTGAGCGAAGCCGACCGGCGACTCGCAAAGCGGATAGCACGGTCCAACGAAACCGTCGTGCGGGCGCTCGCGCGGGTGGAGAACCCCGGACTGACCGTCGAACCGATACGGAAACTCACCGTCGAGGAGAGCGTCCGGTTCACCGCGGAACCCGTCGACGGTGTGAACGTCACGTCCGCCGACGCCGAGACCCAGGTCTACCGGATGCGGAACGAAACCATCGGGAACGAGTCGGGGACGGTCGTCGTCGAACGCGACCCGGACTACGTCGACGGGGAGGCAACAGTCGAGGTCAGGACCGGCGACGACGAACTTCGATACTCGGTACACGTCGACCTGAAAAACGAGACAGTAGACGGGATCACGGACTGGGGGGACATTTGACGGCCAGGATCGTCGTCGGTCACGTGGGGGTCCGACGAACCCGGGAACCCGTCACGGACAGCGGCAACCGACGCGGACATAACCGACCTTAAGAGGGGACCATCCTAACGCGGGGTATGACCAAGTTCGGCTGGTTCGCCTCGCTGGAGGAGTTCTCGCCACAGGAGTGCCTCGACCAGGTCGACATCGCCGACGACGCCGGCTTCGACAGCGTCTGGGTGAACGACCACTTCCACCCCTGGTTCGACCACATGCCCGACGGCTCCTCGGCCAACGGCGGCAACTGCTGGTCGTGGATGCCCGCCGCGCTCGAACGCACCGAGAACGTCGAGATCGGCACTGGTGTCTCGGCGATCATCCGGCGCTACCACCCCGCCAACGTCGCCCACCAGCTCGCGACGCTCGAAGAGCTCTACCCCGACCGCGTCTTCCTCGGACTCGGCCTGGGCGAAGCGCTGAACGAATCTCCGATGGGCAACCCGTTGCCCGAACCCGGCGAGCGCATGAAACGCACCGCCGAGGCCGTTCGGATCATCCGGAAACTGTTCCAGGAGGACTTCGTTACCTACGAGGGCAACTACTGGGACGTCGTCGACGCGAACCTCTACACCGGGCCCGACGAGTCACCGCCGATCCACATCGCGAGCAACAACCCCGGCGCCTCCCGGATGGCGGGCGACCTCGGCGACGGCTTCGTCACCGTCTTCCAGCCCCCCGAGTACGTCCAGGACACCCTCTTCCCCTCGGTCAAGAAAGGCGTCAAGAAGTCCGCGCACAACGACACGCTAGACGACGTCGAGAAGTCGGTTCACATCCACGTCTCGCTGGCCGACAGCGAGGAAGCGGCACTGGAGCCCTGTCTTCCCTGGCGGGGTACTCTCTTGCCTGTCTTCTTCCAGGAGGACATCGCGGACCCGCGATTCATCCAGGAACACGGCGAGCGCGTCGGCGAGGAACAGCTCAAGGAGACCTACGTCGTCACGACCGACCCCCAGGACATCTTCGACGTGACCGAGACCTACGTCGAAGCCGGCTTCGACCACATCGTCTACCAGAGCCACAGCCCCGACCAGCAGCGCTTCGCCGACGTCGTCCAGGAAGACGTCATGCCCTCCTTCGACTGAATTCCCACGCCTCTCGCGGTTCCGGTTCTGGCTCTCGCTGTTTTGCTCTCGCTGTTCTGACTCCTGTGATCCTCCGGAGCATCACCTGTCCCGGACCAGATTAATACGTCTCCCGTCCGTTCTGGGGGTCGTGCCGTCTAGACGATCGGTCGTGGCCGCGCTGCTCGCTGGGAGTATCGGCGGTGCGTCGCTCACCGAGGCCCGTAGATACCTCGACGGCTTCGCACCTCTCTCGGGAGAGGTCTGGGCCCCGGCGACGCGGAACACGGACGAGCGCGTGGCGACGCCCTACGGAGCGGCTACGGTGCGCTACGACGAGGCCGGCGTCCCGACTGTCGACGCCGAGAGCGAACTGGGCCTGTACTTCGCCGTCGGCTACGTCCACGCCGCGGACCGCCTCTTCCAGATGGACCTCTTTCGGCGGCGGATGTCAGGAACCCTCGCCGCCGCCGTCGGCGAACAGGGCGTCGATTCGGACCTGTTTTACACGTCGATGGACTTCCAGGGTGCTGCCGAGGCTAACTGGGAAGTCGTCCGCGACACCCCGACCGGCGATGCGCTCGAAGCCTACACCGCCGGCGTCGAAACATACCGGACGGGGGAGGGCCTGCCCATGGAGTTCGGTCTGCTGGGCTACGAACCCGAGCCCTGGACCCCCGTCGCGTCGATGCTCGTCGAGAAGCAACTCGCCTGGGGACTCACCGGGAGTTTCCGGTCGCTCCGGCGCGCCACGGTCGCCGACGGCCTCGGTGAGGACGTCGCCCAGTCGCTGTTTCCGTCACGACTCGACCACGACGTGCCGATCCTCCGGGACGAGAGTCAGATTCCCGGTGGTGCGAGCGGCGGAGACGGTACGAGCAGCGACGCAGACGGTGTGAACGGCGACACAGACGGAAGTAGAGAGTCGACCGGCGACGAAACTGCCGACTTCGGCGGGTCGCCGTCGTCGCTTTCGAGCTGGCTGTCGACGTTCGAATCCCCACGGGGGACGGGCTCGAACAGCTGGCTCGTCTCCAGCGACCACACGGGGAGCGGTCGTCCGCTCGTCGCCAACGACCCGCATCTGACGCTGGTCGCGCCGCCGGTCTGGTACCAGCTGTCCCAGCGCGGTCCCGGCCTGTCGGTCGACGGCGTCTCGTTTCCCGGGGTACCGTTCGTCGTCATCGGGCAAAACCAGGCGGGTGCGTGGGGGTTTACCAACACGAACGGTGACGTCCTCGATGTCTACACCTACGACATCGACGGTGAACAGTACCGCTACGGCGACGAATGGCGCGAGTTCGACACGACCGAACGGACGGTCGAAGTCTCGGGCGGGGAGGACCGCACGGTGACGGTCCGCAAGTCGGTCCACGGCCCGGTGATCCAGCGCGAGAACGCCACCGTCGCCGTCGCCTGGACCGGCCTGCAGGGCTCGCGCACCGCCATCGCCGTCCACGAACTCGACCGGAGCGAGAGTCGCGAGGAGGCCGTCGCGGCACTGCGGAAGTTCGACAGCCCGACGCAAAACGTCGTCTACGCCGACCGCGAGGGTGACACCTTCTTCGGCGTCACCGGGCTGATACCGCTGCGCAGGACTGACGGCGAGGTGGTCCGCGGCGACCAGGTCTTCGATGGCTCCGCCCGCGAGGCAGAGTGGCCCGGCTACACGCCTTACGGCGTGCCCGACTTCGAGACGGGGTGGATCCCCTTCGAGGAGAAACCACAGGACCGAGACCCCGAGTACGTCGCGACGGCGAACCAGCGCGTCGTCGACGACCCCGACCACTACATCGCGGAGTCCTACGCCGCGCCCTTCCGCGCACAGCGGATCTACGACCTGCTCGACCGACGTGTCGCGAGCGACGACCCGCTCGATTTCGCGTACCTGCGCCGCGTCCAGCGGGACGTCCGCGACGAACGCGCCGCGCTGTTCGTCCCCGAGATCCTCGACGCCCGCGAGGCGATGTCGGACGGCGCACGCGAGGCGGCCGACCGGCTGGACGGCTGGGACTACCGGATGGACAGGGACTCGCGGGCTGCCCTGGTCTTCGAACGCTTCGTCGACCACTATCGCAGGGCGGTCTTCGAGGAGACACTCGATTCGGCGGGCTTAGACGACGCCTATTACCCAAACGACTGGGTGCTGTTCGGGCTCGACCCCGACTCCTTGTGGTTTCGCGACCCGCCGGCGGGCGACGCCCGCGAGCGAGCGACCGTTATCGCCGAGGCCATGGCCGAGACGGCCGCCGAGATCGACGCCGAAGGCTACGACACCTACGGCGACTACAACCAGACCGCCATCGACCACCCCTTCGGACTGGGCTTTCTGAACTACCCGCGCCTGCCCACGGATGGCTCGCCCGGAACGGTGCGTAACTTCCGCAAGGAATCGGGCGCGGGGACGAGTTTCAGACTCCTCGCGCGTTTCGACGGCGAGCCCTCGCTGGGGATCATCCCCGGGGGCAACGACGGGGACTACTTCTCCGACCACTACCACGACCAGCTCCGGGCCTGGGCCGACGGGGAGTACCGCCCGCTGACACCGACCACCGAGGGCGACGCTGCGATCCGCTTCCGGGGTGAGAGCGATGGTTGACGGCGACGGAGGGGCGGTCGAGTCAGGGACCGGTTCGACGGAATCGACCGGGAGCGGACACGGGCGCGGAGGCGGGAACGAGGAAACCAGCGCGTTCAGTCGACTCTTCGCGCTCCAGCGCGACCCTCGTCGCCGGGGACTGGCGACAGCGGGAGCGCTCGTTTTCGGCGTCGTGCTGGGGACAGTGCACTGGGCGGGCCTGCTCTTCGGTGGCGCGCTCGTGGGACTGTGTCAACCCACGCTGGGTCGCGCACTCGCCGCCGGAGTGGGCTTTGGCGTGACCGTGCTCGCGGTCGCCACCCTCAGATTCGCACTCGCCGGGACGCTCGGGGCGGTCCTGGGGACCTGGCCGCTCGTGGGCGTCGGTGTCGCCGTGGCCCTGGTCGCGGGGTCGGTCGGCGCGCTGGCGCGTGGGTTGTTCGAGAACGCGCCGCTCGACGAGTGAACGCGGTGCTACCGAGAGGAAACTGCGTCGAGAAGTGACGGGAGAGATCCGACGCGCGTCAGTGCGCGGTCAGTCCGAGAGGATCGAGACGTCGGCTGTCTGGTCGACGGTCGCCGGCTCGCCGCGCTCGATGCGGTCGAGGCGGTCGGTGATCGTGTTGACGTCGTCGCCTTTCGTACAGGGCGCGACGTGACAGAGTTCACCGTCCTGGTACTCGGCCAGCCCCATCACGGGGAGGACCATCGCGTCGTAGGTGCGCTCGCTCGTCTCGTTCTCGACGTTCTGGCGCTGGTAAAACGACTCCAGGGAGACGTTGTTCGAGAGCGCCCACTGCTTGAACTCCGCGACGCGGTTGAGGATGTACTCGCCTTCCTCGGTGTGTGCACCTGCAGACTCGGGTGCGATCTGTTTGCCCCAGACGATCACCGAGAACCCCTCGATGTCGCCGTTCGACTCCAGACGTTCGAGGCGCTCGATGACCGCCTCCTGGCGGCCGTGGGCGCCGTCGGGCAGCAACGACCTGACGTACAGTTCGATCCGCGGGCCGTCTGTTCCCGTCATCGTACCCACACCAGCGACGGGAGAAGTGAAAAAACTTCCCCTCTTTCCGTCTCACTGGCCGTGTAGGCCGTTAACACACTGGATTTACCCACAAAAAGTAGACGTTCGTTAACCACTCTCTTCGAGCGGCGCCCGTCCGTTCGCTGAACGAAGGATTCGATTAAAGTCGTATCAATGTTCGACTACTGTCGAACTAGTCCGTACGGAAGGTCGAGCCGGGCAGCCGGTCCGATGGTGTCGGTCGGTCAGATCGGTCGAGTCGGTCAATTCGAGTGAGGTGTCGTCAGTATCGGGTGAACCCGGGACTGGTCGTCGGTGGGAGTGCCAGGGCCGCCGGAAACATCGATATCGGATTCGAGTGCGCTGATGCGGTCGGCGACGGTGTGGACAGCTGTACCGGTGGTGTAGGGTGCGACGTGGCACAACTCGTCGTCGCGATACTCGGCGAGACAGACCACCGGAAGGACCAGTGCGGTGTGGGACTCCCCGGTGAGACCCGATTCCACCTCGCGCGTCTCGAAGAACGTCTCCACGCAGACGTCGTGTGTGTCGGACCAGTCCCTGAAGTCGGCGACGCGGTCGAGTATAAAGTCAGCGGCGTCGGTGCGCGCGGCCGTCGTCGAGAGCCCAACCTCCCGTCCCCAGACGCTGACCGAGAGGTCGACCGTGTCCTCCTCGGCCAGGCGTCGCAACCGGTCTAACTGTGTCTCGGGCGGACTCCGGCCGGTCCTCGGGGAGAGCGAACGCACGAACAGTTCGACGCGCCGCGGATCTGTGGTATCCATGGCAGTCGATTCACACGTCACCCCGACCAGACTAATAATTTCCTGCGATCGGTATTGTTTCTCAAGGTAATCTATATAGTTGTCTGTCGAGGATCGCACTCGTGCTTTCGGGGGTGTGCTCGGGTTCTCGGGGTCGCACCCGTCAGTTGGTCACGGTGACTCTCTCGCCTGGCTGGTCGACTCGGTCTCGACCTCGGTCGAGCGGTCGCCGGGTTCGCCCCGGAGCTTCCGGAGGGTCTCGTGGGTACCGACGACCATCGCGGGCACGACGAGCATGAAGATGTGCTCTTCCAGGGGGACGCCAAGCAACTCGATGCCAGTTCGCATCGGGATCTCGAAGACACCGACCTCCAGGGTGTACCAGTCCCAGAGCAGGGCCGGCGGGTAGAGGACGGCGGTCGTTCGGGCCGCGGTCCTGAACGCGCCGGCGTAGTAGAGGAGTCCGACTGCGACGCTCCCCCAGAGGACCTCGGTCACGAGGTAGGTGTACTGGCCGAAGACCGTGATGTCGGGAAGCACGTCCGCGAGGTAGGGCTGGCGGGACTTCAGTCCTCGGCGGCCGCGACGACAGACGCGGACCTCCACGCAAAAGAGGTAGGGAAACCAACAGACCGTTCTTCGACAGTGGGAGCGACCGCCAACATTGATTACGCCCGGTGACGAACGTTCGCGCTGGGAGATTAAGATGGATATTGCCGATATCGCCACCAGCGAGTACGTTGCCGTGGACGCCGACGAACGCCTCGGGAAAGTCCGTTCTCTCTTCGAGCGCGAGAATCCGAAGGGGATCCTCGTCACCGAGGACGACGAGTACGCCGGCGTCATCACCCAGAAACAGCTGGTGCAGTCTCACGTCGAGGACCAGACCAAAGCCCGGGCGATGATGCAGTCGGCCCCCCGGGTCGAGCGGACCGACGACGTCCGCGAAGTCGCTCGCGTCCTCGTCGAAGGGGGCACCAAGGTCGCCCCCGTCTTCGAGGCCGACCGTCTCTGGGGAATCGTCACCGAGGACGACATCCTCGAGGCGGTCCTCGAACACCTCGACGCGCTCGTCGTCGACCAGATCTACACGGGTGACGTCGTCACAGTCACGCAGGATACGACCGTCGGACAGACGATCAATCTCCTGCGTGAACATGGTATCTCGCGGCTGCCAGTCCTCGACGAGGACGGCCTCCTCTCGGGCATGGTCACTCGCCACGACATCGTCGACATCGTCGTCCGCGACATGGACAAGGCCACCCGTGGCGAGCGCCGCGGTGACATCGACCGGATGCTCGACTTGCCGGTCTACGACGAGATGAACAGCCCTGTCGCGACGACGACCGGCGACGAGTCCGTCCGCGATGCCGTCGAGCGGATGCTCGACAACGACTACGCTGGCCTCGTCGTCACGCCCGATGGCGACGACCGCGTCGTCGAGGGCATCATCACCAAGACGGACGTCCTCCGGGCGCTCACCTTCACCGAAGAAGACCACATGGACGTCCAGATCACGAACGTCAGGCTACTGGATACGATCTCGCGCGAGACGATCCGCCAGCGGATCGAGGAAGTCGCCGACAAGTACCAGGAGATGCAGGTCCAGCACGCCCACGTCCGCCTCCACGAACACAAGGAGAAACTTCGTGGCACTCCACTCATCCAGTGTCAGATCCGCCTGCGCACCAACAAGGGCCAGGCCGCTGGCTCGGGCGAGGGCTACGGTTCGGACAACGCCTTCCGCGTCGCCCTGGACAAACTCGAGCGCAACGTTCTCGAAGTCAAAGGCGTCCGCGCCGACGAGGAGTACCGCGGGCAGTTGCTCCGCAAACTCGGCGAACTGTAAGCATACCTCTGCTGTCCCCCTGTCCAGTCGTTTTCTCGACGGCCAACGGATCCTGCCGAGACCGGCCGCCGACTCTCGGGTCCCGTAGCAGCCCGCGATACTTGCGTCCCCCGAAGCCTATTTGTGGATGGTTCGCACAGTTGGTCGTGTGGTGTGTTAGCACAGCCGTTCGGCGAGCGAGCGTATCGAGAACGAACGCGGGTCGAAACCAGGACACAAAACCGTGTCAGGACACGAGACAGAGCCGATACGGCGGAGCATCGAAGTGGAGTACTGGGTGATAGACGAGGCGGGGCGACTCGTCGAGCCGGGGGCGCTGGTGGAGGCAGCCCCCGGTGTCGAACGGGAGTTCGTCGAGCCGCTCCTCGAAGTCAAGACGACACCCTGTGAGACGACACAGCAACTGCGCGAGGAACTGTTCGAACGTGTCGGAGCAGTACTGGACCGCGCCGCGGAACTCGACAGGGGACTCGTGCCCCTGGCCACGCCGGTCGGGGACGCCGAGATCGCCGAGCTACCCAGCGACCGGACACGGGTCCAGAACCGCGTCGTCGGCGACGACTTCGAGTACGTTCGTCACTGTGCGGGAACTCACGTCCATGTCGAACAGCAACCGGGACGTGCGGTCGAACAGTACAACGCGTTCGTCGCCGTGGACCCCGCACTGGCGCTTGTCAACTCCTCACCGTACTTTCGGGGCCGCCGCCTCGCGGCCGGCGCGCGGTCGAAACTCTACCGCTGGATGGCCTACGACGGCCTCGCTCACCAGGGCCGACTCTGGTCCTACGTCGATTCGCGCGAGGAGTGGGAGCGCCGACTGGAACGCCGGTACGACGATTTCGTCGCCGCCGCCATGGAGTCGGGGGCCGACCGCCGAGCCGTCGAGGCCAACTTCGACCCCGAGAGCGCCGTCTGGACGCCGGTCCAGTTCCGCGAGCGGTTCGGAACCGTCGAGTGGCGCTCGCCCGACGCCGCACTCCCGAGCCAGGTCGTCTCCCTGGCGGACAGACTCGCCGAACTGACCCGGACCCTCCGCGAGGCCGACGTGCGTATCGAGGGCGGCGCGGGCGGTATCACCGACGAGGAAGTCGTCCTGCCCGAGTTCGAGGCAGTCATCGGGTACGTCAACGACGCGATCCGCGAGGGAGTGGCCTCGGAGTCGGTCCGGTCGTATCTCGACAGGATGGGGTTCGACGTCGACGCCTTCTCGCCGGTGGCACACGACCTCGGCGAGAGCGGCGCCATCGACCAGGACCGTGCGCGGGAGATCCGCCTCGAACACGCCGAGCGCCTCGAACGGGACGTCCGACGCCGGAGTTCGGTCACCGGCGTCTGAGTGGGAGACGAGACTTCCATCGGGCGGTCACTCCCCGACCGGTGTCCAGGCCCGAAGCGTCGCGACGACGAGTCCGGCCACGAGCCAGCCACCGAGTCCGAGGACGCTCACCGCCGCGTTCGCCGCCGGGGGTCCGGTTTCGACGAGTCCGCCGGCGGCCGTTTCCAGGACCAGTCCTCGGAAAGCGGCGGGCGGACTCGCCGCCAGCGCGAAGGGGAGCGCCTCGGCTCCCACGAGCCCCTGTCCAACGCCGAGAACGACCAGCACGTCGAACCCGAGTACGACGACGAGCAGCGCGACGACGGCCGCGGCGACTCCCGACCGGCGCGACCGCGCCAGCGACGAGACTGCCATCGCGAGCGCGAGCGCCACCAGCCCGTAGACAGACGTCAGGACGGCGAATCGCAGGAAGTAGGTCGGCGAATCGACCGTCCCGTGAGAAGCCAGCACCGATGTCGCGGGCTCGCGCACGAGCGGTGTCGCCACACCGAGGACGACCAGCGGGGCCAGGACAGCGACGAGCAGTCCGACGGCGCGACCGAGATACGCGCCGAGGACGTACGTCGAGCGACCGACCGGGTAGGTGCGGATCACCGCCAGTTCGCCCGTCTCGGCGTCCGCGAGGACGGTCCACGTGCCAAAGCCGAACGCGAGCACCGGGACGAGCACCTCCACGGCCGTGAGGAGGTCGAGCACGAGCGGCAGGTAGCCCGCCAGTCCGCTCAGCGCCGGGAGCGCGACCACGACGAGGCCGAACACGACTGCGAGCGCGGCGTAGGTCCGCGTCCGGACGACGGTGTCGAACTCCCGCTGTGCGACGGTCAGCAGCTGGCCGACCCGCCGGTCGTTCCACGGGCGCGTGAGGTCACCAGTCCCGGTCTCGCTAGCGGTTTCGCCCCCGGTTCCGGTCTCACCGGCGGCTTCGCCCTCGCTTCGGGCCTCGTCGGTCGGCTCGGATTCACTCATCGCCGCCCTCCCCGTGTTCCAGGGTGCCGGTACGGACCGTCAGTCCGCCGAGTTCGCCGACCAGATACTGTGCGACGGCGTGTGTGAGTGTCTCCGAATCCGTCTCGCGGCGCAACGCCTCGGGGGAGTCGGCCACCTGGATGACTCCGTCGTCGAGGACCAGCACCGTGTCACCGACGCGGTCGACGGTCCCGAGTTCGTGGGTCGCGAGCACGACGGTGTGGCCGTCGTCGGCGAGATCGCGAATGACGGTGCCGACGTGTTCGGTCATCGTCGGGTCGAGTCCGCTCGACGGTTCGTCGAGGACGACCACCGGCGGGTCGCCGACCGTCGCTACCGCGATCCCGAACAGGCGGGTCATCCCGCCCGAGAGGTCGCCCACGCGCCGGTCGGCGACCGCGTCGAGTCCGACCCGTGCGAGCACGTCCCCGGGGTCGAATTCGACGCCCGCCAGGTCGCCGTAGAACGCGAGCGTCTCGGCCAGGGTAAACTGGGCGCGATACGCCGGGCTCTGGGGGAGGTAGCCGACTGTCCGCCGACCGGTAGCGGCGTCCTCGGCGGGTCCGTTCCCGGCAGTGACGTCCAGACGGCCGCCACTCGGTGCGAGCAACCCCGCGACGATCCGCAACAGCGTCGTCTTCCCGGAGCCGTTCGGGCCGACGAAACAGTTGACGGTGCCCCGCTCCGCCCGAAAGGAGACGTCGGAGAGCACCGTCAGGTCGCCGAACGAGCGCCGGAGCGACTCCGCGACGACGGCGGGCTCGCCCGCACCAGGTCTGCCGTTCGAACCCGCGCGGTCAGTCTCCACAGACTCTCTCCCGTGGTTAGTCGTCGCAGGCTCTCTCTCGGATTCGGTTGTAGATGGGTCCCTGTCACTCATCGGTTCGATTGTGCACCTCCGCGAGACGTTCGGGGCGGGCCGGGTCCGTCCGTGGGGCAGTGTCGATCACGCCGACGTCACGGAGGCCGGGGACGCTGGCGGCCACTTCCTGGAGGAGCGAGAGCGCCGGTGACCTGGCGAGTGTCGGCCCGCCGACGGCGCGACTGGCGGTGACGTCGACGCGGTCTGCCGGCCGGAACGCCCGGTCGACTGCGCCGTCGTCGTCCCGGTCGAGCCCGGGGACCGGCCCCCAGTAGTTGCCCGCGTCGGCGACCGTCCAGACGTGGACGGGGCCGCTCCGGGCCGTCACTGGTTCGTCGTTGTCGACGATGTCGTTGCCGACGACGTGGTTGGTCGGGAGCAACGTTCCGACGCGCATCCCGACTTCGTTGTCGAGGACGGTGTTGTGGACGACGACGGACCGACTTGTCCCGACTGTGAGCCCGAGTTCGTTGCCGGCGACGACGTTCTCGGCGAGGTAGGAGGCGTCGCCGATGGCGTAGATCCCCTGGCCGTTGTCGGTCGCGCGGTTTTCCACGAGTTTGTTGTTGGCCGGCCGCGTCATCAGGATGATCCCCGTGTCGGTCCGTTCCATCGTGTTGTCTCTCAGCAGGAGGTCGGACGTGTACATCTCGTGGATGCCGTAGCGCATGGCCGCGAGGTCGCTGTCCCGGACGACCGCGCCGTCCGAGCGGTGGAGGTAGACGCCGTCGCGGCCGCCCCTGATAGTGGCGTTCTCGACGACCGCTCGCGAGTAGAGCAAAATCGCGCCCATCGACCCGTTTCTCGGCTCCTCGGCCCCCTGGACGGAGACGTTCCGGACGACCGTCCGGTCGCTGTACTGGAGCATTAGACCCGTCGCGCCGGTCTCGACGTGGACGTCGGCGACCAGCGAGTCGTTGGCTCTCGCGAACAACAGGCCCGCGTCGCTGCGACCGTAGACGCGCATCGTCACGTCCGCGAAGTCGGTCGCGTTGCCGGCACTGGGCGACATCGCGTCGACTGGCCCGACACCGGTTATCGAGAGTGACGTGACTGCGACCCGGTCGCTCCGTACTGTTAGAACCGTGCCGTTTCCGTCGCCGTCGAGGACCGTACCCGTCCCGCGCCCGAGGAGCGTTCCGTCCGCGCTACTGTCCAGGGCCGGACCGGGCCCCGCGCCGCGCAGCGTGATCGGTTTCTCGATGGTGAGGTTCGTCTCGTATCGCCCTGGCGGCACGAAAACCGTCGTGTTGGGCGGAGCGGCGTCGACGGCTGCGGCGAGTGTAGGTTCGTCCTCCCCGACGACGACCGAGACCGGGCGCGAGCGGAGGCGTTCAGTCGTCGAGACTCTGCGGTCGGCCCACGCCGACTGGTTCGTGACCGCCGCCTCGAACGACGCCGGGGCGAGGCTCTCGCCATCGCCGAGGACGTCGAGCAGGCCAGGCCAGTCGTAAACCGTCCCGCCGTATTCGTCGGCGAAGGCCACAGCGTCTGCCCGCTCGGAGAACGGGACGACCGTGGAGCCGGCGGGAGTCCGTGCACCGCTGTCGACGACGAACCAGGCCTCGCGGGCGCGGACCCAGTCGCGCTGGAGGTCCTCGCCCAGGTCGAGATACCCGCTCTCGGTGACGAACGGTTCGGTCCCGGAGAAGTCGGTGACGAAGACGGCCAGCGGGTCGCCGAACTGGCGTCGGGCGTCCCCGCTCTGGAGGTGTGTGACCAGCGCCTCGACGCCGTAGTAGCCGACGACGTACTGGTACTGCCCGTAGAAGACCTGCCCACGGGGGAGCGCGTATCCCCGTTCACTCGCCGTGCTGACGTCGACGCCCGTCATTCCCATCGCCAGCGTGTCCTCGAACGCCACCGGTTCGACGCCGCCGGCGGAGGGTTCGACGAGGAACGCACCGGCGCTCAGGAACAGGACTGCGACCACGACACCGCCGACGAGACGCACGCTCGCTCTCATCCCTCTCTCACCCCCTGTCTCAACCCTGCCGCATCTGGGCGATCGTCTCGGGGGTCACGTCGTCGAACGTCGTCAGCGACCCGCCGTAGTCGTCGCGAAACGACTCGGCGTCCGCTCGCTCCGAGAAGGCGATCAGGTCCCGGCCCATCGCCCCCTTTATCTCGGAGCCGACGACGAACGTGACGTCTTCGGCGTCGACGAACGCCGACGCCTCCGGATGCGTGGAGATCAGCCGGTCGCCGCCGGCCTCCGAGATCGACCACTCCACCGACGAGTAGTCGGTCACGTAGAACGCCTCGACGGTCCAGTCCCGGTCGAAGTCGTACTCGAAGGCCTCCCACGTGCTGTCGAATCTCGCCGGGTTGTCGTGGCCGGACGGCTGCTGGTCAGCGTAGAAGATCTCCGTCGACGGCCCGGGGTGGTTCGGGATGACCATCCCGCAGACGTCACAGGAGTCGTCGGTCGTCAGCGTGACCGGGTCGGGCGCCTCGCCGTCACCGGATCCACAGCCCGCGAGCGTGGCCAGCACTGCGGTCCCGCCCAGCAACACCTGTCGTCGGTCCAGCACCACCTGCCGCCGGTCGACGCTCGGACGGCATCGGGAGTGTGGTCGGTCGTCGCGCCCCTCGACCGCCTCCGCCGGTTCGTGTCCCGGTCCGGAACCGACGTCACCGTAACCGACCTCACTGTGGTGGTCACAGCGCGAGCACGTCCCGCCGTCCGGATGTGTGTGGTGGCTCATCGTCGCGGATTACCTTTCGTTACGTGATTTTTCCACTCGACGATAGTCAATGCTCCCCATCGTTCCCCGGATTCGAGAATCGAACCAGATCTATATTGTCTGCCCTTTACACAACTGGATATCAGCCATACAGCCACACAGCGACGCACCTGACCGAGATGGGGAAATCACGGCGCAGTCAGTGAGTCTCGACCGCGCTTCACTGGGTCTCGACCACGCCTTCGACGATTTTCTTGCGAGGGACGACCTCGATAGTCGTCTCGGAGCCGATTGCCGTGCCACCCTCGACGGACTCGACGCGCAGGACGACGTCCTCGGGGTTCGTACAGCCGCAGTTGACGAACTCGTCCCACTCCTCGCTGACGTCGACGGGGCCGGCGTGAGCCCAGCGGAGGTAGCGCCGGTAGGTGGGTTCGGCCATGTTCTCCTCCAGCCAGGCGCTGTCGGCGACCCACCAGCCGTCGTCGCCGTCCGGGTCGACCTCGGGCGAGCGGAAGGAGACGACCACGCGGTCTGCCTGGTCGGTGACCGTCGCGGGGTCGGTGGTGTTGTGATTGCCCGTGCCGGCGACCATCAGTCGCTCACCTCCGCCGGGACAGCCTCGCCGCCGGTCGCCGCCGTCGCGGCTTCCGATTCGAGCCAGGACTCGACGTCGAGGGCGGCCATGCTCCCGGTGCCGGCTGCCGTCACTGCCTGCTGGTATTTTCGGTCCATGACGTCTCCGGCAGCGAAGACGCCGTCGACGGCCGTCGCCGTGGTCGCCCACGCGCTCGCAGAACCGCCCGTCTCACTGTCGCCCGGGGCGTCGCCCGCGTCGACCGTCTGGACGTAGCCGTCGGCGTCGAGTTCGACCGACGTCTCCTGGAGGAACCCCGTGTTGGGTTCGTGGCCGACGGCGTAGAACACGCCGCCCACCTCGACGTTCTCGACGGTGACGTCCTCGCCGTTCTCCTGGCGCTCCGTCGGGTGGCCCTCGGGGTGGGAGACGAGCGTCGCGCCGGTCACACCTTCGTCCCGGGAGCCGTCGATCGCGAGCAGTTCCGTGTTCCAGCGGAACCCTATCTTCTCGTGGTCGCGGGCACGCTGGGCCATGATCTCCGAGGCCCGCAACTCGTCGCGACGGTGGAGTACAGTGACCGAGTCGGCGAACTTCGCGAGGAAGAGCGCTTCCTCCATCGCGCTGTCGCCGCCGCCCACCACCAGAACGTCGTTACCGCGGTGGAAGGCACCGTCACAGGTCGCACACGTCGAGAGACCGTAGCCCATCAACTCCGCTTCGCCGTCGGCACCGACCCAGCGGGCACTCGCGCCGGTCGCGACGACGAGCGACTGCGTCTCGACGGTCTCGCCGGTCGAAAGCTCGAGCTCGAACGGCCGCGTCTCCAGCGTGGCGGACTCGACGCTCGCGCGTTCGAACTCGGCGCCGAAGCGCTCGGCCTGCTCGCGGCCCCGCTCTATCAGTTCCATCCCGCCGACGCCCTCGGGGAAGCCGAGGTAGTTCTCGACGTCGGTCGTGAGCGTGAGCTGGCCGCCGGGCTCGTCGCCCTCGAGCACGAGCGGATCTAGATCCGCACGCGCCGCGTAGACGGCCGCGGAGAGTCCAGCGACGCCGGACCCGGCCACGACGACCTCCCTGGGGCCCGCATCACCGCCTTCCGTGTTCCCGTTCGTCGGGTGAGCGGCCCCGTTCATCCGGCGTACTCCTCGACCGTCGACCGCAGTGTGGCTTCGGCCGGAACACCGACGGTCTGGTCGACCTGTTCGCCGCCGGCGAAAAAGACCAGCGTCGGGACGCCGCGCACGCCGTACTCCATGGCGAGTCGCTGGTGGACGTCCACGTCGACTTTCGCGACGACCGCGTCGGTCTCGGCCGCCAGGCGTTCGACTATCGGTTCGAGCGCCTGGCAGGGACCACACCAGTCCGCGTAGAAGTCGGCGACCACCACGTCGTGGGCCGCGACGAGGTCGTCCAGGTCGTCGGCACTACCGACGTGTACGGGTTCGTCCGTCGCCACTCCTGACTCGGGTGCTGTCTCTGTTGTCATCACTCACTGATACGCGTCCCGCGGACTAATAGTTTTGGGTGTATTGTGCAATACAACCTATTTCGTCGAGAGCCGACTGCGTCGGTGAACCCAAACGTCGCTGTGCCAGAGAGGACCGAGTCCTCGCTGTACTGGACGGGTCCGAGTCGGGCGTGAATCGGCAAACAGTACGGAAACGACCAGAAAAGAGCGTCGAGCGGTTCCTCGAAGTGTCGAGTTAGCTCTCGGCAGTCGCGGTGGTCTCGGCCTGTTCGTACTTGTCCTCGAACTCCTGGATGAGCTGTCCCATCTTGGCGTACCAGTCGTTGAGCAGTCGCTGCATGTCGTCGGCGACCGCAGACGGATCGGTCGGCGAGTAGACGTGGTAGTAGCCACCCTGGTCGTAGTTGACCTGGTCTTTCTGGATGAACCCGGTCTGGAGCAGGCGCTGGACCGACCGATAGGCCGTCGAACGTTCCCGGTCGACCGCCTCGGCGATCTCGTCGACGGTCAGCGGCTCGCCGGCGTCGACGAGCGCCTGGAAACATTCCTTGTCGAGTTCCTTGAGCCCGTGGAAGCATTCGAGGAGGCTCTCACACTGCATGTCCCGCTGGAGCTGTTCCGACATCGAATCTGGCATCTGTGTTCTGTCTAGACGATAGGATCCCCGTGTGCATAACGTTTGTGCATGAATTACACAATCGTATTCTCGATAGTCCGAGTTCCCCGTCGGTGCCGTCGAGTCGACCTCTGCCGGCTCGCCGCCGTCCCCTGGCCCTGTCACTGTCTCAGTATCGCGGTGGACGACGCGTGACCGGCTGGTGGTCCGTCGCGAACGCGACGAAGTTGTCGAAGACCCGCTTGGCGTCTGCCGCCTCGGCGACCCGTTCGGCGGTGACCCTGTCGAGAAGTTGCTCGATCCGGGTGTCGGGCAGGTCCTTCCCCTCGACGACCCACTCGGCGGTCTGGCGGTCGTACTCGGGGTGGAACTGGACGCCCCACGCGCTACCCACGCGAAACGCCTGCAGGCCGACGTCGTTGCGCGCGAGCGTCGTGGCGCCCGCTGGGAGTTCTGCTACCCGGTCCGAGTGGGTCTCGAAACTCGTGAACGTCCCCGGGAGCCCCGCCAGCAGCGGGTCCTCGCCGACCCGCGAAACCTCTCGATAGCCGAGTTCGTACTCGTCCATGTCGACGACGCGACCGCCCAGTGCCTGCGCGAGGAACTGGTGACCCCAGCAGATCCCCAGCATCGGCACGTCGGCCGCGTGGGCTCGCCGCGCCCACTCGGTGATCTCGTGGATCCAGTCGTGGTCGTCGTAGACCGACGTCTGTGACCCGCTCACCACCACGCCGTCGTAGCGCCAGTCACGCGCGGAGACGGCCGGCGGGAATACCCCCTCGCTCAGTTTGTAGACGTCGACTTCTCCATCGATCTCCCGCCGGAGGTTCCGCTCGGCCGGCGTATCGCCGATCGACGCGTCGAGTACCGCGATGCGGACGGTCATGCCCGATAGTTCGCTTCGCATCGGCTTATGATCTTCTTGATATTGCACAATACACACACTACCAACCCTCGTTCGGAGTGCGTACAGGGTGTCGGTGGGGTTCGACGTCACCCGATCGGCGTCAGGACGACGATACCGTACGCGAGCGAGAACGCGACCCCGAACGAGAGGGCCCATGCGCCGACCGTGACGCCGATCTTCCGGGCGTCGACGGCGTCACGGCCGCCGACGGCCGCGCCGCTCCCGATGATCGCGCTGACGACCACCTCGTTGAACGAGACAGGCACGCCGAGCAAGACGGCGACCTGGGCGATCAGGAACGAGGGGACGAGCGCGGCGATGGAACGTCGAGGGCCCAGCGAGGAGTAGTCCTGCGAGAGGGACTTGATCATGCGGGGCGCGCCGGTCCAGGAGCCGACGAGGATGCCGAGGCCGCCGGCGACCAGCACCCCGAGCGTGGAGACGGCGGTGACCCCATCGAGCAGCGGGAGCAGCGGCCCGACCGCGAGACCGACCTGGCTCCCGCCGGCCGAGAACGCGACGAGCGAGCCGAGTCCGAGTAACACGCGCCGCAGGCCCGCCGCCTCGTCCCGGCGGATCTGGACGCCGACGACCGCGGCGACCGCCCCTGCGAGCGCGACCGTGACGACGACCGGGACGACCAGCCCGTCGGTACCCAGCGCCCGCTGTGTCGCCCCGGCGAGCGAGCCTGCAGTGCCGTCCGGGCCCAGAAACGCGAAGCGCACGTTCGCCAGGACTGCACCGACAGCGCCGGCCAGGAGCGGGACGCTCAGGTGTTCGGGGACGTCCTCGCGCGGGAGGAGGCTGGCGATGGCGTAGGCGATCCCGCCGCCGACGAACGGGGTGAGCGCCCAGACCGCGCCGACCTGTCGGTACTTCGCCCAGGCCGGCACGCCCCCGAGTGCCAGTCCCACGCCGACGACCGCGCCCGTCACGGTAAAGGCCGTGGCGATGGGGTAGCCCGTCTTGATACCGACGACCATGAGCCCCGCGCCGATGGCGAGGACGAGGATGACCGCACTCGGCGGCAGGGAGACACCGTGGACGAACCCCTGGCCCACGGCTTCGGAGACGTTCGCGCCCTGCGTGACCGCGCCGGCGAAGCCGAGCAGGCCGACGACGAAGGCCGCGCGCATCGTCGCGATGGCGTTCGCGCCGACCGCTGGGGCAAAGGGTGTCGCGCCGCTCGACCCGGCGCCGATCACCCAGGCCATGAACAGGCTCGCGAACCCCGCGGTCACGAACAGCGCTACCAGTATGAGATCCATGGAGTACTGTCGAAGAAACGGCGAGTCAGTCGGCGCCGGCGGCCGCTGGTTCGGTATCGGCCGTCCGACTCCGCCAGACGCCCTGGGCGTACGCGCCGAGGAACATCCCGGCGATAGCCCAGAGGATCGCGACGTTGCCGATGCCGAAACTGGCGTAGGCCGCGCCGGGACAGATGCCCGAGAGCCCCCAGCCGACGCCGAAGATCGCGCCGCCGACCAGGACGTTCCGGTCGAAGGACTTCAGGCGGCGCTCGAAGGCGTCACCCGTGAGCGGTGCGCTGTCCAGGAGACGCGGCACGACCGCGTACGCGAGGCCGGTCACCGCGGCACCGCCGAACATGACGAACACGAGGCCGAAGTCCTCGAACTGGAGGAAGTCCAGCACGACCTCGGGACGGGCCATCTGGCTGTGGGCCAGCCCGACTCCGAAGACGAGCCCGCCGACCAGTATCGCCGGGATGAACAGCGGGTGTCGGTCGTCGGTCGCGGGGCTGTCGGCGTTCGTGGACGTGTTGGCGCTCGCGGGGCTGTCGGCGCTCACGGCGTCACCCCCAGTGCGGCGACGAGCTGTGCCGTGCCGATCGCCACCAGCAGGAACGTGGCGACGCCGACGAGCGAGGTTCGCGAGGCCGACCCGACGCCACAGACGCCGTGGCCCGAGGTACAGCCCTTGCCGACGCGGGTGCCGACGCCGACCAGGACGCCGCCGACGAGCAACCGCCAGGCGTCCACGTCGGTCGTGTACGCGCCCCAGCCGCCGTCCTGGAAAGCCAGCGCGTAGGCGGCGGCGCCGGCGACGATGCCGAACGTGAAGACGAACCGCCAGTCCCGGGAGGCGACGTACCGTTGAAAACGGGAGTGGCCCGAGACGTACGACAGCGTCGATTCCAGAAACGTCGAGGCGCCCGCGCTGATGCCGGTCGCGACGTAGATGACGACCACGCCGAGTCCGACGAGTACCCCGCCGACGGCGTAGCGACTGATCCCGTTGGGGAAGAGTTCGAGCCCGGTCTGTAACGCGGCTGGGTCAGATAGCATTGCTGGTCAGTGTTCAGTCACCGGCGAGCGATTCCTGGCTCGCGGCGCAGTTGTTCGGCCCGAGTTCGAGCGTGAACGCCGTCTCGTCGTCGACCGTCTGCTGGCCGAGGTTGGTGGCGATGATCTCCTCGTAGTTGGCCGGCCGGGGCGGCATATCCGCGAGGACGGTCTCGACGAAACGCTCCTCGTCCACCGAGAGCGCGTCCATGCGTTCGACGAGTTCGCCGACTGTCGCGGTGTATGTGCCGTCGGCTGCGGCCTGGTCCTCGGCGGCGTCGCTGGCGTGTGCGCCCCCGACGATCGTGTCGTCGGGCAACGCGAGTACGCGCTCGTGCAGGGACTGATAGAGAGTCCGTGCCGCGTCGGGCGCGCCGTCGTCACCCTCTTCGAGGTCTGGTCGTGCGACGCTCTCGACGAAGAGCCCGTCACCGGTGGCGAGGAAGCGCTCGTCGACCAGGTAGGAGGTCATCCCGGTCGTGTGCCCGGGCGTGAAGACGGTCTCTACCGTCGCCTCGCCCACCGCGAACTCGTCACCGTCGGCGGCGAGGGTGACCTCGTCGGCGTACGTGACGCCGCGGTCGACGGCCGCCTCGGGAACGACGCCCTCGACGCCCCGCTCGGCGAGTTCTCTGACACCACTGACGTGGTCTGCGTGTACGTGCGTATCGATGGCGTACGTCAGGTCTGCACCGAACTCCTCGACGTCGTCGAGATAGCGGTCGGTGAAGGCCCGTAGCGGGTCGATCACGGCCGCCTCGTCACCGTCGACGACGAGGTAGCCGAGACACCCCGAGGAGGGCCGCTGGTACTGATAGAGGGCCCCGGCGCCGTCGTACCCGGTGACCTCGACGGCGTCGTAGATCCGCGCCCACCCGTTCATGCCGTCTTCGAGGTGGTTCACGTCGTAGTCTCGCTCGGCGAGCGTCCCCGCGACGTACTCGCTGGCACCGCCTTTCGCACACAGGACGGTGACCTCGCGGTCGTCCGGGATCGATTCGAGGACGTCGTCGGCTATCTCCTCGTCGAGGAACTCGAAGTAGGGGACGTTGATCGATTCGACGGTCTCGCCGTCGATACGCCACTCCTCGTAGTCCGAACGCATACGCGCGTCGAGGAGCGTGACGTCCTCGCCGGCGTCGATGCGGTCTCGAAGCGTCTCCGGTTCGACTGTCTCCACCTCCGCGTCGGGAGTCGGGAAGTCTTCTGGATTCATTTCGCGCAGTTGCTCTTACCGGGTTGACCCATAAAAGCGTTTGGATAGTCTTTCGTATAGATTGCAATACTGGTTGGCGTTCGAGCAGTGGGTGTGACGATACTGTTCTGTAAAGGAGGCGAATGAGTTCGGCTAGTGGCCATCCGCAGGGTTTATTGCCACCGACAATATATTGTGGGTTAGCTCCAATACAGCACACGGAGTGAACGATACACATGAGCGAAGAACTCGACATCACGGAGACGCTGGACGTGAAAGGCGCATCGTGCCCGATGCCGGTCGTCAAGACGAAATCGGCCATCGACGAACTGGACGCGGGCGCGGTCCTCGAAGTACTCGCGACCGACCCCGGTAGCGTGAGTGACATCGACGGCTGGGCCGAAGGGACGCCGGGCGTCGAGCTCGTCGACCAGAGCGACGATGGCGACGTCTACCGCCACTACGTCCGCAAGACGAACTGAGTCCGACATGAGCACTGACACACCACCGTCGGTCGACGACGGCGACGTGCCCGAGGACCGCGAGGAGCTGGTCGCACGGCTCGCCGAGCTCGAGGAGACAGTGGCGGACCTCGAAGCCGAGACTGCCGACGACGGCAAGAAGATGACCATCATCGCGACGAAGGGCACCTTCGATATGGCCTACCCGCCGCTGATCCTCGCGAGCACGGCCGCGGCCTTCGGCTGGGAGGTCGTGGTCTTTCACACGTTCTGGGGACTGGACATCCTCCACGAGGAGAAATCGCGCGAGCTGAAGCTCTCGGCGGTCGGCAACCCCAGCATGCCCGTCCCCAACGCCGTCGCCGCGCTTCCCGGCATGGACCGGATGGCGACCCGGATGATGGAACGGCGCATCGACGAGAACAACACCGCGACCGTCGAGGAACTCATCGACACGGCCATCGACCAGGACGTCGAACTCCAGGCCTGCCAGATGACGGTCGACCTGATGGACTACGACGAGGACGACTTCTACGACGGCGTCACCGTCGGCGTGGGCGCGGCCACCGCGCTCCAGCACATGGCCGAGTCCGACGTCCAACTGCTGGTCTAAGCGCCGGTCGAGAGTCCAGACACCACCTTTTGTGAACCGCTAACTCCCGGAGCGACGGTGACCGTTCTCTCGGAGACGGACAGCGACGTCTGTCGATCCTTTGGCTACGAACAGTGGGGCGACCGGTCTACCACTCTTCGTCGAGCGCGTCGACCAGCCGGTCGACTTCCTCGGCGGTGTTGACGGCGTGGACGGACGCGCGGACCGCGTCCGGGAACGGAAGCGCGCGCACGACGATACCGTCCTCGGCGAGTCGTGCCTCCGTCCGTTCGGGGTCGGGTACGTCGATCGTCACGAGGCCTGACTCGGGGGACGCGGGACTCAGGAGTCGGTCGGCTGGGACGCCTTCGGCGAGGCGGTCGGTGAGCCGGTCGATCCGGTCGGCGACCGTCGCCACGCCGACTTCCGAGATCACGTCGATGGCTTCGGCCAGTGCGACGTGGGGCGCGGGACTGGCCGACCCGACCTCGAATCGGCGCGCGCCGGGCGCGAAGTCGAAGGGGTCCGCGGTCGGCGACTCGACGCTCCGGTAGCCGACTGTCCGGGGTGCCAGGTCGGCCGCCGCGTCGGCGTCCACGTAGAGGAAGCCACCGCCCCAGAGTCCGAGCAACCACTTGTGGCCCGCGGCGGCGACGGCGTCGGCACCCCACGCCGAGACATCCATCGGCGCCTGGCCGGGCACCTGCACAGCGTCGACGAGCGTGAACGCGCCCGCTTCCCGTGCGATGTCGACGAGGTCGCTCACCGGGAGGACCGTCCCGTGGGTCCACGTGAGCGCGCTGAAACAGACGAGGTCGGCGTCCCTGACGGCCTCCACGAACTCGCCTTCGTCGATCCGCCCGCCCTCCGTTTCGACGACGCGGACCGTTACCCCCTCCCGTTCGAGGCGCTGCCAGGGCAACCTGCCCGCCGGGTGTTCGAGGTCGGTCCGGACGACGACGTCCCCGGGCGACCAGTCGATGGCGCCCGCGACCGCGTTGATCCCGGCGGTCGTACTCTCCGTCAGCGCGATCTCGTCGGGGTCGGCGTTCACGAACGACGCGACTGTCTCCCGGGTCTCGTCGAAGGCCGCGAACGCGGCCTCGTATGGGTCACCGGTCGCCGGAACATCGAACTCGTGGCGCTCCAGGAACTCGCTGGCAGCGGAGACAACGTATCGCGGGCTCGGCCCGTGTGCACCGTAGTTCATGTACACCGTCTTCCCGAGGGCGGGCACGTCCGCGCGGAGTTCCCGGGGCGTCATCGACTGTCGGCCGTCCCCGGACTGGCCGCTGGCGTCTCTCATGGCGGATGCTACGGTCGCGCTGGTTAATAGTATTGTGTTAGATTTGCAATATGCGTTGTGTCTGCGGCGGATACCACGGACCAAGTCCGACGGGGCCACGTCAGTCCTGTCACGTGATCCGGGATCCGACGCCAGGTCCGGCTCTGTGCCCGACTAGTACTGCCGCCCGTGCAGGAGGTCGGATCCCGGGAGTGGGTGACTCCGACCGGGTCTCTTGGACCGATTAACGACGCCAGAGTGTCCGTGACCCCCTGCGTCGGGGCCCGACGTTGTCACCGTCCGGTCGCGGGGGTCGTTAGTTATAGTATTTCGCAATATACACAAAACTCTTTTAACGAAGCAGCCGGTAGAGAGGAGTGATGAGCGAACGAGAGGAGATCCGCGAGCGGAAAGCCGAACAGCTGAGAGATCAACTCGAAGGGTCGGACGGCGAGAGTGCGGCCGAGGCAGGGGCCGAGACGCCCGACGAACCGGTCCACGTCACCGGCCCGGACCACATGGAGGAACTCGTCAGCGACCACGACGTCGTCCTCGCTGATTTCTACGCCGACTGGTGTGGCCCCTGCAAGATGATCGAACCGGTCGTCGAGGAGATCGCGGCCGAGACCGACGCGGTCGTCGCGAAAGTCGACGTCGACGCCCAGCAGGGTCTCGCCCGTCAGTACCAGGTCCAGGGCGTCCCCACGCTGTACCTGTTCGCCGACGGCGAGGCGGTCGAGCAGCTCGTCGGACTCAAACAGAAGCCCGAACTGGTCTCGCTGATCGAGCAGTACTCCTGAGACCATGGCAGAAGAACCGAACGGACCGGCGTCGGCCACGCCGTTCGAACTGCGAGTTCTCACAGCGGTGACCGACGAGCCGCTCCCGCCGGCGGGGCTGGCTCTCGAACTGAACGCCGACTTCCAGCGCGTCCTCGACACCGTCGCGGCGCTGCAGGACCGCGGACTGCTCGCCCGGCAGGGGTTCAGTACCTGTCGCCCCACCGAGCGCGGCCGTGACGCCGTAGCGAGCGGCGTGGCCTGACCCGGCGCGGGACCGACGGACTTCTCCGGACGGCCATCAACCCGCTGCTGATTCCCAGCTTCGAGGAACGTACTACAACGTTCTTGCGCGAGCGTGACCAAACCCTACACATGAGGGATACCACTACCGACCTCGACCGGCGCCGGGTGCTCGCGCTGCTCGGCGCGGGCGTCGCGACCGGACTAGCGGGCTGTGGCGGCGACGACACGACCCCGACCGCAACCGCCGGGGGCGTCCCGGCGGCCTACGAGACTGCGAGGTCCGTCGGCGGCGTAGAGCGCGACCCGGGCGCGCTCTCGTCGAAGGAGGCCGTCAGCTACCAGACTGAACCAAGCGACGGCGATCAGTGTTCGAGCTGTCGGTACTACATCGAGGACATGAACGGCGACGGCGCCGGTGCCTGTGCGATCGTAGAGGGGACGATCGCACCGGAAGCGTGGTGTGTGAGTTTCGCCGCCCTCCAGACGACGGAAGCGGCGACACGGACCGACACGGAGACGGCGACTCCGTCTGGCACGGGGACAGCAACCCCGGCTCCCTCGATCGACGAATCCGTCGCCTTTCCGGGCGAGTCGCGGTGCCCGGTCTGTGACATGAAACCGGCCGAGTACCCCGACTGGAACGCCCAGGCGGTCCACGACGACGGGACCAGAGCGTTCTTCGACACGGCCGGCTGTCTGGTCACCTACTACGCGGTACCCGACCGGTTCGCCGAGACCGAGGCTCCGATAAGCGGTGCCTGGGTAACGGACTTCGAGACGCGCGAACTCGTCGACGGGACGACAGCCCACTACGCCCTGGAGACGGACTCCGACAGGGTCGACGACCCGATGCGGCTCAACCCGGCGCCGTTCGCCGACCGCGCGGACGCCGTCGCCTACGTGGAAGCCGTCGACTATCTCACGACCGACGACATCGTCGAACTGGACGCGTTCGACCGCGAGCTCGCAGGCCGGTACCGGTCGCGGTTCCTGGAGCAGACCCGGGACTCCTCGCTGTCCGGAGAACCGTCACGGTGACGCGCGTTACTGCTGGGGTGCCGGCGTGGCGTCGATTTCCTCGCCGTACCGGGTTCGAAACTCCCCGATTAGCTGGCCGATCTGCGCGTACCAGTCGTTGAGCAGTCGTTGCATGTCGTCGGCCACCTCGTCCGGGTCGGCCGGCTGGTAGACGTGGTAGTAGCCGCCCTGGTCGTAGTTGACCTGCTCTTGTACGACGAGTCCGGTGTCGAGTAGTCGCTTGATCGAACGATATGCCGTCGAGCGCTCCCGGTCGACTCGTTCGGCGACCTCGTCGACTGTCAGCGGTTCGTCGACGTGTGCGAGGGTTCTGAAACACTCCTCGTCGAGGGGCTTCAGACCGTGGAGACACGACAGTACCCCCTCACACTGCATGTCCTGTCGGAGCATCTCCGCCATCGAGAGTGACATGACAGATACTACTTGACGAGCGTGCTTAAGAATTTTGTATATTGTACAATACTAGTGTGTCCTGTGGCCTGGCGCAACCGACGGTCGATTCCGGCAGTGCGCGCCGCGGGGCCGTGCCAGTCGGCCCTCGGACCCAACGACCGGCGTGTGACCATCACCCTTCCCGTAGCCATCCGTAACTTATGCATCGGTATCGATTCGTTATGCCGATATAGTATTGTACCACAAACCCAAAACCGTTATTTACCTCAGTACAGTAGGGACGTCCGTGCAGAAATTCGAATTCGATGCAAGACCGATGGCACAGGTGACCAGGTATGTTCGGGATTGAGACGCTCGGTCCGAACGCGCAGGCGGCCGCACTGGTGGGGATCGTCCTCGTCGAGGCGGTCGTGTTGTACGTCGTGTACGGCTGGCTGGAGTCGACGTTCGGCGGGACAGTCACTCGCGTCCTGCAGGGTCAGTGTGCTGTCGCGGACGCCCTCTTCGGACGCTGCTCGGTCTCGGAGAACGGGGGGACGAAACAATGATGGAACTGTTCGGGGTGAGCGCGACGCTGATCGCGACGTTCGTCGGCTTCGGGCTGCTGATCGGGATCCTCTTCGGTTTCTTCGGGATGGGTGGCTCCTTCCTCGTGACGCCCGCACTGCTGGTGATGGGCTACGAGTCGACCACCGCGGTCGCGTCCGGGCTCGCGTTCGTCTTCGGGACGAGCGTCATCGCGACGCTGAAACACCGCGACCTGGGGCAGGTCGACTACAAACTCGGCGTCCTGATGATAGCCGGCACGACGGCGGGCATCGAGGTCGGCAAGGTCGGCCTGGAGGCGCTCCAGGACATGGGTATGGCGGACACCGTCGTCAGCGTCGCTTACGTCTTCCTGCTCGGCGGGATCGGCCTGTTCGTCACGCGCGAAGCGCTCAAAAGCGACGGCGGAGGCGGCCTCGAACACGACGTCGACGAGGACGCGGACGTCGAGGACGCGGACATCCCCGAGGTCGCACAGAAGATCCAGTCCTACCGGATCCCGCCGATGATGAAGCTGCGTGGCGGCTTTCGAGTCTCGCTGTGGATGATACTGCTGGTCGCGTTCGCGACGGGCCTGCTGTCCGGATTCCTCGGCGTGGGTGGCGGGTTCATCCGCATGCCTGCACTCTTCTACCTGATCGGCGTGCCCGTCCCGGTCGCGGTCGGAACCGACCTGTTCGAGATCGTCTTCTCGGGCGGGATCGGGAGCTTCCTCTACGCCCAGTCCGGTGCCGTGGACCTGAGCATCGTCGTCCCGCTGCTGTCGGGGAGCGCGCTCGGCGCTCGCCTCGGCGCGGCCGCGACGAGTCTCGTCGACGAGGGTGACATCAAGGTCTACTTCGGCGTCATGCTCCTGCTGGGCGCTATCGCCGTCGCCGTTCGCAAGCTCGGGGGCGTCTTCGAGATCCCCGTCATGGACGCGGTGAGCCTGGCCATCATCCTCGGCGCCGCACTGCTGGTCAGCGGGGCCGTCACCTACAGCGCCGTCCACGAACTCCGTGAGGACGCCGACGGACGGTCCGTCGCGGCCGACGTCTGAGGCTCCGTTTCGCGCCAGTCGAAGCGCTGCTGTCACTCAGTTCTCGGATACTATTGGGAGGAATCCTCAAACTCGGAGAGCGGTGCGCTGGCGCGTAGATGTGGGGAAAAACCGCTACCGGTGACCGTGGGAGCCGTTCAGCGCGTTCCCGACGGCGGGACCAGCAACACGTTCGCGTTCGCCTGTGCTGTCACGTCTTCGGAGACACTCCCGAGCAGGAGTCGGCGCATCCGGCTCCGGCCGCGCGACCCCAGGAGGATGGTCGTCGGGTCGAATTCGGCTTCGGCCGCGAGGATCTCCTCGACCGCCTCACCCTCTCGGACCACTGTACGGGTGTCGATACCCATCCCTTCGAGTTCGTCCGCCAGTTCGGCAAGTCGCGCCTCGGCATCGTCGACGCGGTCCGTCTCACTCCCGGACCGTCGGCCCGGCGGCGTGACGTGTAACAGCGTCGCTTCCTGGGTCGGAGTCCGGAGGTTGCGAAACTGCTGGAAGGCCCGCTGGGCGTTCTCGGAGAAGTCCGTCGCGTAGAGCACTCGCTGGAAGAGGTGTTCGCTGACGACCTCGTGGTCCCCTTCGCCCTCCCCCTCGACGATACGCTGGACGAGTAACGGTCGCACCGCGGTCCGGGCGACGTTCCGTGCGGTCGAACCGATCAACCGGCGCTCCAGCGGGCTCTGTCCCCTGGACCCGACGATTATCAGGTCTGCGTCGACGCGCTCCGCCAGCCCGTTGATCCGCCGGTGGGGCGTCCCGCGCATCGCGTGGGTCTCGACGGCGAACCCCTCCGCTTCGAGGAGGGTACGCTGACGGTCGAGCGCTCGCTGGGTCCGCTCTCCCACGTCACTGCCCGGCATCCCGGTCGTGACGTTCGGGCTGGTGACCGTGATCAGGTGTATCTCCTCGATACCGTACCGTTCCAGACACTCCAGACACGTTCGGGACCCGATCGCCGACTCGATGGCTTCCGACAGGTCTGTCGCGTACACTGCGCGCATGTGTGGTCCTACGAGGAGCGAGGTCTTTACTATTGTGGATATTTCACAATATACAACTACCCAAACCGCCGCTCGTCGTTCCGCAACTACAGCTGTGTGCGAAAACCGGATCACTTTACACGACTAATCGACATCCGGGAGTATGGTCCTGCTTCAGGCGTTCGGTTCGTACGGACTGGGTAGTGTGGTCATTGCTCTCGTGATCCCAGTATTGGTCGTCGCCTTCGGGACGTACGTCGGGGTACTCGTGGCTCTGCAGTCCTTCTTCGAGGCCTCGTCGTGGGACGAGGCGACAGCGGACGACGAAGACTAACAGTTCCTGACGGCGATAGTTCGCGAGGCATCTGGACCGGCAAATCCTCGTCGGCATCACTCCGAAAGTAGCCATACGGGGGTGAGGATCCGTTTCGAATCCGTCGAAGCGGTTCTTTCGGGTATTTTCTGATGTTGGGAATAGAGCGCATTATTAACTGTGCTCGGGTCGAACGTCGAAACGAGTCACGATGTCCACAGAATCCGCCGACACGACCGTCGACGCGCGCGGAGCGACCTGTCCGGGACCGTTGATGGACCTGATCGCCGAGATCCGGCAGGTCGAGACTGGAACAGTCGTCGCGCTGCTGAGCGACAACGAGAAGACGACGGACGAGGTGACCGAGTGGGCCGACGAGACGGGTCACGAGGTCACGGACGTCGGCGACGAGGGCGAGTACTACCGCATCGAGGTGCGGAGAGGATGACCCGACATATCGCGATCGTCGGTGGCGGTACCGGCGGCACGGTCCTGGCCAACGACCTGGCCGAGCGACTCGGGCCGGAGATCGACGCGGGGGGCGTGCAGGTGACCCTGTTCGACGCCGACGAGGACCACGTCTACAAGCCGGTGTGGCTCTACGTGGCGTTCGGACAGCGCGAACCCGAAGACGGGCGACGACCCCTCCGGGAACTCGTCGACGACCGGATCGATATCCGCCACGAATACGTCGTCGACGTCGACACCGACGCGAGGGAACTCGAACTCGTCGACGACCCGCGTCCGGTGAGCTACGACCACCTCGTTCTCGCGACGGGGTCGGCGATCGCTCCGGAGCGAGTTCCGGGACTCGAAGCCGGCGCCCACGACTTCTACAGCGAGGACGGTGCCCAGCGGTTGCGCGACGAACTCCTCGAACTGACCGACGGCCACGTCGTCCTCAGCGTGGTCGGATCCCCGCATATGTGCCCGGCCGCGCCCCTGGAGTTCTCGTTCATGCTCGACGACTGGCTGCGCGAGCGCGGCTTGCGCGAGGACGTCGACATCACCTACACTTACCCGATCATGCGGGTCCACGGCAACGAACACATCGCCGAGTGGGCCCGCCCCGTCTTCGACGAGCGCGACATCGCAGTCGAGACGATGTTCAACGCCGAAGCGGTCGACCCCAACGCCGGGACGCTCACGTCGATGGAGGGGACCGAGCTCGACTACGACCTGCTCGTCGCGATTCCGCCACACACCGGCACCGAACTCGTGACGGCGGCGGGGCTGGGCGAGGACTGGGTCGACGTCGACAGGCACACCCTCGAAGCGACGGCCGCCGGGGACGTCTACGCGCTGGGCGACGCGGCCGCGGTCGGCGTTCCGAAAGCCGGTAGCGCGGCTCACTATCAGGCGAACGTCGTCGCACAGCGCCTCGCGAGCGAGGTTCGGGGTCGGCCCGCGACGGCGACCTACGACGGCAAGACGCTCTGTTTCATCGAGACGGGGATGGACAGCGCCACCTACGTCGCCTTCGACTACGACGACCCGCCCCAGCCGGGGACGCCCAGCAGGGCGCTCCACTGGTCGAAACTCGCCTACAACGAGTCCTACTGGCTCACCGCCAGGGGGCTCCTGTGAGGGGGTCACGATGAGTGAATCAACGGGGACCACGGCGGAGTCATCGGCCGAGCTGGCAACCGCCATCGAGGACAACCCAGAAGCGGTCGCGACGTTCGTCGAGCGCCTCGACGCCGTCAACGAACTGCTCGAACTGCTCGAACTCGGTACGGACGCGTTAGACGACGACATGGCCGTCTCGTTCGCCGGGACCGCCGCGACGCTCGGTGAATCTGCCGACGGCCTCGCCACCGAGGAGACGGTCACGCTCGCAGAGAGCGTCGGCGAGAACGGCGAGTCACTGGGAGAGGCTATCGCGTCGCTCGCCACGCTCCAGGAGCAGGGTACGCTCGACGACCTCGTCGAACTCGCGGAAGTCGTGTCGCTCCTGGGCGACGCGCTCGACGACGACATGGCCACCTCCCTGGCGGGCACCGGCGCTTCGCTGGGTGAACTCGCCGACGCGGCCGCCGCCGAGGACACTCGCGACGGTCTCTCCACCGTCCTCGGTGCCATCGGTGAGGCACAGACCCAGGAGGCGTCCCGCGTCGGCACCCTGGGACTGCTCCGGGCTACCCGCGACGAGGAGGTCCAGGCCGGCCTGGGGTACCTGATCGTGCTCGCACGCGCTCTCGGCCGCCGAACCGACGCCTCTCGCTGAGGATATAATTGTGTATATTGGCCCCATTATTATACACAATCGTTTTGACCGTGCAGTTCGAACGAGGAGTATGGAACGCAATGTCGGTGGAATGGACCGGTCAGCTCGCCTCGTGCTCGGCCCGTTGCTGGCGGTCGTCGGGCTCGCGATCGTTCTCGACGTCGTCTCGACGAGCGTCTACCTCGGCGGGGCGCTCGTCCTCGCCGGTGCCATACTGCTGGTGACCGGCGCCGTCCAGCAGTGCCCGATCAATAGTCTGCTCGGCGTGAACACCTGTCCGCGAAGTTGAGATCCGGCGCTGGAGGCCGCCTCTTTCCGGGGCCAGAGTCGTTAACCCCCTCGGTTCGGTACGTGGTCCCATGCGCGTCGCAGTGCTCACGGAACCCGGCGAGTTCGAGGTAGTCGAGCGAGAGCGACCGACTCCGAATGCGGACGAAGTCCTCGTCCGCGTCCGGGAGGTCGGCATCTGTGGTTCGGACCTGCACTACTACGAACACGGCCACATCGGCGACAGTGTCGTCGAAGACCCGCAGGTCCTCGGCCACGAGAGTGCGGGCGAAATCGCAGCGGTCGGGTCGGCGGTCGACTCGCTCGTCGTCGGTGACCGCGTCGCGATCGAACCGGGGGTGCCCTGTCGACACTGCGAGTTCTGCAAGCGCGGGGAGTACCACCTCTGTCCGGACGTCACGTTCATGGGATCGCCGCCGATCGACGGCGCCTTCGCCGAGTACGTCGCCTGGCCCGCCGACTTCTGTTACCGGTTACCCGAATCGGTCTCGACCAGGGAGGGCGCGCTCTGTGAGCCGCTCTCGGTCGGGATCCACGCCGCCCGCCGCGGCGACGTCGCCACTGGTGACTCGGTCCTGGTTACTGGTGGCGGTCCGATCGGCCGCTGCGTGCTGGAGGCCGTCCACGCCGCGGGCGCGACGGACGTGATCGTCTCGGAACCCGTCGACCGGAAGCGCGACCTCGCTCACGACCGCGGCGCCGACCGGGTCGTCGACCCGGGCACGGAGTCACTCACCGACGCCGTCGACGACCACACCGACGGCAGAGGCGTCGACGTCGCGATAGAGGCCTCGGGCGCGCGACCGGCTATCGAGTCGACACCCGACGCCGTTCGGCGGGGTGGCACTGTCGTCCTCGTCGGGAACCCCACTGCCGACTCGGTCGACGTCGACGCGCTCGGCCTCGTCCACGCCGAAGTCGACGTTCGTGGTTCCTACCGGTACGCCAACACCTACCCGACCGCCATCTCGCTGCTCGCCGACGACCGTGCCGACCTCTCGGAACTCGTCGAGTTCGACGCGCCGCTGGGTGACGTGGAGGCAGCCTTCGAACGGGCGCGTGACCCGGAGACGGTCAAAGGGACGATCCGACCCTGAGTGTTGCAGGCGTGGGACCCAGTCTCAGCGCGGGTCCCTGTTAGACCCGTTGTCCGGTCCGGTGTCCGGTTCCGCGTTCGGGGGCGATTCGACGTCGACTATCGGCGCTTCGACCGCACCCGGTGTGGGGCTGTCGTCGTCTTCGGGTTCTGTCGACCGGAACGCCGGGAGAGCGGGGTCACGGTGGGGGTTTCGACCGAACACTGCCCCGTGGAGGTCCTGTTCGTCCAGCTGGTCGCGCAGGGTACGTTCGAGTCGGTTGACCTTCGTCACGTCCAGCCCGAACGTCTCCAGCAGCGTCCGGTAGGCGCTGTCGTCGGTCAGCGAATCGTAGCGTTCGTGCAGTGATTCGAGTTCCGAGGGCGGGAGACTCGCCAGCCACTCCTGATCGTCGAGCCCGAGCAGGCGCTGGCGCTCGTCGTCGACGACGTGTTTGATCACGACCAGCGCGACCTTCGGGATGGCCCGCTGGCTGCCGAACACCGTCAGGTCCAGGTCGACCATGATACCCAGCGCCCGGTCGCGTTCCCAGGGCCGGAGCCCGAGCTGGTTGCAGAAGGCATGAGTGATGCGCGCTTTCTCCAGTCTATGCATCCGTCCGCTGTGGCCCGCCATCGCGGGGTGGTGCTCGTCGTGAAGCCGCCGGAGGTTCTCGTCGACGTCCGCGTCGGGGTGTTCGGGTCGGCCGATCATCGTCGCGCTCGGCGTCGTCACGTCCCAGCGTCGAACCACCTCGTCCCTGGCGGCGTCGACGCGACCGAGCGCACCGTCGCCCGGCCGGGTGCTCACGTCACGCTCGGCCCGCGGGTCCATCGGCTCGGCGGTCGTCGCCAGGCCCATCTCCCCGTGGGGAGAACCGTCGGTCATCTCCTCGTCGTTGGACGGCCACCCTATAGAAACCAGTGGCTCCGAGTCGTCCACGGAACGGAGACACGGAGAACGGTTCGCCTTATTTACCCCCGTTATCGCCAGAACGACTTAAAGAAACGTGGGTGAAGCGTCACTCCGCTTCGTCGTCCGGACTCGCGAGCAGGTCCGCCTCGTACTGCGCGACGGCGCCGACGACGGCCTCGGCATCTTCCTCGGGGACGTCGAACTCGTCGAGGCTCTCGTACAGCAACTCGACCGCGCGCTCGATGTGTCCCGGTTCGAACGGGACGTGGAGATGGGCCTCACGGACGGGTTTGGCGTCGTAGGTCTCCGGTCCGCCTGCGGCCTCACAGAGGAAGTCGGTCTGCGTTCGCCGGAGCAGTTCCAGGTCCGATCCGTCGAAGAACGGTCCCAGTTTCTCGTCGTCGAGGAGTCGGTCGTAGAAATCGTCGACGACCGCCCTGATTCCCTCGCGTTCACCCAATCGCCCGTATAGATTGTCGCCAGACATTTGCGAATACCGTCGTCTGTTTCGGGTTTGTAGCTTTCGATGGGGGTCCGTCGTCGCTCGGCGACTCTCCCGCGCGCTCAGAGTTCCCGGCGTGTCTCCGGGTCGTCGAGATCCCAGAGCACGGCCGGCAGGAAGGCGTCGAGGTGTTCGATCACGCGCCGCTCGGAGACGCCCAGTCCCTCACAGTGTTCGTGGGCCGAGTCGCGGACGGAGACGTGGATATCGCCACCGTCTCGCCGGGTGGCACTTCCGTCCGTGACGGTGACCTCGAGCGGGAACACCGAACAGCGGGCGGGTTTCCAGTCGTGCTCGGCGTGGAGCGCACAGAGGCCGTCGTCACGGAGGAAGTAACAGGCTGCGCCGTCGTCGCCGACGTGGTCCGTGCGGTCTTTTTCCTCTTTTCGGACGAAGTCCTGGCCGCGGAACTCGGTGGTGGTCTCGGCGAGGCTCGCATGGTCGGCGAGTGCCAGCAGGTCGGGCTCGTACAGCAACACGCCGTGGTGACAACACCAGGTACACTCCTCGACGCACTCGAAGGTGAGTCCGGGATCGAAGTCCACGACGGCCTCCTTCCCGGGGTGGACCTCGACGGTGCGGGCCTGGTCGCTCACGTCCCGCTCTCGGGGCGGGACGGACAAGTGACTTTCACTCCGTCGCGCCGTCGTCCACCGCCGGTCCCGGGAGCGTCGAGCGGTCGAAGAGTCCCGAGACCTGAGCGCGGACCCGACGGGCGAACGCCGGGCCACAGACGGGAGCCAGGAGTGCTGCCTCGGACCCGAGTCCGAGCACGAACGAGGCGATCACCGCGGCGAGGATGACGATGAGCGGCACCGCCAGCACGAGGACGATCCCGGCGACCAGGATGATGAGGAGGATCTTGACGCCGCTGTCCATGTCGTCGAGCATACTCCCAACGATTCGACAACTCGACTTAAAACTACTCCACACGAGCGCGGGGCGACCCACGGACATTTGTCGGGCGTCGACGAACGTGTGGGTATGTCGGAGACGGACGTCGACAGCCCGGAGGACACGATGCGGGAACGGGCGGCGGGGAGTCGGGTCAAACTGTGGCTGTTGCTCGACGCAAACCGTCGAGTTGTCACCGGGGCGCTCGTCGTCGTCGTCTTCGCCACGCTCGTCGCCTTCGGGACGTTCGGGCCCGTGGCGCTCCGGGACGCGATGTCGTCGAGTGACCCCGTCGAGACGGCGTTCCAGGGCTTTCTGACGGCTATCATCACCGGGGTCACGCTCGTCGTGACGCTCAACCAGCTCGTCCTCTCTCAGGAACTGGGCGGTGTCGCCGACCAGCGCGAGCGCATGTCCGGGGCGATGTCCTTCCGTCGCGACGTCGAGGACGCTGTCGAGGCACCCGTCGCGCCGCCCGAACCCGCACAGTTTCTGCGGGCGTTGCTCGATTCGACGACCGCCAGCGCCGAGGACCTCGCCGCCGCCGCCGACGAGAGCGACGACGAACAGTTCGTAGAACGCGCGGAGAAACTCGCAGACGGGGTCGCCGGCAACGCGAACGCCGTCGCAGACCGACTCGACGACGCGCAGTTCGGGACGTTCGACGTGCTCTCGGCCGCGCTCGATTTCAACTACTCCTGGAAGGTCTACGAGGCTCGAAGGCTCCGCGAGAGCCACGATTCGCTCTCGCCCGCGGCCGAGGAGGCTCTCGACGCCCTGGTCGACGCGCTGACGTTCTTCGGCCCGGCGCGCGAACACGTCAAGACGCTCTACTTCCGCTGGGAACTCGTCGACCTCTCGCGGGCGATCCTCTACGCGGCGGTCCCGGCGCTGCTCGTCTCCGTCGGGATGATCCTGTACGGCAACGACCCGGCGATCGCCACGGGCGCGACGCTGGGTGTCGACAACCTCGTCTGGCTCACCAGTGGTGCCGTCGCCGTCGCGGTGGTACCCTTTGCCGTCCTGCTCGCGTACGTCCTCCGCATCGCGACTGTCGCGAAACGGACACTCGCGATCGGCCCGTTCGTCCTCCGGGACACCGACCGGAGCGCCGACATCGACTGGGAGGAGTGACCGACGAAAACCTGGAACGTATCCTCGGATCAACACTTAATTCGTTCACCGAACCAGTAGACCGTATGAGCGAAGACAGCGGTAGAGACGACGACCTCCGACATGCGTCCAGTGACACACCGGTCGAGGGGGACGTTCCGCCGGCCGTTCTGGAACTCGACCACGTCTACGACGCGCTGGCACACTCCCGGCGGCGCTATCTCTGTTACACGCTCCTCGAAGACACCGAGTGGTCGCTGACTGAGTTGGCGCGGAAGATCGCAGCCTGGGAGTACGAGGTGGCCGAACAGGCGGTCACGGACCGCCAGCGATCCGAGGTCTACGTCGCACTCTATCACGCACACGTCCCCAAACTGGTCGAGGATGGCGTCGTCACGTTCGACGAGACGACAGAGACGATCACGGCCGCTGACAACGCCGAACAGGTCCTGGCTGCACTCGAGGGCATGGGGGCGAGTCTCGATTCGAATCAGGAGAGTCACGCCCGGAGTGAGATAGAATGAGTCGAGGCGGCGAAGCGGACCCGCTCGACGACAGCGGGCTGACGAAAACCCCCGACGTACACTGGTCGCAAGCGGCCCAGCGCCACTACGACCCTGCGGACACTGGTGAACTCACGACGGCTATCGTCTTCGCTATCGCCGAAGCGATGGGCGTAGAACCCCAGGAGGTGAAGTCACCGTCGCTGTACGAATGTGTCGACGCGGCGGCGCTCGAAGACACCTTCTTCGGCCCGTCCGTCACCGGCGAGTCCCGGCAAGGCATCGGCACCGTCGAGTTTCGCTACACCGAGTACCTCGTGACTGTCCGGAGCGACGGCTGGGTTCAGGTCTACGAACCCGCGGAGACGGATACCTCGGGATAGCGGCGTTTCGTCGAAGTACCTGTGTTTCCGGGCGACGCCACGTGATCGCTCACTGTCTAATATAGATACCTCTCGGGCTTGCACTCGTCGCTCGACAGAGAGCTGAGATGAGTGTGAGAACAGTACTACGAGAAGCCCCGAGAAGTCCCGTTCAGTCTTCGAGCGCGTCGGCGATCCGGCCGAGTTCGCGTCGAGCGTCGTGGACTTCGTCGCGGAGCTTGCGGACCTCGCGGACGAGTTCCTCGTTGTCGTCGCTGCCCTCTTCTTCGCGTCCGCGACCGCGCTCGGCGCCGGGCGGACCGCCACCCATGCCGGGCGGACCGCCGCCACCGCCCATCATGCCGCCCATCATCTGCGCGAAGGGGTTGCCCCCGCCCATGCCGCCGGGGCCGCCACCGCCCATCATCTCTTCCATGCGCTCCTCGCGACTGGGACCGTCACCGTCGCCCTCGCCTTCCTCGGCGCGCTGCTGACGGATCTCTTCGACGCGCTCGCGGAAGGATTTCGTCTCGTCGTCGCCCTCGCCCTCGGCCGACTCCCCGGTCTCTGCGCCGGCGTCCGCGTCGGCGTCGGGTTCTGAACCCGCGACGTCTTCGGTCTCTGTGTCGTCCGGTGCGCCGGATTCGTCGGCCTCGTCGTCTGCCATACACGCAGTTGCCGTGGGCGACTCAAAAGGATTGTCAACCCAGACGCCGCACGAGCACCGAGACGCCGTAGACGGAGGCGATCAGCACGAGCAGGTTGAACGCCGCCTGGAACACCGACACGAAGTCGTCCGATATCCACACCTGGATCGCCTGCGAGGCCGCGAAGTAGAACCGGAACGTCGCCAGCAACGCCAGCAAACACAGGACGACCAGCGCCCCGATCTGGACGACGTAGGCCAGACGCTCGCCCGAAGTTCGAGAGTCGTCGGCGGATACATCCGCGGAAGATGCGGTAGCGCTCTCGGTCTGCGTCTGGTCGCCGCCGCCAGCGGCCGCCGGGTCCGCAGTGCCGCCGTCCGCCGACGGATTCGCATCGCCGGCGTTCAGGATTCCATCGGTCGACTGGTCGGGCGCGTCGGGTTCGCCCTGCTGTTCGACAGTCGGATCGTCGTTGTCTGTGTCGTTGGTCATGTGCGCCTCCTGTATGCTACGAGCGCGGCGCCGAGCAGCGCGATGACGGTCACTACCGCACCGAATCCCGGACCGGTTGCCACCGTCGTCGGAAGCGGCGTCTCCTGGTCGCGAGACGGCGTCGACGCAGTGAAGTCACCCGCGTCGAACTCGACGTCCTCGCGGGTCGTGTTCTCGGGGACGGGCCGCGAGGGGTCGAGCATCGCACCCGACGTCGCACTGCCGACGATAACGCCGTCGCGCAGCAGGATACCGTCGAGGTAGTAGTTGTACTCCAGCGGGACGTCGAGTTCGACAGTGGGGGTCGCGGTCTGCCCGGGGCCGATATCGCCGATTTCGACCGTCTGGCGGTCGGCGATCAGGTTGGACTCGACCTGTCGAGCGCGGACGACCAGTTCCAGCCCGCCGGCCGGGTCGTCACCGCGATTGGTCAGCCAGGTCTGGGTCTGGAGCGTGATCGTGTCGTTGCGGATCTCCCCGCGGCTGAAACTGATGACCGGCAGGTCGCTCCCGGCCGATTCGAAGCGGTGGAACTCGACGGGCGTGTCGGCGTAGTTGGGCGTCAGCGACCCGACGCCGTTGACCTCGGTGAGCCCGGTCGCGATCCGGTCACCGTCCTCGTAGACGCGGACGTTCAACCGGTAGCCGCCCTCCCGCGGGACGGTGACGTTCACTCGTGTCCGGACCTCCCGGTTGCCCGTGAGGTTCCCGAGGTCCTTGCGGACGGTCTTTGCGACCAGCCCCGTCTCCGCGTCGATGGCCTGGACTTCCACGCTGACGTTCGTCGCGGGCCCGCCGCGGTGGTCGAGACGCAGGTCCAGCGAGAGTTCGGCCGTCTCGCCGCCGACGTCACCCGTGGCGACCCGTGGGTCCTGGAGGGCGAGGTAACTCTCGCGGACCGAGTCGTCCGATCGGTCGGCCAGCGCACCCGGCGCGAGTGTCGCTACCGCCAGCGAACCGACGACCACTGCCGCCGCGAGGATCGCGAGCGTTCGTTCCCTGTTCACACCCCTTCCGGCACACCCCTCCTGTAAATGTTTTGTGTCCAACAGGCTGTCGGTACCGGGGTCGAAGGAAACCCGTTCTCAGCCGAAGGCACCGAGACTCGACTGGAGGTCTCGTCCGGGGTCGCCCGCCGTCACCTCGTGGCCGACGAGGTCGCGCATGTCCACCGCGTACGTCGTCCCGCCCTTCTCGACGACCAGCACTCGTCCCTTGGTGCCCAGGACTGTGCCCGACAGGAGCGTCTCGGCGACCGGTCGCTCCGAGAGGTCCAGACCGTAGTCGAACTCGAAGGTCTCGACTGGGTCGAAGTCGGCCAGAAGGTCCTCCCAGGCCGTCTCGTCGACCGAACGGTGGAGGCCCTGAATCTTCGTCGGGACGCGCACTCGGTCACCGATGTCGACAGCGATCTCGGCCTCTATCTGTCGGGCGGCGCGCCCGTTCGCGACGGTTCGCAGGTGGGCCGCGCGGTCGGCACCCTGTTCGCGGAGTCGACGGTCGAGTCGCCACGAGCGGGTCACGCCCACTTTGAACGTCGACGGCGCGAACGCGGCGAGGTAGACGGCGTGTTCCTCGCGACAGGACTCTATGGGGAGCGAACACTGCCCGGTACAGCGCGCACAGGGCCACCGATCGGTGTGCTGGTCGCAGTACGGCGCGCCAGTCCGCTCACAGCGAGTGTGGGAGTCGCCGTCGTAGACGCCGGCGCAGTGGCGGTCGCCGAGGCTGTAGGCCAGTTCCCGACCGGGGGCGAGCGACTCGCGTTCGACGCCCGCGTCCCCGGACAGCACCAGCCCCGCCGGCTCCTCGACGGCCGCGTCGTACCCCACGATTTGCACGGGCGTCCTTGGGTAGGGCCCGATTTAGGAGTGGCGTTCCGGCGGCTACCGTGGGGCGATGCCTCCGTGACGGGGCCCCACGTATCGATGGGTCTCTACTCGTGAACCAGGTGTCGTGAACGGGGATCCGGGTTTATTGCCCAGGCACCCGACGGCGTCGCTGGAGACAGATAATGGTCGAGCTCTCACTTTCGAGTCCGGCGTTCGACGACGGGGGGCCGATCCCGGAGCAGTACGGGTATACCGCAGCCAACGTCAACCCGCCACTGGACGTGGCGAACGTCCCCTCGAGTGCGGAGACACTCCTGATCGTCGTCGACGACCCCGACGCACGCGAGCCGGCGGGCAGGATCTGGGACCACTGGGTCGTCTGGAACATCCCAGCAAACATCGAGTCGATCCCCGAAGACTGGGACGCCGCCGCGGCCGGCGCCACCGAGGGGCAAAACGACTTCGGCGAGAGTGGCTGGGGCGGCCCGAACCCGCCGGACCGGGAACACACCTATCGGTTCCTCCTGTACGCGCTGGATACGACGCTCGACCTCGGTCACGGCGCGAGCAAGGACGACCTCTACGACGCCGCCGAGGGCAACGTCGTCGGCAAAGCCCACCTCGAAGGCACGTACGCGCCCTGAACGGCTCGCTTCGCTCGCCGTTCGAGGGATCGTGCCGGCCAGGTTCGGCCAGCGAGCCCGCTCGCTGCCCTCGCAGTCGGTTGTGTGATTTCACGATACTAGCTAATTGGGCACCGAAACCACCAGAATTGAGTCGCCTGCGTCGACCGGTACTACTTCCTGGCGCGCTCTCACTCCAGCAGTTCACGCGTCGCGCGGCGGACAGCGTCGTCGCTGGATCCCTCGGGTTCCCAGCCAAGCGCCGAGAGTTTCTCGATGGAGAGGCGCATCCGTGGGACGTCGCCGACCCACCCGCGGTCGCCGCCGGTGTACTCGTAGTCGGGGTCGAGTCCCATCTCGTCGGCGACGATGTCCGCGATGGTCGTCACCGACGTCGTGGTTCGCGTCCCCAGATTGTACGTGTTGACCGGCTGGTCGGCGTGTTCGACGACGTGGACCATCGCGTCGAGACAGTCCTCGATGTGCATGTAGGATTTCTCCTGGCGGCCGTCGCCGAGGATCGTCAGCGTCTTCGGGTCCTCTTCGAGTTTCTCGATGAAGTCCGGGATGACCGCGCCGGCCTGCAGTCGGGGGCCGACGATGTTGGCGAAGCGGTAGTTCCAGACGGTGAAGTCGTGACTGTGGGCGTAGACCGACAGCAGCGACTCCTCACCGAGTTTGCTCGCGCCGTAGATGCTGATGGGCTCCAGGGGCGCGTAGTCCTCGGGCGTCGGTCGTGGGGCCTCGCCGTAGACGACCGACGACGAGGTAAAGGCGATCTTGTCCACGCCCACCTCGTCCATGCGCGTGACGACCGTCTCGGTCAGGCTGTTGTTGAGGCGGAACTGCTCGACGTCGTCGCGGGCCGCGTTCTTGTCCGCGGCGAAGTGAAAGACGATATCGGTGTCTTCGGTGATCGCTTCGGCGGCGACGTCGGGGTCGGTCAGGTCGCCCGAGACGAACTCGACGCCGTCGGGTACCCAGGCTTCCTTGCCGTTCGAGAGGTCGTCGACGGCGACGACGTCGTTGTCTGGCGCGAGTCGGTCACAGAGGTGCGAACCGACGAAACCCGCACCGCCCGTCACTACGATCCGCTTGCCGGAAAGATCCATACGTCGCCGTCGCCGGGCCAGTCAATGGGTGTTGTGGTCCCGGTCGAGTTTCGGGGCCTTCCGACACAGTCCGACACTCTCAAACACCCGAGATGACAACGACGAGGTATGGACAGAGACGACCAGTCCGCAGTGACGCGGCGTCGATATCTGGCGGCCGCCGGCGGGGTCGGAACGCTGGGAGTCGGAGCAGCGGGCTGTCTCGACCTCGGTGGTTCGAGCGGCGAGACGACGCCGACGGCCGTCCCCGAGGCACTGCCGCCGCCGACCCGGGGTGGCGGTGACGTGACGCTGACCGTCTACGCCGACTTCGCGTGTCCGGCGTGTCAGACCTTCCACGAGAACTTCGTCCCGCCACTCGAATCGGACTACGTCGAGCCCGGGGTCGTGACCTACGAACACCGGGACTTCCCGCTCGAGATGCACGCGCCACGGTCGTTCGACGCGGCCAACGCCGCCCGCGCCGTCCAGGACGCGGCCGACGACGAGACGTTTTTCGCCTACGTGGACTCGCTGTTCGCCAATCAGCGGCGACTCTCGCCGGACGTCTATCAGTCGCTCGCGGGTGACGTCGACGTCGACGGCGAACAGGTCAGAGAAGCAGTCGAGAGGCGGATCTACCGTCGGACGGTCTCACGCGACCTCGACGCGGGCGACGCGGCTGGCGTCCGCGGGACGCCGACGGTCTTCGTCGACGGTGAGGGGCCGATCGACCTGAGTCTCGAAGCCATCCGCGACGCCATCGAGGCAGCGCGGTCGCAAGACTCCTAACCCGGCCTCTCGTAGCCGCCGGCGATGCAGGGTGAACCTGCCGTCGTCGTCTGCCGACTGGGTCACCGTCCCGGGCGCGACGACCGCATGACGACGCACGTCGGCCTGACAGCGCGGGCGCTTGGCGCCGACCGCGTCGTCCTTCCGACCGACGCCTCCGGCAGCGCCGACACCATCAGGGACATCACCGACCGCTTCGGTGGCCCCTTCGAGGTCGAGGTCGGATCGCCGATCTCGGTCGTCCGCGACTGGGACGGCCCGGTCGCGCATCTCACGATGTACGGCGAACCCGTTCAGGACGTGGTTGGGGACGTGCGCGAGTCCCGGGAGACCGACCCACTGCTCGTCGTCGTCGGCGCGGAGAAAGTGCCCTTCGAGGTGTACGACCGCGCCGACTGGAACGTCGGTGTCACGAACCAGCCCCACTCCGAGGTAGCGGGGCTCGCCGTCTTCCTCGACCGGCTGTTCGACGGTCGCGAACTCGACCGAGAGTGGACCGACGCCGAACGGGTGGTCGTGCCCCAGGAGACGGGCAAGCGCGTCGAAGAACCCGGCGGCGAGGCGGACGACGAGAACTGAACGGGCTGTCCCGGGGCCGGACCATCCGGTGGACTTAAACGCCTCAGGGACTCAATCTGACACAATGGCTTTTGACGACCTCCTGGAGGACCCTGTGATACAGAAGTATCTCCACGAACTGGTCGGACCGAAGGGGATGCCCGTGGCGGCGGCGCCGCCGGACGGCGAGGTGACCGACGAGGAACTCGCCGAGGAACTCGGGCTGGAACTCAACGACGTCCGACGCGCGCTCTTTATCCTCTACGAGAACGACCTGGCGAGCTACCGGCGACTCCGCGACGAGGACTCGGGCTGGTTGACCTACCTCTGGACCTTCGAGTACGAGAAGATCCCCGAGCAACTCGAATCGGAGATGCATCGGTTGCTCGACGCCCTCGAGGAGCGGTCGGAGTACGAACACGACCACGAGTTCTACCTGTGTGAACACTGCGGGATCCGCTTCGAGTTCGGCGAGGCCATGGAGTTCGGCTTCGAGTGCCCCGAGTGTGGCAACCCGGTCGAGGCCATGGAGAACACCCGCCTCGTCGAGTCGATGGACGAGCGCATCGCGGCGCTTCGGGACGAACTGAACGTCGACAGGAACGAAGCCGAAGCCTGATGGTCGTCCTCGCCACCAAGTGCTACGTCGACGGCAGCGCCCGCGAGCGCGCGCTGGACTCGCTGGGATCCCAGGTCGCCAACGAACTGGACGAGCTAGACGTGGAGTTCACCGTCGGACTCAGGGACGACGACTTCCCAACGGTCACCGTCTCGGGCCCCGACGAGACGGTCGCCCGCAATCTCCTCGCGGAGGCGTGGGGCGAACTCACCCCACAGATCCGGGCAGGTGAGGTGGGCGTCGGCACGCTCGATTCCTGGGACGACGAGGGGTTCGTCCTCGATGCCGGCTTCGGCAACCGGGTCCGGATCCCCGCCGACGAACTCGGTCTCGGTCAGGGAACACCCGAACAGATCCGGACGCGGTACGGCCTCGTCCAGCACGTCCCGCTGCGCTACGTGGCGGGCGAGGACCGGAGCAGCGACGAGAACGTGACGGGAGAGATCGCACAGCGCACCCGGAGCAGGAGTGACGAAGATGGGGACGAGGACGTGGAGAGTGACGAGACTCCGGGAGAGGGCGACGGAGATACGCCCAGTGCCCCGGCGCGACTCGCCGACGACGAGCGTGACCGGCTCTACGACTGGACGAGGGGGGCAGGTCGAGTGAACGTCAACTCGGCGACCCGGTCGGAGGTCCGGGCGACGGTGAACCGGGCGGGTCACGCCGAGGACATCGTCACGGTCGAGCGACTCGGCCTGCTCGAACAGAGTATCGTCTGTCGCGAGGAGACCGACCCGCCGGGACTGCTCGCGAGCATCGGCGAGTACCTCCCCGCGGAGTTGCTCTGCGTCGTCCCATGAACAGGCGCCTCCTCCTCGCTGTCGGCCTGGTCGCGTTGCTCGTCGGACTGGCGGGCTGTACGTCTATCTTCGGCCCGGGTCAGCCAGACCCCGACCAGCTCGCCGAAAACGCCAGTTACGACTGGGACACGAACGCGACGACGACGTACAACATCTCGCGGGCGTCCTACACGGTCGTCGTGAACATCGAGAACCGCTCGTCGCTCGTCGTCTACCAGCGCGACGAACTCGGCACTGACCAGCCACTGACACCGCGGGGGCTGCAGTTCCGCTACGAGAACGGGACGGTCATCGGCACGAACGGGTCCGGGTCGTCCCCGCTCGGTGCGACCAATCAGGGCCAGCGCACCAACATCTCCTTGCCAGGCACCCCGGGGCAAGTCGCTTTCAGTTCGAGTCGGCCCAACGCGAAGCGCTTCGCCACGCCGGTGTTCGTGGAGGGGTCACACGAGGTGGTCCTCCCACCGGGGACGCGCGTCGGTATCCCGCTGCTCTCGCAGGTCTCGCCGTCCGCTGACTCGACGCCCGTCGAGAACGGCCGGATGACGATCCACTGGAACGACGTCGAGCGCGGTCCAGTCGTCGTGCGCTACTACCTCCAGCGGGACATCCTCCTGTTCGGCGGTATCGGCGGCGTACTCGCGCTCGTCGGCGTCATCGGCGCCCTCTACTACTATCGCCAGATCCGCACGCTGGAGAAACGCCGCGAGGATATCGGGCTGGACGTCGAGACGGAAGACGACGACCTCGGCGACGACGGCCCGCCACCCGGAATGCGATAATCGAAGTTTCTCTCTCTCGTCTTTCGAACCGTCTCTCGAACAGTCCGGAATCGCTAGGTATAGGTGCTTGGTTATCAGGCGTTTCGTATTTTGTCGGTGTGAAAGAAACAGCAACCACTGACTGCACCGCAGTCGTGCTCGTGCGTTGAAAGCCCTCGGGCCGCTGGCGGTCGCTGAGCGGGATATTCTCGCTCGAACACCTGCATCGCGCCGCACTCGCGAGAATAGAACCCACTCAGGCGACCATGGGGCTTCGCCCCGCCACCGGCCCTCGCCCTTTCAGTCCACCAGGGTGAATATAGTTATACAGGCTGTCTCGACGGTGAATGGTTGGTAGCCGGTTCCACAAACTGTATTCCCTGGCGGACTGGAAGGGCGAGGCGGGGTCGCGGTGAGTGAAGCGAACCGAGTCGCCTGAGCGGGCTCTATCCGCGCGGACGGTGCGGAGCGCGCGGATATCCCGCCCAGCGACCGCGAGCACGCCGAGGGCTTCCATCTTACAGCGATGAGTGCGGTCGCGGGACCATCGAGGGCAATCGCGGTTGCTGTACTCCCCCGAATCGTTACCTCTCTCACCTGTACATTGCGAGCATACTGTCGATTCGTCACCACGGACAGACCGGTCCCAATCGCACTTACCGTGGACGGGCGGGCTTTAGGTCCCCGGGTCCTAACGGGGGGTATGCGCGTCGCGATCGTCACGGTGGGCGACGAACTCCTCGTCGGTGACACCGTCAACACGAACGCCGCCTGGCTGGGCGAGCAACTGGACCGCCGGGGCGTCGCCGTGGCTCGCGTGACCGTCCTCCCCGACGACGTCGCCGATATCGCCCGCGTCGTCAACGAATACCGCGCCGCCTACGACGCGGTGATCGTCACCGGAGGCCTCGGTCCCACCCACGACGACCTGACGATGGAGGGTGTCGCCGCAGCCTTCGGCCGGGAACTGGCAGCCAGCGACGAGGTGCTGGCGTGGCTGGAGACGGACGGCTACGCGGCCGCGGACCTCGCCGAGGGTACGACGGAGATCCCCCGCGGCGCCCGCATGCTGGAAAACCCCGAGGGGGTCGCACCGGGGTGTGTCATCGGCAGCGTCTACGTCCTGCCAGGGGTGCCCGGCGAGATGAAAGCCATGTTCGAGACGGTCGCCGACGAGTTCGCCGGCGAGCGCCAGTTCACCGAGTCGGTCGTCGCTGCCGAACCCGAGAGCGCGCTACTCGACCGATTCGAGCGAGTCCGCGAGGAGTTCGACGTCACCGTCGGGAGCTACCCCGGCGAGAACGTCCGGGTCAAAATCCGCGGACCGGACGAGGACACGGTCGCCCGAGCGGCCGACTGGGTACGCGATCGGGTCGACGCCCCCGAGTCCGATAGCGACGATGTGAACGAGGGCGAAGCGTCCCGCTGAAAACGGCGTTCGCCACCGAACCTAAGCCACCCGTACCGTTACCGGTAGAGAGCACGGAGCCACAGCGCGGTCAGTGCCAGGCCGCCGAGGAGCACGACCCACCCGGCGGCGCTGACGAGTTCCGGGACGACGGTTTCCTGCAACAGGTAGTTCATGCCCGGAGGTTGGCGACCCCCCGTATAAAATCCGGCGAAGCGGTCGAGCCGCGGCGCTTTTCCACGCGCCGTTGACTGGAACGGGGCGTTTTTGCGGGGGCCGCCCCTACCTCGAGTAATGCGACGGATCGGCCTGGTCGTCAACCCCATCGCGGGGATGGGCGGCCCGGTGGGCCTGAAAGGGACCGACGACAAAGTCGAGGAGGCGCGCCGCCGCGGCGCCGAACCGCGGGCGCCCGACCGTGCGCGGACAGCGCTCGACGCGCTCGCCGAATCCGGGGTCGAGGTCGAACTGCTGACCTACGGCGGCCCGATGGGCGAAACCGTCGCCCGCACAGCAGGGTTCGACCCGATCGTCGTCGGGTCGCCGGTGAGCGCAGAAACAGCTGGCGGGTCGGCGTCGGACGCGGACCTGGAGACGACCGACGCTGTCGAGGCGACTGACGCTGTCGAGACGACAGCCGAGGACACGCGAGAAGCAGTCGAAGCGTTCGTCGATCGCGGCGTCGACCTGGTCCTGTTCGTCGGCGGCGACGGGACGGCCACGGACGTCGCCGAGACGCTGGCGGACCTCGACAGTGACGTCCCGATACTGGGTGTCCCGGCAGGTGTGAAGGTCTACTCGTCCGTGTTCGCTGTCCGTCCGGCCGCTGCAGGCCGGATCGCGGCGACGTTCGAGGAGACGGACATAGGGGAAGTCAACGACATCGACGAGGACGACTACAGCGAGGGGCGCGTCTCGACGAACCTCCGTGCGATCGTCGAGACCCCGAAAGCGGCCGAGCGCCAGGCCAGCAAGCAACTGGGCGGGGGGACCGTCGAGACGCTCGCCGAGGGGATCGCCGAGGACGTCCGCGACGGCGTGACCTACGTACTCGGCCCCGGTGGCACGCTAGCCGCCGTCAAGGCCGCGCTGGGATTCGACGGAACGCCCATCGGTGTCGACGTCTGGCGCGACGGCGAAGTCCTCGTCAGAGACGGCGGCGCAGCCGAGATCGAGGCGGCGCTGAGCGAGGAGAACGTCGTCGTCGTCTCGCCGATAGGCGGACAGGGGTTCGTGTTCGGCCGCGGCAATCAGCAGATCTCGTCCGACGTGATCCGCGCCTCGACGGTCGAGATCGTCGCCTCCCGGGCGAAACTCGACGGACTCGACGTCCTCCGTGTCGACACCGGCGACCCCGACCTCGACGAGGCACTGCGGGGCTGGCACCGCGTCAGAGTCGGCCGCTACGAACAGCGTCTGGTCCGCCTCGAGTGACGGCGCACCGGGACAGGCGCCGAGACGTGCGCGACCGGGCTTCGAGTGAACGACTGATAGTGCTTATTGTAGAGTATTTCCGGATCGCGCCGACCTCGGGGTCGACGTGTACCGGTACATCACTACAATAAGCACTATGACACAGCCAGTCGGCCATCCGCGCACGAGCCGTCGCCTCCGTCACCGTGAGCCCACGCGACTCTCGGCGTGATAGATCGTGTAATTAATTGTCACATCCAGAAGCCCGTTTTTCGACGGTCGTCCAGAAATGATAATATTTGCCAGAACGTGTTGACCGATGTATAGACAACATTAAGGGTATCAGAGAATAACCAAGGGCGTATGGAAACGAGAAAGGTACAGCGACTGGGTCCGTCGACGCTCGCGATGACGCTCCCGGCGAAGTGGGCACAGGAGCACCACGTCGAGAAGGGGGACGAGGTTTCGCTGCGGATGGGTGGGAAAGGGACGCTGACGGTTCTGCCGGAGTCGGTCCAGAGCGAGGAGTCGGAGGCGACTATCCACGCCGACGGGCTCAACGCCAACGCGCTCGAGCGGGCGATCCTCTCGCAGTACGTCCTGGGGCGGCGGATCATCCACGTCGAGTCAGCACCCGACGAGACGCTCCCGAGTTCGCACATCAACGCCGTCTACAACGCCGAGACCCAGCTGATGGGACTGGGCGTCGTCGAAGAGACGCCCGACAGAATCGCCATCCGGTGTTCGGTCGACCCGGAGGACTTCACGCTGGACAACCTGCTCAAGCGCCTGGAGAGTACGGGTGCCACGATGCGCAACGAGGGGGTCAAGTCGCTGGCTCACGGCAACCCCGACCTCGCACAGCGCGCACTCAACCGGGAGCGCCAGGCCAACAAGATATTCGTTCTCCTCTTGCGACTGATCTTCACCTCCTATCAGAACCCCAACCTCGCGCGGGCGGTCGGACTCGACGACGGGTTCCCGCTCATCGCCTACCGGTCGGCGGCGAAGAACCTCGAGCTGACGGCGGACGACGCCGAGGACATCGCGGAGATCGCCATGGAGACCGACGGTCACTCGCTGAACATCGACAGCTCGACGATGCGTCGTATCCGGGAGTTCACGGACGAAGTCGACGAGATGGCCGAACTCGCGATCGATGCGATAGTCGAGCGTGATTACGACCTCGCCTGTGACGTCCGCGAGCGGTTCGCGGCCGTCGAGGACCGCGAACAGGACATCCTCTCCGACCTCGACGAACTCCCGAACGACGAACTCCTGCGCGTACGTGAGGTGCTCGTCAGCCTCCAGCAGACCGCCCAGTACGCCGTGCGCAACGCCGAGATCGCGTCGAACCTCGCGCTCAACGAGGAGTCCGAACACGTCACGATCGAGTGAGTCCGCTACTGTGGTCGGACAGCCGTTCACGCTACGTCTCCATCGTCACGCGAAGACGCTGATTTCTGGACCGTCACGCGAACACGCTGACTTCTCGACCGCGGCCCGAATGAGTTAAGTGGCGAGTACGGGAAGCCACAGACATGAGCGAGACTGCGGGGCCGTCGGACATGGGAATCGGACTGGCGATGCTCTTCGGGGTGCTCGCGGTCGTCGCCGCGGCTGCGATGGCGGTGACCGTCGAGAACCAGGTCGTCGCGGCCTGGAGTTTCGCCGGGGCCGTCGTCGCCGGGACACTCGCTGTCGCGGCACTCCATATTTACGGGGAACGATAAACCGTTAAGGGAATAGAGCCCTTACTCCCGGGCATGAGCGAACTCGGTGAGGAGGACAGGCAGATTCTCGAACACTTGCGCGAGAGTGTCTCTCGCGGCGAAAGCTACTTCCGCTCGAAGAACATCGCCGACCAGATCGGTCTCTCGGCAAAGCAAGTCGGCGCGCGCCTCCCGAAACTCGACGAGGCCTCCGACGACGTCGAGATAGAAAAGTGGGGCCGCGCGAAGTCGACGACCTGGCGCGTCACACTCAGCCCCAGCGGTTCCCCGTAAGTCAGTTCTTCCTCGCAGAGCGGACACGCCGCCGATGAGCGACAGAGAACGGCCGATATCCGGAGTCGACTGTGGTGGCTTTTTCACGGGCCGGCCCCGAGTACCGGTATGACGGTCAGGGTCGAGCGGTCTTTCGAGTTGCCCGCCGACCGCGAGCGGGTCTGGGAGTTCATCGCGGACCCGGCCCAGCGAGCGGGCGCCATCAGCGTCGTCTCTGAATTCTCCGTCCACGACGACGGCACGGCGACCTGGCACCTCGACCTGCCGCTCCCGCTGGTCGACCGGACGATCCGCGTCGAGACGCGCGACGAGACGGTTCGCGAGCCCGAATACGTCGAATTCTCCGGGCGCTCGAAAGTCATGAACGTCGTCGGCGAGCACGAACTGGTCGAGACGGCTGACGGCACCCGCCTCGTGAACACGTTCGTCGTCGACGGCCGACTCCCCGGTGTCGAGCGCTTCTTCGAGCGCAACCTCGACGGCGAACTCGACAACCTCGAAGCCGCACTCCAGGAGTATCTGGGTGTCGAAGCGTGAGTACTACCAGTCGAGTGCCGAGTCGGGACTCACGGCGTGTCGGGGGTGACGGAGGTCGGTGAAACTCGCGCTCGCCCAGATCGACGTCGAAGCCGGCCGCGTCGAGGCGAACGTCGAGCGGGCGCTCTCGCGTATCGCCGCAGCGGCCGCGGACGGCGCGGATCTGGTGGCGCTCCCCGAGATCTTCGACGTCGGGTACTTCGCCTTCGACCTCTACGGTCGCCTCGCGGAGGGACTGGACGGCGAGACGCTCTCCCGGGTGGCCGACGCCGCGGCCGAACACGACGTCGCTGTTCTCGCTGGTAGCGTCGTGGAAGATCTGGCGGCCTCCCGTGAGGCGGGTATCGAGACCCCCGCCCCGGAGGGACTGGCCAACACTGCCGTCCTCTTCGACGAGTCGGGGGAGCGGCAGGCAGTCTATCGCAAACACCACCTCTTTGGCTACGAATCGGCCGAGAGCGATCTTCTGGTTCCGGGCGAGTCGCTCGCGACGGCCGAAGTGGGCGAGCACGTCGTCGGCGTCACGACCTGTTACGACCTGCGGTTTCCGGAACTCTACCGGGACCTCGTCGATGCGGGCGCGACGCTCGTGCTCGTCCCGAGCGCGTGGCCCTACCCGAGAGTCGAGCACTGGCGACTCCTCCCCCGGGCGCGGGCTGTCGAGAACCAGTGTTACGTCGCCGCGGTCAACGGCGTCGGCACCTTCGAGGACGCTGAACTGCTCGGGCGCTCGGCGGTCTACGACCCGTGGGGGACGACGATAGCGAGTGCGAGCGACGACCCTGCTACCGTCACTGCGCCTGTCGAGCGCGAGCGCGTCGAGTCGGTCCGAGACGAGTTCCCCGCGCTCGCCGACCGACGATAAGAAATCGGGTGTCGCTCCGACCCGTCATCGCCAGTGAGTGCGTTGAGCAAATCAGGTTGTTGCAGTCGCCATAACAGCAGATGCGCTCGTCGTGACCGCAGTCATCGTCGTGAGATGGAAGCCCTCGGCGGGCTCGCGGTCGCTGACCGGGATATCCGCGCTCTCCGCACCGCCCGCGCGGATACTGGCCCGCTCAGGCGACTGCGCTCCCGATGGTCGCCGCGACCCCGCCTCGCCCTTCCAGTCCACCAAGGAGGATGATTGTGGGGTCGGCTACCGACCATTTCACGTCATGACGGCCCTGTACTTCTGCGGTTGGTCACCAGTCAGTCAACCCCCTCACCATCGCAGCAGCTACTGTTTCGGCTTTCAGTCGTTCCAGTCCTTCAGATTCCGCGATCTGTGTAGCCATTTCGTAGACGAAAGTC